>Ga0102947_1000257_pt1 | contig 19778 bp, 21 predicted proteins | sample SalPon2A_A_D2_MG_FD_78210 | JGI IMG/M metagenome (GOLD analysis project Ga0102947, IMG submission 78210) | Soil microbial communities from South San Francisco under conditions of wetland restoration - Salt Pond MetaG R2A_A_D2_MG | ecosystem: Environmental > Terrestrial > Soil > Wetlands | place... | reverse complement strand
TTGACAAAACAAGGATATTCTGTGGGCGTTATTGGTGCTGACACATATCGACCAGGAGCATTGGTTCAACTTAAAACAATGTGTGAAAAATCTAATGTTGAAGTTTATGGTGATGAAAACAACAAAGATTCTCCTGATATTGTAAAAAATGGACTAAAATATTTTGAAAAATTACCTTTGGATATTATTCTAATTGATACGGCAGGTCGTCACAAACAAGAACAAGATCTTCTAGATGAGATGGAACGAATTAACAAGGTTGCAGATCCTGACCTTGCATTACTTGTTATTGATGGAACAATTGGGCAACAATGTTTCAATCAGGCTGAAGCTTTTAACAAAACAGTTCCCGTTGGTGGGATAATTGTAACAAAACTTGACAGCTCTGCCAAGGGCGGTGGCGCAATTGCAGCGTCTGCAGCAACTGGAGCCCAAATTATGTACATTGGAACTGGTGAGAGAATTGATGATTTAGAAAAATTCTCGCCTACTAGATTTGTTGGAAGGTTACTTGGGATGGGTGATATTCAGGCTGTTTTAGATTTAGCAAAACGACTAGAAAATGAAGGAGATGATGTGCGTCTAAAGAGGATATCAAGTGGAAAAATGAACATGGAGGATTTCTTTTACCAGCTAGAGGAAGTCACAAAGGTTGGCTCTCTTCGAGGATTCCTAGATAATATGCCTGGTCTTTCAGGAATGGTAAAAGATGACCAGCTAGACCAAATGGAGGGACGTGTATCAAAATGGAGATTTATTATTCAGAGCATGACCAAAGATGAGAAAGCAGATCCTGACTTGTTTAATTCTTCACGAGTTAAGAGAGTAGCTCGTGGTTCTGGCTGGTCAGAACACGATGTAAAGGAGTTACTCAAAAACTACAAAAATTCAAAAAACATGATGAAGGCATCAAAAGGAAGACAAATGCAAGGAAATCTCCGCCGAATGGGCTTTGGATAGTATTCTGTTTACTTGAAGATTCGAATTAAAACATGCATACTATCAAAGAAGCATATCCCATTGCAAACACAATTCTGAAAAAATACTATCTATGTGATTACTGTCTTGGTAGGCTTTTTTCTAAAAAATTGAATTTATCTTCTAATCGGCTTTTGGGGAAAAAACTAAAACAAAACAAATCTCCTTCCAAAAAATGCTATATTTGTAAAAATCTGTTTGACAATCTTTCATCTTACTTGAAATTAATGCTTGATTCGTGCAATGATTATGGTTTCTCTTCTTTTGTTGTTGGGGCAAAAATCAAACCGTCCATAATTGATAGGGATGATGTCATTCGTTCCAAGTTTAAGTTACGTGGAATTGATAGTGTGAAAACAGATCTCACTCATGAACTATCCAAACAATTTGCCAAAAAAACCAAAAAAAAATTTGATTTCCTTAATCCCGATATTACTTTGACTTTGGATTTTAAGGAAGGGATATGTCAAATAAGATCAAAAGAAATTTTTCTACGGGGAAGATATACTAAAACAAAACGTGGTTTTTCTCAGAAACAAAAACCATGTGAAAACTGCTCTGGAAAAGGTTGTAGAGTGTGTAGTTATCATGGAATTACAGAATATGATAGTGTAGAAGGTCAAATCTCAAAATTTCTTTTTGAAAAATTTGGTGGAACCAAAGCCAAATTTACTTGGATAGGAGGCGAAGATAAATCTAGTCTCGTTTTAGGTTCGGGTCGGCCATTTTTTGTTAGGATTCAAAATCCCCACAAAAGAAAGTCAAGGCTCCCAAAAACCATTAAAACAAATTTGGTCAAAATTCAGAACTGTAAAATTATTTCTAGTATGCCAAAAATGCCCCTTGATTTCAAATCATTAATTGAAATAAAAATCACAACGGAAAAAGAAATCTTATCTTCGTCTCTTAAAAAATTAAAAAATAAATTAAAAAATCCGGTCGTTGTATATGAAAATTCAGGAAGAAGATCCGAGAAAAAAATTTTTAATTCAAAATATAAAAAAAACTCTGAAAACAAATTTACTTTGACTATTGATGTCGAGGGAGGTTTTCCTGTAAAGCGATTCGTAATAGGAGATAATGTTGTGCCTGGATTAAGCCAAACAATGGGGAATAATTGTAAATGTGGCGAATTTGACTTTCTTCAAATACAAATGATAACAAATAACTAGTGTCGTTTGGTAGATTTTTCATGCCATTGAGAAAAAAAGGTAAACATGCAAGATGGGCTGATCAACGAGCCAATAGAAGAAAAATTAAAACTTCAAAACGTGGAAAACCAAAATCTAGATAAACTTACATTTACAGCATTTTTACTTGAGATGGAAGATTGGATCCATTAATTAGATTAAAAGATGCACACAAGTCAGGTCTTATCCCAGAGGATATTTTTGAGCTTGTTTTGAAACGTTTTCCCATCACCGTATCTGGAATTAATAGAATCGAAAAGGCATCAGGAATCCGTTATCCTATTGCATATGTTGAGCCCTCAATTGTCTTATCTTCTCCTAATTCGAATTCATATGAATTTGGAATCTTATTTGCCCGTACAATCCCCATTGCATTTGAAGATCAATTCCGGGTAGTGATACAAATCACTGCCCCTCTAGTGGCATATGGGCTCAAGGGAACCATTCATGCCATACTTGCCCACGAGTTTTTGCATTATCTTGAGTTAATGAGAAAAATATCTAAAATGGACTTGTTATCTGATGAAATCTCAGGTAATCTTTTTGAGAATGTCTATGCTGATGAGACGAGGCTATTTGAACCACGAGCAGTCTTTAAAGATAGAACACTGCTTGACCATATTACCAAACGATTCCCAGCGGGATTCAGAGATTACAAATTGGAAGACAAGGTGATAAAATATTGGATTGATAAAGGCTTGCCAAAAAACAATGTGGCACTTGATGCAAACACGGTAAAGCTTTCCATGGAGTCTTTGTCAAAAATCAAGCTTGATCCTAAATTTATAAAAAAAATAGATGATCTTGAACAAAAAAGCAGCAAACTTCGAAAAAAGAAACTTTACTAACTATTCTTCCTTTTTGATTATTAATGAAAAAGTCTTAATCTTGCTATTTTTGAGATAATCCATGTCTTCTTTTGATATTGAATGGAGAGGCAATTTTTATGGGATTTACTGGGCTTATGAAAAAGATCGTTTGGTAGTGTCTACAGTTTTTGAAGATAAGGACCAAGCCCTACAGCTAGCAAAAGAAGTTGAAAACTGGAGTGACAAGTTTACGAGAATGACTTTGATTGAAAAAAATAATGATGAATATGCACTTTGCTGTTATCAAGATCCACAAATTTCAAAAAGTGAGAAAAACCTTGGGCTTTACCGTTCAGGAATGAGACAAGCAGGAGGATATGAACGAGCAAAACCGATGATTGAGGAAAGGTCTCCTCTATTACAAATAGCATATGCTGCTGACGTTCGTTCAATTAACACCTATGAACAAATCTCTCGATTAGTGCCGATAAAAAAATGCCGAATAATAAAAGAATCAGATCTCAAAAAACAAGAATTCTTTTTTGAAAGAACTGCGCATGAAAAAAATTTGGCAGAAGGCACATAGGTGAAAGAGTATTTGACAAACAAAAACTCAGAATCAGAAATTAATTTTCAAGCCAACAAAGTCTATGTTCATAGATGGCCACTGAATTCTCCGCATTGGAGTCAATCCTTCACTGAGGAAATAGATTATCTAAACAAAAACAAAGAAAAAAAGAGTATTCGTATTAAAGACACTCTAATTCAAATTGGAAATTATGATTTTGATGAAATAAAAAAAGTTGGAGTAACCGTTCCTCTATTTAAAAAAGAAACAACTATGGTTTTTGAGGGAAAAATACGATGCTTTTATGCTCATGTTCATATAACTACCATGGCAAAAGACTATCTGGAAATTTTTAACGCTCTGATGCGTTGGAAAAATAGTCATCCTTCAAGGTGAGGTTTTTTCAATGTCTGATCGAGATTATTATTGACAATAATTCTCAAATCCTAATGGTTTCTAGAAGTGTCCCTATGGATTGCAAGAAAGGATATATTCATAATTTTGCTTGGTTTGAAATTCAATCAAAAAAAATGTGTATTAACTGTGGGCTAGAAGAAGCAAATTAAATTTAACTTCGCCCCGACTCTTATTTTCAAAATCTTGATTCTTCTATATACTAAAATAGAAAATGTAAAACTTACTCTGCATGGTAATTGAAAATGATGGGGCCTTTTCTGTAAAGGAAATAATGAACCCTAATGTGGTTTCCTTAGGTCCTAATGCTTCTCTCAGGGATGCAGCAGAATTGATGGCACAACAAAAGATAGGCTCAATCGTCATTGTGGATAACAATGAACCCATTGGAATTATTACCGAAAGAGATTTTGCAACCAAAATTATGCTACAACCATATTCTGCTGACTCGAAAGTTTCAGAAGCAATGTCTTCTCCAGTTGTACATATTACCTCCAACCAATCCGTTGCCGATGTGATAGATATTATGGCAAACAAAGACATACGAAAAGTACCTGTGATTGATAATGGCAAGGTCATTGGAATAGTTACTGGAACCGAATTTCTGCGTCTTTTTGTTCAGGCAACTGATGAAGATATGCAAAAAGCATACCAGCAATATGTGAAACGAGTTTACTCTAATTGGTTTAAAGAATAAACGGTTTTTTGATAAAATTCAAACTGTCAATTACTTCATGATCAAAACTGGACATTTTGACAATTGGCTGATTTTGTTACTAACACTACCTAAAACCAGTCGATTAAATCCAGTTTGACCATGTGATCCCATGATTATTAGATTAATTTTTTTAGATTCTGCATAGTCAATTATTTCCTTTGCAATAGATTTTGTTTCCTGAATGTTGATGGAAACAGGAATTTGTGATTCTTTAGCTGTCTTTTCTAATTTTACCAGAAAACTTTTTGCATATTTTTTTGCATCTGAGATTATTTGCTTGTTTATTCTTTTGTCAATATACCATGCGCCTAAATTATCTTTCTCAAGACAAGACAAGACGAAAACTTTTGATTTGTGTTTTTTTGCAACTTCTAATGCTGCTTTGAATGCTTTCATGGAATAAGAAGACCCGTCAAAAGGAACTAAAATCTTAGAAAATACCATTTATTTTACCACCATTACAGGACATTTTGCCTTTTGTGTGACCTCGTTTGCGACACTACCAAGAATTACTTTGTTTATTCCAGTCCGGCCATGAGAGCCAATGACAACAAGATCAAATTTTCGTGAATTAACGTAATTTAGAATAGCTTTGGAAACAGATGGATCATATAGAATTTTCAATGTTAGGCTCAAACCTTTTTTTTGTGCTTGTGATTGTAATCCCGAAAAAATCTTCTTTAGTACTTTTGAATGCTTTTCTAACAACTCCTTACTGTATTTCATGCTGAATCCAATAGAGGGCTGATAAATCCCTGTTACTACAGTGGCTATGGTTATTTTACTTGAATCTGGATCTGCAATCTCTAATGCATTTTTAAATGCTCTACTGGCAAAACTAGATGAATCAAAGGCAACAAGAATATTTCTAAACTCCACAATATTGAAAACCATCTAGTGCAATATTAATTCCAATTAACCCTACCAACTTTGAGAATTAATCCAAACCATTATTTTTTGCCCAACAATCACATTGCTTCCATGTGCACTTGGGGCAATCATATGGTGTCTCGCTTGATTTGCATTCTGAGGGAGAACAATTACAACGTGGACACTTGGTTTCCATCGCTAACCCCAATCGGCCATCTTTTGATATATTTACATTTTGCAAGATTCCTTCAAGGTAAATTGACACTTTTTCTTAAAGTCTGGAATCTTGTGTGAATTTTAGAAAATAATCTTGTTTTTTAAACTGGTTATTGATTAAATTCGGTAAGGCCGCATTTCCCACATGTATGTCTGTCCTTGTGTTGGGACATGTAGACTCCTTTGCCGCATCTCGAACAATTTTTTTTAAGTCTAGATATTTTGTCTCCATCAATCTTGAAATATTGGTAAACGTTTGGACTAGATCCTTTTTTTCCTGCCATTATTCTGCCTTCTCCTCTTTGGGTTCTTCAGCTGGCGCTTCTGTTTTTTCTTCTTTAGATTCAGCTGGTGTATCTTCAGCTGGCGCTTCAGTGCTTTTTTCTGCTTCTGCAAGTTTTGCCTTTGCTTTTTCTAGTCTTGAAAATATTGTTGGATTGACATGTTTTTTGGCCAAACCTTCGTCATCATAAACAAAGAATGTCCCAGTGGTGACGGATTTTCCAGAATGGCTTCGTAATCGCATAGGGATGATTACTTTGTCTGTTAAATTGAATTCTTTTGTAATCATGTCTACTGCTTCGAGTTTTTTGAGCTTTCCTCCTAATCCTGCAAAATTACAGGTTAACTCTCTACGTGATAGGAATGTGTTATTCACATCACTAACGGTTTCTATTATAGACATGTATCGGAAATCCTCTTCATATTTCATATAAATCTTGATTGGAGTCCAAGAACAAATTTAAGAAATAACCCACTACTAGCCCTATGGCAAGATACATGCTACATCTGAAAAATAAAGCATTTACTCCTACAGACTCTAGACATTTGGTCTATAAGGCAAGAGATCTATGTTCAGAAATGAATGCATCCGTTAGGGTAGCAAGAGTTGCAAGTGATTTTGTAGAGTTTGATGTCGAGGTTGAAAAAAACGAGTTAGATTCACTAGTTAAAAAATTAAGTCCTCTTGGAGATCTTGATAATGCTAGACATATTGCAGAAGAAAATATTGAAAAAGAAAAAGGGATAGATGATGGGATTTTTTATTTTAACAATGAAAGATTCTGGGAATGTCATGAGGCATTTGAGGGAGTATGGAAACAATGCTATGGCCGAGAAAAAGAATTGGTACAAGGGATTATTTTACTTGCGGTTGCTTTTGCTCATTGTCAAAAAAATGATTATCAAATTGGTTTGGGTATGCTTGATCGAGCGATGGAAAAACTTGGGACTTCACCGGCAATGTACCATGATATCGATATTGATAGAATAAGAAAGAAAATTACAGAAATGCAAAAATCAAAAACCTTGACTATATTTGAGATTTAATTAATTTCAAAGCAGTTGTTACTACTTCTGCACCTTCAAGCAATCCTATGCTTCCTTTCTTTGCTTGTTCCTCTGTCATCCTGGTTGTTCCGTCATTTTTAATAAAATCCCCTGATACTAAAACTGGTACAGGATCATCACTGTGGCCTTTGTTTATGCATGGCGTAGAGTGATCAGCTGAGATTACTATTGCAACTTTACTTGAATCAATATTTTCAACTAATGTTTTGAAAAATCTTTGGTCAATCTCCTCAATGTTTTTCGTTTTACCAATTGCATCCCCATCATGACCAAATTCATCTGGTCCCTTAAGGTGAACATAAATGGCATTTTGTGTCTCCATTGCTTTTGCAGCTACTCTGGCTTTTTCTTCATAATCCGTTAACCCTCCTGCTTCGAAGGCTTTCATTTTTAGAACATTTGAAATTCCAAGCTCTACTGGCATATCTACAATACAAGAAAAATTCATAGAATATTTTTCATTAATCGGAATCACGTCTGGATACTTGTTTCCCGCATCTCTTAATAGAATGCAACTGAGTTTTTTCTTGTTTGACTGTGCTCTTTTTGTGTTAATTTCACTGTTTTTCATTATTTTCAAAGATTGCTCGGTAAACTCATTTACCAAATCTGCTGTTAGCTTTGAATTTTCTGTTTCCTCTAAAGGAAGACATTTTTCAATTGTCATAAAATCTTCTACAGCTTTTGCAACTCCCATCCCTGCAACTCTGGCATATGCAGGATCAGTATTGGTAATTTCTGAGGATAGATTTACTCCTTCAGTTCTAATTCTCACTGTGACTCTATGGCCTATAGTTGGAGATACTACTACAGAAGAATTTGGATGGGAGAATTCTATCTTTGTTTCAATTTCTTTTGCTATTCCTTCAGCATCTTCTTTCTCGATTTGTCGGCCGGCTCTTCGGTCTATGATGGCACCCTCGTCATTTAATGTTGAAAAATTACCTCTAAGAGCTAAATCTCCATTTTTAAAATCGATTCCTACGCCAATTGCTTCAATCACTCCCCTTCCTGCATAGTCTGAATGATGAAATTTGTATCCTAGCATATTGAATACTGCAATATCTGATTCAGGGGCGATTCCTTTTCCTACTGATATTACCTCTCCAATTACACCATTACTTGCTAATTTGTCTAAAATGGGTGTATTTGCTGCCTCCAGAGGTGTTTTTCCCTCCAAATCTGGATGTGGTAAGTCGCCTACCCCGTCTAACAAAACATAGATCATGTGGGTATCAGAATTATTCATGATAGTTTTCGATTTTTGAATTTTTAATGGTCTCCTTTAAAGCTTCCATAAAAATTTGCGATCACTTGTTTAAAATCCATTATTGTCAATCTAATGATGCTTTGTTATTTTTTTTATGTTTGGATGAATGTCTCACCTTCTTACATTTGCTATAATGTTCGTTTATTTCGTTGAATTTAGATTTTAGTAAACATTTTAACATGCATTTCCTTCAATCAAGAACTATGGGAGACATGAGAAAAGACTATGTTTCTGAACGTTTTATGATAATTTCAAAAAAAGACGACAAGGTAATTGATCCAAAAAAACTACCATATGCTCCAGGGAATGAATCTATGACAAACCCTTCAGTTCTTTCTTTGGTTGCAAAGGATGGTATGCTACAACGTCTTCAAGACAATGAGGATGAATATGTTAAAGATTGGTCTATACGAGTTTTTGAAAGTAAAAACCCTGTCGTCTCAATTGATACTGAAAATTCTTACAGTGACAAACCCCATTATAGCGAGCCAGCATATGGCTATCATTATGTGGTTGTGGCTTCTCCTAAACAAAAAGACACTTTTGCCACAATAGATCCTGAACAATGGTCCAATGTTCTTGTTGTTGTACAGGATAGATTAAGATGGCTTTACACTCAGAAAGGAGTAACCTATGTCTCAATTTATGGAGATCAAGGAGAAGGAGCTGGCAACAACAATCCTCACCCACATCTTAATTTGATAACGTTTTCAACTATTCCTCCAACAATTGAGGCAGAAGCTGAGGCTTCACATAATATCCTGAATGAAAAAGGTGTATGCGTAATGTGTCAAACCATTAATGCAGAAACAGGTAGTACTAGACAGGTTCTTCAAACTGAGGGATTTATTGCGTTTTGTCCATGGTCTCCATCATATCCATACGAGTTTTGGATAGTTCCAAAAAAACACACCACTAGTTTTTCTAAAATTACTCAAAAAGAAATTAATGACCTGTCCTTAATTTTGAGGGCGACATTGGGTGGTTTATCAAAAACTATCAAAAATGTATCTTATAATTTGGTGTTTCATCTTTCTCCAGAAAAAAAGAACAGTCGGCAAATCCATTGGCACATTGAGATTTATCCAATAACGAAACCTTGGTCTGGATTGGAGAGAGGGTATGGAATATTCTTGAATGATGTTTCTCCCGAACAGGCTGCAGAAAAACTAGGAGCAGCTTGTAGAAAAGAATTGGCAAATCTAGTGGGGATTATCTAGTTTTTCTGAATGGTTTATTTATCAACTCTTAGATGAAATTACCATGGCAATTGAAAAATGGATTGCAGCTACAGGTGTTGCATTATTTTTGATGTTTGTTGGTGAAATGGTTTCTGTTTACTTGTTTATGACTGATGTACCAGAAGGATTCCAATTTGGAGCTGACTTTGATCCTAATCCTAAAATCTTCCAATTCATTTCCATCGGAGTTGCACCTGCAGCAATTTTAGCTGGGCTCTCTTATTTGATGTCAAGACGTCATGGCTCAAAACCGGTAGGTTATCTGATAATTGCCGGAGGCGTAGTTCTGCTAGTTGGAATGACTTTTGTTTATACTCTGGTTGATAAAGTAGAAGACGAATTTATTACAGATCTTGTAATCTATGTTCCTGTTTTGTTTATGGTCTTGTCAATACCAGTAATGATAGTTGGGGCTACACTGCTTAAAATTAAAAAAAGGCGACCAAAAAAAGAGTATTTTTAGATGTGATCAAATCGTAATGCATTGGCATTTTGCTTAAAGCCTAATTTTTCATAAAATGGCTTTACATCATCTACGCAATCAAGAATTGTTTTGTAGCACCCTTTGTTTTTTGACAGTTCAAGCAAAAATTTTATAATTTTCTCGCCTATTTTTTGTCCCTGATGACTCTTATTTACAACAACATCCTCTATGTGTCCTACTATTCCTCCCTCGTGAATGAATTTTGATTCTAACAGCAACGTTGCAGAGCCAACAATTTTCCCATCGAATTCGGCAACAGCAACAATGTGGTCGGGATTCTGATTGATCTTCTCAAAAATTTTAAGGGCTGTTTCTTTTTTTATGTTGCTTGCCTGACGAAGAGAATCCAAAGATGTTAAAAACCCATTCCATAAATCGTCTTTTTTTAATTCTCTTATTTTGATCTCATTCATTTTATCTATATTTTACCTAGTTTTTGAATAAACTCATCATTTGCTTTCCGGTATGATTCCTTGTTTCCAATATCGATAAATCCGTTTTTACTGATAAAACTACTGACTATCAATTTCTTTGACATTGCTTTTTTAATCACATCGTCCATTCCATAAGGTTTGTTTTTAGGGATAAATCTCATTACTCCTGGTTCCATCACATAACAACCCATGTTGATGTTTACTTTAAGTTCTGGTTTTTCATTCCATGCAATGACTTTGGTATTTTTTGTATCGATTACTCCATAAGGAAGGCTGGTTTTGTATTCGTGTAAACTCATAGTGACAAATGATTTGTTTTGCTTATGTTGCTTTATCATGTTTCTTAAATTAAAATTATAAATTGAATCACCATACATGCAAACAAAAGAATCATCGATAAATTTTTCTGCAGTTTTTAGTTGACCTGCAGTTGCCAATGGTTTGTTTGATACTGCATATTCTATGTTTACTCCGAATCTTTTTCCATCCTCAAAAAAATCTTCAATTGTTTTTCTAAGATAACTTACACATAGAACAATTGATTTTACTCCATTTTTTTTAGACCATTCTATGAGATGCTCCAAAATGGGTTTCTCTCCTAAAGGAAGCATGGGTTTTGGAAGAAACGTTGTATATGGTTGAAGTCTTGTGCCTAATCCTCCTGCTAAGATAACTGATTTCACAAATTTTCATAAATTTTTCACTATTTATGTTGGAGTGTGGTTATGACGCATACCCAAATCAGGAAAAAACCTTCAAAACTTTTTGATTGACTACTTTAGGATCCTCTCCAAAAATCAAAATCATGGGCTCTTTTCCTAAATCCCCTTTGTGAAATATTGCGTCAGGAGGATTTTCTAAATTAGTTAAGGCAGTCTTTATTCCCCATTGAATAGAGGCACCTTCTTTGTTTTTGATTTTTTTTGGTTCTTTTAGCCTGTTATATGACCTTACTGTGAAACCTTTTTTTTCTAATTTTACAATGGTGTCGTCAGAGAATTTGAGATTTATTGCGGAGCGTATGTTCTTGAATTTTTTGTTCATCGCAAGTACCGCGGTTGCAACATGTTTTGATCCTCCATATTCTAATTCCCCTGCCTTGACTACTGTGTTTCCTGTTTTTACTATCCTTCCCGAAATACCTAGAACATCTTTAGTTGATTTTGGAGATTTTTTTGAAAATACAAAATTTGTTTGACACTCTGGAATGTTCTGTGAGATGTTTTTAATTTGTGTAAATTGTGTTATTGCGTTTTGTAATTGAATTTGTTCTTTGCTTGATTTTTTATGTGTGATGGTTATTCCCTTTCCTCTTTTTTTTGCTCCTTCGATTGATTCAAAACTATATTTTTTTGCAAATCTGGCAGACTCTAAAACTGAATTGCCTCGAACTAATGAAAAAATCATGGCAGCAGAATAATTACTTCCGCTTCCGTGATTTTTTGAATCTAATTTCATACCTTCGATAAAATTCTGATCTTTTTTGGTCATGACAAAATCAATAATCTTATTTTTTTCAAGTGTTAATCCCGTGATTACTATGTTTTTTGCTCCTAGTTTTTGAATTATTTTTCCTGAATCTATCAGGGATTTTCTGGAATTGATTTTAGATTTTGAAATGAATTCTGCCTCAAATTTATTTGGAGTAATTATTGTAGCAAGTGGTATTAGATATTTTTTAAAATCATTTACTGCAGTTTTTTGAATTAACATCCCGCCTGTGGTTGATTTTATCACTGGATCTAAAACAATTGGTAAAGATAATTCCTTCAAGCAATTGTAAATTGTTTTAATAATGTCGGAATTGTAAACCATTCCAATTTTTATCCCGTCAACTTTAAAATCTGAAAAAATTGCCTCTAATTGATCTTTCATGATTTTTTTTGAAGATGGCTGTACTAATCCAAATTTTGAAGTATTTTGACTTGTAATTGCTGTAACTGAGGTTAGTGCATAGGCCTCAAGTATTTGGAAATCTTTGACATCGCTTTGAATCCCTGCTCCTGATGATGGGTCTGATCCTCCAATGGATAAAATGTTCATGGACTTGTTCAAGTTAAAGTCCTAATTTGTTTATCCTTTTTAGGTCTTAAAAGAATCAATTTACCTTTTCTATATCTTAGGGTGAGTTTTATATCAAAAGAAGATTTTATTGAACAGATTGAAAAAAATCCCATTGGGGACTGATCCTCCAAAAATAATTCGTTGTACTAACTGTAATCTTCCTATGCAATATCAAACAAAAATATCTGAAAAATTTCTATGGCAATGTTTCAAATGCGGAAAAAATATTTTGTTTCTGAAAAACTAGTAAATTATATAATCGAAGAAACGTGGAGTCCACCAAAATGAAATTTAAAATTTTTAGAAAACAATTGCTTGACTAAATTAATTACATTTTATTCTCTGGAAACTTTGTAAACTTCTTATCCTTATTCAAAATAGGTCCCATTTACAACTTTTGGCAATGTGCTATCAAACTCTAGAATTTTTGCAAACTCTATGATGTTTGTTTGACGCAATCCTCTGAACAATAATCATCTTTTAGACTTTGGAATTCTCTACCACAAATTATACATTCTTTCACAGCTCGCATTGGAGCTATATTGTTTTAGTAAGATATAAGATCTATCTAATTTGTTATTAAACTTACGATCGTAAATCTTTGCGATCAGATTATTTGATTGATTTTCACGATTGTTTAAATCAGGTTAAAACATAGATTATTCATGAGTACTCAAATGAGTGCAGCCCGGAGGGGCGTTGCAACTGATGAGATGAAACAGGTTGCAAAAGATGAGGATGTAACACTTGAATGGCTTATGCCCAAAATTGCAAAGGGCTCTATAATCATTCCAAGTAATAATCAAAGAAAACAAAAAATTCACAATGTGGGAATTGGGAAAGGCCTTAAAACTAAAGTTAATGTCAACATCGGAACTTCTACATTAAACGTAAATCTTGAAGAAGAAATTGAAAAAGCAAAGATTGCAGTAAAGTATCATGCAGATACCATTATGGATTTAAGTGATGGAGGGGATGTGAAAAAAATCAGAAAATCTCTGCTTGAGGAAGCTCCCATAACTTTTGGAACTGTTCCAATCTATGAGGCTTACAATTATGGTGTTGAAGTTCATAAAAATCCCTTAAACCTAACGGAAGATGATTTTCTAAAAGCTTTTGAAAATAATGTGAAAGATGGTGTAGATTACACCACTATTCACTGTGGGATTACAAAAGATATTGCTAAACGAATTTTAAAAGTACAAAGATATGGTGGCGTTGTTAGTAAAGGTGGAACTTTAACTGCAGCATGGATGCTAAAGCATGACAAAGAAAATCCGTACATTACTCATTATGATTACTTGATTGAATTGGCCCGAAAATATGATGTTACATTTAGTCTGGGTGATGCCCTAAGGCCAGGCTCAATACTTGATTCTCATGATGAGTTACAAGTTCAAGAGATGATCAACATGGTTGATTTGACTAAACGAGCTCACGAAAAAGATGTGCAAGTAATGATTGAAGGTCCAGGACATGTTCCGCTAAATGAGGTAGCAGCAAATGTTCGATTGTCAAAATCTTTGATTGGTGATGTTCCATACTATGTTTTAGGGCCTTTGGTAACTGATGTCGCATCCGGACATGATCATATCGCAAGCGCTATTGGTGCAGCAGTATCTGCAAGTGAGGGTGTAGATCTTCTGTGTTACCTTACCCCATCGGAACATTTGGCATTGCCAAATCCTGAAGAAGTAAAGGCCGGGCTAATTGCTTACAGAATTGCTGCTCATGCAGGAGATCTTGTAAAGATTAGAGATAAGGCGATAAAATGGGATATGGCTATGAGCGAAGCAAGACGAACACTTGACTGGGAAAAACAATTGGCTTTATCCATTGATCCAGAAGAGGCTGCTAAGATCCATAGCCGAACTGGACAACATCCGGGCAATAATGTTCCTTGCACAATGTGTGGAGGTGCATGTGTTTACATAATGCTTCCACAACAACGAGGATATGAGAAGGAAAACTTACAACAAACTGAGTAACACTCTGTCGATGCTTGGAACCGTTTCGTAATTTTTAATTTCATTCATAGTGACCCATTTGTATTCTGAATTTTCCCAGTTTAGCTTTATTGTAGGATTGCTTGATTCGAACAAAAATGGAAAAATTTCCCACTCGTGATTTTCATATTGGGGTGAATGCACTGTCATTTTTGAGGCAGCTTTCAAAAATTTGATTTTGTCTTTGGTAATTCCCAACTCTTCAAAAATCTCGATCTTTGCTCTAATGAGTGGATCCTCCTCATTCTCTATGATTCCACTAATTCCTGCCCATAAACCCTTCATGGTTTTGACTTTGTTGCTTCTCTTTAGAAGGAGAAATTTGTCATTATCTTTAATGAAAGATGTTACTATTCTTGTCGACCGCATTTTGACTATTTTTTCTCAACGGCATTTACCATCTTCGTCAATTTCTTGTAAGATGCGTCCAAGTCCGTTTTTGTAGCAAGCCTTTCTTGGCATGATTTAATGTAGGTGATTACTTCCTCTGTTTTTGATTCCTGAACAGCTGTTAGTAATCTTCCGACATCTTTCCACAGATCCTCTGCAACTCTTCTGATTTCAGGATTTGCAATTATTGTCTCAATTAATTCTGGGGATTCAGTCATTATGCTTTCAGCAAGAATCTTTTGAACTGTGAAGGTAGTTCCAGACATTTTTTCTGTTAAAGCAATTTTTTCATCCTTTGAAATAATGTTTGCAAAGACAAGGTTTAGGAGATGAGTCAATCCTAAAATAACTGCAATTTTCTTATCATGCTCTACGGCATCAATGGTAACAAAATTTGCTCCCTCAAAAAGAGATTTTGCAACTGTAAGTTCTTTTTTAGCATCTTTTACTGGGACCGAAATGATGTTGTGTCCTTTGATATTTTTTATACCTGGACCAAACATTGGATGAATGCAAATAGGATTAATTTTAGCTGGCATTTTAGACAATGATGACACGGCCTTTCCTTTTTCTGATGAAATTTCTATAAGGTATGTTCCTCTCTTCATTTCTTTTGCAATTAATCTAATAATTTCAGGGGTTCTTCTTGTTGGAGTACATAACATTACATAATCTGCCTTAAGAATTGCACCTACTAATGATTGGGATTGAATAATTTCTTTACCTTTGATTTTGTTTTCTTCATCATAACCTGTTACTTCGAAGCCTTTACTTAGAAAATATTTGGAAAACCATTGGCCCATTTGACCTCCAGCACCAACAATAGTAATTGACTTCTTCATTGTTTATCACTTAAAAATCCGCTTAGTATATTCATTCCGTCTGTCAGGGTTTGGTCATCTCTACATGCTGATAATCTGATAAATTTTTTGTAATCTCCAAAGCCCTCCCCTGGTGCCACTGCTAATCCTTTTTCTAATAACATATTTGCAAATTGTACTCCGTCAAATCCATCTTGATTGACTCTGGCAAAGAGGTACATTGCTCCATCTGGATGATTAAAATCGAGATTCATCTCTTTGGCTTTTTTAATCAATAACTCTAGTCTTCGCTGTACTGTATTAGTATTGTTGGAGGTATCTGCTTCTAAAGATCTCATCGCCACATATTGCATGGGCTCTGACACATTGGTTAGACACAATGCCTCAAATTTTGCCATTTTATCAATTATGTCTGGATGTGCGATGGAGTATCCTACTCTAAAGCCTGTCATAGCATGAGATTTGGAAAAAGATTGTGTCACGATGGTTTTATCGTAATTATAACCCAGTACACTTTTCCAACTTGCAAATGAATATTGTGAATAAATTTCATCACTAAGAATAAACAAATTATTTTTTATTGCCAAATCTATAATGTCATCTTGCAATTTTTCAGGAAGTATTTTTCCAGTTGGATTATTTGGGTAATTCAAAGCAATCATCCTGGTATTGGAGTTTATGGTTTGCTCAATTTGCTCAATTGATGGTTCCCATTTACTTTCAAATGTGGTGTTGATTGTTCTTACTTTTACCCCTGAATTTAATGCACAATCTTTGTATGCAGGCCAGGCAGGTTCAATAACAATTAGTTCGTCTCCTGGATTAAGAAGTGTATTGATTGCAGTAAAGATTCCAAATCTTGCACCTGGCGTAACCATGATGTTTTCTTGATTTACATTAACTTTGAAATTTTTTGAAACGTGTTTGGCCAGTGCTTCTCTAAACTGCGGTATGCCTTTAGATTGACCATATTTTAAAAATCCTTTATCATATACTTCTCCAAGTGCTTGTTTGGTAATGTCTGGGGGCAAAAAGTCTGGCTCTCCTACCTCCATGTGGATTATTTTCTTACCTTCTTGCTCCATTGATTTTGCTTTGAGAAAAATTGAAAGATGTGTTTGTTTGTTACTGGATTGTACTTTGATTGATTCATTTAAAAGAAAATTTAAAAATTTTGTAGCAATAGTTTCATCAAAATTTAATTCGTCACATAAAGAAATGATTTTTGCTCTTAGGTTATCCTCTCTTGATTCATCTGTTACTCCTTTCCCAATATTTTTTTTAATTTCTCCAATTTTTTTTGCAATGTCTGTTCTGGTCTTTAACATCTTTATCATCTCGATGGTAATCTCGTCCATCTTGCTGCGAAGTTCGTTTATTTCTGCCATTTTTTACAATACAGGTTTGATTTGACCTGCTAATAACGCATGATCTGCTATTGTTAACGCTACAAGAGAATCTACTACCGGTGGAGCTCTTGGAACCACACAAGGGTCATGCCTTCCTTGAACTTGTAAGGTTGTGTTCTTCTTTGTTTTAATATCTATAGTACTTTGTTTTTTTGCAATTGATGAAGCTGGTTTAAAGGCTATTCTCATAGTTATTGGCATTCCATTTGATATTCCCCCTAGTATTCCTCCTGAGTTGTTTGTTTTTGTAATTATTTTTTTATTTTTTATTGTGTACAGATCATTATTTTCAGAACCAAATAACTCTGAGCCATGAAATCCAGAACCAAATTCAATGCCTTTCACTGATGGTATTGAGAAAATTGCTTTACTTAGATCTGATTCCAAAGAGCTAAAAATTGGTTCTCCTAATCCTACTGGCACATTGGTTGTTATTGATTCTATTATTCCTCCTAAGGAATCGCCTTTTTTCTTTGCACTAAGAATTGATTCTTTCATTTTCTTAGCTGTACTTGTATCTGGACATCTTACATCATTTTTATAAATTGATTTTGCCATTTTGGTATTGAATTCTTTTTTCATTTTGGTTTTACCAATTTGGGATGTGTACGAATTGGTTTCAATTCCTAAAGTTACCTTGATTAATTTTTTAGCGATTGCTCCTCCCATAACATGAGTTGCAGTTAGTCTTCCTGAGAATCTTCCTCCTCCACGGTAATCATTAAAATGATTATACTTTACCATCGCAGGATAATCTGAATGCCCTGGTCTGAGTTTTGTTTTCAAATTTTCATAATCTTTTGATTTTTGATCACTATTCCAAATTACCATTGTAATTGGAGCTCCTGTTGTATTTCCTCTAAAAACTCCGGAGATGATCTCTACTTTGTCTCCCTCCTTTCTTTGAGTAGTGATGAGTGAGGTTCCTGGCTTTCTGTAGTCTAGCATTTTCTGAATTTCTTTTTCATCAATTTCTAATCCGGCTGGACATCCATCCAAGACTGCGCCAATGGATTTTCCGTGACTTTCTCCAAAACTTGTAAGAACTAATCTGTGTCCAATAGAACTTCCTGGCATTATTCTAGGATTGTAAGGTCGTGCTTATAATTCCTCATTTGAAAAAACCCAAAAATTCTAATGATCTTTTAGTGATCTTGAAAATATTTTTTAGGCAGGCCTAAAAATTACATATTTTAGTGCTAGTTTATCAAATAATTTCAAATAAATCTTAAATATCATTATAACGTATATGTATAACAATGAAAAGCGCAAATTCTACTAACTGATTTGCGCGGCCCTGCGAAAAATACATGTTATTTACGCGAAGGCGTACTGGGTGAGGAGAATGCTTTTCACTCTATACAGGGTCGCGCCTTTTGATCTTTTTAGAATATTTTTTTGATATCGAAAAATTATGAGTAGAGTATTTTGGCCCCTACTTTCTTCATTTCGTCGATAAAATCAGGGTAGGATACTTTGACTGATTCAGGATCTGATACCGTGCAATTACCCACATACATTCCTGCAATACAAAACGACATGAATAACCTGTGATCATTTTCTGAATTCAAAGTCGCTCCATTGAGTTTATCTGATGCAAACAAAATCAGGCCGTCTTCTTTCTCCTCCACCTTCACTCCAAGTTTTGATAGTTCTCTGGCTACAATTTTAATTCTGTCTGTCTCTTTTAATCTTGCATGCTTTACGTTAACAATTTCAATTGATTCAGATGCTTTCAAAGCTAGAATAGCTAAGGGGGGAAGTAAATCTGGAGAATTGCTAAGGTCAAATCTCCCTCCAGTTAATTTTTCGGGTGATTTGATTTTTATTTTATCATTTTGAATTATTACTTTAATTCCAAGTTGCTCAATGATGTCAATAAAAACCTCGTCTCCTTGAGGCAAGTTTCCAATATTACCTTGAACTTCGAAATTTTTTCCACAAAGTACTGCTGCTGATAATAATAAGGCAAGACTTGAAAAATCAATTGGAACCGTAAAAGTTGATGGTTTGTAAATTTGAGGGGCGATGTGGTATCTTTTGTAAGGAATTAAAGTTTGAACAGTAGCTCCAAACTTCCTCATTGTTGCAATAGTTGCATCAAGGTATGGCTTTGAAACCAAATTACCTTCAATTGACAAGCTTATCCCCTTCTCAGTTAATGGTGCACTGATTAACAATGCCGAAACAAATTGGCTAGAAAAACTTCCAGGTATAGTGACTTCTCCTCCGGAAATTTTTCCTGTAATTTCAATTGGAGGTTTGCCGTCTGTTGATGAGCATTTGGCACCTATGCTTTCTAATGCATCTAGTAATGGTTGCATTGGTCTGGTTTGCAGGCTTGAATCACCTGTCAAAGTTGTTTGCTTTGGAAACAAACTCGCTATCCCTGCTGCTATTCTGATAGTTGTTCCAGAATTCTCTGCATTAATTTTAGGTACAAAAATGCCCTCTCCGATGGATTTTTTGACAATGATTGACGAGTCTTCTTTCTCCAATTGAGCACCAAAATTCCTACACGCATCTATTGTTGCATTGGTGTCTGC
>Ga0102947_1000255_pt1 | contig 19900 bp, 19 predicted proteins | sample SalPon2A_A_D2_MG_FD_78210 | JGI IMG/M metagenome (GOLD analysis project Ga0102947, IMG submission 78210) | Soil microbial communities from South San Francisco under conditions of wetland restoration - Salt Pond MetaG R2A_A_D2_MG | ecosystem: Environmental > Terrestrial > Soil > Wetlands | place... | reverse complement strand
CCGGTGGTGACGCTGCCGCCGCCCACCTCGCCGCCGCCGTCGCCGGTGCACCACGATCACGAGCACCACGATCACGTGTGGATCGGACCGCCGCGGCCGCTCCCCGTGCCGGTGGGGTACATCATCGTTCCCGATTCCCGGTACGACGACGAGGGGTACGGCGTCCCCGCGCAGCCCGTCGTCCGCGGACGCCTGGGCCTGGTCGGCGGGGGCGGTGGAGTGCGCACCGACGCAATGGACGCGTACGGCGCGGGCGGACTCCTGCTGGGGCTGGAGAGTGGGGGATGGAGCCTGGATCTCCGCGGCTGGCGATCGTCCGCGGCGTTCGGGCGGGAGCTGTCGGACGCCTTCCGCGATCTGCATTCGTGGAGCGCGGATTTCGTACTGGGGGCGCCGCTGAGCACGTTCGCGGGGGGGCCCGCGCTGCGGCTGCTCGCGGGGGCGCGCGCCGGGCGCCTGGAGTGGAGCTTCCGGAACCCGGTCGTCCTGGACGACGGCAGCCGGGTCGCCCGCGACACGCTCGGCTTCGCCGCGCTCTTCGCGGGGCTGGAACTGGAGATGTTCCGCGGGGCCGGCTGGTCGCTCGGCACGTCGTTCGCGGTGGGAAGGCAGGGCTTCGCGTCCGACACGGGCGAGGGCTTCGAGAACGACCTCTTCGAGAGCGGCCTTCTGGCGGAGGGGACCGTGCAGGTCGTGTTCTACCCGACGGCCGGAGCCCGCTAGGGCAATCCGAAGCTCCGGTATCGTTGCTGTCACTACTCGTCGTCGTAGAACCTCACCAGGACTTCGCCGTCCCGCACATACCCCAGCTCGTCGCGCGCGTGGATCTCCGTCGCGTCCTGCGACGGGTCCTCCAGCGCGCGAACCTCGCTCTCCAGCTCCGTGGACTGCTCGCGCAGCTCGTCGATGCGGACCGCCAGCTTGTGGTTCTGCGTCTTCACCTTCCAAAGCCTGGGGAGGCTGGCGTCGCCCAGGGCGAAGGTCCAGAGGATCCAGATGCCGGCGAGCGCCAGCGCGACGTGGCGGAGCCGCTGGCGCGTGACGAACTTCTGCTCCACGAGACGGGACACGCGGCGAAGCTCGGCGGCGGCGCCCCGGATGCGGCCGCTGCGCTTCGCCCGGCCGGGCTTGCCGCGGCTCAGCGCCCGACGGGCGGCCTTGGGGCTCTGACTGCGCTCGCGGCCGCCGCGGGCCTTGGCCCGCTTGGCCAACGCGGCGCGGCCCGCGCCCGGTCTCGGCTTCTTGGGGGGGGAGGACCCCCAGGGGCTCTTCGCGTCCACGTCACCACCCGTCCCGGCCGCCCACCGGCGGCTGCCCATTTCCTGCCTGCCGCAGCCCGGCCGCCGGCCTCCGGCGGCGAGATCCTGCTACGCGCCGGCCGCGGTTCCCGTCCGCGCCTTGTCCGCGGTGCGCGGATTCAGCGCGGCGAGCCCCGGGAAGTACGCGGTCTCGGCCAGCTCCTCCTCGATCCGGAGCAGCCGGTTGTACTTCGCCAGGCGATCGCTGCGGGAAAGCGAACCCGTCTTGATCTGCCCGCAGTTGGAAGCCACCGCCACGTCGGCGATCGTCGTGTCCTCGGTCTCTCCGCTCCGGTGGGACACGACGCTGGTATAGCGGTTCCGGCTCGCCAGGTCCATCGCGTCGAAGGTTTCCGTCAGCGTGCCGATCTGGTTGACCTTCACCAGGATGGAGTTGGCGCAGCCCTCCTGGATGCCGCGCTGGAGGAAGCGCGTGTTCGTCACGAAGAGATCGTCGCCGACGAGCTGGATGCGACCGCCGAGCCTTTCCGTGAGCAGCTTCCAGCCGGCCCAGTCGCCCTCGTCCAGACCGTCTTCGATGGAGACGATGGGATAGCGCGCGCAGAGATCCTCGTAGAACGCGACCATTCCGGCGGCGTCGCGCTCCTTCTCGGCCTCGGCCTCCAGCACGTACTTACCGTCCTGGAAGAACTCGGAGCTCGCCGCGTCCAGCGCGATCCACACCTTGCGCCCCGGCTCATGGCCCGCGGCCTCGCAGGCCTCCAGGATCACGTCGAGCGCCTCGGCGTTGGACTTCAGGTTCGGCGCGAAGCCGCCCTCGTCGCCGACCGCGGTGTTCAGCCCCTTCTTCTGCAGCACCTTCTTCAAGGCGTGGAAGACCTCCGCGCCGGTGCGCAGCGCCTCGGAGAACGTCTCCGCGCCGGCCGGCACGATCATGAACTCCTGGATGTCCACGTTGTTGTCCGCGTGGGCGCCGCCGTTGAGGATGTTCATCATCGGGACGGGGAGCGTCTTGGCGTTGAAGCCGCCCAGGTACCGGTAGAGCGGCAGGTCCAGGATGGTGGCGGCGGCGCGCGCGGCCGCCATCGAGACGCCCAGGATGGCGTTGGCGCCCAGGTTGGACTTGTTCGGCGTGCCGTCCATGTCCACCAGGAGCGTGTCCAGGAATACCTGGTCGGTCACGTCCATCCCGACGATCTCCGGGGCGATCTCTTCGTTGACCTTCTCCACCGCCTTGAGCACACCCTTGCCGCCGTAGCGCTCGGGGTCGCCGTCGCGCAGCTCCACGGCTTCGTTCTCCCCGGTGGAAGCTCCGGAGGGAACGGCCGCCAGTCCCGAAACGCCGCCGTCGACGGTGACCTCGACTTCCACCGTGGGATTGCCGCGGGAGTCCAGGATCTCGCGGGCGAGGACATCGACGAGCGTGGTGGGCATGGAAGAGCTCCTTCGAAAGGCGCGGGCGATGGGAATCCGAGGGCTGCGACGGTCGGCGCCGCGGGGGATTCTAGGAGCAGGGGTCGCCGTTTTTCCAGACCTGTTTTTCCGATTGCGCTAGGATCGACCGGTCCCGGGGCGAGAGGTCGCGATGGCCCGCAAGCACCCTGAGGGTCTGGAGATCGGCGTCCTGACCGCGGTGATTCTCGTCGCGGTGACCGTGCCCTCCCCGGCCGAGCCGGCCCTCACGGACATCTCGGAGTCCTGCGGAATCGCGTTCACGCATGTGACCGGCGGCAGCGGCGAGAAGTACCCCTGCGAGATCATCGGGGCCGGCGGCGCGCTTCTGGACTTCGACGGCGACGGCGATCTGGACCTGTACCTGGTCCAGGGAGCGGCACTTCCCGGCGCCGACTACGCGGACACGCCCGTCAACGAGCTGTGGGAGAACGTCTCCGGGCCGGACGGCATCCGCTTTCGCCGCGTCCCGGAGGCGGCCGGCGCGGCCAACGCCGAGTACGGAATGGGCTGCGCCGTCGGCGACTACGACAACGACGGCGATCCGGATCTCTTCGTGACGAACTTCGGGCCGAACGCCCTCTACCGGAACGACGGCGGGCGATTCACCGACGTCGCCGCCGCCGCCGGCCTGGCCGACGACCGATGGAGCACGTCCGCCGCCTTCTTCGACGCGGACGGCGACGGGCTCGCGGACCTCTACGTGTGCAACTACTTCAAGTTCCGCCTGGAGGACCACGGCTGGTACGGCCTCCGGAAGCCGGGCTACCGCACGTTCGGCGGACCGGCGATGTTTCAGCCGGATCCGGATCTTCTCTACCGGAATCGCGGCGACGGCACGTTCCAGGACGTCAGCGAATCGTCCGGCATCCGCGCCACCGAGCCGCGGCACGGCTTGGGCGTCCTGGCCGGCGACTTCGACGAGGACGGTGACCAGGATCTTTACGTCGCCAACGACACGCAGCCCAACTCGCTCTTTCTCAACGACGGAGCCGGGCGATTCACCGAAGACGCGATGTTCGCGGGCGTCGCCACGGACCAGGACGGCGCCCCGCAGGCCGGGATGGGACTGGACGCCGGCGACTACGACGGCGACGGCGTGCTGGATTTCTTCTGCACGAACTTCAGCCTGGAGACGAACACGCTGTACCGCGGCGACGGCGGCGGCTTCTACACCGACGTCTCCTACGCGGCCGGCCTCGGGGACGCGTCGCTGGCGTTCCTCGCATTCGGGACCGGCTTCTTCGACCTGGAGAACGACGGCGATCCGGACCTGTTCGTGGCGAACGGCCACATCATGGACAACGTGGAGCTGTACTTCGACAACCTCACGTTCAAGCAGCGCAATCAGGTCTTCGTGAACGAGGGCGGCCGGTACCGCGAGGCGGGCCCGGACTGGGGGCCGGCGGTCACGCGGGAGGAAGTCAGCCGCGGGGCGATCTTCGGCGATCTGGACGACGACGGCGACACGGACCTGATCGTCACGGACTGCGGGACCACGCCGCAGGTGCTGCGGAACGACGCCGGCGCTCGCGGCGGATGGGTCCGCGTCGTGCTGGCCGGAAAGGAATCCGGCCGCGACGGCTACGGCGCGGAGGTTCGCGTCACCGCCTCCGGTCGCGCCCAGCGCGATCAGGCGCGCGCCGCTTACAGTTATCTGAGCTCCAACGATCCCCGCCTGCTGTTCGGGGTGGGGAGCGCCGGGGAGGCCGTGGTCGAAGTCCGCTGGCCTTCGGGCGCCGTCGACCGGGTGGAGCGTGTCCCCGCCCGACGAACCGTCGTCGTGACGGAGGGGCAGGGCGGAGTCGTGACCGAGGCCGGCCCCGGGGAGCGCCCGTGACGCGACGGGCGCTGGCCGCGGGCCTCGCCGTCGTGCTGGGCGGCTGCGCCCGGGAGCCCGCTCCGCCGTCGATCGACGTGGAGGCCGCGCTCGACGCGGCGGCCTCCGCCCGCGCGGCCGGAACCCCCGCCGGCTTCGTCCGGGCGGACTCTCTCTACCGCGCGGTGCTGGCGTCCGAGCCGGAGCAACCCGAGGCGCGGTACGGCCTGGCAGGGCTGGCGGTCGACTCGCGGAGGCTCTGGACCGCGCAGTGGCACCTGCTCCGGCTCCTGCACGCGCAGCCGGAGCACGCCGGGGCGCTCTCGTTGCTGGGATTGATCGCCTACTCGCAGCAGCGTCAAGGGGACGCGATTCCGTACCTGGAGAGTCTGGCGGAGCAGAGGGCCCTGCGCTTCGACGAAGCGGTCGCGCTGGCGGACGCGTGCAATGGAAGCAACCGCTTCGCGCAGGCGGAGTCCTTGTTCGTGTCCGTGCTGGAGCGGTTCCCGGAGTCCGAGCCCGCGCGCGAGTCCCACGTGCGGGAGGGGCTGGGCTACGCGCGATGGAAGCAGGGGCGGCTGGAGGAAGCCGCCGCCGACCTTTCCCGCGCCGCGGAGACCGGCGGAGCGCCGTCCACCGGCCTGCTGCTCGCGACCGTCCTCTCCGACCTGGGCCGCCCCGACGAGGCCGCCGCCGCGCTGCCTGACCTGACCGTCGACGAGGCGCGAGGGCAGGGCATCCTGGGCGACTACGTCGTGCTGCGGAATCGCCTCCGCCTCCGGGCCGGCGACGAGGAAGAGATCCGCGCCGGCGTGCAGGAGGTGGAGCGGATCGCGCCGGAGCTCCCGGACCAGGTCAACGTGCCGCACCTGCTGACGCAGATGCGAAAGCACCTGGGCGACCTGGACGGTGCGCGCGCCGCCTCCCGGATGCATGCGGCCGCCATCGCGGCGAAGGATCGCCGTGACGACTCCCGGGCGGAGCGGGAATTGCTGGACGGCGCCGAGCTGGAGCGGGCCGGCGAAGCGGAAGGGGCCCTGGCCGCCTACCGCCGGGGTCTGGAAGTGGCGCCCGACAACCTCAACCTTCTCTGCGCGGCGGGAGGGTTGCTGTCCGAGCTCGGTCGCTCGGACGAGGCGCGCGAGATGTTCGCGAGGATCCGCGCGCTTCCCGGCGGCGATCAGCTGGGCCGCGTCTTCCTGATGGCCGGCGCCGATCTGCGTCGTCGCGGACTCCCGGCGGCCGCAGCGCGGCGGTTCGAGCTGGCCGCGGCGCGGCTCCCGAGCGATCCGGAACCGGTGTTCCTGCAGGCGATCGCCCTCACCGAGGCGGGGGACTGGGAGGCGGCCTTGAAGGTGGCCGAGCTGCTGGACCGTCCCCTCGTCGTTCCCGCCAGGTAGGCGACGATGTCCGGAGAGGAGACCGCCGCCCCGCGCCCCCCGCACCCCGAGCCCGACGACCGCGAGTTTGTTCGCCGCACCCTGGAGGGGGACGATCGTGCGTTCGCGGTTCTCGTTCGCCGCTACGAGAGGGGTCTCTACAACCTGGCGTACCGGATGGTCCACGACGCCGAGCAGGCCCGCGATCTCACCCAGGAGATCTTCGTGCGGGTCCACCGATCGCTCTCCAAGTACGACCCGGTGTACCCCTTCACGAGCTGGATCTACCGCGTGGGTTCGAACCTTTGCATCGACTGGATCCGGAAGAAGAAGCTGAAGACGGTGTCCCTGGACGCTCCGATCGGCCCCGGTGATGACGACTCCCGGCGCCGGGAGCTTCCGGCCCCGGATCAGGATCCCTCGGAGGATCTGGAACAGCGTGAGCGCGCGGCTGTGCTGGCCGACGTGCTGGCCAAGCTGCCCGAGTCCCACCGGATGATTCTGGTGCTCCGCCACCAGCGCGAGCTCTCCTACGAGGAGATCTCCCTCTCTCTGGAAGTCCCGCTCGGCACGGTGAAGGCGCGGATCCACCGGGCCCGCGAGGCATTCCGCCGGATTCTCGTCCGCGATCACGACCCGGAGGATCTGATCCCATGATCGACAGGAATCGACTAATCTCGGCCACTCAGGGACCGGCAGCAGGGTTTTCCCCGGGCGCAACCCGCGTTGGGGGGGGCTCGTATGCAGGGACAATTCGGAGCCCGGAGCTCGGGCCCGGCAAAGGGAGGCGGCCATGAGGGGCCGTGAGCGCGACGAGAGAATCCAGGAGCTTCTGGACGGGCTGCTTGCCCCGCCCGAGGAGGCCTGCGTGCGGTCCCTGGTGGCCCAGGACCCCGAATGGGGGATGAGCCACCGGGAGGCACTGCTCGTGCGCGAGCTGCTGGACACGCCGCTGGATCTCGCCCCTCCGGTCGATCTCGCCCCGTCCGTCCTGAAGGCGGTCACCACCGACCGGGTCCGGCAGGCGTTCCGCTTCCGGCTTCCGGCTCCGCTGGAGAACGGTCTGGCGCTCATGGGAGCCGCCGGACTGGCCATCGCCGTTCTCGTGGGCACGCGCACCGTGGGGGCCGACGGCCTGGGTTGGCTGGGCCGAGGAATCGTCGCCGCGACGGACGGGATGCTTGCCTTCCTGGATCAGCTCGGTACGCTCGCGGTTTCGGTGGGTCACTTGGAGTGGGTCGCGAGGGTGCTGACCACCCTCTCCCAGGCTGGCGGCACCGTGCTGACGACATGGGCCGAGCCGCTGGCCGGCCTCGCTCTGATCGGCGGCGCGACCTCGGTCGCGCTGGCGGTGGCGCTCAAACGGACCGGAAGCGGTCCCCAACGGGGAGGCTGGAGCCATGCGCACCTGGTGGCCTGATTCCGTGTCCGCCCCCGCCCGCTTCCTGCTCGCCGCGCTCGTGTTCGCGGTCGGCGTTCCGGCCGTCCACGCCCAGACCGACTCCACCCGGGAGATGGACCGCCTGGACGAGCAGCTGGACCGGGTGGCGACCGACGTCGATTCGGCGGAGCCCAACACGGAGCTGTGGGAGGAGTACCAGCGCTACAAGGGCGGCGACGATGACCTGCGCCACACCAACGAGCGGGTGGAGATCGGCGGCAGCGTCGTCATCCGCGAGGACGAGCTGATCGAGGGAGACGTGGTCGCGGTCGGCGGCACGGTCACCGTGTTCGGCCGGGTGGAAGGGGACTGCGTCGCGATCGGCGGAGACGTGATCCTGAACGACGGCGCCGTGATCGAAGGCGACGCGGTGGCGGTGGGCGGCAAGGTCCGGAGCGTCGGCTCCGCGGACGTGCACGGCGAGCGCGTGTCCATCGACATCGGGCTGAACGTCGGCGACTGGATTCACGGCTGGACCTCCGACGGCGACCGCACCATCTCGTGGGGGCCGCCGCGGGGGCTCACGTTCGTGCTGCGGCTGGTCAAGCTGATGGCCGCGCTGCTGGTGGTGAGCCTGGTGTACGCCGTGGCCGGCCGGCGCGTCGAAGTGGTCGCCCGGCGGATCGATGACGAGCCCGGGCAGAGCTTTCTCATCGGACTGCTGGGCACGTTCGCCACGCCGTTCGCGTTCGTCGTCACGTCCATCCTGCTGGCGATCACGCTCATCGGGATCCTGCTCATTCCGGTCGCCGCGGTTCTGATCGGCGTGATGGGGGTGGCGGGTCTCTCGGCGGCGTCGCTCGCCGTGGGCCGCCGGATCCGCGCCGCGCGCGCTTCCGACGACGGCCTGATCTCCGGCGGCGGAGCGTACCGCAGCCTGCTGGTGGGGCTGCTGGCGCTCAACGCCCTCCGGATCGTGGGCTGGGTGCTGGACACCGCTTGGGACTTCCTGGATCCGGTCGCGTTGCTCTTCAACGTGCTGGGAACCTTCGTCGTCCTCTTTGCGATGATCCTGGGCTACGGCGCTCTCATGACCAGCCGCTTCGGCACGCGCCCGGTCGCCGCCATGGCGGGCGGGGCGATTCCGCCGAGGCCGCCGGCGCCTCCGCCGCCGCCTCCGCCCGCACCGCCCGTGCCTCCTGCGACGCCCGCGCCCCCGGCGGTTCCCGAGCCGCCTCCGGGACCCGAGTCGCCGCCGGGGCCCGGGGCGCCGCCGGGGCCCGACGCCCCGCGCGGACCCGATCCGCCCCCTGAAGACCCGAAGCCCTCCGCCTAGGCGGGGGGCTTCCCCTTGACCGGCCCGGCGAGCCTTCCGAAGATCGCGGAAGCCCCCGCGCTCCGAGGTGCAAGATCCGTCCGCCGCGAATCCGAGCTCTCATCCTGTTGGCCCTTCTCGCCGCGGCTCCCGCCCTTGCCGCCCGCCCGATGTATCGCCTGCGGTATCAGGAATACCCCGAGCTCGAGGGGAAGCCCGTTCGCCAGGTTCTGATCCTGGGCAACAACTCCACGCAGGAAGTGGTCTTCCGCCGCGAGATGACCCTGATGGAGGGTGAGCTGTTCACCGCGGCGCTGCTCTGGCGCGACTGGGAGAACCTGGTCGACCTGGGCATCTTCGCGAACATCGAAGTGGATGCGGTTCCGTCCGCGGACGGCGTCCTGGTCGTGGTCTCGGTGTACGAGCGTCCGCGCTGGATCGTCGCGCCGGTCCTGGACTACGACATCCGCAGCGAAGAGGTCACCACGGGCTTCCGGCTCCGCGTGAGGAACCTGGGTGGGCTCAATCAGTCGTTCCGGAGCGACGGTCGTTTCGGGGCGCGGGACCGGGTCAGCTTCAACTGGTCCACGCCCTGGCTCGGCGACGATCGACGTTCCCTCGCGATCGGATTGAACGTGGAGCCGCCCAACGCGGCGCGTCAGGACCTGCGGTCCAACCGGGTCTCGTTCGCGACGACCCGGTTCCTGGGCGACTACCGGCGCCTGCGGCGAGGCATCACCTACTTCGGGCGGGTGGAGGTTCTGCAGCGCGACGGCAACGCGCCCGGCGGTGCGGTGCAGCAGCTCACTCCGGCGGTCGGGGCCGGATACTTCCGGGACTCCCGCAACGTCCGGATCGACCCGATTCGCGGATCGTTCCTGTCGTTCTCCTCGGAGTACGCGACCGGCTGGACCACGGACGAGATCAACTTCGTGCGCACGTTCGGTGATGCGCGCAAGTTCCTCTCCGTGTGGAACCGGTTCATCCTGGCGGGGAGGGGAGTGGCGGCGCTGACCGGGGCCCGCGTGCCGAACTACCGCCGCGTCGGCGTGGGGGGCGCCTCCTCCATCCGGGGGCAGCCCGGGGACGTGCTCGTGGGGAACAACCTGGCCCGGGCGTCGCTGGAGGTTCGCTTTCCCCTGATCGGGCAGCGCCGGTTCTCCCTTCCGCTGCCGCTCGTCCCCAATCGCATCAAGAACTTCGACCTCCGTTTCGACGGGGTGCTCTTCGCGGACGTCGGATCGGCGTGGGGCGGGCGGACGGACTTCCAGGGGACGGAGCTGAAGGAGGGCTTCGGTTTCGGTCTCCGGATCTTCCTCCCGGTGCTCGAGGTGGCGCGGTTCGAGGTGGCTTTCGACCATAAAGGCGAGCCCACGGTCTACTTCCGGGAGGGCAACCTCATTTGACGACGGGGAGTCCCGTGATGATGGGTTCCGCGGATCCGGGCCCGGTCACGGAAGGCGCCGGGAGGGGGCTTCCGGGGCCCGAGACCCCTTGACACACCGTGTCGGTCCGGGCACCTTGATTGGGCTCGTGACCAGATTCACAAGAATCTCCTCACTCCGGTGCAGGGACCCCCCTCATGTCCGAGTACAAGATCAAGCGGGGATACGACATCCCCATGATCGGTGCAGCCGAGCGCGTCGTCGAAGACGCGGAGCGTCCCGGGATCGTTTCGATCCGCCCCACCGAGTTCCGCGCGGTGAAGCCGAAGATCGACGTCAAGGACGGCGACAAGGTCCAGGTCGGGCAAACGCTCTTCCATGATCGCAAGCGACCGGAGATCCGGTTCCCGTCGCCGGGCGGAGGAGAGATCCTCGAGGTCCGGTACGGTCGTCGTCGTCGCTGCGAGGAGATCTTCATCAAGCTGGACTCCGACGAGAGCGCGGTGGAGCACCGCGCGTACTCGCCGGACGACGCGCGCGGTCTCAACCGCGCGCAGATCGTGGAGGCGCTGCTGGACAGCGGCCTGTGGGCCTGCCTGCGGCAACGCCCGTACTCGGTGATCCCGGATCCGGAGAGCGTTCCGGACGCGGTCTTCATCGCGGCGTCGGACTCCGGTCCGCTCCCGTTCGATGCGTCGCTCGCGCTCGACGGCCGCGAGGAAGACTTTCAGCTGGGCATCGACCTTCTGGCGAAGCTGACCGAGGGGAAGGTGCATCTGTGCCTCGCGAAGAGGGGCGCGCCCGCCCGCGCGTTCGCCGAGGCCACCGGCTGCGAGAAGCACACGTTCACGGGTCCGTATCCGTCAGGTCTCATCGAGACGCAGATTCACTACGTGATGCCCCACAAGAAGGGCCGCAAGGTCTGGTACCTCGACTGCCAGGACGTCGCCGCGGTCGGGGAGCTCTTCCGCACGGGGCGGTATCCCGTGGCCCGCGTGGTCGCCGTCGGCGGCGAGGGAGCGGAGTCCCGCAAGCACTTCCGGACGCGGCGCGGCGTTTCCGTCGACTTCCTCCTGCGGGGGAACTCGCACCCGGCGCGCAACCGTTTCGTTTCCGGAGGCGTGCTCACGGGGGTTTCCGTCAGCTCGGAGAGCGCGCTCGGCTTCTACGACAGCAAGTTCTGCGTCTTCCCCGAAGGGGACGATCCCGAGTTCATCGGATGGATGAAGCCGGGCTTCGGGAAGGTGAGCCGGTTCCGGGCGTACGCTTCGGCGCTGCTGCCGCCTCGCTCGCCGCACCTCACCGCGAACCTGGGCGGAGGCGTGCGCGCGCACGTCGCCACGGGGATCTACGAAGACGTCTGCGCCGTGGACATCCTGCCGGGGTACCTGATGAAGGCCGTGCTGGCCGGGGATTTCGAGGAGATGGACGCGCTGGGCATCCATGACTGCGCCGAGTGCGGCCTGTGCACCTTCGTGTGTCCTTCCAAGATCGAGTTCGGCGAGATCATGGCGCAGGGCATCGACGAGTTCCTGCGGGAAGAGGAAGGCTGATGGACTTCGAGGAGACAAGAGATCTCTGGAAAAAGTTCGAGAGCCTGAGGCCGCTTTTCAAGAAGGGCGGCAAGCTCGAGAAGCTTTATCCGTTGTTCGAGGCGCAGGAGAGCTTCCTGTTCGTGCCGCCTGTCACCGCGAAGCGGGCGCCGCACGTCCGTGACGCGATGGACATCAAGCGGCTCATGTCCACCGTGATCGTCGCGCTGCTGCCCTGCCTTCTCTGGGGCATGTACAACGTGGGCTACCAGAAGCTCGCGGCGCTGGGACAGACGCCGGGGGTCTTCGACTGCTTCCTGCACGGCGCCTGGCACATGCTTCCCATCGTGATCACGTCCTACGCGGTCGGCGGCGTCTGGGAAGTGCTCTTCGCGGTCGTCCGCAAGCACGAGATCAACGAGGGCTTCCTGGTGACGGGGATGCTCTTCCCGCTGACGTGTCCCCCGACGCTCCCGCTGTGGATGGTCGCGGCGGGGATCAGCTTCGGCGTGGTCATCGGCAAGGAAGTGTTCGGCGGAACCGGGATGAACATCCTGAACCCGGCGCTGACGGCGCGCGCGTTCGTCTTCTTCGCCTATCCGGCCTTCATGTCCGGAGACGCGGTCTGGACCGCCGTCGACTCCACGCTCGCCGTGGACGCCTGGAGCGGCGCCACGCCGCTGTCGGTGGCGGCCGCCTCCCAGGGCTCGGGTGTGGTGCAGACGCTGAACGCCGCCGGGTACACCTGGCTGGACGGCCTGCTCGGGACGATGCCCGGCAGCATGGGCGAGGTCTCCGCGCTGGCCTGCCTGATCGGAGCGGCGGTTCTGGTCGCCTCCGGAGTGGGAAGCTTCCGCGTCATGATCGCGATGGCGGCCGGCGGAATCGTCGGATCGTTCCTGATGAACGCCGTCGCGGGGGATGCCTCGCCGGGGATCATGTGGATGCCGTGGCAGTACCACCTGGTGTACGGAGGGTTCGCGTTCGGCCTGGTCTACATGGCCACGGACCCGGTCTCCTCCGCCGCCACCGCCACCGGCAAGCTGATCTACGGCTTCCTGATCGGAGTGCTGGCCATCCTGATCCGGGCGGTGAACCCCGCGTATCCGGAAGGCGTGATGCTGGCGATCCTGTTCATGAACGTCTTCGCGCCCTTGGTCGACCACTTCGTCGTGCAGGCCAACGTGCGAAGGAGGCTGGCCCGTGTCTGAGAACCTGAAGGTCATCCGGTTCGCGGTCATCGTGTGTCTGGTGTGCTCGGCCCTGGTGTCCGCGGCGGCGCTCGGTCTCCGGGAGCGCCAGGAGGCGAATCTGCTCCTGGACATCCGGAAGAACATCCTGAAGTCCGTGAGCCTCTACCAGCCGACCCTGGCCGACGAGGAGGTCAACCGCCTCTTCGACGAGCGGATGGTGGGGCTGGTCCTGAGGCCGGACGGAAGCGTGCAGGAAGGCCGGAAGCCGCAGGACGTGGACCCGGACAAGGAGCCGGACGCGCTGCTGCTCTACCAGTGCCTGGACGAGTCCGGCAACGTGGTCGCGTACACGTTCCCCATCCAGGGGCAGGGACTTTGGTCCACGTGCTACGGCTACTTCGCCCTGGAAGGTGACCTGGATCACGTGCGGGGAATCACGTTCTACAAGCACGGGGAGACGCCGGGTCTGGGCGGCGAGATCGAGCAGTCCTGGTTCCAGGACCAGTTCGTGGGCAAGGAAGTCCGGGACGAGAAGGGCGAGATCGTCTCCGTGACCGTGGTGAAGGGAAGCGCCGCCACGCAACACGCGTCCGAGCTGGAGCATTACGTGGACGGGATCAGCGGCGCGACCATCACCTCGAAGGCCGTGTCGGACATGATCAAGAGCAGCCTGCAGGAGTACGAACCCTACTTCGGACAGATCCGCCAGGAGGTCGCCTCATGAGCGCGACGCAAGCACCCGCACCCGCGAAGGCGCCCCGCTCCGTCCGGGACCTGTTCTCGTTGGACAAGAAGCAGCGCAAGATCCTGGGCGATCCGCTCTCGGAGAACAATCCGATCACGGTTCAGGTCCTGGGCATCTGTTCCGCGCTGGCCGTCACCGTGCAGATGAAGACGGCGGTCGTGATGTCCCTGGCGGTGATCACGGTTCTGGCCTGTTCCAACGTGATGATCAGTCTCATGCGGAATCACATTCCGTCCCAGATCCGGATCATCGTGCAGCTCTCCGTCGTGGCCAGCCTGGTGATCGTGGCGGACCAGGTGCTGAAGGCGTTCATGTACGACGTGTCCCGGCAGCTGTCGGTGTTCGTGGGGCTCATCATCACGAACTGCATCATCATGGGCCGCGCAGAGGCCTTCGCCATGGCGAACCCTCCGGGACGCTCGCTTCTGGACGGGCTGGGCAACGGGCTGGGCTACGCGGTCATTCTCCTGGCGGTCGCCTTCGGACGAGAGCTGTTCGGAAGCGGAACGCTGTTCGGAGTGACGATCGTGCCGCAGTTCCTGTACGACATCGGGTACGTCAACATGGGGCTGATGGTCGTGCCGCCGGGCGCGTTCATCCTCCTCGGACTCATCATCTGGGCGCAGCGGACGTGGACCGGCTACGTCGAGGACCACTAGGAACGGGCCGGGAACCGGCCCGCTCCTAGTGACATTGAAAGTCGGAGGCCGTTGAAGGCCCCTGCTCCCTTCGCTCCCGCCCCGTCGGGCGGCGAGCGAAGGGGGGCCTTCAACCGCCTCCCGGAGGAAGCGGAATGGAGCACTATCTGAGCCTCGCGACGAAGTCCATCTTCGTCGAGAACATGGTCCTGGCCTACTTCCTGGGCATGTGCTCGTTCCTGGCCGTGTCCAAGAAGATCGAGACGGCCATCGGTCTCGGAATCGCCGTGATCTTCGTGCTGACGCTGACCGCGCCGCTGAACTGGCTGCTGCACGACGCGCTGCTGGCGAAGGGCGCCCTGTCTTGGGCCGGGCTGCCGGAACTGGATCTCAGCTTCCTGAACTTCATCATGTTCATCGCGACGATCGCGGCGTCGGTGCAACTCGTGGAGATGTTCCTGGACCGCTACAGCCCCAAGCTCTACACCGCGCTCGGCATCTTTCTGCCGCTGATCGCCGTGAACTGCTCCATCCTGGGAGGATCGCTCTTCATGGTGGAGCGGAAGTACAACTTCTGGGAGACCGTGGTCTTCTCGGCGGGGTCGGGCATCGGCTGGGCGCTGGCGATCATCGCGCTTTCGGCCATCCGCCAGAAGATCCGCTACTCCAACGTGCCCAAGGGGCTGCGCGGGCTGGGCATGGCGATGCTGCTCACCGGCCTCATGGCCCTGGCATTCCAGTGCTTCGCCGGGATCCAGCTCTAGGGGGATGACGTGGAACTGCTGACGCTCATCGCACTGTCCTCCCTGATCTTCACGGGGACGATCGTCATCCTCGTCATGCTGCTCGGCGTGGCGAAGGCCAAGCTGGTCGCCACCGGGCCGGTGAAGATCCTGATCAACGGCGACGCGGAGAAGAGCCCCACCGTGACCGCGGGCGGCACGCTGCTGGCGGCGCTGTCGGAGGAGAAGATCTTCCTCCCGTCCGCTTGCGGCGGTGGCGGGACCTGCGCGATGTGCAAGTGCCAGATCCTGGAGGGCGGCGGAGACATTCTCCCGACCGAGGCGGGGCACCTCACCCGCGCGGAGCAGAAGGACAACTGGCGGCTGGCCTGTCAGGTGAAGGTCAAGCAGGACATGAAGATCCACGTGCCGGACGAGATCTTCAGCATCCAGAAGTTCAACTGCACGGTCGTGTCCAACAAGGGCGTCGCGACGTTCATCAAGGAATTCGACCTGAAGATCGACGACGGACAGGAGCTGGACTTCGAGGCCGGCGGCTACATTCAGATCGACATCCCGCCGTACGAGCTGGATTTCAAGAGCTTCGACATCGAAGAGAAGTTCCGCGGCGACTGGGACAAGTACAACCTCTGGCGCTACAAGGCGAAGAACGACGAAGAGGTGTTCCGCGCGTACTCCATGGCCAACCACCCGGCCGAGGGCAACCGCATCATGCTGAACATCCGGATCGCCACGCCCCCGCCGGGGCTGGACGTGCCGCCGGGAATCGCCAGCTCCTGGATCTTCGACCGGAAGCCCGGCGACAAGGTGGTGGTCTCGGGACCGTACGGCGAGTTCTTCATCAAGGACACGAAGCGCGAAATGGTCTACATCGGCGGCGGCGCGGGAATGGCCCCCATGCGGAGCCACCTCTTCCACCTGTTCCACACGCTGAAGACCACGGACCGAAAAGTGACGTTCTTCTACGGCGCGCGGTCGCTGCGCGAGGCGTTCTACGTGGAGGACTTCACCTCGATCGAGAAGGAGTTCCCCAACTTCAAGTTCGTGCTGGCGCTCTCGGAGCCGCTCCCGGAGGACAACTGGACCGGCGCCGTCGGCTTCATCCACCAGGTGGCGCTCGACACGTACCTGAAGGACCATCCGGATCCCGGCGAGGTCGAGTACTACATGTGCGGACCGCCGATGATGATCTCCGCGGTGGAGAAGACGCTGGACGAGCTCGGTGTCGATCCGAGCATGATCGCCTTCGACGCCTTCTGACCGGCTCGTCGTTCGCCGGAGTGGACCGGGCCCGCCCTACGGGGCGGGCCCGTTTCGTTTTGTCGCCCTAGGCAATCGTCGCACGATCTGACCACCGTTCATGCCCGCTGACACGGCCTGCAACGGGCGCTCAGCCCGGCGCTCCCGGACGTCGATGCAGAGGACGAACCACCCCCCAATGGAGACCGCAGCATGCAGGTGGTTGCTCGCTTGCTCGACAAGGGCAAGATCAAAGGTGATACAACGGACTTCCATCCGGAGCGCCAGGACTTCACCATCGATCCCGAGGACGGCACCCTGCCGGTCCGGGTTCCCGTCGGCGACTTGAAGGCGCTGTACTTCGTTCGGTCGCTGGACGGGAATCGGGACTATCAGGACCATCGCCGGTTTCAGGGGCAGGCGGGGGTGAGGGCCAAGGTTTGGCTGGAGTTCGAGGATGGCGAGTGCATGGCGGCGTATCCGGTTTCCCCCTTTCTGGGGAAGCACGGGTTCTACGTCCTTCCGACCGATCCCGGTTCGAACGTGGAGAAGGCCTGGATCTCGAGGCCGTCACTCAAGCGGGTGCTGGAAGGGCGGGAAGCGGAGCGTGCGGCCGTGCGATTCCGTCCGCTGGCGAATGGACGTCCCTCGTCCGGATCGTGGCCCCGGGAGGTCCGTCTGGGGTAGTGGATCCGCAGCAACGCCGAAGCAGGCTGGAAGCCGGGCTCCCTAGCGGGTCCGGCTTCTCGCTTTGCGGGGGAAGATCCGCTCGGAGCCGGGATCGCCGGAGGGGTCCTGGTCCTTCTCGGGGCAATCCTCGTAGGTCCGCCCGCAGACGCTGCAGGTGCCGTCGGCCTCGTCGCCCATCGACCCGGCCAGGCCGCCGCAGGAGCTGCGAAGCGGTCGCCGGAAGACAACGGAGCCCAGGGACAGCAAGGCGACCGCGAGAATGAAGATTCCGACCGCGAGAAAGACTTCCATGACGCCAAACTAGGGGGCGGGGCAGGCCCGGTCAAGGAGGTCCCGAACCCGTTCCCGGAGATGAATTTACCGGGCCATGACACCCTCCCGTGGAAACCGTGAACCCATCACGCGCCACCGGTGTAAAATGCGAACCAGCGACTTTGTCCGGCGTCTCCTCCGGACGCCCTCAAGCCAGGAGAACCGATTCATGAAGATTCTTGCGGAATGCGGGGCGTGGAAGCCGGCCGCCTGGGTGGCGGCCGTGGCCCTGCTGGCGCTTCCCACGGTGTCGCAGGCGGCGCCCAAGGCCGAGATCAAGCCCGCCACGATCGAGCTCGGCGAGATCGAGGAAGGCGGCGAGTACGAGCGCTACGTCGAGCTGACGAACACCGGAGACGGCGTGCTGACGCTGGAGGACGTGAAGACCTCCTGCGGATGCACCGCGGCCGCGGTGGACTCGGACGTGGAGTTGAAGAGCGGCGAGACGCAGAAGATCCGCGTCAGCTTCAACTCCCGGAACATGGAAGGCGGCGTCACCAAGAAGGTCACGGTCAAGACGAACGATCCGGAGAATCCGTCGATCGAGATCGTTCTCAAGGCGAACGTGCACCGGTCCGTGAAGTGGGAGCCGCGCTACGTGTCGTTCAACCAGGTGGGATTGGGCGAGGAGGCGGAGCAGGTCGTGACGCTCGAGGCGGACAAGAACCTGGACCTGCAGGTGTCCGAGGCGTACGTGCGCGGCGGCCTGCGCGGCGACAAGGACTCCAAGCTGTTCTCCGTGGAGATCTCCGAGCGTCGCTCCGGCGAGGAGCGGGACGCCTACGATCTCACTGTCCGTATGGCCGACAAGCGGAAGCCGCAGCGCATTTCCGAGTCGCTCATCATCGTGACGAACATCGCGGACAAGGACACCGTGAAGATCCCGGTCCGCGGCGAGGTCTCGGGCCGCATTTCCTTCAGCCCCTCGTACGCGGTGCTCGCGCTGGTCAACCCGGGCGAGGAGACCACGCGCGACGTCATGCTTTCCGCGTCCGACGGAACGTTCAAGATCCTGAATGCCAGCGTTCCGGAGAGCCCGGTCCGGGCGGAGATCGTTCCGGATGAGCAGCCCGGCCGGTACACCGTCCGCCTGACCTACGTCGGGGAAGAGACGGGCGCGAACGGCGTGAAGCAGCTCCGCGTGGAGACCGACGATCCCGATCAGGCCGTGATCGAGATTCCGGTGCGTTATCAGACGCGCGTGCCGGCGGGCGACTCCGGCGTCGCGACGAAGGGGCCGGGGAACTGACCTCTCGCGGATCACGCCAGGCGCTCGCGCTCCTGGCCGCCAGTGTCCTTCTCGGTCTGGGCGGCAACGCGTTTCGCCAGGAGCCGTTGCCGTTGTCCGGATCGCTGGACCCTCCTCCGGTGCCGGAAGCGGGGCAGGATCTGCCCGCTTCCGGCGCGGACGAGGCGGTGGCCCGGTGGAACGAGGGCGCCTTCTTCCTGGACATTCGTCCGCGTGACGAATGGGAGTCCCGGCGCGTATCGGGAGCGTTCCCGTTCGAGGCGGAGCGGTTCGACGACGTGTACTTCGAGGTCGTCGCGTCGTTCGGAACCGAGGTGCCGCTGTTCGTCTACGGCGCCGGCCCCGACTCGTTCGCGGTGCGCCGGGTCGTGGCGAAGCTCCAGGATCTCGGGCACTTCGACGTAGGATTCGTGACGGGAGGTCTGCCGGAGCTGACGGCCGCGGGCGTGGGGACCGCCGGCGGCCCCGAGGAGGGGATGCCGTGAAACTGCTCTCGGATCGCCGCCTGGTCGCCGCGCTGCGCATCGGTCTCGGCGCGCTCTTCATCGCGGCCGCGCTTCCCAAGCTCCAGGATCCGGCCGGGTTCGCGGGATCGATCGACCATTACCACCTCCTCCCGGAGGCCGGCGGGCGAATCCTCGCGCTCGTCCTGCCGGTGCTGGAGCTGCTCGTGGGAATGTGCCTGGTCCTCGGGGTACTGGACGCCGGAGCCAGCCTTCTCGTTCTCGCTCTCATGATCGTGTTCACGGCCGCCGTGGGTTCGGCGGTCGCCCGCGGCTTGGACATCAGCTGCGGGTGTTTCGACACGGAGGGCGGAACGAAGGTGGGGGTCACGAAGGTCGCCGAGAACCTGGCGCTCACCGCCGCCGCTTTCTGGGTCCGGGTGCGGGACCGGAGCTGGCTTTCGGTCGGGGCGCTTCTCCGAAAGCCCGGCGACGTCGAGTAGGTCAGGGCGCGGGGCTCTCCGTCCGGTGCCCCAGCCGTCCGCGTGTCACGACCACGAGGAAGAGCGCCACCGCGGTCCAGACGGCGGCCCGCGGCGCGTCCGGCATGCCGTTCGTCCACAGCAGCGGAACCGAGCGTTCGAACAAGGCCGACGTCGTGTGCGCGGAAGCGTAGAAGAGAACGCACGTCGCGACGCTCCCGCCGGTCCGGTTGTACAGCCACGTGAGAACGACGGACAGCGCGATGCCCGTGATCAGGAAGGTCGCGAACGGTTCGCCGGGCCCGCTCACGCCTTGCAGGCGCACCACCGGCAGCTGCCACAGCGCCCGCACCGCTCCCAGCAGAACCGCCGCGACGACGGGCGGCAGCGCGCTCTGAAGGCGGGGCAGCGCAAAGCCGCGCCAGCCGGGCTCTTCGCCCAGCCCGAAGAGGATCCGGACGAGGAACGTGAAGAGCACGTCGTCGGCTCCGGGGCGATCGATGGGACCCACCGGAGTCCCGCTCCAAACGACCATCCCGGTCACCAGTGCGGCGACGCCCACCGGACCGAGAAGCGCCGAAACGAGCCATCCCGTGTCCCGAACCCGCAGCGCCCGACCCAGAAGGGCTCGAACGCCGCGCCGT
>Ga0102947_1000254_pt1 | contig 19934 bp, 19 predicted proteins | sample SalPon2A_A_D2_MG_FD_78210 | JGI IMG/M metagenome (GOLD analysis project Ga0102947, IMG submission 78210) | Soil microbial communities from South San Francisco under conditions of wetland restoration - Salt Pond MetaG R2A_A_D2_MG | ecosystem: Environmental > Terrestrial > Soil > Wetlands | place... | reverse complement strand
AAGGTTATGAAGCTGATGATGTTATAGGAACACTTTCCAAACAAGCTGAAAAAGAAGGCTACCAAACATTTATGGTAACTCCTGATAAAGATTTTGCCCAATTGGTGTCTGAAAATATTTTTATGTATCGACCAAAATCCTTTGGTGGTGGTTATGAGGTTTGGGGCATTCCGGAAGTTCAGAAAAAGTTTGAAGTAGAAAGACCTGAACAGGTCATTGATTTTTTAGGTATGATGGGAGATTCTTCAGATAATATTCCTGGGTTGCCAGGTGTTGGTGAAAAAACAGCCAAGAAATTTATACAAGCCTATGGCAGTATGGAAGGCCTATTGTCAAAAACGCACGAACTAAAAGGCAAAATGAAGGAAAAGGTTGAAGCTTCAAAAGAGTTAGGATTGCTTTCCAAAGAGTTAGCCAGAATTATGTTGGATGTTCCTGTGACTTTTGATGCCAAAGATTTTGAGTTGGACCATCCAGATATTGAAACCGTAAAAAACATTTTTCAGGATTTAGAGTTTAGACGATTAACTGAAAATTTCCTTAAAACATTTTCTGCTGAAACAGAAACACCATCAACTGAAGCGGCTACTAAAACTGAAGAAAAACCAAAACCAAAAAAGACCTCTTCTGCTGGTGCAGGACAGTTTTCATTGTTTGGAAATGATGGTGAAGAAGCAACTTCAGATTCGCAATCTTCATACACACGTAAAACTTCTGAAACTTCATCTCATTTTTACCAAAGTGTGGCCACAGGTATGGCAACCAAACTGTTCATTAAAAATTTAATGAATCAAAGCAGCGTATGTTTTGACACAGAAACCACAGGTATCAATCCAATTGAAGCCGAGTTGGTTGGTATTGCTTTTTCATGGGAAGTAGGTAAAGGCTTTTATCTGCCATTTCCTGAAGACAGAAGTGAAGCTCAAGATCTCATTGAACAATTACGTCCTTTTTTTGAAAGTGAAGCCATTGAGAAAATCGGCCAAAACTTAAAGTATGACATCAAGGTTTTAGCTAAATATAATGTTAGTGTCAAAGGTAAATTGTTTGATACTATGTTAGCCCATTATCTCATTAATCCAGATATGCGTCATAATATGGATGTTTTGGCAGAAACTTATTTGAACTACACGCCTATTTCAATAGAAACACTCATTGGAAAAAAAGGTAAGAACCAACTTTCCATGCGAGAAGTTCCTTTAGATAAACAAACCGAATATGCTGTTGAAGATGCTGATATTACGCTTCAGCTTAAAGAACATTTTCAAAATGAATTGGGTGAAGCCAATACCCAAAAATTGTTTGATGAAATTGAGATTCCATTACTTCGTGTTTTAGCTTCTATGGAATTGGAAGGCATTAATCTCGATAAAGCCTTTTTAAATTCTCTTTCTGATGAGCTTAATAATGACATTGCTAATCTCGAAAAAAAGATTTATGAAGCTGCTGGTGAGGAATTCAATATAGCATCTCCAAAACAATTGGGTGTTATTTTATTTGAAAAAATGAAGTTGGTAGATAAGCCAAAAAAAACCAAAACTGGTCAATATGCCACATCTGAAGATATCTTAAGCTATTTGGCAAAAGACCATGAGATTATCCGGGATATTCTGGACTTTAGAGGCTTGTCTAAACTTAAAAGTACTTATGTTGACGCGTTGCCTTTACAGGTTGAAGAAAGCACAGGTAGAGTACATACAGATTATATGCAAACCGTTGCAGCTACTGGACGTTTAAGTAGCAATAATCCAAATTTACAGAACATTCCAATTCGTACAGAACGCGGTCGCCAAGTAAGAAAAGCGTTTGTTCCTCGTAGTGAAGATTATACTTTACTGGCTGCAGATTATAGCCAAATAGAACTGCGTATTATTGCTGCATTGAGTGAAGAAGAAACCATGATTGAAGCTTTTAAGAATGGTGAGGATATTCATGCTTCAACGGCTTCAAAAGTTTTCAACGTGCCTATTTCCAAAGTCACCAGAGAACAGCGTAGTAATGCCAAAACGGTTAACTTTGGTATTATTTATGGTGTTTCGGCTTTTGGCTTGAGCAATCAAACCGATTTATCCCGAAGTGAATCCAAAGAACTTATTGATACCTACTATGAAACCTATCCGAAACTAAAAAGCTATATAGGTAAACAAGTAGATTTTGCCAGAGATCATGGTTATGTGCAAACAGTTTTAGGTAGGCGTCGATATTTAAAGGATATTAACTCCAGAAATGCTGTTGTACGTGGCGCAGCAGAGCGCAATGCTGTAAATGCACCTATACAAGGTAGTGCTGCCGATATTATTAAAATAGCGATGATTCATATTCATAAAAAACTTCAGGAAGGTAACTACAAATCTAAAATGTTGTTACAAGTGCATGACGAATTGGTTTTTGACGTGTTTAAAAAAGAACTTGACAAAATCAAATCTTTGGTAAAAACCGAAATGGAGTCAGCTTACCAGCTTTCTGTCCCTTTGGATGTTGATTTGGATATTGGCGATAATTGGTTGGAAGCGCATTAATATAATCAAAAAAAAAGCAGGATTCTAAAACCCTGCTTTTTCCTAAATTAATTGAAGATTATGCTTCTTGCATTTCATGCTTACCTTCGTAAACTTCTTCAACTAATTTAGAGTTAAAAGCTGGCAAATCTTCTGGTGAACGACTTGTTACCAAACCTTCATCTACAACAACTTCTTCATCTACCCAATTTGCTCCAGCATTTTTTAAATCTGTTTTAATGGAATTGTAAGAAGTTACTTTTCTTCCTCTTAAAACATCTGCTTCAGCCAGCAACCAAGGTGCATGGCATATAGCTGCAACTGGTTTTTTATTCTCAAAGAACGATCTAACAAATTTTACAGCCTTATCATTACGTCTTAATAAATCTGGATTTATTAAACCTCCAGGTAACACTAAAGCATTATAATCGCTTTGTGACACTTCATTCAATGTCTTATCTACTTTATACGTATTACTCCAGTTACCATTAGCCCATCCCTTTATTTCACCAGATTCAAGGGAAACAATATCTACATTTGCTCCATTCTCCTCCAATGATTTTTTAGGTTCTTTTAATTCACTTTCTTCAAATCCATTAGTTGCTAAAATTGCAATACTCTTTCTGTTTAAATTTTCCATTTGTAATTAAATTTAAGGTTATCGATTCAGTTACTTAAAACTAAAGTAAATAAGCCTCTAATACAAAAAATTCATCAGGTTTAACCCAAGCTTAACATCATTTGTTAATAGAAACTAAAATGAATTTGGGTTTTTTAAACTAATGCACCGTACTACATAATATATGTCTTTGCTTCAGATTTTATTTAGTAAATCAGTAATCTAACTATACACAAACACAATGGCAAACATTTAAAGAATTTGAAATTCCTAGCTTGTGTAAAATATTAATTGAACTAATATCTGTTTTTGGATTTGTTAATCTTATTGTTTATTTTTTCAGTAGCTAAACGTTAGTCAACTATTTGTATAGCAAATATGATACTAAAATTTTCAGGAATACTAATATTACTTTTGACTTTGATTGGGTGTAAAGACTCAAAAGTAAAAACTGTTGAATCTGATAAGGCCATTACCAAGTCAGAATCAAGTTGTATAAAAAAAGTATTCGAAAAGGATAGTATTTTTGGTGAAATAAGAAATCATGCCTCGAAAACTATTTCCTTGAGCGAAACTATAGTTAATTATACACAAGATTTAAAATCACTGGATTTCAGCAACTGCCCAAAAGATTTCAAGATTGCGTTTGACAAGCATATTGAAGCTTGGCTTGATATTAGAACTGTGATTGATAAGTATCCTTCTATGCATGGTGAGCTACATGATATTTTTGATGAACTAGAGAAAAGTAAGGATTCCATTATGTTTAAGCAGCTTCTCGGCAATATTTGGGAAACCTGGAAATTAGTTGAGCAAAGTGCTAATTAGCAAGAGTCAGTTACCAACAACTTCTTTACTAAAGCATGGCGATAGTGAAAAAAAGAAAAATTAATCATATAACCCAGATTGATTTCAATACCAAAAAGTTATGTGTAATTAAAAACGCCTTGCATCGTTTTTAGAACATTAAGGTATTTTTGTCGTTTAAGAACAAATGTTAAACTACGTAAGGACTATAGCACAATAGCGACCTTATATATCAACTAATAGCTTGTTATGTTCTTAAGGGTTTTATTTTGCTTTTGTTTGTTCAATTGTGTGTTTTTCACTCATGCTCAAACCTGTTGTTCAGGAGGTATTCCACTATCCAATAACATTGGGTTAGCTCCTTTAGAAAAGGGAACACTTCAAGTTGGTATTCATTACGATTATAATAATTTAAACACATTAAATTTTGGAACTGAAAAACTGGATGATAATTCCAGACTTCGTGTAACACATTCTGTTTTACTGAATGCAAATTATGATATTACCAGCAGGTTGTCTATTGAAGGCTTATTTACTTGGGTAAACCAGCGACGAAAAATCACCCAGTTTGATAATGAAAATCTAGAACAATCTTCTGGAATAGGTGATGCTGTATTACTTTTAAAGTATAATTTTTCAAATACTTTTGGTCAAAACAGCAGCTTAAATATTGGCGCGGGAACAAAAATTCCTTTGGGTTCTACTACAGAAAAAAACAGTCAGGGCATTACTTTAAATGCCGATTTACAACCGGGAAGCAATGTTTGGGATTTGGTACTTTGGACATTAATGTCCAAGAATTTCAATTTCAGACCCTCGTTTGGTGTTTGGTCTCAAATAACCTATAGAAGTACTGGTACCAATAAGGAATATCTGGAAAATTCTACTTATAAATTTGGAAATGAATTTCAGGCTTATTTGGGTTTTTCAGATCAATTCTTAATGTTTAATGCATTGACAAATCCAGGTATTTCTTTTAAATACAGGCATGCAGAGAAAGATATGATCAGTGGTTTTGATCTGGATAATACAGGAGGAAATTGGATTTCTGTAATTCCTGATTTTTCAATATATATAAAACCTAACATCATTTTTTCTACGCAATTTGAAATTCCTCTTTATAGCAATGTTGATGGTATACAATTAACACCAACGTATAGATTAACCACTGGATTGTTATTTAGGATTCTTCCAAAGAAAAATATTATTAATTTAAACTGAATGCTATGAAAAAGATTTTAATACTGTACTCTATAGTTTTAATATTCTCTTGCAGTAATGGTGGAGATGGTAAAAATGATAATGCAAACACTCCTCAACCTGAACCCGAAGTGTGGTTAATTGATAAAAATAAAGTCTTGGATGGCGGACCTGGGAAAGATGGCATTCCTTCTATAGATAACCCAAAATTTGTTGAAGCTCAATCACAAGTTTATATAAATGATAACGATTTGGTTGTTGGAGTTAAGTACAATAATGAAGTTAAAGCTTATCCTCATGACATTTTAAACTGGCATGAAATAGTAAATGATGCATTTAATGATCAATCATTAACTATTAACTATTGCCCACTAACAGGAACTGCTTTTGGCTGGCAAAGTATGTCAAACGGAGAGCCAAGTACTTTTGGTGTATCAGGCCTATTATATTTGGCCAACCTCATACTGTATGATAGAAATACAGATAGTAATTGGTCTCAAATGCTTTTACAATGTGTTAATGGTGATTTAATGGGAGACTTTCCTACTACTGTAAATGTAATTGAAACAAATTGGTTAACATGGAAAAACTTATATCCAAATACTAAAGTTTTAAGTAGAGACACGGGGTTTTATAACGATTCACATTACAATAACTATCCTTACGGTCCTTATTTAACAGTAGATGATTTTTTTATTTTTCAAGTGTTTCCATTAAATTCAACTTTACCTTTTAAGCAAAGGGTATATGCTATAATAAATAATACCGCTAAAGTATATCAGTTTTCAGATTTTGAAGGTGGCAATGCTATTGTTGATTCTTTTAATGGAAAAAACTATCTGGTTGTAGGTAATGAAAATGTTATAAACGCTTTTGAATTAACCAACGATTTTAGTAATCTGAACTTTGAATATTGTTTTAATGATACCGAAGTCTTTTTTAAAGATAACGAAGGGAATAACTGGTCTATTTTCGGAAATGCCATTTCTGGCCCAAGAGAAGGTCAAAATCTTATAACACCAAAATCAGTGGTAAGCTTTTGGTTTGCCATTGCAGCATTTTATCCAGACCCAGAAATATATTCAAATTAGCGGGAACGTTATCGCATTTCTTTAGAAAATAACAGCACTTTTACGATTAAAGAATATTGCTAAAATTAAAGTGTAAAAATTCACGTTTCACTATTTGGTAATCAAATATATAATCGTAAATTTGCAAACTCTTTTTAGGAGAGACATGTTTAATACGTAAAAATAAGAAGTGTGGATACATTAAGCTACAAAACGATTTCGGCAAACAAAGCTACTGTAAATAAAAAGTGGGTTTTGGTTGATGCTGAAGGTCAAACATTAGGTCGTTTAGCTTCTAAAGTTGCAAAACTTTTAAGAGGTAAACACAAGCCTAACTTCACACCACATGTTGATTGCGGAGATAATGTAATTGTTATTAATGCAGAAAAAATCAACCTTACCGGAAACAAGTGGAACGATAAAACCTATATTCGTTACACAGGTTATCCAAGTGGTCAAAGAAGCTTATCTGCTACAGAAATGTTCGCAAAAGATCCTGCGAGATTGGTAGAAAAGTCAGTAAAAGGAATGCTGCCTAAAAATAAATTAGGTGCAGATTTATTCCGCAATTTAAATGTTGTTGTTGGTGCAGAGCACACTCATGAAGCTCAAAAACCAAAAACAATTAACTTAAACGATTTTAATTAAATGGAAGTAATTCACAAAATTGGCCGTAGAAAGACGGCTGTTGCTCGTGTGTACCTTGCCAAAGGAAAAGGCAACATCACAGTGAACAAAAAAGACATGGCGGTTTATTTTCCTACTGCAACATTGCAGTACAAAGTAAACCAACCTTTAGCCATGACTAACAATGATGGCAACTTTGATATTACAATAAATGTATTTGGAGGAGGCATTACAGGTCAGGCAGAAGCTATTCGTTTGGCATTATCTCGTGCAATGTGCGAAGTTAGTGAAGAGAATAGAGCTGTCTTAAAACCAGAAGGATTATTAACAAGAGACCCAAGAATGGTAGAGCGTAAAAAATTCGGTCAGAAAAAAGCGCGTAAGAAATTCCAGTTCTCTAAACGTTAATACAAAACAAATTTTAAACCAGTTATTGTTGTCCATGACCAGAAGGTCAGGATTTAGTTTAGCATCTAAATGATTGAGGCGATTTTAAAAAATGACCACTTAATCATTGCTAATTCAACAGAACGTAAACTATTACAAAATGGCAGTAGAAGTAAAAGACTTATTAGAAGCAGGTGTACACTTTGGGCACCTAACACGTAAATGGGACCCAAACATGGCTCCTTACGTTTATATGGAGCGTAACGGCATCCATATTATCAACCTTTACAAAACAGCAGCAAAAATTGAAGAAGCAGGAAAAGCATTAAGTAAAATTGCTAATTCTGGACGTAAGATTTTATTTGTTGCCACAAAAAAACAAGCAAAAGACATTGTAGCTGAAAAAGCTGGGGCAATAAATATGCCTTACATTACAGAAAGATGGCCTGGAGGAATGCTAACAAACTTTGTTACTATTAGAAAAGCAGTTAAGAAAATGGCTTCTATTGATAGAATGAAGAAAGATGGCACATTTAATACACTTTCTAAAAAGGAGCGTTTACAAGTAGACCGTTTAAGAGCGAAGCTAGAAAAAAATCTAGGTTCTATAGCTGATATGACGCGCTTACCAGGTGCTTTGTTTGTAGTTGACATTAAACGCGAGCATATTGCTATTAAAGAGGCACAGAAATTGAACATTCCAATTTTTGCAATGGTTGATACAAACTCTGACCCACGTCAAGTAGATTATGTGATCCCAGCAAATGACGACGCCTCAAAATCAATTGATAAAATTTTAACCCATGTAACCAATGCTATTTCTGAAGGCTTATCAGAACGTAAAGCTGAAAAAGAAGCTTCCAAAGTAGAAAAAGAGGCTCCTAAAGCTAAAAAAGAAGCAGCAGTAGCTGCCGTTGCATCGGGAGAAGAAGAATAAATAACAATTATAAAACATAAATTAGTCGTTTAGTTCTTTTCTTTGGTGAAAATAATTTGAACGGCTTTTTAAATTTTAAAAAACTCATGGAGAATACTGTAAAAATAACAGCCGCAGAGGTTAATAAGTTAAGAAAAGCTACTGGTGCAGGTATGATGGACTGTAAAAAAGCATTGGTAGAAGCAGAAGGAGACTTTGACAAGGCTATCGAAATCCTTCGTAAAAAAGGACAAAAAGTTGCTGCCAATAGAGCAGATAGAGAATCTACTGAAGGTGCAGCAATTGCTAAAGTGAATGATGACAACACTGTCGGTGTTTCTATTGTTTTAGGATGTGAAACAGATTTTGTTGGTAAAAACGAAAACTTTGTGAATTTAGCTCATCAATTAGCAGAGTTGGCTTTAAACTACTCATCAAAAGAAGAGTTCCTATCTGCAGACTTTGATGGTATGACAGTTGCCGAAAAATTAATCGAGCAAACTGGCGTTATTGGTGAAAGATTAGACATTAATGCGTTCGAAAAACTTGAAGCTCCTTTTGTTGGTTCATATATTCACGCAGGTAACAAAATAGCTACACTAGTGGGATTATCAAATGTTGTTGAAGGCGTTGAAGTTGCCGCAAAAGATGTTGCTATGCAAGCTGCTGCAATGAACCCAATTGCGCTTAATGAAGAAGGCGTTGATGCTGCTGTAATTGAAAAAGAAATTGAAATAGCAAAAGACCAGTTACGTGCTGAAGGTAAACCAGAAGCCATGCTAGATAATATAGCTAAAGGTAAACTTAAAAGATTCTTTAAAGATAATACTTTAGTAAACCAAGATTTTATAAAAGATTCTAAACAAAGCGTTGCTGCTTATGTAAAAAGTTATGGAGATGTAACTGTAACTGACTTTAAGCGTGTTGCTTTAGGATAGTCTTTTCTATACTATAATTAAAAAGCTTCGACTAACATCGAAGCTTTTTTTATGCCTTTAACTCGTTTGATTTTCTCAAATCAAAAACAAAAAAATTATGTAGTTTTGTTAAACTTCAAATATCAAAATGAAATATAAACGAATATTATTAAAACTATCTGGTGAAGCTCTTATGGGAAGTCGCCAATATGGTATTGACCCTGAACGCCTTAAAGAATATGCCCAGGAAATAAAAAAAATTACTCAAAAAAGTGTTGAGGTTGCAATTGTTATTGGAGGTGGTAACATTTTTAGAGGAGTTGCAGGGGCAAGTAATGGTATGGATCGCGTACAAGGAGATCATATGGGCATGTTGGCTACTGTCATTAACGGTTTGGCATTGCAGAGTGCTTTAGAAAATGAAGGTGTCCCAACAAGGTTACAGTCTGCAATTAAAATAAATGAAGTAGCAGAGCCATTTATAAGGAGAAGAGCTATTAGGCATTTAGAAAAAGGTCGTGTAGTTATTTTTGGTGGAGGCACAGGAAACCCTTATTTTACTACAGATTCTGCTGCTGTTTTACGTGCCATTGAGATTGAGGCCAATGTTATCTTAAAGGGCACAAGAGTAGATGGTATTTACAATACAGACCCAGAAAAGGATACTAAAGCAGTAAAATTTGATAATATTAGCTTTGATGATGTCTTAAGAAAAGGACTCAAAGTAATGGACACAACTGCTTTTACATTAAGTCAGGAAAACGAACTGCCAATTATTGTTTTCGATATGAACAAAAAAGGTAATTTATATAAAGTCCTTTCAGGTAAAAACATTGGTACTCAAGTTAATTTATAATTTTTGGTTTAATTTTTGAAACTATAGAATCATGGATGAAGAAATACAATTTATACTAGACACTGCACAAGAAGCCATGGATAATGCTCTTAAGCATTTAGAGAAGCAACTAGTGAACATAAGAGCTGGAAAGGCAAGACCATCAATGCTTGGAAGTGTGATGGTTGAATATTATGGTACACTTACACCATTACAACAAGTTGCCAATGTAAACACTCCAGATGGTAGAACCATCACAGTACAACCATGGGAAAAAGGTATGCTTCAAGAAATTGAAAAAGCCATTCAAATTGCTAATCTGGGTTTTAACCCTATGAACAATGGAGAAACTGTTATTATTAATGTTCCTCCATTAACAGAAGAACGTCGTTTAAATTTGGCAAAACAGGCTAAATCTGAAAGTGAGGATGCAAAAATTGGTGTTAGAAATGCCAGGAAAGATGCTAATAATGAAATCAAGAATTTGGATCATGTTTCTGAAGACTTGAAAACCAATGCGGAAATTGATATACAAGAAATGACAGATAAGCATATAGACAAAATAGACGAAATTTTTTCTGTAAAAGAAAAGGAAATTATGACAGTATAATCTGTTAATCCATTTCAATCTTAAAAAGCTTTCGTTTCTTTTTAATTATATAGAAATACAATACTAAAAGAGTTTCTTTCATTACATATCTATAGTTTACCTTTAGCATCACATTATAAGTAATTTTCAAGTATTCTATCTAGGTTTTTTCTACCTTTGCGCTTCTTTATAAAAGAGCATGTTTAAACTTTTTACTAATAAGTTCTGGGACGTTGTAGCCAGAATTATTTTGCGAAACAAAATTGTTATCCTTATAGGAATAACTCTTGCTACATTTTTTTTTAGTTTGCAGTGGGAAAACATGCGTTTTACATATACAGAAGCCAATCTGCTACCGGACGATCATGAAGTAAATATAACCTACAATAAGTTTTTAGATATTTTTGGAGAAGAAGGTAGCCTTATTGTACTTGGTGTAAAGGATTCTTCGCTTTTTACAGTCGAAAAACTTAATGCTTGGAATGCGCTCTCTGATGAATTTAAAGCATATAGTGAGGTAGAAACAGTTATTTCTATAAAAGATCTTCAAAAATTAGTAAAAGATGATGTTAATGAAAAGTTTGATTTAAAACCCTTTATAAAAGATTCTATTTCATCTGTTTCTCAAATTGAGGCGCTTCAAGAAGAGTTGTTTGAAAAGTATCCTTTTTATGATAATTTTTTATTCAATAAAGAAACCCAAACAGTTCGATCTGCTATTTATTTAAATAAAGACATTGTAAACACTTCTGCAAGAAAAGATTTCATTATTAATACTTTAAAAGGAAAAATTGATGCGTTTGAAATAGAAAACAATTTAGATGTACGTATTTCAGGCATGCCATACATACGTACATTAAACTCACAAAATATCATAGACGAAATAGGGTTATTTATTGTTGCAGCTCTATTGGTCACGTCGTTGATATTTTTCTTTTTCTTCAGGTCGTTTAGAGCAACTTTTATTTCCCTTATTGTTGTTTGTATAGGTGTTATGTGGACCTTTGGGATATTAGGATTATTGAATTATGAAATTACCGTACTTACAGCTCTAATTCCACCATTAATAATTGTTATTGGAATACCAAATTGCATTTTCCTTATTAATAAATACCAACATGAAGTTAGACTGCATGGTAATAAAGTGAAATCGCTACAACGCGTTATTACAAAAATTGGCAATGCAACTTTAATGACCAATGTTACAACAGCCTCTGGTTTTGCTACATTTATATTAACTGAAAGCAAGCTTTTAAAAGAATTTGGTACTGTTGCGTCGTTAAGTATTCTAGCCATTTTTATCTTGTGCCTTCTTATTATTCCAATTATTTATACCTTCTTACCTTTTCCTAAAGACAGGCATTTAGAGCATTTAAATAAGCGATGGATTGAAGGCTTCGTTAATTGGATGGAACGTATGGTAAAGCAAAAAAGAATAGCCATTTACACTACTTCATTAATCCTACTCGTATTAAGTATTATTGGTATTTATCAAATAAGAATTTCAGGTAGCTTGATTGAAGATATGCCAAAGAAAACGGAGTTTTTTAGTGACATTCGTTTTTTTGAAAAAGAATTTAATGGTGTTATGCCTTTAGAGGTTATGGTAGATACCAAACGGAAAAAGGGCGTTATGAAGCTTGCGACCTTAAAACGTATGAACGAGCTTGAAGACCTAATTATTGAAATACCAGAACTATCAAAGCCAGTATCAGTTGTAAGTTTGGTAAAGTATTCCAAACAAGCGTATTATAATGGTAACCCTAAACATTATCAATTACCTACTTCTCAAGAGAATAGCTTTATACTTTCTTATGCCAAAAACTCGTCATCAAATGTAGATCTGCTTAAGAATTTTGTTGACAGCACAGGGCAATATGCACGTATAACAACGTTTATGAAAGATATTGAAACCGACAAGATGGAACGTATTGAGGAGCAGCTTCAAAACAAAATAGATAAAGTCTTTCCATCTGAACGTTATAATATATCTATGACAGGAAAAGCATTGGTTTTTCAAAAAGGGACTAAATATTTGGTCAAGAATTTAGCTATTTCTTTATCTCTTGCCATTTTTCTCATCTCATTATTTATGGCATATATGTTTAGGTCTTTTAGGATGATTGTTATTTCTTTAATACCAAATTTATTGCCATTACTTGTTACTGCAGGTTTGATGGGATATTTAGGTGTTCCAATAAAACCATCAACAATACTTGTTTTTAGTATTGCATTTGGTATTTCGGTTGATGATACGATACATTTTCTTGCAAAATATCGTCAGGAATTACAAGCAAATCATTGGAAGATAAAAAAATCAGTCTATGGTGCTTTGCGTGAAACAGGCATTAGTATGTTCTACACATCTATTGTTTTGTTTTTCGGGTTTTCAGTATTTACCATCTCAAGTTTTGGAGGTACTGTAGCTCTTGGTGCTTTGGTTTCAGCTACTTTAATGTTTGCTATGTTATCTAATTTATTATTGCTTCCTTCATTATTATTATCGCTAGAAAGAAGTATTGCCAATAAAGAAGTTCTTAAAGAACCAGCTATTAATATTATTCCTGAAGAAGATGAAATGGAATAATACTAAAGTCAATATTTAAAACATTTAATTAGTACAAAATAGCCTTTATATTTATGGTTTTCTAACTTGAATGCCACTGGCTTTTTTTATCTTTGCACTTTAAATTTTTTAAAAGATGAAGTCTATTACTGTAGCAGAATTATTATCACAAGATAAAACCCTAAATGAAATTGAGATTAGTGGTTGGGTACGAACTTTTAGAGCTAATCGTTTTATAGCTTTAAATGACGGTTCTACAATTAATAATATTCAATGTGTGATAGATTTTGAGAATACCGAAGAAACCATTTTAAAACGCATTACAACTGGTGCTGCAGTAAAGATAAAAGGAGAACTGGTAGAGAGTCAAGGTAAAGGGCAAAACGTTGAAATACAAGTTAGTTCAGTTGAAATTCTAGGTGATTCTGATGCTGAAACTTTTCCTATACAACCTAAAAAACACTCTTTAGAGTTTTTAAGGGAAAACGCTCATTTAAGAACCAGAACAAATACCTTTAGTGCTGTTATGCGCTTGCGTTCTGCTTTATCTTTTGCTATTCATAAATACTTTAATGATAATGGCTTTTACTACATGCATTCGCCTATTATTACTGGTAGTGATGCCGAAGGTGCAGGAGAAATGTTTCGTGTAAGTAGTTTAGATCCAAAAACTCCACCTTTAACTTCAGAAGGAAATATAGATTACTCTAAAGACTTTTTCAGTAAAGAAACAAATCTTACAGTTTCAGGGCAATTGGAAGCTGAAACCTATGCGATGTCATTAGGTAAAGTCTATACGTTTGGACCAACGTTTAGAGCAGAAAATTCAAATACCTCAAGACATTTGGCAGAATTTTGGATGATAGAACCAGAAGTTGCCTTTATGGATTTGGTTGGCAATATGGACTTGGCCGAAGATTTCATGAAATCAATTATTCAGTATGTTTTAGATAACAATCGTGAAGATCTGGAGTTTCTGGAAAAAAGATTACTTGATGAAGAAAAAACAAAACCTCAAAATGAACGTAGCGATATGAGTTTAATTGAAAAATTAAACTTTGTAGTCGATAATAATTTTAAACGTGTTAGCTACACTGAAGCTATAGACATTTTACGTAATAGTAAGCCTAACAAGAAAAAGAAGTTCCAATACCTTATTGATGATTGGGGAGCAGATTTGCAAAGTGAACATGAACGTTTTTTAGTTGAAAAGCATTTTAAATGTCCTGTTATTTTATTTGATTATCCAGCTACAATTAAAGCCTTTTATATGCGTTTAAATGAAGACGGAAAAACCGTAAGAGCAATGGATATTTTATTTCCAGCCATTGGAGAAATTGTTGGAGGTTCACAACGTGAAGAACGCCTTGATGTATTAAAAGAAAAAATGGCTGCCTTAAATATAGATGAAAAAGAATTATGGTGGTATTTAGACCTACGCAAATATGGCACCGCAGTACATTCGGGTTTTGGTTTAGGATTTGAACGTTTGGTCATGTTTGTAACAGGAATGACAAACATTAGAGATGTGATTCCGTATCCAAGAACACCACAAAATGCAGAGTTTTAAAGTATTAAACTTAATATCTATTCATTATCTTTAGTATAATAAATTATTATTGATGTTAAAACAACATTTACAGTTTAAGTTATCTCAAAAGCTTTCTCCGCAGCAAATTCAATTAATGAAATTGATACAGTTGCCTACCATAGCTTTTGAACAACGCCTCAAACAGGAACTTGAAGAAAATCCTGCTTTAGAAGGTGGTAAAGAAGAAAGTGTAGATGAATTTGATGATAATTTTGATAATTCAACCGATGATTACGATGATAATGAGACCATTAATTCCGAAGATATAAATGTTGATGAATACTTAAGTGATGATGAAATTCCTGATTACAGGACTCAAGTTAATAACTACAGTTCCGACGACGAAGAGAAAACCATGCCTTATGCTTCGGGCACTTCGTTTACGCAGCATTTAATAAATCAGTTAAACACGTTTAGACTTAACGATGAAGAACGTGATATTGCAGAATTTTTAGTTGGCAGCGTTGATGAAAGCGGTTATATACGTCGTTCTATTTCAGATATCATGGACGACCTTGCGTTTACTCAAAATGTATATACTACTGAAGAAAAAATTGAAAGCATTCTCCATATTGTACATGATTTAGATCCAGCTGGTGTTGGTGCCAGAAACCTGCAGGAGTGTTTAAAAATACAGCTTCATAGAAAATCAAGTAATCCTAATGTAGAGCTTGCAATAGATATTATCGAGAATGCCTTTGATCAGTTTACAAAAAAGCATTATAAAAAATTAATGCAAAAGTTTAATGTAAACGAAGAGCGATTAAAAGGAGCTATAGAACAAATAGAACATCTCAATCCTAAACCTGGTGGCTCTTATTCAGGCAATAATAGAATTGTAGAGCATATTGTCCCAGATTTTGCAATCAAAATAGTAGATGGTGAACTTGACCTGACGTTAAATGGAAGAAATGCTCCAGAGCTTCATGTATCAAGAGAGTATAATAATATGCTAAAAGGGTATAAAGATTCTAAAGACAAGTCTAAATCACAAAAGGAAGCTGTATTATTCATTAAACAAAAATTGGATGCTGCTAAATGGTTTATTGATGCCATAAAACAAAGACAACAAACTCTCTTTGTAACCATGAGCGCTATTATGCATTATCAAAAAGATTATTTTCTTTCTGGAGATGAGCGTAAACTAAAGCCCATGATTTTAAAGGACATTGCAGATGAAATTAATATGGATGTCTCAACGGTTTCAAGAGTTGCCAATAGTAAATATGTAGACACGCCTTATGGCACCAAGCTAATCAAAGAATTCTTTTCTGAATCTATGACCAATGATCAAGGTGAAGAAGTTTCAACCAGAGAGATTAAAAAAATTCTGGAAATCGTTATTGAAGAAGAAGACAAAAAGAAACCTCTAACAGACGAAACATTAGCATCAATCTTAAAAGATAAAGGGTATCCTATTGCAAGAAGAACCGTTGCAAAGTATAGAGAGCAATTGGATATTCCTGTTGCCAGATTGCGTAAAAAGATTTGATGAAATTCTTATTAAAAAGCATATCGTATATATTTCATCCTTTATTAATGCCTTTGGTCGCTGTTGGCTTTTACTATTTAAAATCTCCAAGGTATATTCCAACACAGATTATTCAAGCTAAAATTATTTCAGTAATTATACTTACTTTAATTCTACCTATTTTACTCTTTTTTTTATTGAAAACACTTAAAAAAGTAAAATCCATACATTTAAAAACAACTCAAGAACGTATTAGGCCTCTTATAATTTTTTCAATAATTATCTTTCTGGTTTTAAGAAAGATATTTCCTCAAAATGATATTGTAGAATTATATTATTTTTTTATCGGTGTTTTAATAACAAATCTCTCTTGTTTATTCATGGCTTTTTTCAAGTTTAAGGCAAGTTTGCATTTGGCTGGAATTTCTGGTGTTTTAATGTTTTTTGTTGCTTTAAGTATTCATTATAATATTAACATTAATGGTACGCTAGCATTGCTTTCAATAATTATTGGTCTTATTGCTACGTCACGGCTTTATCTAAATGCTCACAATTATAAAGAATTGGCAATCGGTTTTTTTATTGGGTTTCTCCCACAGCTAATAGTAATCAATTACTGGTTATAAGATATAAAACATGAGTCCAATTTTTATGGCATTCATGTCTATAGAATCTCCGTTCATCATTGCATCAGAAGAAAATATTGGGTTTAAGGCATAGTATAAGAATAAATTCCATGTATTGTAACCTAAACTACATGTAAGACCATATTGAAAGTCGTTAAAATCATCATTCCCCTTAAAAGTTAAACTTCCTAAATCACCTTTAAATTTGCTAGTTTTGGCAAATACATAGCCAATTTTAAAACCCATATAAATACGCCAAAATTTGTACTCTGATGGTGTAGATGTTCGCCATCTAAATTCAATTGGCACCTCAATCATATGTGTTGAAAATTTATTTTTAGTATACTCTATATCTGAATCGCTTAAATTTGTATAGGAAAAGTCTCCCATTTCACCTTTGTTAATTAACATATTTTGATTATACGAACTTGCAGAATACCCTAATCCAATTCCTATAGCTACATTTCTTTTTTTATTGATTGGCATATCTTTTATTGTACCGATATGAAATCCGCTGGAAAAACCATTTTGTTTAATTCCATCTGGTTTGCTACCCAATAAGTTATAGGTTAATCCAACAAAAAACTGATCTTCTTTGTACAATGAATCAATTTCAATCTCTTTAGTTTCAGCTTGAGAAAAAGTAATTTGATATATTAAAAATAAAACAATGATGTGTAGTGAGTTTCTCATTTATACAAATTAACTAAACAATATTAAATAAATTGCATTGCATTAAAAACAAAAAGCGTTTTGATTTCTCAAAACGCTTTAATATTAATAAAATTAAGAAACTAATTATCTGTTTAAATCTGCCAATGCATCACCTTTTCTTGTGGTATAATTAATTTTTAAGGCATTAACTTTGCGTAATTCTTGCTTAATATCTGAAATTAAACCCATATTAGCATCACTATCTACTTTAAGGGCTGTAGTTAAAAAAGGAATCAACTCCTCCCGTTTTGCAGCTCTTTCTGCGTTAATAAAAGCAGCAATATCACTTACATCAGCAAACTTATCATTAAGCTGGATTCTAGCTTCGGTACCATATTGTGATTGGAAACGACTACTTGGTTTTCCAGCATAGATATACATTACTAAATCTTTCTTGTCGAGCTTTTCTATCTGATCTGCTGCAGGTAATCTGTTTTCAATATTTAATGTGTTTTGTCTCATTACAGTAGCCACCATAAAAAAGAACAACAGCATAAATACAATATCTGGTAAAGATGCTGTAGATATTGCTGGAAGATCGCCTCCTTTTTTCTTATTAAATTTACCCATAGTATTTTTTTATCTAATTAGACTTTTTAGGTTCTGCTTCAGAAAACTTCTGTGGAACAATAAGTTTAATTTTTTCTAATTTCTCTTTTAAATTTTCTTTTTCAGAAGCTGGTGTTCTAGGATCATTGTATTTCTTTTCAGCTTCTACAAAACTCATCGATAATTGAGGGTATTCCCTCTCAAATTCTCTGTTCCTTAATTGATTATATGCTGCAATAATTTCATTTTGTACAGCTATATAAACATTATACTTTGTCTGTCTATCGTTTTGTAAAGAGATGATGGCTTTATCAAAATTATCAGAAGATCTAGGGTTTTTCTTTCCTTGACAACGCCTACATGCATCATCTCCAGTTCCTCCTCCATTATCTAGAAAATCTACAGCAGCTTGTCTTAAGTCTTTTATTTCTATGACTTTCTCATCGCCTCCTGTTTTTAAGAACAACTGATTGTTTCTATTTACCTGTAATTGGAAAATGTTCTTTTCTTTAATGATTACATCTTCATCAGGTGGCTCAATTGGAGGGAGCTTTCTGTTTAATCCTGAATCTGTTTCTATAGTTGTAGTCACCAAGAAAAATATGAGGAGCAAGAAGGCAATGTCTGCCATTGATCCTGCATTAACTTCTGGTGCAGATCTTTTTGCCATAATTAATTATTTTTTAATCATTTTTTTAACTCCAGATAATAGCATAGCACCAACAGCTATAAGCGCTAAAAAGTAGAACATATACAAACCTGCTCCTACCATTTTAGATCCACCAGCTGATAATACTTCTCCATCTCTTAATGGTGTTTCAACACCATCTGCAAAAACAAAATAACATATAAGTGCCACTAACAAAAATGCTCCTACACTAGTAAGTGCACTTTTTAAAGTAGCTGCATTTGAAAAAACGTTTTTGAGTGTGAAAAATACAACAAATAGCAGTGTAACAGCTAAAATCAGATATGCTATATACATGAATGTATCTACTGTACCTCCAGACTCACCAGCTTTTATAGCTTCGTCTCCTACTCCAATAATTCTAATCAAAAAGAAAATTGCAATAACGCTAACGATTCCAGCTATTATGGTTAATAATTTTTGTGAATTCATAATTTAATAAATTAAACAGGGTTATTACTTCTTATTTCTAATCAACAAATCCATTAAAGTAATGGATGCATCTTCCATATCATTTACAATGCTATCAATTTTAGCAACGATATAGTTATAGAAAATTTGAAGTATAATAGCCACAATCAAACCAAATACGGTTGTTAAAAGTGCTACTTTAATACCACCTGCAACAAGTGATGGTTGCATATCTCCAGCTGCTTCAATCTTATCGAAAGCTTGAATCATACCTATTACTGTTCCCATGAAACCAAGCATTGGAGCTAATGCAATAAATAATGAAATCCAAGAAACGTTCTTTTCTAATTGTCCCATTTGAACTCCTCCATAAGCTACAACCGCTTTTTCCGCGGCTTCAAGACCTTCGTCTGTTCTGTCTAATCCTTGATAGAATATAGAGGCAACAGGACCTTTTGTATTTCTGCAAACTTCTTTAGCAGCTTCTACACCACCAGATTGTAATGCGTCTTCAACATCTTGAGTTAATTTTTTTGTGTTTGTTGTAGAAAGGTTTAAAAAGATAATTCTCTCAATAGCTATTGCTAAACCTAGAATTAAACATAATAATACAATTCCCATAAATCCAGGTCCACCTTCAATGAAACGTTTTTTAAGCCCTTGGTGGAATCCAGCTGATTCTTCTGCTGGTGCAGCATCATCGGCAGCATCATCTTGTATTGCGCTAACAACAGTTGCAGTAGTCGTGTTTGTAGTTGCATTTACAGTTCCGAATGCCATAATGCAAACAATGGCTAGAATAGAAAATAATCTTTTCATAGTTCTTGATCTTAATTTTATTAGTTAAAGTGTT
>Ga0102947_1000253_pt1 | contig 19938 bp, 12 predicted proteins | sample SalPon2A_A_D2_MG_FD_78210 | JGI IMG/M metagenome (GOLD analysis project Ga0102947, IMG submission 78210) | Soil microbial communities from South San Francisco under conditions of wetland restoration - Salt Pond MetaG R2A_A_D2_MG | ecosystem: Environmental > Terrestrial > Soil > Wetlands | place... | reverse complement strand
TCGCGGAAGTAGTTGGCGCGGAAGCGGGCGACGCCGGGGATCTCTAGGCCGTAGTCGGTGTCCTGGCGACGCTGGTACTCGTCCCGGTTGGCGGCCGGGGCGGCGCCCAGCAGGGCCCGCTCCAGGGCCGCCGCCGGCAGTACGTCGCAGCCCTCCATGGGCGTCAACTCGCCATCGATGCGGAGGCGGGGCCGCTGGCCGGACGACAGGTGGAGGTCCGAGGCCCCGGCCCGCAGCATGGCCTTCAGGTAGGGCTCGATGGCCGACAGTCGCCCGTCCTGGCGCTGCGCTGGCTTCTTGTTCCCCGGGCCGACGTTGGTGGGCCGCGTCTCGCCGGGCCTCCCATTGCCGGGTGGCTGCTTCCCGATCCTGGTCACGACGTCTGGATTCTGGTCATCCACGCTCATCCCCATTTCCTGGAAAATGTCCATAAGTGACGGTCTGTTTCTCAGATCAGCCCGCTCCCCTCACTCAAGATAGGCGCAACCCCCGTGCCACCGCCGGCCGCGGCGGTTTCGCCGCCCCCCCGGCCGTCCCCTGCACGACGTCACCTTCGCGGTATGCTCCCTGGTCATGAGCCAAAGCCCCACCCCCGCCGCCGCCCAGTCCCCCTACGGTTCCAGTTTCTACAGGCAGCGCGACCAGGACACCCGGGCCTCCGCCGAAGCCGTGGTGCCGGTGGTGCAGGAGTTGGGGCCGTTCCGGTCGGTGATCGACGTCGGCTGCGGCGTCGGCACCTGGCTGTCGGTGTTCGCGGAGTCCGGTGCCGACGAGGTCTTCGGCGTCGAGGGGGATTGGCTCGACACGAGCTTGCTGGAGATCCCCGAGGAGCGCTTCCGGTCCCACGATCTGCGCCAGCCGCTGCACCTCGACCGCACCTTCGACCTCGCCATGTCGCTGGAGGTGGCGGAGCACCTGCCGCCGGAAAGCGCCGAGGGGTTCGTCGCCCTCCTCACCCGCCTGGCCCCGGTGGTGTTGTTCTCCGCCGCGATCCCTTTTCAGGGTGGCCAGAACCACGTCAACGAGCGCTGGCCCGGCTACTGGGCGGAGCTCTTCGACCGTGCCGGCTTCGCCGTCGCCGACGCGGTGCGCCGCCACGTCTGGCAGGACCCCCGGGTTCTGCCTTGGTACGCCCAGAACACGCTCCTCTTCGTGCGCCGGGACGTGTTGGAGAGCAGACCGCAGCTGGCGGCCGAGGTGGAGGCCACGGACCCCCGTCACCTGGCCCTCGTCCACCCCAGCTTCTACGAGCGCAAGAGCGACCCTCGGCGGCAGTCGCTGAGCAAGATCGTGAGGGCCTTGCCCGGCCGGCTGCGCCTGGCTTTGGGGCGCGAGTAAGGGAGAGTGGCAGGGGTCGCCAGGCTCGGATCGGGACGGGGCCTGGAAGGCTGGAAAGGGAGGGTTGGTGCCGCCGGGAGGACTCGAACCCCCGACCAAAGGTTTAGGAAACCTCTGCTCTATCCACCTGAGCTACGGCGGCACGGGGAGCGAGTATAACGGCCCCGGGACCGGATGGAAGCCGCTTTGACTCGACTGATCCCGTACATATAGCATTCCGTGCAAGAGTTTTTCTATATCAACGGCTGGTACCGGGGACATACCTCCATTGATGGCATGGAGAGCATCCCGTGGCAGGGCCGGGTGACCCGCTTCGCCACTGCCAGGGTGACCCAGGGCCAGGGCTTCGCCCGCGGCAACATCGTCCGCCCGGTGCGCGGCCAAGACTAGCCGAGCGCCCCAGGGGGGCGCGGGCCAGGGCGGGGACGCGGTAACCTTGCCGGCCCCGGCCCGCCCTGATGGAAGGGAGGTGCACGAGGGGAGGGGAATCGTACGATGCCAGAGCTCAGCGAGCCGACCCTTGGATTGATCCAGGCCCTGCACAAGCCCCCAGGGCACCCCCAACCCCACCAGGACTCCCGGCAACAACGGCTGGGATGGATGCGAGAGATCGGCGAGGCCGGAGAGGTCGCGGCGGTGCCCTACCTGCTCCCGTTCGTGCTGGAGCGGGCGTTCGAGGTCAGGGCCGCCGCCACGATCCACCAGCTCATGGAAACCGCGACGGAGGAGGAGGTCGCCCGCCTGCATGAGGGCCGGTCGCATCTCCATACGTCCGATCCCATCGACACAGATGCGCGGCTGCGCCAGAATTGGGGCAACCTCCGCCCCGAGCAGGTTTCCGACTTCGACCGCTTCGGCCCGGCCTCGGTGTGGGTCCTCGGCCTCACCAGCTTCCATTGGGTTGGGCATGTGCGACAGGCCGCCGTCGAGGGGTTGGCGCGGCTGGACGAGCTTCGGGCGGTGCCCTTTCTCCTCCTGCGGGCCAACGACTGGGTGCGGCAGGTCCGCCAACCCGCCCAGAGGAGATTGGAAAGCCTGCTCGACGCGGGGCGAGCGGAGTACTTCGCCCATTCCTTGGGCTACCTGCGGCGCCTGGCCCGCGGCGGGCGCGGTGACCACGGGCCGTTCATCGAGAAGGTGCGCGCCGTCCTCGTGTCGGAGCCCGACCTCGCCGCCCTCCGCCAAGCCGCGGCGACCGGGGCGAGGGTCGTCCGGCGCGAGGCATTCGATCTCGCCTGGCAGCGGGAGGACTCCGCCATCACCGCCCTCCTGGCGTCGGCCTTGGAGGATGCGGACGTCGTCATCCGCCACCGCGCCGCCCAACGCGCCCTGCGGGCTGACGACCCGGCCCGATTCCTGGAGTCATTGCGCACCGACCCGGCATCGGCGGTGCGCAAGGAGTACGTGGACTTCGTGGGAGAGGATCCCGGCAGGGACGTCCAGCTCCTGGTCCCGTTCCTGGTGGACGGCCACGGCGGGATTCGCGCTGACACCCACTTCTACCTCACCAAGCGAGGTTGGTCCGGTGATTTTGTCGAGTTCTACCGCGGCGGACTGGAGGCGGCGCAGAAGGGAGCGGCGCAGAAGGGGGCGGCGGCCTCCTACCTGTCGGGACTGGGCGAGGTGGGCTCCGCCATCCACCTGCCCGTCATCCGCCCGTACCTCGACGCGGAGCTGCCCCGGGTCCGCCGGGCCGCCGTCCGCGCCCTCGGCCGCCTGGCAACCCACGGGCAGGCGGGGGAGGTGAGGGAGGACCTGCTGGCAGCGCTGGAAGACCCCTTCGCCTCCGTCGCCAAGGCGGCCCGGGACGTGATCGTCGATAACCGCCTCCACGTCCCGGCAAGCCGGCTCATCGGTCTGGCATGCGGGGCGGCTCATCGCCACGGCCTGCGGATGGCGACCCAACTGCTGGTGAGGGCCTCCGGCAAGTGGACCGCCATCGAGTCGCTGGCGGAACTGGCCGTGGGGGAGGAGGGGGAAGACCTCGAAGTCATTCTCCACCAGGTCGACTGGTGGCTGAGGAAGGCCCAGGGCAGTTTCGTCAAGCCCACCCCCGGGGGCGCGGCATCCCTCCGCCGGACGCTGGAAGGGGCGGACGCGAAACTGGGATGGAGGAGGGGAGCGATCCTCGACCGGCTGGAGCAGGCGGGGGGCTGACCCGCAGTTGTCAGAGGGACAGCCAGTGGGTTCCGCTGGCGGTCCAGCCGAGGAACCGCCGGCCCGCCGGGTGCCCCCCTTCCCTCGGTGGGGCCTCTCCCCGGGCCGCCGTGGCGACGCCTTCGAGCAACGGGCGTAAGCGGCGGCGGAGCCCCTCGGGGCCATCCTCCACCTCATCGCCGGCCCAGGAGAGGAAGCGGGCGACTTCGTCCGTCGGCATCAGGGCGAGGTAGAAGACCATCTGCCGCCAGGCGTAGGCTGCGTTCTTGATCCCCTTCAAGCTGCGGATGCGCCCCAGGTCGCGGCACACCGCCGTGAAACAGGTGCGCACCATCGCCGGCAGGTGAGGTCGTAGCTCGGCGTCAAGGTCCAGCCCCGCCACGGCCGGCGCCAGGTTGTGGGTGGTGAGGATCTGCTGCTGCTCCAGCACCGTGCCGTTGACAGCCACCGAGCGATACCCGGGGCCGCTGTCCGGCCCCGCCTTGGACCGGCGCAGGCAGAGAGCCGAGAACTCCTTGGCCACCGGCGTCTTGCCCGCCGGGCGACCGGCGTCGTCCAGGCCGGCGATGACGCCGTAGTCGATGTCGTAGTAGGCGGCATAGAGGGAGCCCCCGAGAAGCTTGCCCGCGATCTGCGCCGCGCGCTGGTACTTCAGGGTGAAGACCCCCATGAAGATGTCCGCCGCCACCTCCTCGACCCAGGGCAGGGAGAGCCCGGCCTTGCGGCTGAGCAGCCGGAACTGTTGGACCAGCTTGTTGGGGAAGATCGTCTCGGGAAACGCGGTGAGGGCGAGGATCACCATTTCCCGCAGCAGGGAGCGGGCCGCCTCCCGGCCGAGCTCGTCCTCGGTCCCCAGGTCGTTGATACAGGCGACCCAGGGGAGGTCGGCCAGCCGCACCTGCCGCTGCAGGTTGAGCAACAACAGGGAGCGGCGGTTCTGAAAGGCCCGGTGGAGGGCGGAATGGAGCCGGCGCAGGTCCGGGCCCGGCAGGCCCGCGGCGAGGGTGGCGGCCGAGAGCTGGGGGATCAGCCGCGCCAACACCTCGCTGGAGGACACCACACCTTCGGCCACCAGGCGGTCGAGGGGAGCCTGCCAACTGCGCAAAACCATGGAGCCCACGGCGGGCGGAATCGCCGCCCCCGCCGATACCCCGCTCTCGCGCTCTTCGCTCGCGGTCACCGGCACCAGGAGGGTGGCGGGGTCGTGGACGGCCCCCGCCGGGGACAGGGTGCGCAGGCGCCCGGCGACGACCGAGGCGAGCTCCCCCTTGGTGGGGAGCTTCGCCTGGTGCTCCTGGGAGCGGCGAAGCTCGCGGCACCCCGGGGAGGTGGGCTCACCGCGCTTCGCCAGGACGTGGGCCAGGACGCGGCGCACCCGGCCGACCTCGCGGCCGTCCAGCTCAGAGGGGTTCTCGACGCAGGTCTTCAGGCACCTGCGGAGGACGGTGAAGTTGGAGGAGCGACGTTCCGGCCTGCGGCACAGCCGGTGCTCCAGGCGGGATCGCCGGTACTCCGCCAGCAGGTCTCCCGCCCGGTCGGACCAGCCGTCCGGGTAATGCTGGCAGGGCCAACCTCCGGACAGCGGCCAGGAGTCGTCGTCGCGGCGCACGGGCCGACCGTCCCCCCCCATCTCGACCTGCGGCGGTTCCCCCTCGACGGTTTCCAGGAAGAGCCCCACCATGCGATCGAAGAGCGGCATCCAGACGAGGAGCGTCTCCCGCTCAGCGAGGCGCCCGACCGCGACGGGCACCCTCTCCAGGTCGGCCACGGTGTCGCGCACCGGCTGCAGGAAGACGCCGGGGGAGCCTGATTCCGGGTTGGCGCCCGGGACCGGGTAGAGGCGCAGCTTCCCCAGCCACGGGCCGAGGGTGGCGACCAGGGCGAGGGCGCGGTCGGTGTGCCCTTCCCGCAGCAACCAGGCGAGGGCGAGGAGGGCCCCCTCCTCCGGGAGGTCCAGCCGGTAGTCGCCACTGGCCAGCATCGCCTCCAACTCGGCCATGCCGTCGGTGGAGAGGAAGTGGGCGTTGAGCAGCCCCCGGGCCTCATTCACGTCACCCGGCACCGGGTGGCCCAGCCGCCCCAAGGTCTCGATCTCGTGGCGCAGGAGGGGGCCGCTGGCGGAAAGCCGCCCGGTGGCGAATCCCCCCTGCACCACCTCCAGGGTGACCCAGGAGGGAGTCCCCGGAACCGGTGCGCTGGAGCCGATCTTCAAGGACCCCCGATGCATGCCGCGGAGAACCTCCCGCCACCGCGACACCCGTGCCTCGGCCCGCCGTCGGGTCTCCGGGTCGGGATGGCTCAGGCTGGTCTCCAGGGCACGCCCGAGCTGGGCCACCGCGTACCCCGGGTTGGCGGAGAGCTGGCCCTCCAGGTCGTCGCTGCCGTCCTGCGGAAAATCCCCGTCTCTCATCGTGCGCCCCTCACCGTTCAGGAACCGCCCGGCTCAGCCGTTCGCCGCCACCTTGACGCCGGAACCGCCGACTCCGGCGATCTTCTGGCCCCCGATCTTCTTGGATGCCTTCAGGCGGGCCGAGAAGTTCTTCTTGTCGTGGGCCTTGAGGAGGGCCTCCCCGGGCTCCACCACGTCGTCCAGGACGAGGTTCATCAGCGACTCGTCCAGCAACTGCATCCCATCGCCCCTGGCGGTCTGCATGATGGAGGGGATCTGGAAGACCTTGCCCTCCCGGATCAGGTTGGAGATGGCGCCGTTGACCACCAGCACCTCGTGGGCCGCCACCCGGCCGCCCCCCGCCTTTTTCAACAGCGCCTGGGAGACGACCATGGACAAGCTGGTGGAGAGCATGGTGCGGATCTGGGCCTGTTGGCCCTCCGGGAACTGGTCGATGATGCGCTCGATGGTGGACGGCGCCGAGGTCGTGTGCAAGGTGCCGAACACCAGGTGGCCGGTCTCCGCCGTCTCGATGGCGATGGCGGTGGTCTCCAGGTCCCGCAGCTCACCGACCAGGATGATATCCGGGTCCTCCCGCAGCGACGCCCGCAGGGCGGTGGCGAAGGACTCGGTGTGAATCCCCACCTCCCGCTGATGCACCAGGCAGCGCTTCGACGGGTGGACGAACTCGATGGGATCCTCGATGGTGATGATGTGCTCGGCGCGGCTGGAGTTGATCAGGTCGATGAGCGCCGCCAGGGTGGTGGACTTCCCGGAGCCCGTGGGCCCGGTGACCAGAACCAGCCCCTTGGACAGGCCGACGATGTCGCGAAGCACCTCCGGCAGGCCCAACTTGTCGAAGTCGAGGATGTCCACCGGGATGTGGCGAAACACCGCGCCGATGCCGAAGCGGTCGCGGAAGTAGTTGGCGCGGAAGCGGGCGACCCCGGGAATCTCGACCCCGAAGTCGGTGTCGTTGCGCTGCTGGTACTGCTGTCGGTTGCGCTCCGGGGCCGCCGCCAGCAATGCTTTCTCCAGCGCCTTGGCGGGGAGCACGTCGCACCCTTTGAGCGGCCTGAGGGCGCCATCGACCCGCAGCCGGGGGCGCTGGCCGGAGGAGAGGTGGAGGTCCGAGGCCCCCATCTTCAACATGGTGCGCAGGAATGGCTCGATCCCCTTGCGCGACGGCTCGGCGGCGTCGCCGCCACGGTTGGGAGCGGCGCCGTTATCAGGAGCGGCGCCCGGGTCAGGAGCGGCGCCCGGGGTTACGGCGTCCCGGCTCGGGGGTGGGGTTTCCCTGGCACTCTGCGGCTGGCTCAACGTTTCGACCTCTAAGTACGGCACATGCAAACTCGCATGAAATCCATGATCCAGAATTCAAGCTTCTTGGCATTGAGCCGGAAGGGTACAACACTCCCGTCGGAGGTCCAAGGGAAATCGCTCTTCTAGCGGCTGGGCGCGTTCACTGCCCCCGCGCCGCCAGGGGCTGGGCCGCCGGCCGGTTCTCCACCGAGCGGAGCTTCTTTTCCAGGAACGCCTTCTCGATGGCGAGGCCGGCCTGCAGCATGACCAGCTCCAGCTCCTCGAGATCACCGATGGGCTCGCCCCCGGGGTGATTGTCGCCGTAGAACACCATGTGCACCTGGTCGTTGACCAGCAGCGGTACCACCGCCACCTGCCCCGGCATGCCGCCCCCCAGGGCCCGGGCCAGCTTGACGTTCCAGCGACGGTACTCGAAGGGGCCGACGAAGGTCTCCCGGTTCACCGCCACGTCGTGGAACAGGGAGGGCTCGTCGGCGGGGATGCGGATGTCGCGGATCTTGCCGGCGCTCGCCACCTCGTTGTCACCGTTGTCGAAACCGTACTGGCCGACGCCCTCGAAACCGTCGTTGCTGTGCAGGAAGAGGGCGCCCCGGGAGACCAGGGAGCCCGCCAGGCGAAGGATGTTCAGGGTCACCTCGCCGGTGAACTGGAGGGAGCGGATCTCGGTCATGATCTGCTTGAGGCTGCGGTCCTCGACGGCCAACCGGCCCGGCTCGATCTTCTTGCCCGTGGTCAGGGCGTCCAGCAGCAGCCGGTCCTGGGTGTCGTCGGTGTCCGAGGAGAGGTTGGACATGACGTCGAACAGGATGCGCTCCGTGGCGAGGCCGTGGCGCAACAGGAAGTCCTTGGAATCGACGGCGATCTCCCCCCGCTCCGGGATCTCCAGCGGCTCGAAGCGGACATACCCGTGGCGCCAGGTCATCAGCTCCTTCAAGACCTTTCCCACCTGCTCGTACATCAGCTTGCGCAGGGTCTCCCCATCGACCACGCCCATCTCCTCAAGGACGCTCCCCAGGCGGCGCTCCTCGCTGGATCGGGCCTGCTTGGCCAGGGCCTCGGAGAGGGTCGATGGTGAGATCAGCTTGCGGTGCACCAGCATGCTGCCGAAGGTTTCCCGGGGCCCGTTGGTGGCGGCGTAGATCACCCTCCCGTCGCGCAGCACCACCACGCCGTGGCCCTGCTTGGTGGTCAGGGTCAGCCTGCCGGAGAGCTTGTTCGCGTCCAGCAGGTGGAGGAAATCCGCGAGAGGAAGGTCGCTGAAGGTTCCGAACAGTGTCATGGGTTCACGCGCCCTTTGATAAATAAGCATCCGGCGACGGCCCCTGGGCCGAAACAGCCAGACAACGTGTGCGGTCGGGCACCGCGGCATCACCGAAGGTACGGCAAATTCAGAGCGGGTCACCTGGCTTCAGACGGCCGGCGCCGCGCAGATATCAGCAGAATTAATGGAAGCAGGGTATCAAAAAAGGCCCCCGGCACCAAAGATGGCGCCGGGGGCCGAAACGGCACTGGGGGCTTACCGCCCGGTCAGTTGGAGCCGCACATCGAGCCCGACCAGTCGGTCAGGTTCGGGTGGGAGATGGCGGTGACGCAGAAGGTCACCGAGAGGTTGCCCTTGGCCGAGCTCGTGCTGTCGATCACGGTCAGACCGTTGGAGTCGGTGGGGTCGCTGGCGGAGATGGTCTCCACGATGTCGCCGCTGAAGTCACCGCTGACCACCGCGTCGGCCACCGGGTCACCCAGGTCATCGACCACCACCACCTCGGCTCGGCCGGCCTTGTTACCGCCACCGACGTTGACCGTCGAGACGGTGATGGAGTCGGGCTCCACCGAGGTGGGCTGGGGGCCGGTGGTGTTGAGCTCGTAATAGGCCGAGAACGGCTCGGCCAGGTCGCCGTCCTGAGGATAGGTCGGCGGCCCCTGGCCACCCACCACGTCGGCCCAGCCCATGGCGCCCTGGTCCTCGTGCTCCAGGATGTGGCAGTGCATGATGGTGCGGCCCTCATACACACTGGAGGTGGCGGGGTCGAGGTCGAAGCGGACGTCGCAGTTCTGGGCGATGACGTCGTAGTACTCGCCCGCCTCCAGGTCGCCACAGGTCTGCTGCATCTGCACGTGGTAGACGTGCAGGTGGAACGGGTGGTTCTGGGCGCCATTCAGCGTCCACTCCTCGACACCGTTGGCCGAAAGGGTGAAGTTCGGCGTGGTCTTGTCATAGGAGGAGCCGTTGACCGTGCGCGCCCCCATGCGGATGGTCTGGGTGTTGCTCGGGGTCTCCGTCCGCAGATCGCGCAGGTAGCTCGGGCGGGTCGGGCTCCAGGTGGAGACACCGTCGGCGGCGAACGGGTTGGGGGCGGAGTCGCCCTGCCCCTGGGCGTAGATGTTGCCCACAACCGTGCTGCCGACGCTCAAGGTGGAGTCGTTGGAGCAGCGCACCGCCAGGTCGGCGCGGGAGGCGCCGGTCAGGTCGATGGCGTTGGTGGCCAGGAGCTTGGGCACCGTGGTGCGCCAGACGCCGTCCCGGGCCATGAGCTGCACTTCGCAGTTGGAGCCCACGGACACCGTCTTCACCTTGGCATCGCGGTCCGCCAGCAGCAACCGCCAGTGCTGCCACTCGTCCTTCGGCATGCAGACGTTGCCGGTGCTCGCCACCGTGTCGTTCAGCGTCCAGGTCTGGGACAGGGTGCCGCTGATCAGGGTGTCGCCACCGGTACCGGCCACCGACGGGTCGAGGTAGGCGGCGATCAGGTGGCGCTCGGTCATCGCCTCGACGTTGGCCGGCACGCCGTCATTGGCATCGTCGATGACGATCATGCCGTAGGCGCCACTGGACACCTGGAGGAAGGTCGAGCCGTGGTGGTGGGCGTGGTACCAGAAGGTGCCGCCCATGTGGTCCGCCGGGATGTCGTAGACGAAGTCGCCGCCGTAGCCGCCCTCGAAGTAGCGGGTGATGTCATCGCTCGGCGTCTCGCCGGAGATGTGCAGCCCGTGGGTGTGGAGGTTGCTGACGTTGGGATCCTTGAAGACGTTCATCTGGGTGCTCTTGACCTGGTAGGGCAGGAGGTTGCGGTACTGCAACACGTACTTGTTGCCCGGCTCCATCTTCAAGGTCGGCCCGGGGATGGAGTAGGTGCCACCCTCCTGGCGGTAGGCGCGGGTGGTCAGCGAGTCGCCGTTGAAATCGAAGGTGGCCTCGCCGTACTCCAGGACGCCGCTGTAGTACGGCTCCGGGTTGTTGGTGGTCACCGGGTGGAAGGTCCATTGGAAGTCCACCGGGTCGGCGACCACGTTGGTGGATGGACAGGGTGAAGCCCAGGCCGTGCCGGCGAACGTCGCCAGGACGAGGCTGAGAAGTAGAATTTGAACTTTAATGCGCATATTTGCTCCCTGAAATGTAAGCGGTCCGAGGCGGTCCGCGAGGTTCCCGCACGCACGGCCCCGATACCGCGATGTCCCATGTCGATGGCGAATCCATCGAGTAAGGAATCTGTAATGCTAGCACATTACATACATGTTTAAACGTCGTTCAGCTAATCATCCAGAACCGTAATGTAAACGTTCCAATCGTTCGTTGAAATGCTTTTCGTGATCGTTCTAAGGGACGCTGAACGAATTGAAGGCTATGGCCCGTCCCGTCTGCCGGTGCCGGCTCTGGCGCGCCGCCCTGTAAGATCCCTCCCCGAGTACCGACCGCACAGCCGGGCGTCCCGATCGCTGAATGCCCCGCTTGCATGTAATGACCGATCCGAGCCCACTTACCGTCCAGGAGCAGCCATGCCGAGAGCCCACGCCAACCCGCGCCGCAACCAGGAACAGCCGCTCTACGACCGGGACGTGCCGACGCCGACCCACGCCGAGCGGGCCCGCACCCTGATGGAGGCGTTGAAGACCGGCACCCTGGCCACCCTGGCGGCGGAGCCGGAGGGGCACCCCTACGCCTCCTTCATCACCTTCGCCCTCGACGCCGGCGACCCGGTGCTGTTGATCAGCGAGATGGCGGAGCACACCCAGAACCTGCGCCGGGACGGCCGCGCCTCCCTGTTGGCGGCGGAGAGCGGCAGCGAGGACCCTCTGGCCAACGGCCGGGTGACCTTGGTGGGGGAGTGCCGGGTGGCCGACGGCGACGACGGCGCCCGGCAGGCCTACCTCGACCGCCTTCCCAACGCCGCCTACTACGCCGACTTCAAAGACTTCCACTTCTGGCGCCTGGAGGTCGAGTCGGTGCGCTACATCGGCGGCTACGGCCGCATGTCCTGGGTCGCCGGCGACGACTGGCGCGGCGCCGAGCCGGACCCGCTGGCCGAGCACGCGGCGGGCATCGTCGCCCACATGAACCAGGACCACGCCGACGCCATGGCACTGATGTGCCGCGCCTTCTCCCGGGCCGAGGGTGCCGAGGAGGTCACGATGACCGGCATCGACCGCTACGGTTTCGAGATGTCGGTGATGACCGAGCGGGGACCGAGGCCGGTGCGGCTGGCGTTTCCGCAGGAGGTGGCGACGCCGACGCAGGCGCGCAAGGCGCTGGTGGCGATGGTGGGGGAGGCGCGGGCGGGCGGGGGTGACGGGACTTGAGGTCTACGTCAAGCCTGTGACGGACCCAGTAGGTCCTCGATCTCGGCGAGCATGGCGTCGCCTTAGTCCGCGTAAGCCTCGGTGATTTGGCGGTCGATTTCCCTCCGCTCTTTTGCGCGCAGGTAGAGCCTCACGGCGGACCGGACGAAGGCCGAGCGGCCACCGGCGGCCACCTCGGGGTCCGCGTCGATCCGTGCCAGAAGGTCACGGTCGATGGACACTTGGATGTGCTTTGTGCTCAAAGGAAATCAGCCAAGTTCTCAGAGCACGTTCATCACGCTGAATCGGAGCCGTCGGATTTCTCGTCCAGGAGAGGGAGTATCGGCTCCAGGAGGTCGGGGTCGGGCTCCAGGTCCATGTCGGCGGCGCGCTCAAGGTAGCCCCGCACCACGATGCCCATCCAGCGGTCGAACGCCGCCGGGTGGGCCAGGAAATAAGGTCTGAGGCAGCTCAGGGCTTCCTGGCTCGTCTCCAGCGCCGCTTCCTTCTCGCCCAGGTCGGCGAGGCATACGGATAGGTTGTTGAGGCTGCCGGCGAGTTCGGGCCGGAAGGCGTCTGGTCGTTCGGTGGCGAGTTGTCGGTCGATCTCGACGGCTTCCTGGATGGCGTCCCGGGCCGCCTCGCGGTCGCCGAGGGCGGCGAGGTGGACGGAGAGGTTGTTGAGGCTCATGGCGAGGTCGGGCCGGAAGGCGTCGGGCCGTTCGTCGGCGAGTTGTCGGCGGATCTCGACGGCTTCCTGAATGGCGTCCCGGGCCGCTTCGCGGTCGCCGAGGTCGGCGAGGTGGTTGGAGAGGTTGTTGAGGCTCATGGCGAGGTTGGGCCGGAAGGCATCGGGCCGTTCGTCGGCGAGTTGTCGGAAGACCTCGACGGCTTCCTCGAGGACGTCCCGGGCCGTCTCGCGGTCGCCGAGGTCGGCGAGTCGGACGGAGAGGTTGTTGAGGCTCATGGCGAGGTTGGGCCGGAAGGCATCGGGCCGTTCGTCGGCGAGTTGTCGGAAGACCTCGATGGCTTCCTGGATGGCGTCCCGGGCCGCCTTGTGGTCGCCGAGGGCGGCGAGTCGGTTGGAGAGGTTGTTAAGGCAGCCGGCGAGATCGGGTTGGAAGGCGTCGGGTCGTTCGGTGGCGAGATGTCGGTAAGTCTCGACGGCTTCCTGGATGGCGCCCCGGGCCGCCTCGCGGTCGCCGAGGGCGGCGAGTCGGTTGGAGAGGTTGTTAAGGCTGCTGGCGAGGTCGGGCCGGAAGGCGTCGGGTCGTTCGTTGGCGAGGTGTCGGCGGATCTCGACGGCTTCCTGGATGGCGTCCCGGGCCGCCTCGCGGTCGCCGAGGGCGGCGAGTCGGACGGAGAGGTTGTTGAGGCTCATGGCGAGGTCGGGCCGGAAGGCGTCGGGTTGCTCGTTGGCGAGGTGTCGGTAAGCCTCGACGGCTTCCTGGATGGCGTCCCGGGCCGCCTCGCGGTCGCCGAGGGCGGCGAGGTGGACGGAGAGGTTGTTGAGGCTCATGGCGAGGTCGCGCCGGACGGCGTCGGGCCGTTGGTCGGCCAGTTGTCGGAAGACCCCGCCGGCTTCCTGGATGGCGTCCCGGGCCGCCTCGCGGTCGCCGAGGTCGGCGAGTCGGTTGGAGAGGTTGTTGAGGAGACCAGACTTTTCAGAGGCTTGCTCTTCAGTCCGTGGATCTCCCAGCCCGTCAATGGCTTTCTGGGTGATCAGGACCGTCGCTTCGCGCAGGGCCACAGTCCGTTGGGGAAGTAGCGGCTCGATCCGCCGAGCCTCCTCCGGGCTCAGGGCGTCGGGAACGACGGCCGCCAGCGCTGCGCCCAGAGCCTCGCCGGTCTCCTGAGTAACCCGGATGGCGGGGCCGGCCAACCCCGCCGGGTCGATCCGCAGAGCGCGGGCCAGCCGATCCCGGATCTCGTCGCGGTCCTGTGACGAGGCCGCCGTCTCCTCCCGGCGGCGGGCGATGCGGGCCAGCACGGTGAGGGCGGCCTCCTTCTGTACCTCCGGCACGGTTGGTCCGAGAGCCGCCCGAAGCAGGGTCGGGTCACGCGTGGTTTCGACCTCGACAATCCGCTCGCCCAGGAGGTCGGGTTGGACACCGTGGAGCCAGGATCGGGCCGGGTAGAGGTCGTGGAAGAGGTCCGCTACCCGGCGGAGCTGGTCCGCATTCTGGCCGGAGAGGGCAGGAACACGCTCCAGGACCTGGTGGGCTTCTGCCCATGAGGCCAGGGGTCCGGCGAGGGTGAGAAGTACCGCGCTCTCCACCAGGGTGCTGGCCGCCAGGTCCAGGCCCACCGCGGCGGCCCGCCGGGACCAGAAGTCCTGCTCCCGGCGGCGTAGGAAGTCCAGGAGGTCGTCGGCGGATTCGGGAGCGTCGCCCAGGACGGCGGCGAAGGTGCGCAGGTAGAGGAACAGAGCCCGCTTGTAGACGTCCTCCGAAAGGTCCGGGACCGGGGGCGACGGGTCGACGTCGGCCAGCTCGTCGTCTGGCAGGACGCGCCACTGCTCGATTCGGGTGGCCAGTCTCTGCGCGGCTTGAGAGAACATGGATCTGCGCTCTTCGAGCTTCGTCACCAACGGCGCGAGCCGATGGGGTCCCTGCGAAGACGCTTGGAGCAGCAGGCTGCCGTTGATCAGCTCGTGCCACCAGCCTTCCTCGGGCGAGGCGTTGCGGGCCAGGAGGACCACGCGGATCGGCTGGCTGGGGTTGGATTGCGCCAGCGTCTTGAGCAGCTTTGGCAGTCCGTCCATCCGCCGCTCCGCGTAATCGACGACAACGAACGACGGCCGGTCCGCCTCGCCGCAGAGGGCATCCAAGGCTGTGCGAGGCAGGCCGTCGGCCTCGACATCGGCAAGGAACCCCGCCTTCCATCCCTCCAGACGACGCTGGCGGCAAGCCTGGAGCATCAGCCGGGTCTTTCCCATGCCGCCCTCCCCCGTGTAAAGGCGGACCGCCTTCTTCAGCTCTGGATCCGCTGTGCACCATTCGTCCAGGCTTGCCAGCTCTTTCTCCCGCCCGTGGAAGGGGACCACCTCGTACTCGGCCCGCAGCAGAGCGCTGGGGGGCGCCTCTCCGCGGCGCCAGGCGCGATAGCCGGGAGCAAGCAAAGCATCGGCGGCGGCAGCTTGCAGGGCATCCACCACCTCCTGGGCCAGACCGCCCAACTTCCCGAGCCGGCGGAGCACGGTCTTCCGGAAGGCGAGCCCCATCGCTTCCAGTTGCCCGGGGTCGGTCAACAGAGCCCGGTAGGCGGCCTCCAACACCCCGATGACCCGCTCCTCCTCTGGCGGAGACAGGCCGGTGGCCAGGTTGCCGGACCGGCTCCAGACCGTCTTTGCCGCTCTGGCAGGATCGAGTTCAAGGTCGTGAAGTTCCTCGTGACCCAGGGCGGCCTTGCGCAGCACCTCTTCCGCAGCCTTGAGAACGGGCGCGTCGCCATCCTTCAGTCCCTCACTGGCGGCAAAGGCTGCCAGGTCATCGCGAACGCCTTCGACAAGCTGGTCGATCTTCTTACGATCACCGCCGGTGAGAATCCCGTGCAGGCCGTCGATCCCCCAGCCCGCCCCCTCCCGGGCCGCCGCCAGTGGAACGGACGCGGGGTTGATCGCCGCGGTGACGGCGATCCTGGCGATGCTCTTGACGATCTCCTTTTTCGCGCCACCGGCCATGGGTTCCATTCTGTCGCACTGATTGCGCGAACATCAAAAGCCATGGACGCATGAATCCTCTCGACAGGCGCACCCCGCCGTTCGGCCAACTCTGAGGAAGGCCGCGCTACAATCCCTGCCGATGAGCACCCTGAAAAGCTTTTCCCGGATCGTCGACTCCCAGACCCTCGCCGTCACCGTCCTCGCCCTGCTGTCCACCTGGGCCTGCCTGCACTGGGGGTTCGAGGCGGAGCTGCCGTCGGCGCTGATCGGCATCGCGGTGATCTTCCCCATCGTCTTCTCCATCAACTCCGCCTACAAGCGGCGGGAGGAGGCGCTGAGCTACCTGGCGGACGCCAAGGGCCACGCCATGGCCATCGCCTGGGCTCATCGCGACTGGACCGGGCGGGACGAGGCGTCGGAGCGGCGTGGCCGGGAGCTGGTGGTGGCGCTGTTCACCGCCATGCGTTCTTACTTTCAGTCGGGCCGCGGCGGTGACCCCGACCACCGGGACACGATCTACGGCCTCTTCTCCCAGCTCTCCGAGTCCCACGAGGCGCTGCGCGACGCCGGGGTGCCAGGCAACGAGGTGTCCCGGATCAACCAGTACCTGCGGGCGGTGCTCATCGACTTCGAGAAGATGCGCAACATCCTCGAATACCGCACCCCCCAAGCGCTGCGCGCCTACAGCCGGGTCTTCCTCAACAGCTTCCCGGTGCTCTACGGCCCCTACTTCGCCAGCCTGGCCAACGACTCCATGCCCGTCGTCGGCTACCTGGTGGCCCTGATCTACAGCCTCGTGCTGGTCAGCCTCGACAACATCCAGGAGGGGCTGGAGAACCCTTACGGGACGGTGGACGAGGACGACGTGGCCGTGGACCTGGCGGACGAGATCCGCCACCTGTTGGATGCGACGTCAAGGTCGGCCAAGGGCGCCGTGCCTGTCGTCGGCGCCAGCGGGGGATCCGGAGGGCAGTGACCGCGAGCCCTCCGGGGCGGTGCAAATCCGGAGGGCCTGCCGTAGCCTTCACCCACCCATGCCCGTAGACCGCGATTACGTCGTCACCACCCTCCAGGAACTGGTCCGTATCGACTCCCGGAATCCCTCCTCGGAAGAGGGAGGGCCCGGCGAGTTGGAGATCGGTCTCAAGGTCCGAGGGCACCTGGAGCGCGCCGGCTGGGAGGGGGAGGTCCAGGATCTCGGGGGTGGTCGCGTCAACGTCGTCGCCACCCGTGGGGGCGCCGGTGGTGGGCGGTCCCTCCTTCTCAACGTCCATCTCGACACGGTCGGGGTGGCGGGCATGGACGACCCGTTCTCCGGCGAGCTCCGGGACGGCCGGGTGCATGGCCGGGGCGCCCAGGACACCAAGGGGGGCGCCGCGGCCGTGCTGGGAGCGGCGAAAGCGTTGATCGACGACGGTGTCCGGCTTGCCGGCGACCTGGTCTTGGCGTTCGTGGCCGACGAGGAGCACGAGAGCCTGGGCACCGCCGCCCTCGTCAGGCAGGTGAAGACCGACGCCGCCATCGTCCTCGAACCTTCGGATCTGGAGGTGTGCGTGGCCCACCGGGGGTTCGGCGTCTTTCGCCTCATCACCCGCGGCCGAGCCGCCCACGGTGGCCGCCCCGAAGCCGGCATCGACGCCAATCTCCACATGGCCCACCTCCTGGTCGAGCTCGACCGGCTGAGCGAACGCTGGCGGGAGGGTACCCGGCACCCTCTCCTGGGCTCGGCCTCCCTCCACGTCCCGATGGTCTCCGGGGGCCACCAGCTCTTCGTCTACGCCGACCGCTGCACCGCCGATCTCGAATGCCGGACGGTGCCGGGACAGGGCGAGGAGGAGGTCCTGGGACAGATCCGGAGCGCCATCGATGCGGTCGCCGGGCGAATCGAGGGATTCGACGCTTCGGTGGAGCAGGTCTTCTGGCGCTCTCCCTACGAGATCGACCCCGACCGCCCCATCGTGCGCACGGTCCGGGCGGCGGTGGAGGAGGTGCGGGGCGAGCCGGGGCGGCTGATCGGGCACCCCTGGTGGGAGGACTCGGAGCTCCTCGGAGCCGCCGGGATCGAGACCGTGGTCCTGGGGCCGGTGGGAGAAGGGTTGCACAGCCAAGAGGAATGGGTCGATGCCGACTCGGTGGTCGAGTTGGCGCAGATCCTCTACCAAAGTGCGATCTCCTACTGCGGGATCGCCTGATTTCAAGACGGAGAGGAAGCGCAGCCATGGACGACCAGAGACGAGATCCGGGTCCCGGGACCCGTGCCGTGTGGGGCGGGGAAGGGGAGCCATCCTGGCAAGGGGCCACCCAGGTCCCGGTGGTCCACAGCGTGACCTACGCCTTCGAGGACGTGGACACCTGGCTGGAGGTGGGCGCCGGGCGCACGCCGGGCCACGTGTACAGCCGCAACACGAACCCCACCGTCGCGGTCTTCGAGGAGAAGATGCGGGTGCTGGAGGAGGCCGAAGCGGCCACCAGTTTCGCCACCGGCATGGCCGCCATCAGCAGCACCCTGTTCGCCCTGCTCCGGCCCGGGGATCGGGTGGTGAGCATCCGGGACACCTACGGTGGCACGAGCCGCCTCTTCCTCGAGTTCCTCCCGCAGTTCGGCATCGAGGTGGAGCTATGCGAAACCGAGGACCACGAGGCGCTGGAGGAGGCCGTCGGGCGCGGGTGCGATCTCCTCTACCTGGAAACCCCCACCAACCCCACCCTCAAGATCCTCGACCTGGAGCGCCTGGCGCGGGCCGGCCATGCCGCCGACGCCACGGTGGTGGTGGATAACACCTTCGCCTCGCCGATCAACCAGCGGCCCCTGGCGCTGGGTGCCGATCTCGTGGTCCACAGCGCCACGAAGTTCCTGGGCGGGCACTCCGACGCCCTGGGCGGCGTAGCCTGCGGACGGGGCGAGCTCATCAACGAGATCTTCCGCTTCCGGGAGATCCAGGGGGCCACCCTCGCCGCCCCGGTGGCGCACCTCCTGATCCGGGGCATCAAGACCCTGGAGCTGCGGGTGGAGCGGCACAACGAGAACGCCATGGGGCTGGCTCGATTCCTCCACGGGGATCCTCGGATCGAGCGCGTGTTCTACCCCGGTCTCGAGGACGACCCGGGACACGCCATCGCCGCCCGCCAGATGGCCGGCTTCGGCGGCATCGTGAGCTTCAGCCTACCGGGCGGGTTCGACGACGTGAAGCGATTCCTCGAAAAGCTCCGCTACGCCCACCGGGCCGCGAGCCTCGGCTCCGTCGGCACCCTCATCGGCCCGCCGGCCGTGACCAGCCACGTCGAGCTGACCCCCGAGGAACGGGCCGGCCTGGGCATCCCCGAGACGCTGGTCCGCTGCTCGGTGGGCATCGAAAACCTCGAAGACCTCATCGAGGACTTCGACCGGGCGCTGGGCTAAACCAAGCGTTTCAGGCAGCGGCAAGAAGCGAACAGTCGGAAGGCACAATCTAGCCCCCTGACAGGTGGGAAGCTCCGGCTTCCATAGGAATCCTAATCGTCCGCTCATACGGATCGATATCACTTCGCTAGCCTGTGAAGGGTCCTACGATCAGGAGGTCGCCGGCCGCGTCGTGGTCGGCCTCAGGCCCCGCCGAGGACGAAGGTCGCCCGGTAAGCCGATGCCGGGATCGGATCGTTGGCCAGCGGCTCCGGCGCCAACGCGCGGAAGACCACCCGGGCGCCCCCGACGAGCTTCGACCTCGGCGCCAGCGTCAGGTGGAGGTCGAAGGTCTCGTCGATGCCCTCGCCCTGCGCACGCAGCCTCGCCACGGCGTCCCCCTCCCAGACGCAGGTGACGTCGCTCGGGCAGCGCGAGTCCTGCGAGATCCCGAGAAGGGTGATCGTCAGCCCGCCGAGCCGGCCGCTGTCGCCTACCGCCAGCACGAGAGCGGTGGCGACGTCATCCCCCTCCTCGCCGCCGCCGCACGGCCCGTGGTGGTCCTTCTGGACGCCGTCGCGCACGCGGTCGCAGTCCGAGCCGTAGGTGACCCCGTCGCAGCCGCACACCGGGTCGATCACCGGCGGGCAGGCGTCGCTCTGCAGGACGCAGGTGCCGGCGAGGTCCGCCCCGCTGCAGAGACCGGCCTCGACGTCGCAGAAGAAACCGTCGTCGCAGCCGATCCCGGCGATGGTGCCGCACAGTGCGCCCTCGGTGCCGGCCGAGAAGTCGGTGTCGGCGATGCCTAGAACGCGGCCGGGCGGGTTGTGGTAGGTACGGAGGAAGCCCGTCTCGCGGTCGCGGACGGTGAGGAAGAACTCGACGTCGGTCATCGCGCCCACGAACACCCAGAAGTCGCCGTTGACGGGCCGTCCGTCGAGCATCTTGACGATCAGCTCGACGTTGTCGGGGTGGAAGAACCAGAACGTCCCCGAGCGGTCGGTGAGCTTCTCCCTGACCCCGAGCCCCTCACGATCGTTGTGCTGGTCCTTCCATTCGACCCAGGCTTCGAACCGGCCGCCGAGCAGGCAGAGCAGGCCGGGGTCGGTGTCGCAGAGCGGGTTCGGGGACAGG
>Ga0102947_1000252_pt1 | contig 19975 bp, 15 predicted proteins | sample SalPon2A_A_D2_MG_FD_78210 | JGI IMG/M metagenome (GOLD analysis project Ga0102947, IMG submission 78210) | Soil microbial communities from South San Francisco under conditions of wetland restoration - Salt Pond MetaG R2A_A_D2_MG | ecosystem: Environmental > Terrestrial > Soil > Wetlands | place... | reverse complement strand
TAGCCGCTTTTGGACCACAAAGTTGCCCCGAATCATCCGCGTCAACCGCCCTGAGGTTTAGAATACCCGTTTGGTCTAACCGTATTTTAGCGATGGGGACTTCGATCTTTTCCGCATTTCGCGCTCTTACAGTAAATAGTTCCCGCTCCTGATCTGTCATCCCGGACTCGGATTTTAAAATCACATTGCCCTTAAGTGAAACGGCATAAAACACTTGCTGGCCATGAAATTTTTTCAGATTTTCAAGATTGTCATCTGATAAAGCTGCATTGGGTATCCCCAAATTTCTGGCGAGTAATTGCACGTGGGATACCATATTGCCTTCAGCAACCGTAGCAATTCCCGCAACGGGTTTCAGATCCGACGGGGAACGCTGAAAAATATATATCTTATCTGAAGAAACCTCAATGTCCTCCGGTGAGCCCGGTACAACGACAAGTTCGCCAAGGGCATAGCCGGGATTAAGCCCGCGAATGGAGCTTTGGTTGGGGATACCCATCACCTTGTTTGTCAAGGCAGATTCCAGAGCGATAAAATCCCCTAACTCCCCAACACTCTTCCCTAAATACAATGCAATTGATCCCCTGATTTTGTCATCTATAAATCCATGTGCTATGGGTTCAAAACCTGAATAAGTGTCGGCTATATCCTGATAAGCCGCCTTGACCATGGCAGCGCTCCATTCAACAGCACCCCGTGCAGTTTCCAGCATTTCCGTTAATTCGGCCAGAGTGAGGGAATCATGTTCCGTGCTGCCCAGATCACCTTCAATCTCCTCCCATTCCCAAAGTTCCAGATAACCTGCCCCGGCAGCAGCCAATCCAAGGTTACAAACCTTGGAAAGCTGATCTTTAAGGTTTTTGGGTTGCCAGAGTGAGGCATTCTTGAAAAGTATTTCTTCCAGTTTTAAAGTAATATCAAGAAGCTGAAGTCTGGCCATCGGGCGTTTTTCGTTCAGGATTTCCTTCCGGATTTCCATGAGCAACTCAGCCGTTTGAGGAACCAGGATAGCAGCCGCTGTATCCGAACCATCCTGGGATGCGTAGGCCAAAAGTGCATTCCCTAAGGGGGTGTTCCTGGTCAACGGGGCTTTTTTAGGAAGTCCTTTGATGTCTACAGGCTTAAAAAACTCGGTCATGGTCCCCAGCAATGCAACAAATCTTGAATTCAGGTCAGGAGTCAGTTTAGCCCTGTGATTAAGCAGGAATGATCTAACGTTATCAATATCTCCGACTTCCGGCTGCCCGTGTATTTTTACACGCAGGTCCATAAATGGGGCATGGAGGTCTGAGATCGTTTTAGATTGACTCCGCATTAACTGGGCGAGGTTGTCATCCCCGCTGTGCGGTATGTCCTTTAAGGATTGCCTGACCAGGAAATAATTTTTTATCAATACCTCGTCACTGGCTAAAAGCCATTTGTAAAAAGCAATGCCCCAGGCCTCCTCATCCTCTGCCTGAATTGCTCCGCGGTAATATTGACCCTTTTGAAAAATCCATCCGTTGTCCACCGTGCGAAGATATTTTTCCAACTGGTATTGCTTTAAGCGCGAATGGTTATTTTCAGTATCCCAAAAACCTTCCTTGTCCGTAAAAGCAAGGATTTGTCCAAAAAACAGGTGGTTCTCCTTACCAAGTGCGACCACTTCGTCCTTATACCGCGCATGCTGCACCCCCGGACCTATATTATCCGGACATGGATCTTTGGGTGCCCTGATACTCCCATCGGTACAAAACCAGCGAATATCCTTGTATGGTCCCCGAATATCATTTTTATAGGTAGACAGCTTTTCTCTTATATAGTCATTTTTGAACTTCTTTTGTGCGTGCGTCGCAAAGGGGAAGCTACTTATAAGAAAAACGCAGAACAAAAATCTTCTAACCATTGTAGTTCTATATAGGGTAATTGCTTAACTATCAATAATTATGGTATCATTCCCAGATTAATGACCTCCTGTTTGGTCAGTGGCCGCCAGTGGCCCCGCGGCAGGTCCTTTTTTGTCAGCCCGGCATAAATAACGCGATCCAGCTTAATAACATTGTACCCCAGGTGCTCAAATATGCGTCGTACAATTCGGTTCCTTCCACTATGGATCTCAATACCTACCTCCTTTTTAGGTGCATTCCCAATATAACTCACCTCATCCACCTGCACCGGACCGTCCTCTAAAGTAAGTCCGGCCCGTATATTATTAAGGTGATCCTGCTTAAGATTTTTGTGGAGCTCCACATGGTAGATCTTCCGTACCCCATGCTTTGGATGAGTAAGTTTCTTGGCAAGGTCCCCGTCATTTGTAAAAAGTAACAAACCTGTGGTGTTCCGGTCCAGTCTGCCTACAGGCAACAGGCGTGCCTTGGAGGCATTGGAGATAAGCTCCATAACGGTCCGCCTGCCTCTTTCATCACTGGTTGTGGTAATAAAATTCCTTGGTTTGTTGAGCAGTATGTATTCTTTTGTTTCAGGGTTAAGCAAGCGGCCATCGAACTTTACAATATCATCACGATTTACTTTATGGCCCATTTCAGTGATCACCTTGCCATTGACGCTTACATTCCCCGCAGCAATATAGACATCGGCTTCCCTGCGGGAACACACCCCTGAGTTCGCCACATATTTATTGAGTCTTATCAGATCCGGGTCCCTCACCTGATTTGCAGTGGTCTTTTTCCTGTTATGCCGGGAATTTTCTTCGGAATAGCGCTTTCTCTTAAAGTTCCCCCCCTGCTTTCCGGAAGATTTCCGGTCTTTGTTAAAATCTGATTTAGCCATAGTCGCAATTTTCGCCAAAGGTAGGAAATGGATAGCTGCCCGGCTCCCTAAAGGTCATAATTATTCATCCATTCATCCATCCCATATTGCTGTTCCCTGTTCACAAAAAAGTTGGTGACATCCCGACTGGCAAAAAGCCCGGGCGGACCAACTTTATGGCACTACTCAGGGACGCTCATAAAGTCCTGAGACCGATCATCATGCGTTTCTTTATTCAAACAGGCGCGGGAAATATGGGCCTATGAAGCCTTTACTGCGGTTTGCATCACAACAACCTGTTTAAAACGAGGTCAACATCGATCAGCAAGATACTAAACACCCCAATGACAATTATAAATTTAAGGATGTTGTGCAGCCATACATAGTGTTTTTTGAACTCCGATTTCCAGAGAAGAAGCAAAAAGAGTATCAATAAAACAATACTCCCGATAAAATACAGGTACATGTGGCCGACATCAAATTTGTTGATAAGTAACAGGGCAGGGATCAGGGTAATCAATACTAAAATACTGATGCAGATCTTGGAAAAACCAACTCCATACAGAATGGGAACCGTCTTATAATTATGTGCCATATCTCCGGCCATATTTTCCATGTCCTTGATCATTTCCCGGACGAGAATGAGCAGAAAAAGAAAGATGGCATGGACAAAGATTACGGTCGCAAAATTCTTATAGTAGACAAATACGGCAAAAAACGGTGCAATAGCGAGTATGGCCGAAACCATATTTCCGGCAAATGGAATTCTTTTGAGTTTGTGGGAATACAGCCATATTCCAAATATGTACGCCGAAAAAAACAGGACCGCCCTGAAGGATACATAGCTGGCGAGAAATACAGACAGGAAATTAAGGACAAAATAGGCCGATAATTTTGTCCGTTGGCTCACCAGCCTGTCGAGCATACTTTTACGCGGTTTGTTGATCAGGTCCTTTTCCGAATCATAAAAGCTGTTGATTATATAACCCGCCGCAATCACCAAAGCCGAGGCCAGTACCAGTACGAACAGATTGATATCCAATATTACTTTTCTGAGCGGCAGGTTGGGTGCCAGAATGTAGATGGACGCCAAATATTGTGCAAGAGCAATGATTAAAATATTATACCCCCTTACAATGGAAAACAGACTCAGAAACTTTAAAAGCAGGAGTTTGTTTTTTCTGCTAAGCATGGCAAGTCTCTTTAGAAGTTGTAGACCACCTCCAAATTATAGCCCTTTAATGCTTTTTTTGCTTTTTCGATATCCTGGGTAAAGCCTAAAATGTATCCGCCACCGCCCGAACCGCATAGCTTTAAATAGTAGTCATTGGTATCTATCCCGTGTTTCCAGAGTTTGTGAAATTCCTTAGGGATCATGGGCTTAAAGTGATGCAGTACCACATGGGAAAGTTGTTTTAAGTTGCCGAATAGTGATTTTACATTCCCATTGATAAAATCCTCCACACAAGCATCGGTGTGCTTTATGAACTGGTCTTTTAGGATTTTTCGAAAACCTTCCTGCTTCATTTTTTCCATAAAAATATGAACCATCGGAGCAGTTTCGCCACTGGCACCACTATCTAACAGGAATACAGCACCCTTACCTTCCTGGTGTTGTGAGGGTAAACTGGTGGATTCAATATTATTCCTGGAATTGATCAGGATAGGGAGACTCAGGTAACTGTTCAGGGGATCCAGGCCAGAGGATTTCCCGTGAAAGAAAGACTCCATTCTTCCAAAAATAGCCTTTAATTTCAAAAGTTTTTTCCTGGTAAGGTTCTCCAGGACGGTAATCTTTTCGGTAGCATATTTATCGTAAATGGCGGCCACCAATGCACCACTACTTCCAATGCCATATCCCTGCGGAATAGAACTATCAAAGTACATTCCGCCTTCCACATCCCTTTTCAGGCCTGAAAGATCAAAAGAAACCAGATCGGATTCCTCCTCCTGGAGGGTTTCGAGATAGGTGACAAATTTTTGTAGCCCCTTATTGGATTTCCGTGCATCCTCATCCGGATGGGTATCCGTTTTTAGGGCCCCTTTGAAAAAATTATACGGTATGGAAAGACCTTTCGAATCCTTGATAATGCCATATTCACCGAACAGCAGGATTTTAGAGTAAAACAGCGGTCCCTTCATAAATAAGATTGTAACTGTATCGCGTTACGAAATTAATACTAATTATTGCCACGGCAAAGAAAATGAGGCTCAAAGCTTTAAAATACCCGCCATCCGGCATCATAAGGTATGGAAGAAAGAGGATAACGAATAAATCAAATCCACTTAAATTTCTCGCTGAACAACCATTATTCAAGGAGTTAATGCGAACTGTTTTTATATTTTTTGATCGCCTATCTTGCCAGGGCACCGGAACCAATTCTGTCCCGGATCAATTGGCCCTCCCCGCAAAGGATGACCAACTCGTCATAAATAAATTGAACCACTTCTTTGCGTTCATTTTGCGGATATAACAAATGCACATTGGCCCCTGCATCCAATGTAAAGCATACATGGGTTCCTGTTCTTTTTCTAAAGGCCCAAATACGCTTAATTATCTTTAAGGTGTTTGCTTCCATTAAGATAAAATAAGGCACGCTGGTCATCATCATGGCATGAAGTGTCAATGCTTCATGTTCTACCATCTGAATAAAACGATCCAGATCTCCGGTGGCCAAAATGTCCTGCAGTTGCGCAACATTTTCATTTGCCTGCTCAAACCTCCGGGAAGCGAAGGGGTGGTTGTGCATCAGGTCATGGCCTGCGGTACTGCTTACCTGTTTTTGTCCCCTGTGCACTATTAGGATAGTATCCTCGTAATTTTCAAATACCGGATGAATTTTATAAGGGTACGGGATGCCGTAAAGATCGGAACTACCTTCTACATTCGGGTGTCTTCCCCAGTGGACCACATTTCCCTGAATACTCCTGCACGCACTTCCGGAGCCCAGTCTTGCCAGGAAGGATGCCTTTTTGTTACAATACTCCTCATCTGCATCCGGGTTTGCCACTTTCTCCATTTCGAGCAGGCACAGTGCAAGGGCAGCCATACCACTGGCAGACGATGCTATACCACTGCTATGCGGAAATGTATTGGTAGTCTCGATCCTTATATGAACATCTTTTAAAAAGGGTAGGTATGGATCAATCCTGCGAAGGAACGTATGGATTTTCGGTTTAAATCCGATATTGATTTTACCGTCCAGTAAAATATCAAATGAAAAGTCGGGTGCCCGTTTTTTTAATGGCGTATAATAAACGGTGGTCGTGGTTGTGCAAACGTCTAAAGTAAGACTAACCGAGGCGTTGGCAGGTACCTGGTCCGGTCCTTTTCCCCAGTATTTAACCAGGGCAATATTACTGGGCGCGGTCCATGTTGCCTGACCTTTACTTAATTTCTTTGGAAAGGGCCCGGGAACAAAGTCTTTTTCGGTCATATACCTACGGTTTTAACAAAGATAGTTTTTACAGGCTTTTGCACTGGATACTGTTAAAATTAATTGCTATTTTAGACTTTTAGGGATGTCCCGGCATGAAAAACAAAATTACACATATCACTATCTGGGTGCTGATCTGCCTGCTCATTGGATTTTTGTCGAGTATTGCCACCCAAAGCTCTGTCAATGACTGGTATCTCAGCCTGAACAAACCCGTTTTTAATCCTCCAAACTGGATTTTTGCCCCGGTCTGGACCCTTTTGTATATCCTGATGGGTATCTCGGCAGGCATTGTCAGTGCCATGGGGTTTTTTCATAATCGGGTAAAAATTGCCCTGTATTATTTTGGTTTCCAACTGTTGTTCAATGCGCTCTGGAGTGTTGTTTTTTTTGGGTTTAGGAGTGCGTTCTGGGCTTTGTTGATCATCCTGGTATTGCTGGCATTGATCCTGGCGACCATCCGATGGTTTAAGGCCGTAAGTCTTTTATCGGCATACCTGCTTATTCCCTATTTCCTTTGGGTTTGTTTTGCCACCGCCTTAAATTACAAAATTTGGGAAATGAATTAATCTCGGTAACCGGTCTTTAGGTTACAGGTTCAGTCGAAAGTGTATGAATCGGGATCCTTATTCCGCTCCGGAAATTTCCAAAAGTTTTACCATCGTCCTATGATTTCTTGTCGTTGCCGAAACCCTGAGTTTTCTTTCAAGAAGGTTGTTGTTTAGTTTGGCCTTCCCTGCCCCTTTAAAACAAACAAGATAGCCGCAATCGCGTATAATTGTGCATTTCTCATGTTTAAATTTCTCTTCTTTAAAGTCCTCAACCAAAGAGGTTTCCGGAGTATCCTTGAATAACACGTAGTACATTTTGTTGCCTTCAGCGATCGTCATTTCCTTAAAAGGATTGGATTCCAGTATATCATTCCATTGCTCACCGGTCTTAATTATTACGGGGACATCAAAACCAAACCTGTCTTTAATTGCGAATTGGACCTCCTCTTCCAACAAACCGGGGACTTTTTTCTCATATTTGAAAACTACATTTCCGCTTTGGATGTAGCTGACCACATTCAGATAGCCCAGTGCCATAAAGAGCTCCCTGAGGTCTGACATGCGTATTTTCTTCTGCCCGCTGACATTAATACCTCTAAGAAGAGCGATATAGGTAAGCATGTTACACCAATCTTTTGATGCAAGGTAGCAGAAAATAAAAGAGATTAAAAATACCCGATTATGAAGTGTAGAATTTTTCATTTACATTTAATCCCTGTCATCATTTTATTTCCAATTAACCATCCGTAAAACCCTATGGAACAATTCATTCTTGCATTAGATCAGGGTACCACAAGCTGCCGCGCAATTATTTTTGACAAAAAGGGAAGCATTGTCTCCACCGCCCAAAAAGAATTTACCCAACATTTCCCAAAACCCGGATGGGTGGAACACGATGCGAGGGAAATATGGTCTACCCAGGCCGGCATCGCTGCCGAAGCAGTTACCAAAAACGGGATGGAAGGTAGTGACATTGCGGCTATAGGGATAACAAATCAGCGCGAAACCGTAGTTGTATGGGACAGGAATACCGGGGAGCCAGTCTATAATGCGATCGTATGGCAAGACAAAAGAACGGCGGATTATTGCGATAGCCTCAATAAGGAAGGCAAAGCACAACTGATACGTGAAAAAACCGGGTTGGTCATTGATGCCTATTTCTCAGGGACCAAAGTAAAGTGGATCCTGGACAATGTTGAAGGAGCCCGTGAGCGCGCTGAAAAAGGCGATTTGATAATGGGGACGATCGACACCTGGTTAATCTGGAATATGACGAAGGGCGAATTGCACGTTACAGACGTTACCAATGCCTGCAGAACACTTTTTTTTAACATCAATACCCTGAGTTGGGACGAAGAACTCCTGGAACTTTTCAACATCCCGGAATCCATGTTGCCGAAGGTGAGGCAATCGAGTGAAGTCTATGGCCATACGAGCCCGAATTTCTTTGCTGCCAGGATTCCGATAGCCGGAATAGCAGGAGATCAGCAGGCCGCGCTCTTCGGTCAGATGTGCACCAAACAGGGAATGGTAAAAAACACATATGGGACCGGATGTTTTATGCTGATGAACATAGGCGATACCCCAATAGTATCCAAGAATAACTTGCTCACTTCCGTAGCATGGCAGATTGATGGGAAAGCCCAATATGTCCTGGAAGGGAGCATTTTTATCGCCGGGGCGGTGGTACAGTGGCTTCGCGATAGTCTAAAAATAATCAAATCATCCCGGGAAGTGGAGGCTCTGTCAGGAAGTATAGAAAGTACAGAAGGCGTGTATTTTGTTCCGGCTTTTGCAGGGCTCGGTGCCCCACACTGGAATCAACATGCCCAGGGAACCATATTCGGCCTTACAAGAGGCAGTACGGATGCTCATATTGCGAGGGCCGCCCTGGAATCGATCGCCTACCAAACCATGGACATTCTGAAAGCCATGGAAGCAGATTCCGGTATTACCATAAAGGAATTGAGGGTCGACGGAGGCGCCAGTGTGAACAATATGCTGATGCAGTTTCAATCCGATGTGCTCAATACTGAAACAGTTCGCCCTAAAGTTGTGGAAACCACCGTGATGGGTGCTGCCTTTCTAGCCGGTCTGGCGGTTGGATACTGGGACAGCCTGGAGGAAATTCAGGAAATCTGGGAGACAGACAGGCGATTCACCCCCGCGGAAGACCGGGCGCTTATTAAAGCCGGTATCAAAGGTTGGTACCGGGCTATCGATGCCCTGGAACATTGGGCGAAAGGAAAATAGCCGGGGAGTAATCAGCATCAGCACTTTTGAATTTGAAATAACAACCATAAATAACCAGCCAAATGACGCCATTTATTGCCGAAATCGTAGGAACCGCACTTCTTTTAACACTGGGATGCGGAGTAGTTGCCAATGTACTTTTAAAAAATACCAACGGAAATAACGGGGGTTGGATCGTTATTACCACCGGATGGGCACTTGCGGTATATGTCGAGGTCGTGGTGGCCGCCCCGCATAGCGGCGCTCACATCAACCCTGCGGTGACCATAGGCCTGGCCGTAGCCGGTTCTTTTGCCTGGGAGTCAGTCCCCTCCTATATCCTTGCTCAATTTATCGGGGCAATGACCGGGGCATTCATCGTATGGCTGACCTATAAGGATCATTTTAGTATTACAGAAGAAAAGGAATTTAAAAGGGGTGTGTTTTGCACAACACCAGCCATCAGGAATACGTGGCTAAACCTGTTCAGTGAGTTGGTCGGGACCTTTGTGCTGGTTTTTACGGTGCTTTATTTTACAGACGCGACCATCACAGATACCGAAACCGTTATTGGGTTGGGCTCCCTTGGGGCGCTTCCTGTTGCCCTGACCGTTTGGGGTATAGGACTTTCCCTGGGAGGAACTACGGGTTATGCAATCAACCCGGCCAGAGATTTGGGCCCCAGAATTATGCACGCTATTCTGCCCATTAAGAACAAAGGGGGGAATGACTGGGGCTACAGCTGGATTCCGGTCGTCGGGCCCATACTTGGCGGTGTTTTGGCTGCTTATTTAGCCTGTATCCTTACCTGAAAGGTTACTGTCATTTACCGGCAATGGCCCGGGCAGCAATATACGCTCCGGTCCACGCATTTTGAAAATTGAATCCTCCCGTAATGGCATCCACATCAATGATTTCTCCTGCGAAATAAAGGTTTGGATGTATTTTGCTTTCAAACGTTTTAAAATTGATTTCCTTCAAATCCACGCCTCCGGCAGTTACGAATTCTTCCTTGAAGGTGCTTTTCCCATGTACCGGGAATACGGATTGTGTCAGCTGGGATGCCAGGTTATCCAATTGTTTCCTGGTTACCGATGCCCATTTCGTTTCCCTTGTAATACCGGCAGCGGTCACCAGATTGATCCATAGCCTCCTGGGAATTTCTAGAGCCTGGGTCCTGAGGATTGTTTTTCTTGCTTCAACTTCTTTTATCTGCATCAATTCGGAAAGTAATCCCTCCTTCTGATAGTCCGGTAACCAATTTACCCGTATTGTGAACTTATATTGATATTCGTTTAAAACTTTTGCACCCCACGCGGATAGTTTTAGTATGGCAGGCCCGCTCATGCCCCAATGCGTTATCAGCAAGGGTCCTTCTGCCACCAGGGTGCTCGATTTTTCCTGCTGACTTCTGAGAGGTACCGTGATCTCCTTTGCCATTGTTTTTTTCCACAAAACCTCAACAAGGGCGTTTGTACTTACCCCCTGTATTCCCCGGATACGTGGATCATCAATATTAAAGGTGAACAGAGAAGGTACCGGGTCGACTATGGCATGCCCAAGCCTGGCCAATAACCTCCATATTTTCGGATTTCCGCCAGTGGAAAGCAATATTTTTTTTGCCCGGTATGATTTTTTGTCCGATACAACCTTCCAGCCTCCCTGGCCGTCCGTTTTGTCCTTTTCTATTGGGGCGATATCTACTACGGCCGTATTTCTTAGCAGTGCTATTCCCAATCTTCGAGCTTCCTTCAATAAGAAATCCACGATCGTCCGGGAAGAATCGGTGTTCGGGAACATCCTGCCGTCCTGTTCCGTTTTTAAGGGAATGCCCCTTTCCTCAAAAAAAGCAACCGTATCTTCGGAAGAGTGTGTATGGAATGGCCCGAGAAGTTCCTTTTCACCTCTTGGATAATTTTTGGATAAGGCCAATGGTTCAAATTGTGCGTGTGTTACGTTACAGCGCCCCCCGCCCGAAACCTTCACTTTGGTTAATACCTGCCTGCCTTTCTCTAAAATGGCAACTTTGAGTCCGCGGTCAGCTTCCGCGATGTGTATTGCACCATAAAACCCGGCAGCACCACCACCAACGATAATGACATCGAAGGAACTCATTAGCGGATCCGTTCGGGAAAGTCGGTAATAATACCGTCCACACCCATTTCTTTCATCAGCTGTATATCCCCGGGTTCATTGACGGTCCAGGAATATATATTAAACCCCGCTTCTTTTATCTTTTGCACGTTTTCGGGAGTCAGTTTCTTATAGTCCGGGTTAATCGACGAGGCCCCTAATTCCCTGGCTGTGGGAATTGCATCCAGGGGATCTTCGTCCGTAAGGACCGCAATAGCTATTTCCGGGTTTAATTTGCGCATTTCCCTTAATTCTTCCCAATTAAAACTTGAAATCAAAAAATTATCAGGCGCCCATCCCTGATCGTCGATGTAATGCTGAACAATAAAATTAACCCGGTCGGCTGTGTTGGCACCCTTTAGTTCAATGTTTAATGCCACCTTATTATTGATCAGTTTCAGCACATCCTGCAGCATCGGAATTTTATATCCTCCATCCAGGATCAGTTGTTTCAAGTCTACTATGTTGTACTCTTCAATTTTTCCGCCGCCATTGGTTAGGCGCTCCACGCGTTCGTCGTGGAATACCGCTATTTCACCACTTTCAATTTTAAAAACATCGATCTCTATCATATCCACCTCCAGGTCCATGGCCTTCTGCACAGATGCCAGTGTATTTTCAGTTTCATGCCCCATGGCACCGCGGTGACCTATCACCAATATTTTATTTGTTCCCATGATATCTGCACAACTTACTGCAAGCAAAGTTAGAATGGCCAGCGTAATTCTCTTCATTTTTTAAAAATTTTGCCCCCAAAATTACAATTTTGGCTGTGAATTAACAGCCAATCACCCATAAAGATTCTGTTATAAACGGATCAAGTTCTCTTATCATTTAATATATTTAACTCTGTATTAACCAATTAACAACAAAACTATGTTTACGAAACAAAATTTACTGGCTACGTTAGCAGGATTTGCGGTCATGTTCGTACTGGGGTATGTCATTTGGGGCTTAGCTACAGTAGACTTTTTTGAAGCACACACGGTAAACGACGTGATGAAGGAAATGCCCGATATGGTAATTCTGGCGCTTAGTAATCTTATTGCCGTCTTTGCATTGAGCTCTATCTATGGCAAGTGGGCGAGGGGTCATCACAGCGCCAAGGACGGTTTTCAGTTTGGTGCCTGGATAGGGCTGTTTGCAGGTATCGGGTTGGGATTGCTCTGGTATTCCACCTCTGAAATCTTTGATTTGACCGGACAATTGGTCAATGGGGTCATTGAAATCATTTTTTATGGACTTATCGGAATGACGATTGCTGTCGTTTATAAGAAAACAGCCGGTAAGGAGGCTTCCTGAAAAAAGCAGGGGCGGATGCTATTTGGTCCTGAGTAACCTTAGTGATCCGCCCCTTATTTTACTTCCGTAAGTTGAAAAATAAATGACTCCAGGGGCACTAAATTTATTTTTATCTTTCCAACGCCATCAGCTACGTGCAGTGACGTTTTAGACCCGTAAAGCGCTTCCCTTATCTCATGGGGTCCCTCTTGCAACCTCCAGGTTTCTATAATCTCCTCAGGTATTTTTAATTCAAAATTGTAGCTCTTGACCGCATCGAAATTGGAGATGACAATTAGTTTTTCGCCGTCCAGCCACCGTACGTACGAAAAGACCCTGTGATCGTATTCCGGATTTTGCTCCCTGTTAAATTGATGGATGTCCGCATATTCCCCCATTAATGCCCTGTTTTCTATGGTGAAGTTGAGCAGGCGTTTGTAAAAGTCCCGCAAATCCATTTCCTCTGCGGACAACAGTCCCCCGTCAAACTTCCCTTTATTCATCCATCGTTGATGATGCGGAACCCCGATGTAGTCGAAGATAGACGTCCGCGTCGGTGTGCCAAACCCTGCCTGTTCCTCAGCGGGTTCTCCCACTTCCTGTCCAAAATAAATCATAGTGGGAGAAGTCCCGATGGTTGCAGAAACGACCATGGCCGGTTTCCCCACCCGGGCATCCCCTGCAAAGTCAGGGCTTGCTATGCGTTGTTCATCATGATTTTCCAGGAAGTGCAACATATGAGGTTCAATGTCCCCGAGGCTCTTCAGGACCACAGGGATATGGTCTGTCCATCCATGCCCCTGCATAATATGCTTGAGACTGTCGTACAATTCTACCTTGTCATAGAGGTAATCCATTTTCCCTTTGTGAATATAGTCCCTGTACAAGGCAGGTTGATAGACTTCTGCCAACAGGAGGGCATCGGGTCTTTTGTTTTTAATGTGCGAATTCAGATAACTCCAAAACTCCACGGGTACCATCTCGGCCATATCAAAGCGAAAACCGTCCACGCCCAAGTCCAGCCAGTAGAGCGCAATGTCCCTGAATTTAATCCATGAATCGGGTACCGCTTTGTCCTTCCAAAAAACATGGTGTTTGTGAACGTCCAGGGAATCATAGCCCAAAGGAAGCCGGTCGAAATCGAAAGTACCGTCCGGGCGAACGCCGTAGTTAATTTTTACAGTCTCATACCAGTCATCCATGGTGGGTTGGGCAAGTCGGGAACCATTTCCGGTCCATTTGGCCGGATCCTCCTTAAAATTACCATCTGCCAGGGGGTGGTTTTCCCCGCCCAGCGGAGCGTAACCATTTTGCCAGGCCGGGACCCGAAAAGCTTTGCCCGGTATATAGTAAAAGTTATTGTCCCTGTGGTAGGTGAACGCAGGATCGTCGGTAGCTCCGAAGGGTTTTAATCCTGCCGGGGTGGAAGCCCCCTCATAATTCCGGGCTACGTGGTTTGGAACAATATCGGTCAATACCCTGAGGCCTGCCTTGTGGGTCCTGTCAACGAGTGCTTTAAATTCTTCCAGTCTGTCCTTCGGGTCGTCGGCCAGGTCCGGATTCACATTGTAGTAATCCTTAACCGCATAAGGTGAACCCGCCCGTCCTTTAACCACGTCGGGGTCATCGCCGGCAATGCCATATTCTGAGTAATCTGTCACGATCGCGTGATGTGGTACACCCGTATACCAAATATGTGTAACCCCCAAATCCCGGATTTCCAGCAAGGCTTTCCCGGTGAAATCGGAAAATTTTCCAACGCCATTTTCTTCGGGAGTTCCCCAGGGTTTGTTGCTTGTTTTGGTATTGCCAAACAGTCTTGTAAACACCTGGTAAATGACAATCTTACCTTTGCCGTTGTCCTTTAATGTAGCTGGTTCTTCCACTTTCTTCTCCGATTTGCACCCCAGCACAATGAGGCATACCCCCACTGTGATACGGGTGAAACGCTTTTTCATTTTAAGTGGAAATAATTTCCCTGGGTTTAATGACCAGTCGCTCTCCGTTAAGTCGGATCGACATTTCTTCCTTGCCTTCCAGTACAAAACTGGTCTTTTCATGACTGACATTCACTTTAAGAATTCGATGCCTGAAATTTATCTTAAAGGAATAGGCCTTCCATTGCTTTGGAATTTTAGGAGTAAACGAAAGTTTGTCGTTGATGATCCGCATACCTCCGTACCCTTCTACAATGCTCATCCAGGTTCCTGCCATGGAAGTAATATGCAGGCCTTCCTCGACTTCCTTGTTGTAGTCGTCCAAATCCAGGCGCGAAGTCCTTAAATAAAAGGTATAAGCCTGGTCCATCCGGCCCAGTTTGGCGGCCTGAATACTATGGACACAGGGAGAAAGTGATGATTCGTGCACCGTGAAAGGCTCGTAAAAGTCGAAATGCCTTTCCAGTTCCTCCCTGGAAAAATGATCTTCAAATAAATAAAAGCCCTGCAGGACATCGGCCTGCTTTATGTAGGGCGACCGCAGGATCCGGTCCCAACTCCATTTTTGGTTGATCGGCCTGTTTGTTTTGTCCAAATCGGCAACAGTGATAAGTTCCTTGTCTAAAAAACCATCCTGTTGCAGGTAGATTTGATGCTCCTCCGAATAAGGGAAGTAGAAATTGTCAACTATAGTCTTCCACTGCTCCGTTTCCCCTTTAGACAGTTTCGTTTTGCCAATGATCCTGTCATAGTCCTCAGCATACCCTTCTTTTACTTTCTGCAGTTGATCCAGGGTATATTCCAAGCACCATTTGGCAATATAATTGGTATACCAGTTATTGTTTACGTTATTTTCATATTCATTGGGCCCTGTGACCCCCAGGATCACATACCTGTTCTTTTGATTGGAGAAGGTAGCCCGCTGCATCCAAAATCGGGAGATCCCGATCAGGACTTCGAGGCCCATTTCCGGTATATAGCTATAGTCTCCCGTAAACCTGAAATAATTAAAGATCGCAAAAGCGATGGCCCCGTTCCTGTGAATTTCCTCAAAGGTTATTTCCCATTCGTTGTGACACTCTTCCCCATTCATGGTTACCATGGGATAAAGAGCTGCTCCATTTGTAAAGCCTAATTTTTCGGCATTTTCAATAGCCCTGTCCAAATGATTGTACCGGTACTTCAATAATTTCCGCGCAACGCTCTGATCCTTGGTAGCCATATAAAAGGGAATACAATAGGCCTCCGTATCCCAGTAGGTACTCCCACCGTATTTTTCCCCGGTGAATCCTTTGGGCCCGATGTTCAATCTTGAATCCGTCCCCAAATAGGTCTGGTTCAATTGAAATATATTAAAGCGAATGCCTTGCTGTGCCTTTACATCTCCTTCAATGGTAATGTCGCTCATTTCCCAGATGCCTGCCCAGGCAGCTTTTTGTTTTGAAAGAAGTGCGTCAAACCCAAGATCAGACGCCTTATCCAGTGCTTTTTCGGCCGCACTGACCAGTTCCGTTGCCTCGTGATTTCTGGAAACGGTATACCCCCCAAATTTATGTAGTGCCACTGTTTCGCCCTTGGGGGCATCTATTGAAACCTCGTGGCCCATCCACAGCTCCTCCTTTTTTTCCGACCGTTTTGCGTCAACCTGTGCGCCATTATGGAACAATTGTGACTGCATAAAGGTGCAGGTGCCAAAATTGGTCTTCATCGTATGCGCTTCAATAAACGCACGGTTGCCTTTTGAAGTAACATTGGTAGTGTTCCAGAATTTGTCGTCCCAATTGCTATCTTCATTAGTAATCCCACTATCCAGGTAGGGTGTAAACTTTACATTTGCGCTTTCACTCACCGGGGTTACTTCGTACTTTATGGCGCCGACCTCATCGAGGTCCAGGCTCAGGAAACGGGTAACTTTTACGGCAAGTTGAACATCGTTAGGCAAGGTAGCCTTAAACTCGCGCCTGTAATACCCTTCGCGCATATTGAGCTCCCTCCTGAAACCTTCAACCTCTTTGCAGGTATTGAGATCAAGTGGCGTGTTATTAATGTCAATGTGGATCCCTATCCAATTAGGGGCATTCAGGACTTTGGCAAAATATTCGGGGTATCCATTTTTCCACCAGCCAACGCGGGTTTTATCGGGATAGTATACCCCACCTATATAACTGCCCTGAAATGTAGGCCCGGTATATACTTCCTCAAAATTGGCGCGTTGCCCCATGGCGCCATTGCCCAAGCTGAACAAGCTTTCAGATGATTTTACACTATCCCGGTCAAAACCTTCTTCAATAATGGACCACGGATCTGCTTTGATATAGTCTTGATTCATTTGTTATGGTATTATGGTGTTCTTCCCTTTATAAAGTTTGATGTTGGATTTCCTGCTTCTTATCTGCCTCAGTGTATGCTGGCCGGTAAGCAGTTTTTTAATTTAATGCTGCCGTTTCCAAAAGCCGGTTTAAAAATGCTCCGTCCATTTCGGTAAAATCTTTAAAATTATACCTGGCATCCGTCAATACCCCCGGATCACCAATACCAACACTTACCATCCCTGCTATATTGGCTGCCTTGATGCCGGCGAGGGCATCTTCAAAAACAACACAATGCTCCGGAGCAACACTGAGCCCTTTGGCTGCTATCAAAAAAACTTCAGGGTCTGGTTTAGCCCTGGTAACCGCATTCCCGTCAACAACCGTGTCAAAATAAGAAATTAACCCCACTTTTTCCAGTATTGGCAAGGCATTTTTACTGGCAGACCCTAAAGCCATGGGAATATCTCGATTTTTCAAAAACTTTAATACCCTGGGAACATCCGGCAGTATCTCCGAAGCATCCATCTTTCTAATATACGACAAATAGTCTTCATTTTTTTCGTGCAGCCAGGCGTCAAATTGGTTCTTGTCGACTTTAATCCCGCCCATCTGGAGTAATATTTCCAGGCAACGCTTTCTGCTTACCCCCTTAAAGCGTTCATTGTCCTCTTCTGTAAATGCTATGCCCAGCTGATCCGCCAGTTTTTTCCAGGCGAGGTAATGGTAGCGCGCGGTATCTACAATGACACCGTCAAGATCGAAAATAAACCCCGTTTTATTCATACTTCGTTGGTTAGTGATTTAAAGGTTCAGAGTAAATTGTAAAAATGTAATAATAAATGGAGTTGGCGTAACCTTCAGCCTGGAGAAATCCCGTGTGTCTAGCGGACTGCACCCGTTATTTTAAAAATCAATTTACGGTGGATTCCCGCTCTACCAGGGTTGCCTCAATGATTACGGTCCGGTAGGTTTCCGCTTCTTCGTCAGTCATTTCACTTTCAATCTTGTCAATCAGCATCTGCGCGGCCACTTCACCCATTTTGTCGCCGTGCTGGGCCACAGATGTTAATCTGGGATTGGCGAACCTGGACAAAATTCCATCTGTAAATCCAATAAAGGAAATATCTTCGGGGATATGCAATCCTTTTTTTTGTGCATGTTTCATACAGCGGACGGCAAATATTTCATTGACGCATAGAACAGCATCGATATCCCTTGAGGCAAAAAATGCTTCACTTTCCTGTTCCTCTTCAAATTGATAAGGCAACCTCAACACCAGATTTTCATCCACAGCCAATCCATTTTCCTCAAGGGCCAGAAAGTAGCCCCTGGCTCTTTTTTCACTTACGTTTAAATAACTCTCTGTGGTGATCAGGGCAATTTTTTTTCTTCCGTTGTCAATAAGCTTCTTTACGGCCCTATATGCAGCTTCCTTGTCATTAATGACTACTTTATCGCATGAAATTTCATCGGCAACACGGTCAAATAGAACCAGCGGAATCCCCTGTTCCATAACTTCCCTTATATGGTTAAAGTCATTTTTGAACTGGGTTTCAGCGGACAATGCCATGATAAAACCATCAATACTTCCGTTTGCCAGCATTTCCATATTAATGACTTCCTTGTCAAATGACTCATCCGAAACGCATACAATAACATTGTAACCTTTGGCATTTGCGTACTTTTCTATACCCCTGAAAACTGTTGTAAAAAAATGATGGACGATATCCGGAACGATCACTCCGATATTTTTCGTACGCTTATTCTTTAAACTAATGGCAATATTGTTGGGCTTGTAGTTATAAAGTTTGGCAAAGGCCTGTATTTTTTCCTTGGTATCCCTACTGATTTCCTCACTATTTTTTAGGGCCTTTGAAACCGTGGAAATAGAAACGTCCAACTCTCTTGCAATATGCTTCAGTGTTATTTTTCTTCTCAAAGTTTTACCCAAAAAAAATTGACAGGTGAATTTAGGGATAATAAAGTGAAATCCTAAAGTTTTGATTTAATTAACAATTGACCGGTCTGGAATCAAATTAAGGAGAATTGGAAATCGTGTCCGTGTGAATTAAAAAAACACTATATTTGTTTCGGTTTTACTAAAATATACACCTCAACAGTAAGGATTGCATAATTTACCCTACCTTAAGTTATGAGTTCGCCAATTCTAAAAAGTTATTAACACGAAACCGTTTTCGTGTACCTATAATGTATTATGTACAGGCTTTTAACAATTTTTTTATATATGTTTAACTTTGGAATTAAAATTAACTAAACTTAAATTAACTCTTTATGAAGATTACGCTACTCAAAGGCTTTTTGCTGGCTGGGGCAATATTTTGTTGCGGGCTGGTGGAAGCGCAAGAAGTATCTGGTACTGTTTCTGATGCCACCGGACCCCTACCCGGGGCAAGCGTTGTGGAAAAGGGAACAACCAACGGTACACAAACCGATTTTGACGGTAACTACATTCTAACGCTCGAGGATGGCGGCGCCACCCTTGTTTTCAGTTATATTGGTTACAGTACTCAGGAAATCGTCGTAGGTGGGCAGACCACAATTAATGTCGTCTTACAGGAAGACGCCCAGGCGTTGGATGAAGTGGTGATCATTGGATATGGTACCACTACGGTAAAAGATGCAACCGGGTCGGTTGCCGCGGTTACCGCCGAGGATTTCAACGGTGGGGTTATTTCCTCCCCCGAGCAATTAATCCAGGGGAAGACCGCCGGGGTACAGATTACACAGACCAGTGGTGAACCGGGTGCGGGTATTGAATTCCGTATCAGGGGTACCAATTCTGTCCGTTCAAATAACAACCCGTTATTTGTAGTGGATGGTGTGCCGCTTGCAGGGGATAACACCTCCGCAGAGGGAACCGATATTGGAATTGGGTCCAGTGCTCCGAAAAACCCGCTGAGCTTTTTGAATCCGGCCGACATTGAGAGTATCAGTGTCCTTAAAGATGCTTCCGCTACTGCTATATATGGGTCCAGAGGGGCCAACGGGGTAGTGATCATCACTACTAAAAGTGGAAAAGCCGGTACAGGAGTGTTTGAATTTTCTTCTTCTATGAGTATTTCCACGCCGGCCAATGAGTACGACTTACTTAAGCGGGATCAGTTTCTCGCAGCCGTTACCCAATTCGGGGGCGTAGCTTCCGACCAGGATTTTGGGGCCAACACGGATTGGCAACGTCTTGTGACGAGAACCTCGGTCTCCCAAAACCAGAATTTATCCTGGGCCACCAATTACGGCAGTGGAAATATCCGGGCCACCTTTGGATATGGCAAGCAATTTGGAGTTGTTGAGGAATCTTCACAGGAGCGAATCACTGGCAGGAT
>Ga0102947_1000251_pt1 | contig 20008 bp, 17 predicted proteins | sample SalPon2A_A_D2_MG_FD_78210 | JGI IMG/M metagenome (GOLD analysis project Ga0102947, IMG submission 78210) | Soil microbial communities from South San Francisco under conditions of wetland restoration - Salt Pond MetaG R2A_A_D2_MG | ecosystem: Environmental > Terrestrial > Soil > Wetlands | place... | reverse complement strand
GCCGTTGCAAGAAGGGGCCGCGGCCGGTGGAGATCGATCCCGACACCCTGAGCCTGGACACCTTCTGATCGCTCTCCGGCTCGCGCCGGCCAGACGCTGAACCCGTACCGTTGCCTCCGAGTTTCAAACCCACGAAAGGCAGGAACCCATGTCTCGTTTGAACCGTCCCATCGCCCTCTCCGCCTGCGCCGCCACCCTGGCGCTGCTCCTCACCCTCGTCCTCGCCCCCTGGGCGTCGGCGGCCACTCCGGTGGAGCGTCACCAGGGGTGGGTCGATGCGCTGCAGAACGTCATCGACACTCAGCCCGAACTGACCGCCGAGCAGGTCTCCGCCCTCAACGGTGCCATCCAGGAAGTGGACCCCGGTGACTTCACCGCCCGCATCGGCGAGGCCGAGCGGGAGTTGCTGAGCGGCCAGATGGACTCGCTGGTCACCACCCTGTCGTGTCAGACCTACGCTGCCCTCTATGAGGACCTCTCCGGCCTCCAGCCGTGGTTGGCGGCCAACCAGGTGGTGGTGGCGACCCAGAAGTGCAACTGTGGCGGTCACGACGACTGCTCCGACGGCTACCACTGCAAGGCGGTCAACTGCCTCTCCGAGGTCGGCACTCAGAACTGGGGCATGTGTCGCTCCGGCGAGCCCCCGGTCGAAACCGACCCCGAGCCCGTCGGCTAGCCGGCCCTATCCTCCTCCGGTGCCGGTGGCCACCTGAGCCACCGGCACCCCCTTCCCGGCGGTTTTTCGTAGGTCTCGATCCACCCCGACCCATCTCGACCCACCCCGTCTACGCGAGAGCCCTTGCCAGGCCCTCAGCTCCCAGCTCCGGTGTCCTACCGACCCTGCTTGGCCACCGCCACCCGCTCGGCCACGTCGTCGTACTCCCGCGCCTGCCGCAGCCGCCGCCACATGGACAGCAGGCCGCCCGCCAGGATCACGTACAGGCCGAACCAGACCAACTGGATCAGCGGCTTCTTGGTCACGTCGATGGACAGCCGGGCCGGTTCGACCTCCACGCCGCCGAGGCCGAAGATCTGCAGCTCCACCTTCCCATCGTTGGCGTTGATCCCGGAGACCACCGCCGTCCCCCCGCCGGGCAAGGCCGTCGGCTGGGAGTTGACCAGGCCGCTCTGGGCGAAGGCGTAGGTCGGCTGGGCCGTCCCCACCTGCCCGTCCTGGACCACCTCCAGCATCGCCCCCACGGAGATCTGCTCGCCGCGTTGCAGCGCCGCCATGGCGCCGCCCCGGGCCTGGGACAGGAGGTTGAAGCCGGCGAAGCGGATCGTCCGCTCGCCGATCTCCAAGGTCTCGCCAGCGGCGAGTTGCACCGTCTTCGGCGCCCCCGGCTGCACCCCCGGGTCGAATTCGATGGGGGAGACGTAGAGGTCGCGGAACGGCGACGAGCGGATGTCCGGGTTGGCCATCACCTGGCGGGTGCGCTCGTTGAGGAACAGCTTCGGGTAGGTGAAGAACTCCTCGCCGTTGGCCCGCACCACCTTCACCTCCATGCGCTCCTTCTCCCGCCCCTGGCGGGGGATGAAGCGGGTGAAGGTCATCTCCATGTCGCCCACCGCGGTGGGCTCGCCCTGGGTCAGAGTGACCTTGGTCGATTGATCGTAGGCCGAGGAGGCCAGGAAGCCGAGCAGAATCACCCCGACCCCGACGTGGGACAGCCAGCCGCCGGCGGCCCCCAGCCCCTGGGCCGAGGCGCGTTGGAAGGTCTTCTGCAGGTTGGTGACCAGGGCCAGAATGGCGAGGAAGATGAAGATGGCGTGGAACGGGTCGCGCACCACCATGGCCACCGTCGCCGCCGTCACCGCCAGGGAGATCAAGGAGGGCACCACCAGCTTGCGGGCCACCTTGGCCAGCGGCGTGCCGCGCCAGGTGAGGAACGGCACCAGCGACAGGAGCAGCGCCACCAGCAGGGCGATGGGCAGGTTGACCCGGTTGTAGAAGTCGGGGCCGACCTGGCCCGGGTTCTCCATGTACTTGGTCAGCAGCGGCGCCGAGGTGCCGGCGGTGATGACCAGGGCGGAAACCCCGAGGGCGATGGTGGAGAGCACCATGAAGGCGCCCTTGGAAAGCAGCGGGTCCTCATTTCTGACCACCGGGATCTGCTTCCAACGGGTGACGAAGAGAACCGCCGGGATGGCGGCGAAGGTGGCCATCAGGGCGATGAGCCAGCCGCTGATCCCCAGGTCCACGAAGCTGTGGACGGAGAAGTCGGCCAGCACGCCGGAGCGGGTCAGGAAGGTGCCGTAGAGCACCGCCAGGTACATCAGCGTCGCGACGATGAAGTTGGCCCTTCGGTAGCGGCCCTTGGTGCGTTCCAGGTGCAGGCCGTGGAGCAGCACCACCGACAGGATCCACGGGATCAGGGACGCGTTCTCCACCGGGTCCCAGCCCCAGTAGCCGCCCCAGCCCAGGGTCTTGTAGGCCCAGTAGCCGCCCATCAGGATCGCCGCCCCGAGGACCAGGAACGCCCCGAGGGTCCAGGGGAACGCCCGCGCCGCCCAGTCCTTGAAGTCCCGTCTCCACAATGCCGCCATGGCAAAGGAGAAGGGGATGGCGGTCAGGGCGTAGCCGATGAACATGATCGGCGGGTGGATCACCATCCAATCGTCCTGGAGCAGTGGGTTCAGCCCCTCGCCATCCAGCGGCGTGTTGCCGAGCATGACGAACGGGTTCTCCCGCACCAGGATGAACAGCAGGGCCATGACGGTGAGGGTGTAGATCCCCATCACCGGCGCTTCCGCCTTGCCGGCGGTGCGCATCACCCCCAGGCCGAGGAGCGAGCCCCACAGCAGCCAGATCAGGAAGCTCCCCTTCTGGCCGGCCCAGAAGGCGGCGAACTGGTAGTGGATCGGTAGATCGAGGCCCGAGTACTGGAAGACGTACTCGACCCGGAAGTCGCGGCGCACCAGCTCGATGACCAGCACCAGCGAAGCCAGGGTGACGGCGAGGGCGAAGAAAGTGTAGGCGCGGCGGGCGAAGACGCGGGCCGACTCGTCACCCCGCAGGACCAGGGAGTAACCCCAGACCGCGAGGATGGCGAAGACGAGGGCGCCCCACAACGGGACCGCTCCCGGGAGGTAGAGCTGCGAGACGTGGTGGAGCATGGTGGTCAGAGCAGCGGGCTAGCTGTACTCCTTGACCTCCGCTCCCTGGTACTTGCTGGGGCACTTGACGAGCAGCTTGTTGGCCGCCAGCTCGCCGGTGTCGGCGTCGTAGCGGCCGATGGCGACGATGCTGATGGCCTCCTCGAAGTTGGCCGGCTTCAGGCCCTCGTAGCGAATCGGCAGGGTCTCGCCGGTGGCCTCGTCCTCGAGGGTGAAGTAGAGGAGGCCGGTGGAGCTGTCGTAGGTCGACGCGTTGTCCTGCAGCACGCCCGCCACCTGCACCACCTGCTGCTTCTCCTTCGCTTGCTCGTAGGAGACGTAGGGGGTCAGGGTGTCTTGGAAGGCGTACAGGGAGAACCCGGCGAACGCCGCCAGCAGCAGCACGCCCAGTGCGTAGGTCGTGGTCTTCTTATTCAGCATCTTGGTCATGGTCTTGCCATCCCAGTCGGTCAGCTTTGGTTGCCTTCGTGAAAGCTTGTGTCCAGATCCTATGCATCGAGGTCATGTCGGTCGAGGCGCTTGCCCGCCGCGTCCTCCGCCGCCGCCAGGCGCCGGCCGAGGCGCAGCATGTAGAGGAAGAGGCCGCTCCACAACACCAGGTTCACCACCAGTACCCACATCAGTCCATCAGCCATCGGTCTCTCCTCCAACTCGCTGCATGCGAAAGTCTCCCCTGTATAGGGTCCAACAGGCCCGTCCGGCGGGCCCATTCCCCGGGATCGCCCCGGTCTTCGTTCGGTTCTCGCGCTCGGTCATAGCTGCGCCTCCTCCTCCAGCCGCTCGGCCAGGAGCCGGGAGCGCAGCGCCAGGTTGTGCATCCAGAAGAACAGCGCCGTGAAGCCCACCGCACCAGCCAGCAGCACCATCAGCATGCGGTTTTCCATGTCGATGCTGGCCTCGGCGTTGACCACCGGCTCCGGGTGCAGGGAGTAGGGCATCATGCGCGGCAGCACAAAGTAGAGGAACGGCGCCACCGCCAGCCCCAGCACGGCGTAGGCGGCGGCCAGGCGGCCGCGGGCGTGGTCGTCCTCGATGGCGCCGCGCAGCACCAGGTAGGCGGCGTAGAAGACCAGGGCGATGACGATGGAGGTCTGCCGCGGGTCCCAGTTCCAGAAGGCGCCCCACTCGATGCGCGACCACACCGAGCCGGTGAGGGTCGCCAGCACGCAGTAGGCCAGCCCCAGTTCCACCGCCACCGCCGCCGCCACGTCGTGGCGCCGGGCGCGGCCCCGGGCGAGGTAGAGGACGCTCCACACCCCCGCCGCCAGGAAGGCGAGGAAGGAGACCCAGGCGGTGGGGACGTGGAAGAACAGGATGCGGTAGGCGACCGGGTTCTGGAAGCCCGCCGCCTGGGCCGGCACCCAGAGGAAGGCGGCGCCGATGACCAGCCCCAGCCAGCCCCACAGCAGCCAGGCGAGGAACGTCTTCCACCCGGCCGGCTTGGCGGCGGGCTCGATGGCTGGAGTGTTCACGGGGGAGGTTGTCATGGTTGGATTTCGGCCTTCCGGGCTAGGGGTTCCAGATCGCGGGGAAGAGCATCGCTCCGGCGACGGCGACGGTGCCATCATACAAGAGCAGTTGCCGCAGGACGGCGCCGGAGTCGAAGCCGCCGACGGCGTCCCGGGTGAGCTCCACCACCAGCAGGAGCAGCGGGATCAGGATGGGGAAGGAGAGGACGGCGAAAAGGGTGGAGCGGCCCCGGGCCTGGGCGATGATGGCGGCGATCACGGTGCTGGCGGCGGCCAGCCCGAAGCCGCCGGCGGCCAGCGCGGCGATGAACTGCCCCGGGGCGGCGACGTCGAGCTGGACCATGGCCAAAAACAGCGGCGCCACCAGGATCTCCAGTCCCCAGGTCAGCGACAGGGAGAAGGCCAGCTTGCCCCAGAAGACCGCCGACGGTCGGGCCGCCAGGCGCAGCGCGGTGGCGGTGTGGGTCTCCTCCTCCTGGACGAAGGCCCGGGGCAGGCCGGCGCTGGTGGCGAAAAGCAGCACGATCCAGAGCAGGAAGGGGAGCACCTGGGCGCCGGCGGCGTCCACCCCCATGGGGCCCAGGCCCACCGACACCAGCACCAGGGTGGTGATGGCGAAAAGAGCCAGGGTGTTGAGAGCGTAGAGGTTGCGGGCCTCGCTCTTCCAGTCCTTGGCGAACACGGCGAGGGTCTCAGCCAGCCAGTTGGACATGGTCCGCCACCTCCCATCGCGGGTCGAACTCGACGTCCACCGGCTGGGCGAGGACCGCCAGGCCGGGGCCGGCGCCGCCCGGCTCGCCGGCCAGGTGGGCGGCCAGCATCTCCCGCACCACGCCCTCGCCCCGGGCGTCGAGGTTCTGGAACGGCTCGTCCAGCAGCAGCAGGCGGGGGCGGTGGAGCAGCGCCCAGGCCCAGCGCAGCTTCTGGCGCATGCCGGAGGACAGCGCCCCGGCGGGGCGGTCCAGCGGCAGGTCGAGGCGTTGGAGGAGGGCCGGCCCGCGCTCCCGGGGCACTCCCCGCAGGCGGCTGAAGAAGGCCAGGTTCTCCTCCGTGGTCAGCTCCTCGTAAAGGGCCAGGTCCGGGGCCACGTAGCCGATCCGGCGGCGGCGCTCCCCGGCGTCGAGGAGGGGGCTGTCGGTCAGGTCGTCGGTGCCGCTCGCCGCGGCGTCCGCCTCGCGGTAGGCGATCTCCCCGGCGTCCGGGAGCAGCAGGCCGGCGAGGCAGCGCAGCAGGGTGCTCTTGCCGGAGCCGTTGGCGCCGGTGACCACCATCACCCGGCCCGCCTCCACCTGCCCGGACACGCCCCGCAGGACGGTCAGCCGGCCGAAGCGGCGGCGCACCTGGTGGAAGCGCAGATCGGCCCCGGGGCGGCGGTCGGCCTGGGTGCGGGCACCCGCATCAGGGCCGGTGCCGGGCGCGGCGGGATCCCGAGCGACTTCGGGGGCGGGGGTAGCGGGTCGGGGCGAGGGCACAAGGGGATTATAGGTGCCCGCCCCGTCCCTGCCCCGCCCACCGGGGTAGGCGATGGGCGCGGCCGGGTGGGAGAGATCTGTCGCGCCGACTGCTAGGCGCGGGCCGGGCGGGCGCCCAGGAGCCGCGCCGGCAGGTAGAGCAGCGCGCCGAGCAGCGAGAACACTGCGTCCACGGTCAGCCCCAGCAGGCGAAAGGGCAGCATCAGCAGCCAGACGATCGGGTAGAGGACGAGGGCCAGCAGGGCCAACGGCCAGCAGACGATGAAGAGCAGCAGCCAGAGCAGGAGCTTGATCACGGGGTCCTCCAGGGTGGTTGTTTCCTTCTGGCGCACCCTACGGCCGGGCTCGGGGAGTGTTTCGCTGCGGTACGCTCCCGGCATGACCTCGACGATCCCGACCAGTCGCCCGTGGGCGCGCCCGGTCCTCATCCTGCTGGCCCTCTCCCTGACCCTCGCCCTGGCCGTCTGGCTGACCGCTTGCGCTGGCGCTGAGACGGCCTCCGGGCCGGCGGTGGCCCCCGAAACCCAGGAAGCCTACGAAGCCCAAGGCGCCCATGAGACCCACGGCGCCGAGGAGGCCGCAGCGGCCCCGGCGGCCCCGGTGGCCCACCCGCAGCGGATCGCCGTCACCATCGACGACCTGCCGGCGGTCACCGTCGTCGAGCCGGGCACGGCCGGGCAGCGGGCGGTTCTGGAGCCGATCCGCCGTACCCTCAGCGACCTCGGCGTGCCCGCGGTGGGCTTCGTCAACCAGGACAAGATGCTGACGCCCGGCGGCGACCTCGACCCGGAACGGGTGGCGCTGCTGGGAGACTGGCTCGACGCCGGCCTGGAGCTCGGCAATCACTCCCACTCCCACCCCTCCCTGCACCGCGTTCCCGCCGACGAGTGGCTGGCCGACGTCGCTCGGGGCGAGGAGGTGCTGCGCCGCCTCCACGCCGGGCGTGGCGGCGAACTGCGTTGGTTCCGCCACCCGTTCCTCCACACCGGCCGCGACGTCGAGACCCGGCGGCGGGTGGCGGCGGAGCTGGCCTCCCGCGGGGTCGAGGTGGCGCCGGTCACCATCGACAACGAGGACTACGTCTTCGCCGCCGCCTGGCGCAACGCGCACCGCGTCGGCGACGCGGCCTTGGCGCGTCGGGTGGAGGCGGCCTACGTCCCCTACATGCTGGCCAAGGTCGCGTACTACGAGGCGCAGGTCGAGGGCCTGTTCGGGCGCGCCATCCCCCACGTCCTGCTGCTCCACGCCAACCCGCTGAACGCGAAGATGTTCGGGGAGCTGGCCCGCAGCCTGGAGGAGCGGGGCTACCGCTTCATCCCCCTGGCCGAGGCGCTGGCCGACCCGGCCTACGACTCCGAAGACGCCTACACCGGCCCCGCCGGGATCTCCTGGGTGCATCGCTGGGCGATCACCCGCGGGGTGGAGCCGGCCTTCTTCCGGGGGGAGCCGGAGACCCCCGGCTGGGTGGCGGAGCTGGCGGCGGGGGGAGAAGGGTGATGGACGGAACGAAGCTCCCGCACGCCAACCTCCCGGCCGTGGCCCTGTTCCCTGCCCGGTCCCCTGCCTTGTCCTTCGCCCTGGCCCTGGCCCTGCTGGCCGGCGGTTGTGCCGGCGGCGGCCTGAGCCTGCCCGGTGGTGGTCCGCGGGACGGCGGTGACGCCGGCCGCGCCGCGGTGGCGAACCTGCAGCAGCGCTCCCTGCTCCTCCTGATGGCGGATCAGAAGCGCTTCGAGCTTTTCACCGTCGAAACCGCCATGACCGGCGGCCCGGCGCTACGCGAGGCGCTGGCCGTCGCCCTCGGCCGGTCCGGTGATCCCCGGGGCGTGACCTACCTCGGCCAGCTCACCGCCGCCGCCGAACCGGAGGTGCGCCGCGCCGCGGTCTTCGCCTTCGGCGAGATGGAACTGGAGCGGGCCGACGCCGAGCGCGCCGCCCGCTCCCTGCTGCTGGTGGCGGTGGAGGACGACCGGGAGGCCGCCGCCCTGGCGGTGGAGGCGCTGGGCAAGCTGGGGGTCTCGGTGACAGAGGTGGTCTCGGCGATGACCCGGGCCGAGCTGCCCGAGGCGGAGCGCTGGGCCCGCCTGCTGCCCGCCCTCTACCGCTTCGACGAGGCGGCCATGGTGCCGCTGGCCAAGGCGGGCTTGGCGGCGATGACGGCGGCAAGGACGGCTAATCTGACGGCGGAGGGGCCAGCGATGATGCCGGGGGAGGCGGTCGAGGCCGTCGCCGCCGATTCCGCCGCTGCCGACTCCGCCGCCTCCACCTCCCTGACCGAGGGCGAGGCCGGCTCTTCCGCGGCGCTGCGCCGCCGCGCCGCCTTCGCCTTGAGCCGCGAGCCGAAGGCGGAGTCGCTGGCCGAGCTGCGGGCGATGCTCGGCGACCCCGATCCCCGGGTCCGTGCCTGGGGCGCCCGCGCCCTCGGCCTCATCGGGGAAGCGACGGATCTCCCCGCCCTGCGCGAGCTGGCGGCGGCGGACGGCGATCCGGGGCCGCGTGTCCAGGCGCTGCGCGCCGGCGCCGGCCTGTTGGGCGGCGAGGCGGCGGCGTCGCCCCAGAGCCCGGCCGAGGCGACGGCCTGGCGGCGTCTCCTGGCCGACCTCCTGGACCATCCCGACCCGCTGCTCCGCCTGGAGGCGCTGGACCGGTCGGCCCCCTGGCTGGCCGCCGGTGCCGAAGCTGCCGGTTCAGAAGCTGCCGGTACCGAAGCCGCCGGTGCGGGCGACGACGGGGAGAGCGGCGAGGCCCGGGCCGCCCTCGTCGCGGCGCTGGAGGCGCGGGTCGATGCCGCCCTGGAGGCCGCGCCCGCCGGCGTCGCCTCGGGCCGCACCGCATCCGGCGAGGACGTCCCCGCCGCCGCCCTCCCCGCCGTCAGTCACCCGGTCCGGATCACCCTGGCCGAGGGCGCGGCGGCCCTCCTCGCTCTGGCCGACGGGGCTCCGGCGGTGTTGCGGTCGCCGCAGGGAGTGCGCACCTTGCGCGCCGCCGCTGCCTCCTCCGACCTTTTGCGCGCCACCGCCGCGACCGCCATGGGCCATCTGGGCGCAGCCGCCGGCCCGGCCTCTGCGCCCAGCGCGGGCCTGGATTGGGGCGGCGCGTTGCGCGAGATGCTGGCCGACCCCGACCCGGCGGTGGCCAGCGCCGCCGCCGCGGCGTTGCTGGCGGCCACCGACCCGGCGTCCCCGGATGCCCCCGACCTCGCCTTGGCGCTTCTCGCTCATCCCGATTCCGGCGTCCGGGGCGCCACCTTCGGCTGGCTCGAAGAGCACCCGGTGGTGCCCTACGTCGAGCTGACCCGCGCCTTGCAGCGGTCGATGGCGGGGGGCACCCTGGAGGCGCGCCTGGCCGCCGTCCCCGCCCTCGCCGCCCGGGGCGAGGCGGAGGCGACGGAGCGGGGCGGGGTGGTGACCGTGCTCGAGAAGCTGGCCACCGACACCTCCGTCGCCAGCACCCGGACCGACGCCTCCTGGCTGCTGCGCCGCACCGCCGGCGAGGCGTTGGCGCGCCTCGACCGCCCCGTGCCCCCCGCCGGCCACCCCCGGGGCCGCTCCCGCCCGGCGGTCTACGAGCAGATCGTCCTGCGCACCGCCCGCCCCCGCCTGGTGGAGGTCGAGACCGAGGCCGGCACCCTGCGCCTGAGCCTCGACTGCCCGCGGGCGCCCCAGACCTGCCTCAACTTCCTCCAGCTCGCCGGGCAGGGGCTCTTCGACGGCGTCCCGTTCCACCGCGTGGTGCCCGACTTCGTGGTCCAGGGCGGCGACCCCCGGGGCGACGGCACCGGCGGCCCGGGCTACGCCATCCGCGACGAGATCAACCGCCGCCGCTACGTCCGCGGCACCCTGGGCATGGCGCTCTCCGGCGCCGACACCGGCGGTAGCCAGTTCTTCCTCACCCACAGCCCCCAGCCCCACCTGGACGGCGCCTACACCGCCTTCGGCCACCTGGTCACGGGCCACGACGTCCTCGACCGCATCACCCGCGGCACCCGCATCCTGGCGGTGCGGGAGGCCGAGCCTTGAGGGGGCGGTGCCTAAGGTAGACTGCCCGTCATGCAGGAGACAAGCAACCACCTGACGAAGGCCGCCGGCCCCCACCCCCACCCCCTCCTCCGCTCGCTGGCCGTGGCCGCCCTGGCCATCTTCCTGGCGTCACCCCTGGCCGCCTGCGCCGGTGGCGCCGGCGCCATGGGGGAGCGGTCCGGCGGCGATGCCGAGAGCGCCGCCGAAGGCACCGGCAGCGCCGAAGTCGCCGCCGCCGAGGAGCCCGAAGACGACACCCCGGTGCTGGTCGGCGAGGTGAGCCGGGCCGAGGTGGAGGCGGCGGTGCCCGAGTGGGTGTTGGTGGAGATGGAGTCCTCCCCCGACGTCGCCGCCGTCGAAGCGCTGGCCGGGGTCGCTCCCGGGGCCGAGGTCACCGCGTACCTGGGCACCTGGTGCAGCGATTCCAAGCGCGAGCTGGCCCGCCTCTGGCGCGGTTTCGACGACGCCGGTGTGGGGATCATGGTGGAGCTGCCCTTCGACCTCGCCTACGTCGCCGTAGACCGCGACAAGGTGGAGCCCGCCGACCAGGTCGCCGGCGTCGGCCTGGAGTTCGTGCCGACCTTCGTGGTGCGCCGCGACGGCGAGGAGGTGGGGCGGGTGGTGGAGATCTCCCCCAACGGCATCGAGCATGACCTGTTGGCGCTTCTCACCGGCGAGGCGGAGGGCGTCGTCTCCGGCCGCGAGGACCTGGGGGGTGCGGGGCGCGACGCCATCCTGGGGGACGATGGCGAGGATGGCGAGGATGGCGAGGATGGCGAGAACGGCGAGAACGACCCGGAGGCCGGCGCCGGCGGCTGAGCCTGCACCTGCGCCCCGGGAGCCCTCCCCACGGCTTCCCGGCCGCCGTTGCAACCTTGGCCCGTCCGTTGCGTAGTTAGGTTGCGAGGATGGAAACCAGAACCGACGAAAAGCTGGTTCAGGACATCCTTGATGGCGACCAGGATGCCTTCACGGAACTGGTCGAGCGCTACCAGGGCCGCCTCGTCAACTATCTGTACCGGTTGCTCCGCAACACCGAGGAGGCCCACGACGTAGCGCAAGAGGTCTTTATCAAGGTGTATCAGGCGCTGGACCGGTTCGATCCGCGCTACCGCTTTTCCACCTGGGTGTTCCGGGTGGGGCAGAACGCGGCCATCGACCTGATCCGCAAGCGCCGTTTGAAGCTGGTGTCTTTGCACCGGCAAGACGATGGTGAGGAAGGCCGCGACTGGGAGCTACCCAGCCCCGACCGCGGCCCATACCGCGAGGTGCGAAACCTCGAGCGGGGCGAAGCGATCCACAGGGCGGTGGATGAGTTGCCGGAAGAGTACCGGGAGCTGATCTCACTGCGCCATTTCGGAGAGCTCTCCTACGCCGACATTGCGCGCCTGAAAGAGATGCCGTTGGGAACGGTGAAGAACAAGCTCTTCCGCGGCCGCCAGATGCTCAAGGAGCAACTGGCGGACTTCCTCACCGATTGACCAACCGAGCGCCAAACTCGAAGAGCTACGACGTACAGGGGCGAACGCGATGAGCGAACACAGCGAGATTCTCCACCAGCTCGACCTCGAAGCCGAGGGTGAGCTGTCGCCGGCGGAGAGCCGGCGCCTGGCCGACCACCTGGAGGGCTGCGCCGACTGCCGCGCCGCCCGCAGCCAGGCGATCGCCTTGGGCGGGTTGCTGGACGGCGCCAAGGTGCCGGTGGCCGAGGGTTTCAGCGCCCGGGTGATGGCCGCCCTGCCGGAGCCCGCCTGGCGGCAGGCCGGGCAGCGTTCCGCCGCGCCCGCCCGGGCCGCCGCGCCGCGCCGTGCCCTGGCCTGGGCGGTGGGCCTGTTCGTCGTCCTCGCCTCGGTCTCGGCCCTGCTCGTGACCGCCGCCCTGGGTGGCGGCGCCGGCCTGCCCGGGGGCGGCCTGCTGGCCGCCGTCGGCCAGATGGCGGTGGCCGCCGTGGTCACCGGCGCCGGCCTGCTGGGCGCCTCCTGGTCCGGCGTCGGCCTCGCCGTCGGCGAGCTCTTCGCCGCCGCCCCCGGCACCCTGGTGGCCTTCGCCCTCCTCCTCCTCTTCTTGAGCGGCCTCCTCTTCGTCCTCCTGCGCCGCCCGCGCCAGGCAGAAGAGAGCAGCCAGAGGTAGCGCTCCACCGGGGATTGAGCCCCCGAGATTCTTCTTGTACCCTTGTCGTGTTAGCAGTTAAGAAAATTGACCTTGACAAGGGGGTCTGGTGATCTCGGAACAGAGGTTTTTCCTGCGAGGTGGAGAATGGGACGCTACCTATAGCTCCGGAGGCGGGGAACAGACCTACTGTGATCTCACCGATCCCTGCTCGGTCAATTGACCTCGTCGCGGTGGCCACTGATGATGTCGGGTCGTCTTCCCACCATCGCCCTCACCCTGGTGGTGTTGGTGGCATCGGGCACTGCCAGTGCCACCGGCGCGGAGGGGGCCACTGCGACTGAAGGCTTTTCGGTTCTGGTTCACCTCGTCGCTGAAGGTACCAGCGAGGAGGAAACCGATCTTGGTGAGGGGTTACTCGTCGCCCGCTCTTCCGCGGCATCAACGGCCGGGCCGATCTCGGTTGAATTGCCCGATGGACCCTCGGCCACCTTGGACTTTCCGTCCGGTGGAATCTGGAAAATCGAGCTTGAAGCTGCCGGCCGTTGGTCTTCCGGAGCCGTGGCCTGGCCTGGGAGGGAGGAGGTGGTCGTCAGGCACTTCCCGACCGGCACTCTCGCCGGGAGACTAGAGGTCCCGCCCGGTGCCGAGGCTCCGCAGATCCTCGACCTCCGCTTCGCCCCCGCAGGTGAGCTCCGGGGCCTCGGGTCGGAGGTCTCGCCTCGCCACGGTTCAACGGTATGCCCGCTCGATGCCGATGGCGGATGGCGGTGCGAAGTCCCGTCCGGTGCCTCGGACCTCCATCTCCATGCCACGGGTTTCGCGTCGGTGTTCAGGTTTGACTCGATGGTCGAGGCTGGCGGCACGACAAGGCTTGGCGTGCTCTCCTTGCAGCCGGGAGCGTCCATCGTCGGCTTTCTCGACCCTGCCTCCGTCCAGAATCTCGAGTCGCCGGCCCGGATCGAGCTGACCGCCTTCGGGCGCGGAGACGTCGCGGCGCCACACCACCCCCGACTCGGAGTTCTCGCGCAGAAGACCATGCCGGATTCCCGTGGCTTCTTCCAATTTCGGGACCTGCGTCCCGGCGTGTACCGTCTCCAGGCCAGTGCGGAGGATCGTGCCCCCGCCGTTCTCGAACGCCTGGAGGTTCAGGAGGGGCTGGAGAACCGGATCCTCCGTCCCCTCGTGCTCCCACCCTTGGCGAGCTTCGAAGTTCGGGTCCGGCCCGCCCTGCCGCCCGAGGGGGAGCGCTGGCGCGTCTTGCTGGACCGACCGGAGATCTCCACCGACCGGATCACCGGGATGGCTGATGCGACCGGTACCTGGCGCCGCGAGGATCTCATTCCGGGCTCGTACCGTGTCCTCATCGATACCCCCACCGGGGCCTACCACGAGCAGCGGCTTGAGATCTCCGCCAGCTCCCGACCCTTGGAGGTCGATCTGCCCATCGTCGCGATCGAGGGGCGGCTCACCACCGACGGTGAGCCGATCCGATCTCGGCTCCTCTTCGAGGATCCCTCCGGGGGTGAGGTCGTTGGAGTCGTCTCCGATCTTGACGGCGTTTTTTCATCTCACCTGCCGCGCCCCGGCGAATGGCGGTTCTCTTACTTGGGTCGTCGGGGCGAGAAGCACAGCTATTCCCTGGTCCAGGTGGATCGTCGCAAGGATGGCGAGCCCACATGGCTCGACCTGGAGCTGCCTACCACCCGGTTGGAGGGCCGGGTTCTGGATGCTTCAGACCGCCCGGTCGAGGGAGCACAGATCCGTGTGTGGCGCTCTGGTGCCGAGCAAAGCCTCGGCGCGAGCCGAGCCAAAAGCGACAAGGAGGGGAGGTTTCATTTCCGATGGCTACAGGAGGGCGACTACGCGGTCGATGCTTCTACCGGCAGGGGGTCGGTCCGCGAGCGGGTCGAGATCCGCGAGGGCGCCGATGCCTCCGTGGAGCTTCGCCTCCTCGGCAAGGTGCCGATGCCCGGTCGGGTCGTCGGACCTGACGGCCGCCCGGTGGTCGCCGCCGAGGTCTACGCGTATCCGCAGCTCCCGGAGTACCGCCGCACTCCCATCGTCAGGCGGGCCACCGGGCCGGGCGGCGAATTCGTTCTGAACGTCCCCTTCGACGCCGTGTCTCTGGACGTCCTGGTCCTGCCTCCAGGGTACGCGGCGCGCCTGCTGCGAATCCCGTTCAACCCGCAACAGGCCTCGGAAGGTTTCCTGGACCTGACCGTCGATACCCTGGGAGGCACCCTCCATCTCCGCCCCGGCGGGGCATCCGGGCATGCACTGTCTGCCACGCTCGAAAGTGAAGGCGCCACGGCGCATGCTCGATCTCTCCACCGCTGGTCCCGCCTCCACGGGTCTCCACCGACGCCGGAGGCGGGCTGGGTCCTGCCCTCCTTCGCCCCCGGCGTCTATCGCCTATGCAACAGCGCAGGTGCGCCCTGCGACGAGGGCCGCCTGAACCCCGGGGGCGTCCTGGTGCTGGAGACGCCGGCGCCGGGCGATGGGCATGCCGGCGCAGCCGCCCCGGCCGAGCAGGGCGGGGAGGGCGAGGCCGACTCCTGACACGGCGGGTATCCCCACGGACGGGGGTGTGCCGCGCCGCCGGCACCTGTGCCCCCGGGAGGTTGGTAGTCTCCACCCATGGCTTCCAGCACGGTTGAGGACTACCTCAAGCAGATCCTTCTCGAAGAGCGCGGCGGCGACGACTCCCGGGTCCCCACCGGGCGGATCGCCACGTCGCTGGGGGTCGCCCCCGGCACCGCCACCTCCATGTTCAAGGCGCTGGCCGACAGCGGCCTGGTCTCCTACGAGCCCTACAGCGGTGTCCGCCTGACCGCCGCCGGGCGCCAGCTCGCGGTGCGGGTGCTGCGGCGCCACCGCCTGGTGGAGCTGTTCCTGGTGCAGGTGCTGGGCATGGACTGGAGCGAGGTCCACGACGAGGCCGAGAACCTGGAGCACGCCGTCTCCGAACGGGTCATCCAACGCATGGACGAGATGCTGGGCCACCCGGAGGTCGATCCCCACGGCGACCCGATCCCCGGGGCCGGTGGCGACGACTACCGGGAGCCGTCGCTGGACTCCCTGCTGGAGTGCCCGGTGGGGGTGGCGCTGGAGGTCTCCCGGGTCGCCGACCAGGACCCGGAGTTCCTGAAGCTGGTCCAGCGCCGCGGCCTCAAGCCCGGCGAGGGCCTGCGGGTGCGCTCCCGGGACGACGCCGCCGACACCGTGGTGGTGGAGGTCGCCACCTCCGGCGACACCTTCTCCCTCGGCCCGGCGGCGGCGGCGAAGATTCTAGTGGGGAGCTGATCTTGGTGGGAAGCTGATCCCGGTGAGACGCTGATTCCGGTGGCAAGCTGATCCCGGGGTGAACCGCCTGCGATAGGCTGATCGCATGGAGAACGCACCCCAGGAGCCCTGCTGCCACCACGACTCCGAGCCCCCGACCAGCGATACTTCCAGCGACCCTGCCAGCGATCCCTCCCCGGACACCTGCTGCGACCACGGCAGCGCCCCCCACAGCGCCAAGCGTAGCGCCACCCCCGCGCCCCCCGGTGCGCCCCGCATCTACACCTGCCCGATGCACCCGGAGGTGGAGAACCTCGGCCCCGGCGCCTGCCCGAAGTGCGGGATGGGCCTGGAGCCGGCCACCGTCGCCGCCCCCGCCACCACCACCGAGTGGACCTGCCCCATGCATCCGGAGGTGGTGCGCGACGAGCCCGGGAGCTGTCCCATCTGCGGCATGGCGCTGGAACCGCGCACGGTCACCGCCGAGGAGGAGGAAAACCCCGAGCTGGTGGACATGACCCGCCGCTTCTGGGTCAGCGCCGCCTTTACCCTGCCGCTGGTCATCCTCGCCATGGGCCGTCATCTGCCGGGGGACTTCGTCGCCGAGCTGGTGGGAGACGGCGCCGACTGGATCGAGCTGGTGCTTGCCACGCCGGTGGTGCTGTGGGGCGGCTGGCCTTTCTTCGTCCGTGCCTGGCAGTCGGTGGTCCACCGCAGCCTCAACATGTTCACCCTGATCGGCCTCGGCGTGGCCGTCTCCTACCTCTACAGCCTGGTGGCGACGGTGGCGCCCGGCGTCTTCCCCGCCTCCTTCCGCGGCGAAGGCGGCGAGGTGGGGGTCTACTACGAGGCGGCGGCGGTCATCGTCACCCTGGTGCTCCTGGGCCAGGTGCTGGAGCTCAAGGCGAGGAGCCGCACGGGCAAGGCGATCCGCGCGCTGCTCGACCTGGCGCCGGACCTGGCGCGGCGCATCGGCCCGGACGGCGAGGAATCCGATGTCCCCCTGGACGCGGTCCAGCCCGGCGACCGCCTGCGGGTGCGCCCGGGCGAGAAGGTGCCGGTGGATGGCACGGTGGTGGAAGGGAGCAGCCGCGTCGATGAGTCCATGGTCACCGGTGAGCCCATGCCGGTGGAGAAGGAGCCCGGCGACCGGGTGGTGGGCGCCACCGTCAACGGCACCGGCAGCCTGGTGATGGAGGCGGAGCAGGTCGGCGCCGACACCCTGCTCGCCCGCATCGTCCAGATGGTGGCCGACGCCCAGCGCTCCCGGGCGCCGATCCAGCGCCTGGCGGACCTGGTGGCGGCGTGGTTCGTGCCGGCGGTGGTGGCCAGCGCCGTGGTCACCTTCATCGTCTGGGCCTGGCTAGGCCCGGAGCCGGCCATGGCCTACGCCCTGATCAACGCCGTTGCCGTTCTCATCATCGCCTGCCCCTGCGCCCTCGGCCTGGCCACCCCCATGTCCATCATGGTGGCCGCCGGCAAGGGCGCCTCCCACGGCGTCCTGTTCAAGAACGCCGAGGCCATCGAGGTCTTGCAGGACGTGGACACCCTGGTGGTGGACAAGACCGGCACCCTGACCGAGGGCCGCCCCCGCCTGGTGCACGTAGAGCTGACCGAGGGTGCTGCCACGGGGGGCATGGACGAGTCGCGCCTGTTGACCTTGGCCGCCGCCGTCGAGCGGGGCAGCGAGCACCCGCTGGCGGAGGCCGTGGTGGCCGCTGCCGAGGAGCGCGGCCTGGCCCAGGCCGCCGCCGCCCGGGCGGAGGACTTCGAGTCGGTCACCGGCAAGGGGGTCACGGCCCGGGTGGTGACGCCGGGAGACGCGGGGGAGGGTGCCGACGTGGCGCTCGGAAACCGCGCCCTCCTCGACCAGCTCGGGGTGGAAGCGGAGGCGCTGGCCGCCGCCGCCGAGGAGCGCCGCAAGCTTGGCGAGACGGTGATCTTCGTCGCCGTCGATGGCCGCGCCGCGGGGCTTATGGGGGTCGCCGACCCGATCAAGGAGACGACGCCGGCGGCCATCGAGGCGCTCCACGCCCAGGGGCTGCGCATCGTCATGCTCACCGGCGACAGCCGCACCACGGCGGAAGCGGTGGCCCGGCGCCTGGGGATCGACGAGGTGGTGGCGGAGGTGCTGCCGGAGGAGAAGGCGGCGGCGGTGGAGCGGATGCAGGGGGAAGGCCGGGTGGTGGCGATGGCCGGCGACGGCATCAACGACGCCCCGGCCCTGGCCCGGGCCGAGGTGGGGATCGCCATGGGCACCGGCACCGACGTCGCCATGGAATCGGCCGGCGTCACCCTGGTGCGGGGCGACCTGGGGGGCATCGTCCGCGCCCGCAAGCTGTCCCGGGCGACGATGCGCAACATCCGCCAGAACCTGTTCTTCGCCTTCGTCTACAACAGCCTGGGGGTGCCGGTGGCGGCGGGGGTGCTCTACCCGGTGTTCGGGGTGCTTCTGTCGCCGATGTTCGCCGCCGCGGCCATGAGCCTCTCCTCGGTGTCGGTCATCGGCAACGCCCTGCGGCTGCGCACCGTCAAGCTGTGAAGGCCGTGAAGCTGTAAAGGCCGTGAAGCTGTAAAGGCCGGGTAGCTGCGAAGGCCGGGTAGCCGCGAGGCCTCGCTGCCGGGAGGCGGCGCGGGGCGGCGTCAGCCGTTGCCGACGGTGCGTTCTTTGACCGCCCGCTTCTCCATGTCCACCAGCCAGCGCTTCACCTTCTTGCCGCCGATGTAGCTGCCGATGCCGGACTTGTTGGTGGTCACCCGGTGGCACGGGATGACCAGGGGGATGGGGTTCTCGATGAGCGTCGCCAGGACCACGCGGTAGGCGTCGGGCTGGCCGGCGGCGGTGGCCACCTCGCGGTAGGTGCGGGTGCGGCCGTAGGGGATCTTGGTGGTCTCGCGCAGAATGCGCCGGGAGAGGCCGGTGATGCCGGCCGGCTCCAGGTCCCATTCGAGGTCGAGCTTGCGCCGGACGCCGGCGAAGTACTCGGAGATACGGCCGAAGAGTTCTTCCATCTCCTCGCTCTCCTCCATCTCCTCGAAGGGGGTGAACTCCTTGGCCTCGCGCTTCTTCGGGTTGATCAGCATGCGGGTCGCCTTGCCGTCGATCAGCTCCAACGCGATCTTGCCGATGGGGACGGGAAAGGTGAACCGCACCACCTGCGGCCCGGAGTCCTCTCCTGAGCCGCCCTGCTTGTCTGTCTTACTGTCTGCCATGGGCGGAGCCTAACATGCAAGGTGGGGGCCGGTTCAGATCTCCCGCAGTGGCCCGGAGGGGTCGATCCGCAGCGCCTTGCTGGCCGGCACCAGGGCGGCGACCACGGCCAGGGCGAGGAGGAGGAGGGGGACCAGAACGAAGGTCAGGGGGTCGCGGACACCGATGCCGTAGAGCACTCCGGATAGCCAGCGCGTGCCCAGGAGGGCGGCGACGAGGCCGATGGCGATGCCGCTCAGGGCCAGGCGCACGGCGCTACCCACTACCAGGCCCACGATGGAAGCCGTGCGGGCGCCCAGGGCCACCCTCACCGCCATCTCCCTCAGTCGCTGCGTGAAGCTGAAGGCGATGACCCCGTAGATCCCCACTGCCGCCAGCACCGCACCGATGCCGGCAAACAAGCCCACCAACAGGGTGTAGAGGGAGGTCTGGCGGCGGGCCTGCTCCAGGACCTGCTCCAGGGTGGTGGTGTGCTGCACCGGCTGGTCGGGGTCGAGGTCGAGCAGCGCCCGGGCCAGAGGTTCGGCCGCCTCCAGGGGGTCGCCACGGGTGCGGGAAACCAGGGTCATGGCCCGCGGTGGCACTTGGCGGTAGGGGGCGTAGATCGTGGCTTCGGGGTCGTCGGCGAGGTCACGGTGGCGCACGGCCCCCACCACCCCGACGACGCGGTATGCCGTCTCCTCGGGTCCCTGCAGGCTGGCCACCAGCTCCCGGCCCACCGCATCCCGCTCCGGCCACAGCCGCCGAGCCAGGGTCTCGTCGATGATGACCACCGGCGCCGCCGAGGCGTCGTCGGAGCGGTTGAAGTCACGCCCCGCCACAAGGGGTATGCCCAGAGCCCGGAAAGCCTCCGGGGTGACCGAGGCGAACACGGCGAAGGAGCGCTGATCGTCACCGGCGACGTCCGGGCGGCGGAAGGGCAGCAGGTTTTCCCCCGCCGGGTGGAGGGGGGCGCTGCTCATCGCGCCGGCCGCCTCCACCTCTCCCAGTCCCCGCGCAGCGTCCACCCAGCCTTCGACCAGGGACACCTGCTGGGGCACCCCCGGGTAGCGCTCGGGGGACAGTGAGACGCGCTGCAGCAACACCTTCTCGCCGTCGAACCCGGGGTCCACCCGGCCGAGGCGCAGGAAGCTCTGGAGCATCAGCACGGCGCCGATCAGGAGCACCAGGGCCAGCGCCACCTCGCCCACCACCAGGGCGGTGCGCAGCCGTGCCGTGCCGGTGCCGGCGGTGGAGCGGTGGCGCATCTCGGTGGAGATCTCCGGCCGCAGGGCCCGCAACGCCGGCGACAGGCCGGACAGGATGCCGGCGACTAGCGCCAGAAGCAGG
>Ga0102947_1000250_pt1 | contig 20024 bp, 16 predicted proteins | sample SalPon2A_A_D2_MG_FD_78210 | JGI IMG/M metagenome (GOLD analysis project Ga0102947, IMG submission 78210) | Soil microbial communities from South San Francisco under conditions of wetland restoration - Salt Pond MetaG R2A_A_D2_MG | ecosystem: Environmental > Terrestrial > Soil > Wetlands | place... | reverse complement strand
TGTCGACCCTGAAACTCAGATGAACGCCTCCTCGACCATCGTCCGCCCCGATCCCGCCGCCCTCGGCGCCGGCCGCCCCTGGCGCCGGGTGCTGGTCTATGGGCTGGGGGTCTCCGGGCTGGCCGCCAGCGGCCTGTTGCTGGCCCGGGGGGTGACCGTCTACGGCGCCGACGCCCGGCCGGAGGAGGAGCTGGACCTGGCCGCCTTCGCGGAGAAGGGCTGGCTCGACGCCCCCGGCCTGGAGATCCTGGCCGAGGACGCGGCGCTGCCCGGGGACGTGGACGCGGTGGTGGTCTCCCCCGGCGTGCCGCCGGGCAAGCCGCTGCTGGCCGCGGCCCGGGAGCGGGAGCTGCCGGTGGTCTCCGAGGTGGAGCTGGCCTTCCCCCTCCTCGACGGCCCGGTGATCGGCATCACCGGTTCCAACGGCAAGTCCACCACCACGGCCATGACCGGCGCCATCCTGGAGGCGGCGGGCCGCCGGGCGGTGGTCTGCGGCAACATCGGCGACGCCGTCTCGGCCCACGTTCCGGATCCGGGCCCGGGCCCGGCCGACTGCGACGAAGACGAAGACGAGGACGCGGGCGAGCCGGTCTACGTCGTCGAGCTGTCGAGCTACCAGCTCGAGGACGTCGAGCACCTGCGCCCCCGGGCGGCGGCGCTCCTCAACCTGTCGCCGGACCACCTGGAGCGCTACGGCGGCATGGACGCCTACGCCGCCGCCAAGGCCAACATCTTCCGCCAGCAGGGCGACGGCGACGTCGCCGTCTTGAACGCCGACGACCCGCGCAGCCGCGAGATGGAGAGCGCCGGCCGGCGCCGCTTCTTCTCCCGCACCCGGGAGGTCGAGGACGGTTGCTACCTCGAGGGCGACGACGTGGTGGAAGCGCAGAGAACCGATGAGTTCACCATCGTGCGCAACCTCCTGTTCCGCCGCTCCGACCTTCCCCTGCCCGGCGCCCACAACCTGGAAAACGCCATGGCGGCGGCGCTCCTGGCCCGCGCCCTGGGCGCCGACTCCCAGGCGGTTCGCGAGGGCCTGGCCGGCTTCTCCGGCCTCTCCCACCGCCTGCAAGAGGTGCTTCAGGCGGACGGCGTCGCCTGGTACGACGACTCCAAGGCCACCAACTTCGCCGCCGTCGCCAAGTCGCTGGTGGACATGCCCGACGGCGCGGTCCACCTGATCCTCGGCGGCAAGGGCAAGGGCGACGACCCGACGGAGGTGGTGGAGTTGGCCCGGGCCAAGGTGAAGCGGATCTACCTCATCGGCGCCGCCGCCGACGACTTCGCCCGCGCCTTCGAGGGCGTCGCCCCGATCGAGCGCTGCGGCGACCTGGAGCACGCCGTCCCCGCCGCCGCCGAGGCGGCCGAGGCCGGCGACGTGGTGCTGCTGTCGCCGGCCTGCGCCAGCTTCGACCAGTTCGACGACTTCGCCCACCGCGGCCGGGTGTACCAGAACCTGGTGCGCCGCCACGCCGGCGACGGCTCGCCCGTGGAAGGGGGCGCCTGATGGCCAAGAAGCTGGCCTCCGACAAGGTGCTCTTCACCGTCGTCATCCTGCTCGTGGGCTTCGGCCTGGTGATGGTCTACTCGGCCAGCGCCGCCGTCGCCCGGGGCAACTCCGAAACCGGCTCCGGCGTCAACCCGTTCCTGGTCAAGCAGGGCTTGGCGGCGGTCATCGGCCTGGCCGCCATGCTGGTGGCGATGCACGTCGATTACCGAATCCTGAAGCGCCCGGCGGTGGTCTACACCCTTCTCGCCGGGGCTGTCGTCCTGCTGGTGGCGGTGCTCTTCCAGCCGGTGATGAACGGCACCCGCCGCTGGTTCTTCCTCGGCCCCATCTCGGTGCAGCCGGCGGAGCTGGCCAAGCTGGCGCTGATCCCCTTTGTCGCCTACCAGCTCGACCGCAAGCTGGACCGGGTCAACCGGCCGGAGTTGCTGGTCCCGGTGGGCTTGGCGGTGGGGTTGATCACTGGGCTGATCCTGATGCAGCCGGACTTCGGCACTTCGGTGCTGCTGCTGGTGACCATCGGCACCATGCTGTTCACCGCCGGTCTGGCCTGGCGTTTCGTCGGCCTGGGCGCCTCGACGGCGCTGCCCGCCCTGGCCTTCCTGATCTACTCCGAGGGCTACCGTCGGGAACGCTTCCTCGCCTTCCTCGACCCGGAGAAGGACCCCCTGGGCACCGGTTACCAGGTGCTCCAGTCGCTCATCGCCGTCGGCGCCGGCGGCGTCCTCGGGGTCGGCCTGGGCAACAGCGGCCAGAAGCTCTTCTACCTGCCCCAGCCCCACACCGACTTCATCTACGCCATCGTCGCCGAGGAGTTGGGGATGCTGGGGGCGCTGACCGTCCTCGGCCTCTTCCTGGTGCTCCTCTGGCGCGGCCTGCTGGCCGCCCGCCACGCGCCGGACGCCTTCGGCCGCTTCCTCGGCATCGGCCTGACCGCGGTGCTGGTGGTGCAGGCGCTGATCAACATCAGCGTCGCCACCGCCCTGCTGCCGACCAAGGGCATCCCGCTGCCGTTCCTCTCCTACGGCGGCTCGTCACTGGTGGTCTCCATGGCTGCCAGCGGCGTCCTCCTCAACCTCTCGGAGCACGCCTGATGGCCAGCGGACACGACACTCCACGACATCGCGTGCTGCTGGCCGGGGGCGGTTCCGGCGGCCACGTCTTCCCCGCCCTGGCGGTGGGGGAGGAGCTGGCCCGCCGTGGCTGGGACGTCGACTTCGTCGGCGCCGCCGGCGGCATGGAGGAGGGGCTGGTGGCGGAGGCCGGGCTGCCGTTCCACTCCCTGCCGGCGCGCCCCGTCGTCGGCCGGGGCCCGGGGGACCGCATCGCCGCCATGTGGACCCTGGCGAAATCGGCGTGGCGGGCCCGGCGCCTGATCCGCGACGTCGGTGCCAGCGTGGTGGTGGGCACCGGCGGCTACGTCTCCGCGCCGGCGGTGATGGGGGCGGCCCTGACCCGCACGCCGTCGCTCCTGGTGGAGCCCAACGCCATGGCCGGCCTGGCCAACCGCCTCCTGTCGCGCTGGGCCGCCGACGCCGCCCTCGCCTTCGAAACCACCGCCCGCAGCCTGCGCTGCCCGAGCACGGTGACCGGCGTGCCGGTGCGCTCCGCCTTCGCCGAGCTGCCCGAGGCCGCCATCGACGGCCCCGTGCGGGTGCTGGTGCTCGGCGGCAGCCAGGGCTCGGAACAGCTCAACCGCGAGGTCCCCGCCGCCCTCGGCCGGCTGCTGGAGGAGGGGGCCGACCTGCCCGAGGTGCTGATCGTCCACCAGGCGGGGCGCGGCAAGGTGGACACGGCGGTGACCGCCTACGCCGCCGCCGGCGTGCCGCTGGAGGTGCCGGCCGGCGATACCCAGAGCCCTGAGCACACCCAAAGCCCCGCGGGCACCGGGATCACCGCCCGGGTGGTGGACTTCATCGACGACACCGCCGCCGAGATCGGCGACGCCCACCTGGTCATCTCCCGGGCCGGCGCCATCACCTGCGCCGAGATCAGCGCCGCCGGCCGCGCCTCTCTCCTCGTCCCCCTGGTCGCCGCCGCCGGCCACCAGATGGACAACGCCCGGGCCCTGGCCGATGCCGGGGCGTCGGTGGTGGCCGGGCTCGAAGACCGCGTCGGCGCCGATTTCACCGCCAGCCTGGCCGACGACCTGGGCCGCCTCCTGGCCGACCGGGAGCGCCTGGCCGCCATGGCCCGGGCGTCCCGCGGCCTCGGCCGCCCCGGCGCCGCCGCCGCCATCGCCGACCGCGTCGAGCGCCTGGCCGACGTGGCGCCCCCGCCCCACGTGCAGCAGAAGACCGACAACCCCCAACCCCCCGAGGGAGCGGCACCATGATTTTCCAGCGATTCGGCCACTCCCGGCTCCATTTCGTCGGCATCGGCGGCAGCGGCATGAGCGGCATCGCCGAGGTCCTGGTGCAGGAGGACGGCATCACCGTCTCCGGCTGCGACCAGGCGGTGAGCGAGAACACCGAGCGGTTGGAGAAGCTGGGGATCACCGTCCACCAGGGCCACGAAGCCAGCCACCTCGACGAAGTCGACGTCCTGATCATCTCGTCCGCCGTGCCCGACGACAACCCGGAGGTGGAGGCGGCGCGGCAGCGCAACATCCCGGTGGTGCGCCGGGCCGAGATGCTGGGCGAGCTGATGCGCCTGAAGTACGGCCTGGCCATCGCCGGCACCCACGGCAAGACCACCACCACCTCCATGGTGGGTCACGTCCTGATGGAGTCGGACCTCGACCCCACCGTCATCGTCGGTGGCCGCATGCGCGCCCTGGGCACCGGCGCCCGGGTCGGCGGCGGCGAGTTCCTGGTCGCCGAGGCGGACGAGTTCGACCGCAGCTTCCTGCGCCTGTCGCCGGTGCTGGCCTCCATCACCAACATCGAGGCCGACCACCTCGACACCTACGGCACCCTGGACGCCATCGAGGACGCCTTCGTCGAGTTCGCCAACCGGGTGCCGTTCTTCGGCCGCGTCCTGGTCTGCCTGGACGACCCCATCGTGCAGCGCATCCTGCCCCGGCTGGAGCGCCGGGTGGAGACCTACGGCACCTCGGCCCAGGCCGACCTGGTGGCCCACTCGGTGGAGCAGAAGCCCGGCGGCAGCCGCTTCCACGTGCGCTCCGCCGAGCACGGCGACCTGGGGGCGATGGAGATCACCATGCCCGGCGTCCACAACATCCGCAACGCCCTGGTGGCGGTGGGCTTCGCCCTGGCGATGCAGATCCCCTTCGAGAAGATCGCCGCCGCCATGGCCAGCTTCCCCGGCGTCCATCGTCGCTTCGAGCGCCTGGGCAACTGGCGCGGCGCCTACGTCATCGACGATTACGCCCACCATCCCACCGAGGTGGTGGCCACCCTGGAGGCGGCGCGCCAGGCCTACCCTGCGGCTCGCATCCACGTCGTTTTCCAGCCGCACCTCTACAGCCGCACCCGGGACATGGCCACCGAGTTCGGGGCCGCGCTGCTGGGGGCCGAGCACGCCATCGTCACCGACGTCTACCCGTCCCGGGAGAAGCCGATCCCCGGCGTCACCGGCCAGTTGGTGGTCGATGAGGCGCGCTCCCGGGGCCACCGCCGGGTCGATTACGCCGAGACCTGGGACGAGGTCCGGGAGAGCCTGGACCAGCGCAAGGTCACCGACGGCGACCTGGTCCTCACCCTGGGGGCGGGCAACGTCTACAAGATCGGCTGCGAGCTGGTCGAGGGCCCGGAAGGCGAGGTATTCGACCCGTCATGAGCCGCTTCCCCGTCCAGGACACCGTGCCCGAAAGCCCGCTGCCGATGCGCGGCCACGGCGCCCGGCGCCCGTCGAACCGGCCCTCCAACCCCGGTGCGGTGGCGGCGAAGCGCGCCCCCACTCCGCCCACCTCCGGCGCCGCCGTGGCCGGCCTCGGCCAGCTCAGCGAGCCGTCGCCGCTGGAAGGGGGCGTGCTCCCCTTCCGCCGCACCGCGGTCAAGCCGCGGCGCAAGCGCAGGAGCCTGTGGCTTCGCCTGCTGCGCCCGGTGGCCACCGCGCTCCTCCTGGTCGCCGTGCCCCTGGCCGGCGGCTACTGGGTGCTCACCGCGTCCGACTTCGACCTGGCCGAGGTCGAGGTCAGTGGCAACGCCCGGGTCGAGGACGCCTGGGTGCGGCAGCGCCTGGCGCCGCTGATGGGCCAAAACCTGGTGCGCCTCCCCCTGGCCGGCGTCGAAGCCTCCCTCCAGGGCCACCCGTGGATCGCCTCGGTGTCGATCCAGAAGCGGCTCCCCGACGGGCTGACCGTGGAGGTGGAGGAGCGCCGGGCCTCGGTGCTGGTGCCGGCGCCGGGAGGGGACGTGAACGCCCCCCTGTGGCTGGCCGACGCGGCCGGCCGGCCCATCGCCGAAGCGCCGCCCCAGGCGGCCGCGGAGCTGGTCCTGGTGGTGCCGGCGGCGGAGCGCGCCGGCGCCGTGGGCCCGCTGGCCGACACCGTGCCGGGGGCCGTGGAGGTGGCCCGGGCGTTTTCCCGCAGCCAGCCGGTGTGGGCGGCGGACCTGGAGCGCATCGAGGCGCTGGGCCAGGGCGAGTACCGCCTGGTCACCGGCGCCCTGCCCTTCGTCCTGCTGGTGCGCTCCGGCGACGTGGAACGCCGGGTGGACCTGCTGGAGGCGGCGCTGCCGGGTCTGCGCCAGCAGTTCGGCGGCGAGATGGACGACGTGGCGGTGGCGGACCTCCGGTTCACCGACCGCCTGGTGCTGCGGCCGGCGGCGGTAGCCGTCAGCGGCGCCGTGGCGAATGTGATTTCTGATGACTTTTCAACGTATGCGACGACGGACACCGCCGCGCCGGGTGCACGGCGCGGTGGGAACACTCCGAGAAGGAAGGTGGGCTGATGGCCAAACCGGAAGATTACTGCGTGGGAATCGACATCGGGTCCTCCAAGGTCGGAGTGCTCATCGGCCATGCCGACGAGCAGGGCGGCCTGGAGGTGGTGGGGCGCGGCATGGCGCCCAACCGCGGCACCCGGAAGGGGAACATCGTCAACGTCGAGGCGACGGTGGAGGCTTTGAAGGCGGCCAGCGAGGAGGCCGAGGTGATGGCCGGGGTGGAGATCTCCCGGGCCTACGTCGGCGTCGCCGGGGCCGACGTGCGCAGCGTCAACTCCCGGGGCATGGTGTCCGTGTCGCGCAAGGACCGGGAGATCACCCCGGCCGACGTGCGCCGGGTGCTGGACGCCGCCCAGTCCGCCGCCCTGCCCGCCGACCGGGAGATCCTCCATGCCGTGCCCCAGGAGTTCCTGGTCGATGAGCAGGGCGAGATCAGCGACCCGGTGGGCATGCTGGGCAGCCGCCTGGAGGTGACGGTGCATCTCGTCACCGGCAACGTCACCCGCTCCAAGACGCTGCTGACCTGCGTCAACCGGGCCGGCATCGAGGTCATCAACATGATCTTCGAGCCGTTGGCCACCGCCGAGGCGGTGCTCAGCCCGGACGAGCGGGAGCTGGGGGTGGTGTTGATCGACATCGGCGCCGGCACCACCGACTACGCGCTCTTGACCGACGGCGAGGTCTACCACTCGGCGGTGCTGCCCATCGGCGCCGGCCACTTCACCAACGACCTGGCCATGGTCCTGCGCACCCCCTTCGCCGAAGCCGAGCGCATCAAGACCAAGGACGGCTGCTGCCTGTCCGGGCTGGTGACCTCGGAGGAGGGGATCTCGGTGCCCAGCGTGGCCGGCGGCGGCGACCGGGTGGTGCCGAGGCGGGAGCTGTGCTCCATCCTCCAGCCCCGGGCCGAGGAGCTGTTCAACCTGATCCGCCACGATCTGACCCACAACGGCTTCGACGAGCCGCCCCGGGGCGGCGTGGTGCTGACCGGTGGCGGCGCCCAGCTCGACGGTCTGCTGGAGCTCTCCGAACAGATCTTCGACACCGGGGTGCGCTACGGCGTCCCCCGCGGCCTGGGCGGCCTGGTGGACGTCATCAGCTCCCCGGCCTGGGCGTGTTGCTCCGGCATGCTCCTCTACGGCCGGGCCGCCGAGCGCCAGGAAGGCAAGAACCTCCGCCGCACCGGTTTGTCCATGCGTGGCGTCATGGGCAGTCTGCGGGGCATGTTCCAGGACCTCCTGTGATGCCCGGCACCGACAGCGGCGGCACCGACACCAGATCCAAGACATGGCCCGAATCCAGTTTGACGACACTCATGAGATCCCAGAAACCCACCAGACCCACGGGACCGACCCAGGAAAGCGAGGCGAGCCGATGATTCTGTTCGACGACCAGGATGGACACGACCTAGAGCAGAGCGGCGAGCGGCCGCCCATCGCTCTCCACGAGGAAAACGACGTGGTGGCGGCCCAGATCCGCGTCATCGGCGTCGGCGGTGGCGGCGGCAACGCGGTCAACCGGATGATCGACGCCCGCCTCCGGGGCATCGAGTTCCTGGCCTGTAACACCGACGTCCAGGCGCTCCACAAGTGCCGGGCGCCGGAGAAGATCCAGGTCGGCAGCGCGCTGACCCGGGGCCTCGGCGCCGGCGCCGATCCGGAGATCGGCCGCAAGGCGGCGCTGGAGGACACGGACCGCATCCTGGCGGCGCTCGATGGCGCCGACATGGTGTTCATCACCGCCGGCCTGGGCGGCGGCACCGGCGGTGGCGCGGCGCCGATCATCGCCTCCCTGGCCTCCGAGCTGGGCGCCCTCACCGTGGCGGTGGTCACCAAGCCGTTCTCCTTCGAGGGCCGGCGGCGCATGAAGCACGCCGAGATGGCGGTGGAGGAGCTGCGCAACTCGGTGGACACGCTGATCACCATCCCCAACGAGCGGCTCCTCTCCTTCGTCGAGCGCGGCACGCCGCTGTCCGAGGCGTTCCGCATCGCCGACGATGTCCTGCGCCAGGCGGTGCAGGGGATCAGCGATCTCATCACCATCCCGGGCGAGGTCAACGTCGACTTCGCCGACGTGCGCACCATCATGACCGGCATGGGCATGGCGCTGATGGGCACCGGCATCGCCAAGGGTGAGAACCGGGCCATCGAGGCGGCGCAGCGCGCCATCTCCTCGCCGCTCCTGGAGGAGACCTCCATCCAGGGCGCCCGGGGCGTGCTGTTGAACATCTCCGGCGGCAACGACATGTCGCTCCACGAGGTGGCCGAGGCGGCCCGCATCATCCACGAGTCGGTGGAGCAGGACGCCAACATCATCTCCGGCATGGTCATCGACGAGGGGTTGGACGAGTCGATGAAGGTCACCGTCATCGCCACCGGCTTCCACGCCGGCGCCGAGTTGGGCAAGGCGGCGCCGGACCACCAGCGGGAGCAAGAGGTCACCGGCGAGGGCTTCCCCTTCCGCAGCCCGGACGGCCGGACCGAGGAGCCCGAGCGCTCCGCCCAGGGCGACGAGTGGGACGAGCCCACCGTGCGGCGCAACGAAGGGCGCCGGCCGGTGGTGCGCCGCACCTTCGTCGATGACAGCGTCCGGGGTGAGACCCACTTCGAGGAGGCCGAGCCGGTGCGCGAGGCGGCCCGGCAGCCGGATCGCGCCGCGCAGCATCCGCAGCATCGCCCCGAGCCCCGCCACCCCGAGCCGCGCCGCGAGGCCCCGCCCGAGCCCGAGGCCCAGGAGGAGGAGCACGTCCCGTTCTACCGCAAGGTCATCGCCCACGCCCGGGGCGAGGACTCCGGCGGCTTCGGCCCCAACTGGTCCAACGTCGATGACTACGACATCCCCACCGTCCTGCGCAAGCAGATGGACTGACGCGCCACCGAGTCTGGCCTTGCTGAGTCTGGCCCGGGTCTGACCCGGTTCCAGGACAGCGGGCTCAGGACTCCCGGAGGGTGACCGCCGGGCTCACCGCCGCGGCCCGCCGGGCCGGCAGGTAGGTGGCCAGGGCGGCGATCAGCGCCAGCGCCGCCGGGACCAGCAGGAAGATCGAAGGGTCCCCAGGCGCGACGGCGAACAGCAGACTGCCGAGGGCCCGCGCCGCGGGGACGGAGAGAGCCAGCCCGGCGGCGATCCCGAGGAGGGCTGGAGCCAGGGCGTGGAGGAAGATCGGCCGCAGCACGTCGCCCCGGCCGCCCCCCAGGGCCATACGGATGGCGATCTCCCGCCGGCGTTGCGCCGTGGTGTGGCTGACCGTTCCCCATATGCCGATCACCGCCAGCAGCAGTGCCACCGCGGCAAAGGCGGAGAAGAGGACGCTGCTGGAGCGCTCCCGGGCCAGCGAGCGTTGGAGACGGCTGCGCAACGTGCTCAGGCGGGAGAGCGGTTGGCCCGGGAGGACCTCTCCCAGGGCGGCGCGCAGCGAGGGGGCGAGGGCCGCCAGCACCGCTTCGTCCGAGGCTGCCGCACCTGTCTCAGTCCTTCCATCCCCGGCGCCGGTCCTCGCCACCATGAACAGCCAGGGGGGCGGCTGGCCCTGGCTCGCCGGGACGTAGATCTCCGGTTCCCCGGGGGCGCGCAGGTCCGAATGGCGCAGATCCTCCACCACGCCGACGATGCGGGTCGGCTCGCCATGCAGGATCAACTCCCGGCCGATGGCATCGCCGCCCCCGAGGAAGCGTTCCACCAGGCGCCGGTTGACCACTGCCACGCGGGGGCCGTCCGGGGCGGGGGCCGGCGGCAACCCCTCTCCGGCGACGATCTCCAGCCCCATCACCCGGAAGTAGTCCCCGACCACGGTGCGGTAGTCGGCGTGGGGGGTCGGCTCTCCCGGTTGGCGGTGGTGCCCGGCCACCTCGAAGGAGCCGCCGGTGCGGGAGCCGCTGAAGGGGAGGTCGTTGACCCCGGCCATCGCCGCCACCCCGGGCACGGCGGACAGGCGCTCCACCAGCCGCTGGTAGAGCGCCGCCCGGGCGCCCGGCTCGGGTCCGCCGTGCTCCGCCAGGCTGACGTGGAAGGTCACCACCCCCCGCGGATCGAAGCCCACGTCCACCGCGTGGAGGAGGACCAGGCTCTTCACCAGCAGGGCGGCGACGGTGAGCAGCACGATGGCGACACAGGTCTGGAAGGCGACCAGGGCGCGGGGTAGGAGGCGGCTGGAGCGGGAGCCGGTGGTGGCGGACCCCGCCTCCCTGAGATGGCAGGCGGCGGAGCGACGGCCGGCGGTGAGGGCGGGGACCAGGCCGAGGAGGATCACGGTCGCCAGGGTCACCCCGGCGGAGAAGGCGAGGACCCAGGGGTCGATCTCCAGGTGGTTCGCTCGCAGGACCCGGGGACCCCGCCCGGAGGCCAGGTAGCGGACCGCGGCCAGCGCCAGCAGCACGCCGGTGCCGCCGCCCGCGACGGCCAGCAGGGCGCTCTCGGTGAGCAGTTGGCGGACGATCTGGCCCAGCCTCCCACCCAGCGCCCGGCGCACCGCCAATTCCCGCCGCCGGGGCGCCAGCCGGGCCAGCAGCAGGCTCGCCAGGTTGGCGCAGGCGAGTACCAGGACCATGGCGACGCCGCCCCACAACAGCAGGATCTCTCGGGCCACGTCGCCCACCATCTCCTGACGTAAGGGGACGAGGAGCACCTGGCTGTCCCCGTTGGTCCCCGGATGGACCTCGGCGAGCCTGGCGGCCACCGCCGAGAGGTCCGCCTGGGCGGCTTCGATGGACACCCCGGGGCGCAGGCGGCCGACTCCGAACAGGAAGTGACGGCTGCGCTCCAGGCCGGCGAGCTCGTAAGCCGGCATGATCCAGGCCTCGGTGGCCGCAGTGGGGTAGGCGAAGTCCGGGGGCATGATCCCCACCACCGTCCGCGACCGGCCGTCGAGGGTGAGATCCTGCCCCACCAGGTCCGGGTCGCCGCCGAATCGCTGCCGCCAGGCGGCGTGGCTGAGGACAACCGTGTCAGCGGCGTCGCCGCTGGGGGTGCCGAGCCCGCCGGAGGCCAGCCCGTGCCCGATCTGTGGCTCGATACCCAGGACGTCGAAGAAGGCGGGCGACACCCGAACGCCGCGGAGGATTTCGGCGTCGCCTGCCTGCCGCATCAGGGCACGGTCCTTGTAGCCGTAGACTGCCATCGACTCGAAGCTCCGGCTCTGCTCCTGCCAGTCGAGGAAATTGAGCGGCGAGAGGGTGCTTTTCTGGCCGCCCTGGGTATCGCTGACCTCCCAGAGCTGCACCAACCGCTGCGGCTCGGGGTAGGGCAGGGGGCGGAGGAGTCGGGCGTAGACGGCGGAGAACACCGTGGTGTTGGCGGCGATGGCGATGGCCAGTACGCCGACGATGAGCAGGCTGAGCCCCGGGCTCTTGGCAAAGAGACGAAGGGCGAGGCGGAGGTCTCGGCGCAGGTCTGCGAGGAGGGCCATGGCGGGGTCGTCCCGGAGAATTGGGTTTTTGGGGCGCAGGGGTGGGTTCTGAACCGTCTACGGCTCCCGGGCCGGAGGTGTCGTGGCGGCGGGCGTTAGGTCGGCCGTCTCCAGGTCCGCCGTCTCCAACTCGCGGGCGAGTTCCCGGCGGTCGCTGGCGGTCATGGCGTCGTCCTCCAGCACCGCGCGGGCGAGGGAGCGGGCATCGTCGCCGAAGGCCCGGGCGCGGAGCTGGCGCACCGCCGCGGCCTGCGCCTCGCCGCGCTCGACCCGGGGGTGGTAGATGGTGGCGGGGCCACCCCGGCCGGCGATCAGCACACCCTTGTCGGTCAGCCGGTCGAGCATCGTCTTGACCGTCGTGTAGGCCCAGCCCCTATCCTCGCCAACCCTGTCCTCGCCCACCCTATCCTCGCCCACCGTGTCCAGGACCTCGCGGGCGGTGCCCCGGGCCAGGCGCCAGAGGGCGTCCATGACGATCCATTCGGCGTCGGTCAGGCGGATGTCCTGGGGGCTGTCGGTCATGGCCTGACTTTACGGTAACCTGATCGCCGGCGCCGGTCCCGTACCACCGCGCCACCGCCGCCGCCCGTGGGCCCGCCGCTCAAGGAGTCGAAGATCCGTTTGCTACAGCAGAGGGTTTGCCTGGCCCTCACCATCCTGCTGGCCGGCCTCGCCCCGGCCTGTGGCCGCGCCCCCTCCACCCCGCCCGGGGAGGCCCTCGCCTGGAGCCAGGTGCGCCTGGCGACCACCGAGCCGACCATCATCGAGCCCGGCGGCACCCCGCCCGGCGTGCGCCTCGCTGACACCTCCCTCGGTCAGGCCCAGCCGTTGCCGAACCGCAACTGGGGCGGCCGGGAGATCAACGCCGTCGAGATGGCGGTGGGTGCCTCGGCCACTTGGCGGCTGGAGCTGGGGCGGGACGCCTACTTGTCGTTCATCCCCCTGGGGCTCCCCGGGGGGGCGGAGTGCGAGGCCGAGTACGTGGTGCGCGCCGGGAAGGCTGGGACGTCTGTTACTCCTGAAGGGTCTGGCGCCACCGCCCCGGACGGTTCGTCCCGGGAGCTCCACGCCGAGGAGGCGGCCCGGGCCGGCAGGATGGCCGCGGCCCGGCGCGAGATCGATCTCTCCTCCCTCTCCGGCAGCATCGACCTGACTTTGGCGGTGCGGGCCGGCAATGCCGCCGCCGGCTGTCCGGCGGCGCTGAGGTGGGGCAACCCCCGGGTGGTCAGCCGCACGGCCCCGGTGGCCGGCTCCCCGGGCCGCGGGCGGCCGAACTTCATCGTCCTGGGGATCGACACCCTCCGCGCCGACCGGCTGGGCCGCCAGCGCCCCGGGCTCGCCAGCCTGACGCCCGCCATGGACCGGCTGGTGGCGGAGAGCGACACCTGGACCCGGGCCTTCTCGACCTTCAACAACACCAACCCCAGCTTCATCTCCATCTTCACCGGCCTGTACGGCAAGAACCACGGCATCTACGACCTGCGGACACCGCTCCCCGAGGAACGGCGGACCCTGGCCGAGGAGCTCGATGACGGCGGCTACGACACCTTCGCCGTGATCGCGGCCCGCCACCTGTCGCCCCGCATCTCTGGCCTGGGGCAAGGCTTCGACACCGTCGTCACCCCGCAACGGTACTTCGCTGCGGAGACCGTCGTCGATGAGGCGATGGCGTGGCTGGGGGGCCGGGGGGAGGAGCCTTTCTTCACCTGGCTCCACTTCTATGACCCCCACACCCCGACCATGCCGCCGGATCCCTTTGCCGAGGGCTGGACCGCCGCCGGGCTCCGCGGCATGGCGCCGGGCCCGCGGTGGGATCCCTTCCGCCCCACCGGGCCGCGGGACTTCCAGGAGCGGCGGTTGGGCGGTCACCCGGACCTTTACGACGGCGAGGTGGCCTACCTGGACCGACAGATCGATCGCCTGCTGGATTTCCTGGGTCAGCGCGGCTGGCTGGCCGACACCTTCATCGTGCTGGTGGCCGACCACGGCGAGAGCCTGGGCGAGAACGGCATCCTGCACAGCCACGCCGGGCTCTTCGAGCCCACCGTCCACGTGCCCATGCTGCTGCGCTGGCCCGACAACTGGAAGCACCGGCGGCCCGCGGTGGACGGGCCCCTCGACGGCCTCGTCCAGACCCTCGACCTCCACCCGACCCTCCTACGGATCGCTGGGCTCAACCCGGCCGAGGGGATCGACGGCGTCGATCTCTACCGCCTCGGCGCCGCAGGGCGGCCGGCGGTCTTCATGGAGCACGCCAACGGGTTCGGCGCGGCGGTGCGGACGAGGCGCTTCAAGTACGTCGATCTGAGGGACCACCCCAGGCTGGGCGGGCCGCCCCAGCTCTACGACCTGGCCGCCGACCCGGGCGAGGCCGCCGACGCCCGCGGCACCGCGGCGGCGGAGGCCGCCAGGCTGGCCGAGGTCCTGCGGCGCTGGCGGCAAGACACCCGCGGTGACGCCCCCACCGCCCTGCCGGCCGACGTCGGGCAGGAGGACCTGGATCAGCTTCGCGCCCTCGGCTACCTGCGCTGAGCGGAAGCGGTGCCGGTGGGCAGGTCGCAAGCGCCCGGGAGGGAGGCGCGGTAGCATCAACCCGCCCATGACGCCGTCCCCCCTAGATTCCGTCCCCCCGTCCTCCTCGCCCCCGTCCTCCGGGCTCTTCCGCTCGCCCCGCGAACGCCGCTACTGGCTGGTGGCCGTGGGGGTGGTGCTCGTCACCTGGTCGACCCTCTACTGGGCGCGTTTCCTGTCCGACTGGTTCCGGGATCAGGGCTGGATCACGCCGCTCATGGTGGCGCTCTTCGTGGCCGCCGCACTGGCGGTGCTGGTGGTGGTGCTGCGCCGCCGGCCGGGATGGCGGGAGCTGGCGGTGCTGGCCGTCTTCGCGGTGATCTACTTCCTCACCATCCGGCCGCTCATGGGGCGCCCCGAGGAGGCGCTTCACTTCCTCCAGTACGGCCTGGTGGGAGGCTTCTTCTTCGCCGCCTTGTCGGAGCGCCGCCGACGGCGGCCAGCCGCAAGCCCCCCTTCGTGGCCCACCCGCCTGCCGGCGGTCACCGCCTTCGTCCTGACCCTGGCCGCCGGTTGGGCCGACGAGGGGATCCAGTACCTCCTGCCCAACCGCTACTACGACCTCCGGGACGTCGCTTTCAACGCCGCCGCCGCCGCCCTCGCCATCGCCGCCACAGCCGCGTTGACCTGGGCGCGGGCCCAGGGCCGGACTAAGAGTAAGGCTAATTAAGGGAGTAGAACTTGACCAAGAGCGCCGCCATCGGGGAGAATCAGCCCATCATGAGCAAGTTCAACGTCCACGAGGCCAAGACCCACCTGTCCCGCCTGTTGCAGCGGGTGGAAGATGGGGAGGAAGTGATCATCGCCCGGGCCGGCAAGCCGGTGGCCCGCCTGGTGCCCATGGATGCCCCCATCGCCCGGGACAGGGTCCTGGGCGGGGACGAGGGGAAGGTGCGTATCGCGGCGGACTTCGACGCGCCGCTGCCCGAGGACTACTTGAAGCTCTTCGAAGGCTAAACAGGGTTAGCTAACATGGTCGCCCGCTACCGCCTCCTCGTCGATACCCACTGCTGGTTGTGGATCACCAGCAAGCCGGACCGTTTTTCCGCCGCCGCCCAAATGGCGTTGAGCGACGCCCGGGTGGAGCTGTTGGTCTCGGCGGTGGTGTCGTGGGAGATCGCCATCAAGTCCCACCTCGGAAAGTTGGATCTGCCCGAGGCGCCGGCGCCGTACATGAAGGCCCGGCTGGAGCGCCACGGCGCCACGCCGATCGGCATCGAGCACAGCCACGTCCTCGGTGTTGCCGACCTGCCCCACCACCACCGCGACCCCTTCGACCGCCTGCTGGTGGCCCAGGCCCGCGCCCTGTCGGTGCCGCTGCTGACCGCCGACCGGGCGATGGGCGCCTACGACGTGGAGATCTTCTGGGCCGACGCGGCGGTCCAGGGCTCCGGCCCTCGGCCCTACATGATCCACGAGCCGGGGCCCGACAGCCCTCCCTACGGCGACTGATCCCGACGACGCCCGCGGACGGCGCCGGTCGTCAGTCCTCGGCTTGCTCCGGCCGATCCTCCGGCTCGCCCACCACCACTTCCAGCGCCTGGGGCAGCACTTCGAAGGAGATGGGGGTGTGGGCACATTTCTCGCCATCGACGTTGAACTCCATCTCCGGCCGGCTGATCACCTTCAGGCTGCGGGTGCGGCGCACCGTGACCAACTCGTGCTCCAGGTGCTCGCCGCGCAGGGTGGGGGCGATGAGGGCGGCGATCCGGGCCATGGGCATCTCCGGGAAGGCGATGACGTCGAAGGAGCCGTCGTCCATCTCCGCCCTCGGGGCCGCCGGGATGCCGCTGGCCACGTAGCGGGCGTTGGCGACCACCAGCAGGTAGAGGTCGAGATCCAGTTCTTCCCCGCCGTTGAGCTGGAGGCGGCTGGAGAAGGCTTCGAGGTCGGAGAGGGCGCCGGCCGCCGACCGGGCGTAGGAGAGCCCCCCCCAGAGTCGCTTCACGTCCTCGTCCATCTCCTCGTCCACCGCCGCGGCGAAGCCACCCACCGACATGTTGAGGAAGTAGCGCTCATGCTCGGGAGTGCCGCCGCCGGGGCCATCCGCCGCCGCCGACCCCCAGGTGCAGCGCCCCACGTCGATCCCCTGGGTGTTGCCGCGGCGCAGGATCTTCACCGCGTACTCCACGTCGTCGGGGACGAAGATGGAGCGCACGAAGTCGTTGCCGGTGCCCAGCGGCAGGATGCCCAGACGGGCGGCGGAGAAATCGGTGGCCATGCCGTTGACCACTTCGTTGAGGGTGCCATCGCCGCCGGCGGAGACAACCTGGGTGGCGCCGCCGCGGACGGCGCGCTGGGCCAGCTCCCGGCCGTGGCCCTCCGCCTCCGTTTCCCAGATCTCGGTGTCGGCGAAATCGGCCAGCAGCTCGCGGAGGTGAGGGACGTCGTCGGCGCTGCCGGCGGTGGGGTTGAGAATGACTACGGTTCGCATGCCTGAACTCCTCCGCAAACTCGATGCCGGATCACCCCCGGGGCGGTGGTCTGCCGGTCGGAATGCGGGCGATGGAATGCCGGAGGGGGCTGCTCCGTAGGCAAGGGTGCTGGGTCTGCTGCACCACCTATCAACACGGCTCAGCTCTGCTAGCATCAGGCGTTCCACTTCCATGATCGGTCCACTCCAGGAGGCCCCCGTGAGCGACGGTTTCGAACAGGCGAAGGCGCAGCGCAACTGGCTGGAGCGCTTGCAGGAAAAAATCCCCGGTTTCCGCGGCTTCCAGGACCGGGAGCTGCGCCGCGACGTCGACAAGTTGCAGCGCGAGCACATGTCGGCGGAGGTCACCCGCATCAAGGCGCGACTGCGGGAGCTCGCCGGCGACTACACCGACGCCGGCCGCATCGGCGTCCTCGACGTCTTCGAGCGCATCGACCGGGCGCTGGATGCCCTGTCCCAGGACGTGCGCCACTCCGACTACGGCGTCTCGGGCCTGTTCGCTCCGGAGAAGATCGACGAGGCCAAGCTGGCCCGGCTGTACGAGTTCGACCTCGAGCTGCTCGACGACCTGGACGCCCTGGAGGCGGACATGGCCCGCATCCCCGCCCCCGGCGCCGCGCCGGCGGACGCCAGCAGCGCCGAGGACGCCTTGCGCGCCACCCTGGACCGGGTGCGCGCCATCCAGGAGAAGTGGCGCCGCCGGGAGCAGGTGATCTCCGACGTCGTCCAGTCCGCCTGACCCCAGTCCACCTGACCCCAGCCCACCCCAGAACCCTTACGGGAGCCCCGAAATGCAGGTGATCCAGTACCAGGACCCCAGCGGACAGACCATGGTGGCCCGCATCCCCCGGGAGGGGGGCACCTCCGCCATCCAGCTCGGCAGCCAGCTCATCGTCGAGGAGAGCCAGCAGGCGGTGTTCCTGCGCGACGGCAAGGCGCTGGACACGTTCAGCCCCGGGCGCTACACCCTGGCGACCCAGAACCTGCCGCTGCTGACCCGCATCCTCGGCCTGCCCTTCGACGGCAAGTCGCCGTTCCAGGCGGCGGTGATCTTCGTCTCCACCCAGACCTTCCTGGATCTGAAGTGGGGGACCAAGGAGCCGGTGGTCTTCCGCGACCAGGAACTGGCCATGGTGCGGCTGCGCGCCTTCGGCAAGTTCGCGGTGCGGGTGATCGACCCGCAGCTCTTCGTCAACACCATCGTCGGCACCATCGGCACCTACACCACCGACGGCGTGGAGTCGTACTTCAAGGACGTCATCGTCGCCCGCCTGAACGATCTGCTGGGCGAGAACATGAGCTCCATCTTCGAGCTGCCCAAGGTCTACGACGAGCTGGCCATGGGGCTCAAGGCGCGGGTGGCGGAGGACTTCTCCAAGTACGGCATCGAGCTGGTGGACCTCTTCCTCGGGGCGATCACGCCGCCGGCGGAGGTCCAGGAGATGATCGACGAGCGCTCCGGCATGGGGGCCATCGGCGACATGAGCGCCTACCTCAAGTTCAAGGCCGCCCAGGCGATGGGCGACGCCGCCCAGCAGGAGGGGGGCGAGGGGGGCGGCGCCGCCGCTTCCGGCATGGGGCTCGGCGTCGGCGCCGGCCTCGGCATGATGCTGCCCGGCATGATGAAGGACGCCATGCAAGGCGGTGGTCAGCCCCAGGGCGGTGGCCAGGGTGGCGCGCCCCAGGGTGGTGGCCAATCTCAGGGCGGCGCCGGTCAGGGGCAGGGCGGTGCAGGCCAGGGCGGTGCAGGGCAGGGCGGCGGGCAGGCGGCCGCAGGCGGCCAGCCGGTGGCCGCCGGTAGCCCGGCCCCCGGCGAAGGGGCCGGCGAGGAAGGGACCGGCGCCTCCGCCGCCACCCCGGCCTTCTGCCACCAGTGCGGAGGCAAGCTGCCGTCCGGTGCCAAGTTCTGCCCGAGCTGCGGTACGAAGGTGTCCTGACCCGAATTATTCATGAGCCACCCTACTGCGAGCGCCCATGGCACGTCATCACGGACGGTCCTCACTCATCGCTTCCTCAACGTGCTTACAACACGCCTCGGGCGCTCTTCGCTCCGGGTCGCCCGTGCTGACGCACCCTGGACGCTCTCGCTACGGGCGTTCATGAATAATTCGGGTTAACCCGGCACCCAAGCGATGGCCAGCCACCTCGAATGCCCCCAGTGCGGCGGCGACAACCCGCTGCCCAGCGGCGCCCGGCTGCTGGTCTGCCAGTTCTGCGACGCGGCGCTGTTCGTCGATCGCTCCGGCCTGGTCTCCCACTACCGGCTGCCCCGGATGCTGGACCGCGGCGAGGCGGAGAGCGCCCTGCGCCGATGGATGGCGGGCAACGACACGGTAAAGGACTTGGACAAGAAGGCCACCGGCGTCCGCCTGACGCCGCTGCTCTTCCCGGTGTGGATGTTCCGCCGCCGCGGTGCCGCCGGCGAGGAGGTCTTCGCCCAGCCCGCCGCCGCCACCCCGGAGCCGGCGGTGGCGGATCTCTCGGTGCCGGCGGGCAAGCTGGAGCCGTACCGCGGTGGTGAGGAGGGTGGGGCGGGTGGTGAGGAGGACGGTGAGGAGCGGATCGAGGCCACCGTGCCGCTGGAGACCGCCCGCGGTTGGCTCGGCCAGAGCCACGGTACCGGCGGTAAGGGTGGTACCGGCGGTGAAGGCGGTGCCGGTGCCCTGCTGGAGAGCGCCCTGGTCCACGTCCCGTTCTGGCGCGCCTCCTACGACTTCGGCGGCCGTACCTACAGCGCCCTGGTGGAGGCCTCCACCGGGGTCGTCCTGGCCTCGGTCTTCCCGGAGAAGGCCGAGGCCCCCTATTTCCTGGTGGCGGCCCTCGGCCTGATCCTCTTCGGCTTCGAAGGTCTGGTGATCCAGGACTTTTTCCTCAAGCTGCTGGCCTACGGCTTCACCGCCGTGCCGCTCCTCGGCCTGGCCTGGTGGGTGACCCGCCGTGTGTGACGCCGTGACGGGAGGGCGCCCCCGTGGCTGATCGGCCCCCGGTCCCCAGCGCTGCCCCGGCCCCGCCGCCGCCCCCCGACGCCATCGGCCCGCCGCCGCTGCCGGAGCCGGTGGAGAGCTCCCTGCCGGCCACCGTGACCGGCCTCTCCTGCCCGAGCTGCGGCGGCGCCCTGACGGTGGAGCCCGGCGTGCGGGTGGTGTCCTGCCCGTTCTGTTCGACGCCGCTCCTGGCCACCTCGGAGCTCGGCCTGCGCCGCTTCTCGGTGCGCCCCGGCCATGGCCTGGAGGACGCCCGCCGGGCGGTGGATCGCTG
>Ga0102947_1000248_pt1 | contig 20106 bp, 18 predicted proteins | sample SalPon2A_A_D2_MG_FD_78210 | JGI IMG/M metagenome (GOLD analysis project Ga0102947, IMG submission 78210) | Soil microbial communities from South San Francisco under conditions of wetland restoration - Salt Pond MetaG R2A_A_D2_MG | ecosystem: Environmental > Terrestrial > Soil > Wetlands | place... | reverse complement strand
TTTTTCAATTTCAGGGCGTAGGTGACCTCTTCCCCCACCAGATCGGACCGGACTGAATTCTTTGAGAGGAGGACAAGGAAAATGTCGGCCGCCTCAATAAAGGTTTCACCGGTTTTTTTTAACGATTCTATGGAGCCTATAAAATCATCATAGAGCACCATAAACCCTTTTTTCCTGAGCTCGGCGGCTACCAGGATCATACTGGCGTGATCCTCTATGGCATGACTGATATAAAGTTTCTTTTTGGACATTGCTTTAAGTGAAATGGTTTTGGAGTGATGATCATATGAGGGCTGGTCAACAAGCGTTTAAAACCCGCCATCGGCATACCTGACCACAATAAAATAGTAACCATCGGAAAACTTCAGGTCATTATCCTTCACTTCCATTTGTTGCCCTACCGCTATAAAATCCCCCGTGCTGCTGCCGTCCGCAACGTTAAACACCTCCAGGCTGGAATTGGCATAGAGAATGTCGCCGATATCTGCAAACTCATCACCTACAATGTTCACCGTAACCCTCCCCTGGGGATCCTGGTAAACAACCATGCCTTCCCTGTTGAATTTCTCGCTGGTACGTACCTCCTGATCCTGGGTCAGCGAATTCTCAAAAGTAGTAACTGGTTCATCATAATAGCCTTCTTCACCTAAATCTGCTATCATCACCAGAAAAATAATGATCCCGATGCCTATAATGCCAACAATCCCGCCTCCGATGAGCAAGGGAACCAGGTAATTCGTTTTTTCAGAAGGAGGCGCCGGCCTGGGAGCGGCTTTTGGCCTGGGAGGTGGAGGCGGTTTGGGAGGCTGCACATCCCCGTCCGGGTGGCTGATGTCATGAATGAGGCGCTCTACACCCCACTCCATCCCCCGTGTAAAATCTATATACTGATACCTCCTGAGCCGCATAGGGACCGTACAATCCTCGATCCTGATCGGGGAAATGGTCTTCCCGAGATCTATGGCATAGGATACCTCATCCTTGACGTTGTCTGACTGTACGGAACTTTTAGACAGGACGGTGACCAATACCTCGGCCGCGTTAATTTCCCGCTCAATGGCCTCATCCCATTGGCTCCCCGACCTGATATGACTGTCGAACCAGACGCTCATACCCTTATTTCTCAGGGCCTCTACGAGTTTGGCTACATATTCGTGGTCATTTCTGGAATAGCTTATAAAGATCTTCTTCTTATCCATGGGTCCCGCTTTTAGGACTAAAGATCCGGGGGAAGGTTTGTGGGATTTTAGTCGGGTTCTTTGACCGTAAAAAGTTACGACAAAAATTTGAATTATGGATTTGTAAAGGCGTATCCGGGCTTGTTAAAGGATCCCTTTAAATAAGCCACTGTCATATGGAATATGGTCCGCTTTTAACACCGTGGATACCACCCAAAAGTAGGGCACCCAAGACAGGAAGTGAATAGTGTTTTGGCAGAACAATGGAGCCCGGGAACAAGGGTGCAGAGTAGCCGCGTTTATATGAGAATGCTTCCCCCCTGCCCCTGCCCTGCCGTAAAACAGGTGCCGGCTAAGGTTTGAAAACAGCGTTATGATCCTTTTTTATTGAAAATCATCGGGTTCGGCATCCTCAAACTCGGTATCCGCCAGTAAAATTTTTGAGAGTCGTTTTGATTCTTTCCTGCGGTACAGGTCGCGGATGAGTTTCAGGCGCCTGGTTTCCGAAATATCCAGGGTGTCGATGATCCCTAAAATACGTTCCATCTCTGCCCGGCGCGCTTCCTCGGCCGCCAGGAAATCAGGTTCATATTCAAAAAGTGCTGGGCCCTTTTCACTTTCTTCCTTTTCCCTGGCCTCTTTCTGTGGTTTTTCCTGGGCAAAGGTCTCAGGGGTACCCGCAAAATATACCCAGAGACATAGCAGTAGTAATGCTGTTTTTTTCATTTTACCATCCTGTGTTCCCCCACAATGTAATTTAATTTTTCCAGAGAACCATAATTCAAATACCCGGGTTGCACTACACCTGATGAGATATGCATTTGGTCGATACTTGCCTGCATACAAGGGCCATCTCACTGACAAGGTGAAGCATCAGATCAACAGGTCCCTTAGCTATTTGGGAGGGTGTCTCCGCCTAGTTCCGGTAGTTCCTTTAAGCCTTCAGGACCCGTACTTTGATGCTTTTGCTGATAGGGGTTTTGCTGTGGTCCGCAAAGTGGTTAAAGGGAACCAGTACGTTGGTTTCCGGAAAATAGGCAGCCAGGTTCCCGGGCGGGATATTATAAGGGACTATTTTAAATTTATGGGCTTTCCGGACCACCCCGTCATAGGTGCTGCTCAGGTCCACCACCTGCGACCTCCGGAGCCCGGCCTTTTCCATATCCCCCTGATTCATAAACAAGACCCTCCGGTCCCCGTAAACGCCCCTGTAACGGTCATCCAGGCCATAGACGGTGGTATTAAACTGATCATGGGAGCGGATCGTCATCAGCATATACTCATCGGCGGCAAGGTGGTGGTCCGGAAGGGCATTCAGGGTAAACTGCGCTTTCCCGCCGGGAAGCATGCTAAAATCGCGTTCCCGGACATTGTTAGGTAAATAATAACCACTGCCCCTGGAGCGCTCCCCGGTAGAATTAAAGCCTTTGGCCACCTTGTCTATCTTCTCCCGGATCAGGGCATAGTCCTCCCCCATTGCCTTCCAGGGCACGGCATGCCCCCCCTTAAAATAAGCGTCGGCGATCCCCGCGATGATCTCGGGTTCACTCATCAGGGCATCCGATGCAGGTCGCAGCAGACCTTTCGATTGTCGTACCTGTCCCATGCTGTTTTCCACGGTAAAGTGCCGTGGCATCCCGTTTTTCACATCCTTTTCGGAACGCCCGATCGTTGGCAATAACAAGGCGGTCTCCCCGGTGACCAGGTGGGTCCTGTTGAGTTTGGTACTTACCTGTACCGTAAGGGTGCAGTTTTGCAGTGCCCGTGCCGTATATTCCGTGTCCGGGGCAGCCATTATAAAGTTGCCCCCCAGGGCCATAAAAACGGTTGCCCTCCCGTCGTGCATCGCCTCCATGGCACCAACGGTATCCACTCCTTTTTCGGTCGGTGGTTCAAATCCCAGATGGTCTTGTATCCGCTGGTTCAGTCCCTTGTCCACATAATGCTGTATGCCCACACTCCGGTCCCCCTGCACATTGCTGTGCCCACGCACCGGACAGGTCCCGGCATGGGGTTTTCCTATGGCGCCTTTGGCCAATAACAGGTTTACATATTCCCGGATGGTTTCCACCCCGTTTTTATGCTGTGTCAGCCCCATGGCCCAGCAAACAATGATCTTTTCCGAGGTTGCTATCATCGCCACAGCCTCGTCGATCTTTTCTTCCGGGACCCCGGTCATCCGCAGCAGGGCTTCGGCGTCATATTGCCCGAGATCCTCCACCAGTGCTTTATACCCTGCCGTATACTCCCTGATAAAACCATGGTCAAACACGGAGTCTCCCCCATCCTGCTCCATGGCCAGTAGTTTTTTTAGTATGAGTTTTACCAGGGGAATGTCCTGGTTGATGTTTAGCTGCAGATGCAGGTCGGCAATGGCCTCTCCCGAACTCACCCAGCCCTTGACCCGCTGGGGGTTTTTAAATTGTACCAGGCCGGTTTCTTCCAGGGGGTTGATACTGATGATACGCCCGCCATGTTCCTTGCACTTTTCCAGGGCCGAAATCATCCGTGGATGGTTGGTGCCTGGATTCTGGCCGGCAACGATGATGAGTTCTGCCTTGTACAGGTCTTCCAGCTTTACACTCCCCTTCCCTATCCCCAGGGTTTCAGACAGGGCCACCCCGCTGCTCTCATGGCACATATTGGAACAATCAGGCATATTGTTGGTTCCAAAGGCCCTGGCAAACATACCGTACAAAAAGGCGGCCTCATTGCTCGACCGGCCCGAGGTGTAAAAGATGGCCTCATCCGGGCTGTCAAGGGCATGGAGATGGCGTGCGATCAGTGCAAAAGCCTCTTCCCACGGGATAGGTTCATAGTGTACACGACCGGGTTTCAGGATGAGGGGTTCAGTAATCCTACCAAATGTATTTAATTGATAATCGGATAGTTGCGATAGTTCTTCTACAGAATGACTTGAGAAAAATTTAACCCCGATACGGGAGGTGGTTGCCTCGTCTGCAAGGGCTTTTGCACCGTTCTCACAATACTCTCCGACCCGGGAGGGATGTTCAGGGTCTGGCCAGGCACAGCTGGGGCAGTCGAAGCCGTCTTGCTGGTTCATTTTCAAAAGGGACCGCATGGATCGCAGCACCCCCATTTCCTTAAAACTGTGGCGCAGGGCTTCATATACGCCCAGGGTACCGGCAGCAACCCGTACGGGTTCCCTGATCTTCAGGCCGGTGAATTCCTCAGGTGCCCTGAGGGAGACGTTCCTTTTAAACTCCTTGCTCATGCTCCGGAAGGGTCGTTGCTTTTGGATTCGGGTAGTTGTCCGATTCATCGTCACCCCGCTGTTCCAGGCAGGCAAAATCCTTTTCTACCTGGAGCGTCAGGGAACCGCCATGCTGGAGGGGCATTTCGTTATAAAATCCAACGGTGGAATTTTCATCCCATCCCGTCAACTGGTCCGAAGGGATGCGCAAAGTGATTTCATCTCCGTTAAAATAGGCCTGTAGCCTTGCTATGCCTTTTGCACCTTTGGCAGTGTAGGTTAAATTACGCCCGTTAAACTCGGTTCGCTCACTGTAAACACCCTGTTCACATAGCGTTTTTACCTCAGACTGGGTAAGCCGTAATCGTACTGAATTTCCCCTGATCCTGATTTTCATGACCTCATATCCCTTTTTTTAATTCTAAATCTAAGGGTCACTTAAAGTTACAACATATTCGGGATTTTCGACATCACAGTAGTGGTTTTGTAAAACATGGATATTATAAAAGTCCCCCGGTAGATTTGTCGGTGAAGGCCACATTGTCGTTTTAAATTCCGCTTAACGGCTCTCCCGGGATTGGATCTGCCGCTTGAGTGTGGCGCATTTAATTCCGGTTACCGGGCCACCGCACCAGGCACACCGGTAGTTTGGCCGGGTGACGATAAAACGGAACCCCTATCTGCCTTGTAAAATGATCAGCTCCGGGAAGCGATCCGTTTTTCCCTGCCCATTGTTCCCATGAGCATGTCCCACCATTTGAAGTAAAGACCGTAGTTTCCGTGCCCTTTGCGGTGGTGGTAATCATGATCCAGGGCGGTGTTCTGATATCTTGTAACCGAGAAGACGCGTACATGAAAACCGAGGTGGATCACCACGTTGTAGACCACCATAAAGGTTATAAAGCAAACGAGTGCCCATTGATGATAGGGCATAGTAAAGATGATGAGCGGGATAATACCCATGGAGAGGATCGTTTCCAGTGGGTGAAAGGCAAATGCTGCCCAGGGTGTCGGGGTTTTAAATCGATGGTGGGTCCTGTGGACCAGGGGAAATACCCGGGGATGGTGCATGAGGCGGTGCGTCCAGTAAAAATAGGTATCATGCAGGAAGATCATCGTGATAATGCTCAGTACAAAATAGGGCACGCCGTAGGTTTCAATGGTTTCATATCTAAGGGTCATCCCCTGATCTATCCAGTAAAGGAACAACCCGATACTACCTCCATAAATAAGGAAAGTCATGAGGGAATACTTTATTTCTTCCCGCAACTAGCACCTCCCAAAGAATTTTCGCTGTATTTTCAAGGCCAGAAAAAATTTCCTGCAAATTACATAGAAAATCGCATAAAACACACCGGCAATCAGAAGGTAACGTCCAATAAGCAGTAGGGTGGCATACCCCCAGACTTCAATTTGTGAAAGTTCTCCGTACCCCATGATCAGTTCATTTTAGTGGGATGGCTGTGGCAACCACCCGTTACCATGGCTTTCAAATTTCCTTCGAAATCCTCATCGAGAACATTGCCGCTTTTACGATGGCAAAACGGGCATGCATTCATGTCCCCGTTCGTATCCACATAAAATCCTTTTACACCTGCACTAAAACATCCGATCCGCCTCTGGTAGTAACCGTGATAGGTAACGATGGGATACCCGGCATAGGCCTTATTGAAATTTATTTTCTCAAAAAATGCCTCCAGCGTACTGAAATGTTGCGGCCCCAGGGCAACATCCTGCCCGGCATAGTGCCCAACAGCTTTGGGTTCCAGGATTTGTACAAATGAGACCCCCAGTTTTTTTGCTACATCCATATATGCCATCAGGTTACCCTCTGAAATAAAATCTTTCGTGGCACACAGGCTTAAGGCGGTGACAAGCTGGTGATCCAGCGCATTTTTAACCCCCTGCTCTACCCAGTAAAAAGCGTTTTTAAAACCCCTGAATGTGTTGTGTTTTTCAGGGACAAAGTGATCCAGGCTGATAATAACTCCTGTAAGTCCGGCGGCCTTCAGTGCCGCGGCGTTTTCAGCATGTAGTTTAAACCCGGAGGTTGCCACCCAGAAATCGGTCCCCGGGGCTGCGCCTTGTAATACGTTGAGCAAAGTACCCATCTTTAACAGTGGTTCACCCCCTGAAAACTGGATCTGGCTGACGCCCCTGTCCTGCAGTTTTTTAAGGATACGACGCATGCTATGCGCAGATAGGACATCCTTTTTGTTAAGGTTCTCCCATTCATAGCAATGCTCACATTGCAGGGCACATTTTTTGGTAATTGCCATAAATACGGTATTGAATCTGTTGACCGCAAGGCGCACGGGTTTAAAATCGTTTAACTGGGATGCAATAAATTGCCTGTATACAAGGCTATTCCAGCCCGGAGTATAAAGGCCCATATAGTATTTTCCACCGGCATAGACCATTTTCTGAAGGCGATGGTCCCCAAGGAATTGCTTTCGCAAGGCAACAAGGAAACCTAGGGCACGGATCCAGTCCACAGGGTTCCTGTAACATTGAACAGCTATGCTAAGGAGGGTTGCCTTAAGCCGCAGATGCGTCCACCACAGCGCTAAACCCGTCACCGTTTTCACCTCCCTTTTATACCCAGCCGCCGGGCACACGGTCCGTTCTGTTTGAACAAACTCTTCAATGGGGGTCCTGACAACTGCTTCCGGACTATTCATCGTTCAGGGCTATATCTGCAGGTTCTTCCATGGCCATTACAGCCATATACATGTTCTCGGAAAAGCGGGTAAAAGTGTGCTTTTCCCTAAAGGCCTTCAGGCGTTTAAAATCAGGAATACCATCATAGTCCCTGATATAGTTGTAATACCCGCGGTTAACCAAAAAGGCCGACTGTACCATTCCCGGTTGTAAGGCAGGAGCCTTAAAGGTAACGGTGACCTCATTGCCAATTTCTGGCTGTGTCAGGTAGTCTCCGTCTGCTTTCAGGAGTAAGGATGTGACATCCCTCCCCTCCTCGTCAATTGCACCCGCCGGGGCGATCTTTGTTATGTTGTACCCTGTATTTTCCGAATAATCAATGCCGGCATAATCCAGTTCCCAGAATTTAAACCCGCATTCCAATTTTACCTGTACCTTACCCGGGGGCAGGTCCCTGAGGTCAAGCGGTACTGCAAGGTCCCTCGTGGCCATGGGGCCAACACTTGATAAGTGCCCTGCGAGTTCCCATCCATTCCAACCCTTTACAAATACGGAAAGGGGGATGTGCTGATCTTCCATCCACTTTATGCTGGTTTCTCTGGGAATGTCTTGCTGCTTTTTTTGGAAGGTGTTGTAATATGCCCCGAATTGTTCGTTGAATTTGCCAAAAACATAATCCAGCCAGAGTGAGTTTTTTGCCGTAAGCCATAGTTTGGCCTTTTGGGCTTCCGGGGGTTTGTCGAATTCCAGAACCAACTCCCTGGTACTTTCCGGGGTAGACGGGCCTTCATCAAATCCATAAAAAATATCATCAACGGACAAAAGGGGATGGATAGGAACGTGTGAGGACCTGTTATGGGCCGCTGTCGGGGGGTGGAGATCCTTAAAAACCTGGAGTTCCCCCTGATTGTCCGGGACTAGTTTTGTACCGGGATCGTGCTCCGCAATCCACAATTCCAGTAAGTCGGTATGTTGTATTTCCCTGAGTTCGTTTGTCACCATGAGTGTATAGTTGCCATGTTCGGGATAGAATCCGGGGAGCGATAAATAATCCAGGCGCTGCATTTGGGGGGTGATCACCCCGGGGTACAGTTCCCCCATAAAAACATAAGTGTCCCCATTCCTGATATAAACAAAAGGACAGGAGCTCTTGGTCGCCAGGATGACGATTAAAGACACGAAAAGGATGCCTATGGTCGTCCCCACCACAGTTAAGATGGTACGGCCCGTATCGTGATTGTTTACTGAGATTGATCGGATATCCTCAAAATTGATCATCAATTGCTGGCCGACCACCGGAACTATGGTCGTGTCCACCTCAAAATGAAGTTCATTCAGCGGCTGCTTTTCGTAATTTCTATAGCGATATGATTTATTGGGCACCCTTTTATATGACGCACGATGTTGTTCGCCAGGCAACAGGACCATTCCTGAAATGGTTCGGGTATCCTCATTTACCGTCAGATCCCGGAGGTGCCAAGATTCATTGATCATCGCATAATGATCCTGTCCGTTAAATTCCCGGATTTGTTCGGCCATATTTTCCCTGGTAAGCGGGACTTCCTTTACCCTGTAGTAGTTACACCCCATGGGTAGTTGCAGTACGAGGAAAGCGAGTAGCACAGACAAAAACCGTGTGATTTTGTGGTCTGTTTTGAAATAGTGCAGGGGCCTGATTCGTGTATTCTTTGTTGTATTCATAATCGGCTGGGTTTGATAAATAGTTAATCTAACCCCAAAGCTGCACTTTTTTAATGAATACCATGTCCGAAAAAATACAAACTGGATAAATTCGGACAAACTACACCATTCGGCCATCCCCGGAATGGAGGGCCTGTCCCCGCCAAATTATTTGTGCACAGGGCTTAAGGCGGATTTTTATTTATATATTTAGTGGAATATTAAAACGCATCCATTGAAAAATCTGGTAAGAGCCATCCTCGCCTTTTTAGGTGCGAAAAAATTGGGTGGGGGCAAATGCGGTTGCATTGGCACCCTTGTGTTATTCATTATTCTGTACTGGTTGCTCGGTTACGTATTTGAGGTGTTTTAATCCTTCGGTACCTGGCAAACGTTGGTAGTGCGGAAGTAATTGCAGATGCAGACGATGCAACAAGCAGGTACCCCTCTTTGGAAGGCAGCATTGAATTGCCCCGATCCGCTCATCGGGTCACCCCAATATTGATACCCCCCAGCAACGGTTAAAGAGAAACTTCCTCCTGCCCTGGCCAGGGAATCATCTTTTCATACCTGTTCCCAACCTATAAATTTCTATTTTTGCCGGATGGTAAAACAACGGCATTCCCAGTTAGAATTTGTGGCCCTGATGGCCTCCCTCATGTCCATTGCGGCTTTGGCCCTGGATGCTCTACTGCCTGCCCTGGATATAATAGGCCTGGCGGTAGGCACGTCGAGTCCGGCAGATCATCAGTTGCTGGTTATTTTATTCTTCCTGGGCCTGGGTGTGGGCCCGCTTTTTTTTGGACCCATATCCGACAGCATAGGCCGTAAACCTGTGGTGTACATGGGCTTCGCCCTCTTTATACTGGCAAGCATGCTATGCATTTATGCCGAAAGCCTTCTCTGGATGGTGACAGGCCGTATCCTCCAGGGGATTGCACTTTCCGCTCCGCGTACCATCAGCATCGCAATGATCCGGGATAGCTACAGTGGCAACTATATGGCCAGGATCATGTCGTTCGTTACGGTGGTTTTTATCCTCGTCCCCATTGTTGCGCCCGCCATGGGAAAATTTGTGCTCGACCATTATGGCTGGGAAGCTATCTTCCTGGTGCAGGTCATCTTTAGTATCCTCGTAGGTATCTGGTTCTGGAAGCGACAGCCCGAAACCCTTCCGGAGCGCTATAAAACCAGGTTTCGCGGCGCCATTTTTATCGATGGGTGCAAACAGATCTTCAGTTATAAACAAACGATTGTCTTCACCCTGATCTGGGGATTTATTACCGGTTCTTTCCTGGTCTACCTCAGTACGGCACAGCAAATTTTTCAGGAGCAATACGGGCTGAAAGAAGCTTTTCCCTACATATTCGCAGCCCTCGCCATCACCGTAGGCACCTCTACCCTTTTAAACGGTACCCTGGTCCTTCGTTTTGGAATGCTTCGATTGGTCTCCCTGGCACTTCTGGCTTTTATTACCACCCCCACGATCTACATTATGTTGTTCCACAACTCCGGGAACCCCTCCCTGGTGGCATTGCTGATTTTCTTTGGGATGCAGTTTTTTGCGGTGGGGTTCCTTTTTGGTAACCTAAGGTCGCTGGCGATGGAACCTGTAGGCCATATCGCAGGGATCGGAGCGGCCATCACAGGGTTTATCGCAACTGTAATGGCCGTGCCCATCAGCGGTTTTATCGGGTATTTTGTGATCGATACCGTGTTGCCTATGTTCACAGGATTCCTGTTCTTTGGCATTATCTCCGTAGCCATTCTGGGTTATTACCTGTTCACCAAAAAGAGTGGTGCCATTTCAGCATAGGCAAAATAAATGTTTTTAAGTTTTTGTTTACTTTAGTTCCACTAACTAGTTCTTAATCAATCCCTGACCTTCTATCCACGGTGCCCCGGCCGCCTTCAGTTCGGCCTCCAGTGCCGGGAGGCTTCCGGTAACCATTGCATTGAGTTTCCCTTTAATGGCGTTTAGCTGGCTTTGGGCAACATTCAGGGCAGCTTTATGTGTTGGCGTGGGGCCGTATGTACTGCTTGAAAGTGCCACAGCCCCGAGGAATTCTGCCGAAGTGGGGTTGGGTTTGGACTTCTCTCCTACCTCGGCTTTGGCCTTATTGCCGTTCAATTCGGTATCGATCTTCAAAATCTGAGTTCTGGCTTCATGGACCTTTTCAAACAACGCCGCAGAAGGTGATGTTGCGTTTTGCAACGCTCGCTGCATGGCGTCTACCTTGAGTTTGCTTTCTTTTAAAACGGTCTGTGTTGCCTTCAGATCCTGCTGAAAATCTTCAAACGTGTTGCGGAATGCAGCAATTTCCTCATGGGAGGCCCCTTGGAGGGCACCTTTGGCCAAAGGGACTACCTTAAAGGGTTTTGGCGGGGCTAATGATGTTTGTTCACCGTCCACCAATTTACTAAGGGCCACTGTATAAGTACCCGGGGTTGCCCGGATCGTCAGGTCAAAATATTCTTCCACCGACTTGGGAGGCTGCAACTCCTCCCCGCTTCTTTCTGCCACATCCAATGCCCAGTTCACACGGTTAAACCCCTTTTTATTGCCGCCCTTTACAACTTTGACCACCTGGTTCTTTTCGTCTTTGACCGTAAGCAGAATGGCCGGGCCCTGCTGCAATTTTTCGGCCTCCAGGGCATCCCAACCGGGAAAGGGCACAGCGGTTTTTTTCTTTTCCGCTTCCTTTCGGATGTTTTTAAGCGATGGTATGGAGTCCTTTAAAAAATAGGTGAACACCGCCCCGAAAGGTGGGTTGGGCGCAGCGTATTCGGCATTTCCCTGCCCGTAGATCTCGGACTTGGGAACGTACCACCAGGCCGGTTTTACATCGAACATGGTCGCTTCTTCTGTCAAGGTCTCCGCAGTAAAATCTCGCAGGGGGGAAAGGTCGTCAAGCACATAGAATCCCCTTCCAAAGGAGGCTGCCACGAGATCATTCTCACGTCTTTGAATGGTAATATCCCGTATGGCGATGGTAGGTAACCCGCCCTTGAGCTGTGTCCATTTACTACCGCCGTCCCTGGTGAAATAAACCCCGTATTCCGTGGCCGCGAACAGGAGGTCCTTTTGCACATGATCCTGGACCAGTCGCCATGTCAGCAATCGCTGGGGCAGGTTCCCGTTCATGATGGTCCATGTCCGTCCCCGATCTGTACTTTTGATAAGGTAGGGTTTAAAATCGCCATATTTATGGTTGTCAAGGGCTGCATAGACCGTAGAAGCCTCAAAGAGATCTGCACGCACATCATTGACAAAGGCCGTGACCGGGATTCCTTTTATGCTTCCCAACTCCAACTTACGCCATTCGGCACCGCCATCCTCACTGACCTGTATGATCCCGTCATCAGTGCCGGCGTACAGCAAGCCTTCTTCCAGAGGCGATTCTGCCATGGAGGTTATGCTGTTGTAATTAGACATGGCATTGACATCCCATGCATTGTCCCAACTTTGCTGCCCGCCCATGATGGGCAGGGCCAATCGTTCCTGGTTGCGTGTAAGGTCACCGGAAATGGCCTGCCAGCTATCTCCCCGGTTTTCTGACTTCCAGACCCTCTGGGAGGCATAATAGAGCCGGGTTGGCTTATGGGGGCTAACCAAAATAGGCGCGTCCCAATTAAAGCGTTCCGCCGGTTCCCCCAGGGCAGGTTGCGGCTGGATGAACACGGTTTCCCCGGTCGTCTGGTCTATCCGCCATAACCAGCCTTCCTGGAACTCCCCATAGGTAATATCCGGGTTTCCGGGTTCAACAGCCGATTGATGTCCGTCTGCATCCAGAGTAATCCACCAATCCGAATTGACAATACCTGCACTGTTCCTTGTCCTCGAAGGCCCGCCGTGGGACCCATTATCCTGGGTACCCCCATAGATATGATAAAAAGGCAAGGCATCGTCAACGGCTACCTTGTAATACTGTGTTACCGGAAGGTTCCTGATAAACTTCCAGGTTTTGGTCCGGTCAAAGCTTTCATAGAGCCCCCCATCGGTACCAAACAGGACATAGTTCGGATCTGAGGGTTTAAAGGACATGGCATGACTGTCCACGTGTTTCTTTTTCTCATTCATGTCCACAAAGGTCTTTCCGTGATCGTCGGAAACCTTCACAATGTTGTTCATAAGGTATAGTCTGCCATTTTCATGGGGGGACGCATACAGTTCCTGGTAATAATGCGGGCCTGTTCCCCCCGAGACCGTGTTCGACTGCTTTTTCCAGGACTGCCCGCCGTCGGATGACATGAAGACCAAGCCTTTTAAACGATTGAGCTCTATAGCGGCATAGATAATGTCCGGGTTAAAATGATTCATGGCCAGGCCTATTTTGCCCAAATTGGACTTGGGGATACCCATGGTGAGTTTAACCCAGGTATCGCCCCCATCCGCGCTTTTATGGATCCCGGATCCGGGTCCACCACCCAGATAGGCTGCCACCGTCCGGTGGCGCTGCCAGGTGGCCGCATACAACACATCGGGGTTCCCGGGGTCTATGAGGAGGTCGGTGGCTCCCACCCATTCGGTATCACCCAGAGTCCGTGTCCAGCTATTGCCGCCGTCCGTGGATTTATATACACCCCGTTCTCCCCCTTTTCTCCATAAAGGGCCCTGGGCGGCAACCCAGATCACATCGGAGTTTTCCGGGTGTACCAGGATTTTGGAAATGTGTTCGGATTGTTTCAGGCCCTTGTTGGCCCAGGATTTACCGCTGTCATGGCTTACATAGATACCATCCCCAAACCCAACATGGCGGCCCCCGACATTTTCCCCGCTGCCTACCCATACCGTATTGGGATTATTCGCATCAATGGTAACGCAGCCAATAGAATATGATTCTTGCTTGTCGAACACCGGCTTCCATGTAGTTCCCGAATTGACGGTTTTCCAAACTCCGCCGGAACCCACGGCCACATACCACATATTTTCATTTTTTGGATGGATGGCGATATCGGCAATCCGCCCCGAGGTAAGTGCCGGGCCAAGGTTGCGGAACTTTAATCCTGAAAATGCCGCCGTATCGGCAAGTTGTGAAAAAAGGGACGGGATCATTCCCAGCAGGCATAAAAGGACAATGGCCCTTTGGTTTATTTGTTTCATATTGTCTCTCGTTAAATTGATTTCGGCGGGTTGAAAATACTTAAAATTACACAAATCGCAAGGCCTGCTCATCAGGTTTTTTACCGGATGGTAAACCTTCTTGTATGAAACAATTCGGGCGGGCCATGAGGTACATTTTCAGGCATATAACTGTCGAATAACCGGGAGAGGTTATTACCAGCCAGGTCCTCAAGTTTTACATCAACATTCAGGACGTAAACGCCTTTTTTCCAATAATTAACAGGTGTAAAATAAATTTCTTCTTCCTGCTCAGACAAGACAAAATGACCCCCCAGTACGTCACCATCGGGACTAGTGACTGCGAGGGTCTCCTGCGCCAGGATTGCATCAATCGCCTCCCCGAATTGCAGGCGTAACGGTTCCTTGCTACCCGCCCGGGGAACCAAAATTTTCCAGGTGTTGATATCCGGTTTCCGGCTATCGCGATCTGTTACGTACAACCCTTTTCTCACCTGGCTTCTGAGTGGCATTCCCCTGGCTGACATCCAGGATCCGGAAATGCTTATTTCGTACTCATGTCCCTTTGTTAAGGGCAGGCCTTTTTCCCTGTTGGGGATGAGGTCTGTTTTAATTCGGCCGGGTTCGAGCCATAGGGTAAGCCGGTCGTGCTCTTTGTTCCACAATTCCGATTCCAGGCGCAAAAATATATCGACCTCCTCCCCCGTAGTTTTGTCTGTTACCTCGATAAATTGGACCGCATCCCCAACCTCCTGCATCGGCTGTGAGAACTGCAGATAGACTTTGAGCAGGTTTTCGGGCACCGTATCCTTGGAGGGATAGACGGCCAGGAGCTCCGGGGAACTGCCTGCCTGGCCCGCAGCCACTTTAAAAGTGGACAACAGCTTTTCTTTGTAGCGGATTTCATAGGACTGCCCGGCCGTAAAGGGAATTAACGGCCTGAATACATAACCCGATGCCCCGGGTCCCATCGATCCCAGCACCCGGGTTTCCGTATTCCCCGTTACATGGATGCTCAAAGTTTCAGGATCAAGGCCTGTACTTAATTGAACGGCTACCGGGCTGCCTTCTTCATAGGTCACCATAAGGTCCCGGATGCCTTGTTCCTCTTTACAGGCCGTGGCGCTGAGGATCAAACAAAAAAAGATCAAGGTGAACTTGATCTTTTTCCGGGGAAGTATATGGTGGATTACATCCATTTCGTGGTCCGACTTCTCAATACGAGATCGCCGTCTGCGGTTCTTTGAATATAGATGACATTTTCCTGGTCCAGGTTGTCCATTTGCAGGACATATGGAAAAGGCAGATTATCATAAGGCACGCCTTTGGCCACTGCAAATTCTTCCACGGGTTCTGTGAGCGATTTCTCAAAGCCCGCAATAGATTCGTATTTAATACGCATGACCGGGCGATTGCTGTTCGACATCAGGAAATATTTTTTCCCTTCTTTTTCATACGAGATCATGTCGAGGGGGGAATTCCCCGAGCCGAGTTCGGCTACGGTCCTGCCTTTGGTATGGACTCCGTCTTTCAGTTCACTAAGCGGGAAAAGCACCAGTGGCGTACACGTATAACTTGCCATCAGGTATTCGGTATTTTCGATGTTGATAATATCAAAGGTCTTGATCGGGGCATGGGTTTCGAATTCCCCATGTGCCGCATGCCAAATCTCCAGGGATGCGTAATTCTGGGCATCCGTAAACGGGAAAGGGATACTTCGGAACGTAGAGCCGAATTCCTTGTTGCTAAGTCCGGAGACCAGTACTTTTCCATCGTGGTACTTCAGGTCGGAAATTGCCCAAACGCGCAAAGGCCGCTCCCACTTGTCTTTTGCGTCCTCGGCAATGGGATTCTCCAGGACAATTTTGGAATACCCGATATTGTCGAGGGGAACATGCTCAAATTGGTCCCCATTCAAGGTAAGTAATACAGGCGTACCGTCCATGGCGGTCACCGCGAAGTAGACCTTTTTGGAAATTGGATTCACCACCATGTCATTGATTTCAATCTTGTCTGCCGTGGTCCCCAGGGCAGCACCAATTTTATCATCAATACCTTTCATATTGATCTCCTCTGCCGCCGCTTTTTCCTTCATATCCTTTGTGTCCAGGGCATAAACGGAAGCATTTTTGGTATCCCCTAAAAAAAGGATCCCTTCAGGCCCGAATGCCAGGGTGGCAATGGAGGCAATTTCAGGATTCCCGAAGGTAAAGCCCTCCTTAAGATCGCTTCCGACAGGATTGATGGAAAAAGAGATGGATAATAGTACAAGGGCACATAGCAATGCGCCGAATCCTAGTTTTTTCATAAGTTGCGTGTTTCCTTAAAAATATCGAATTTTTAAAAGCAAGAAAATGCCACCGTAGCCAATTAACGAAATTTTAACGAAGTGATTTGCCGGGTACTAAGCAGATATGAGCCTGCTGAGCCCGGTGGTGATTCCAACGAACTCCCCGAGGCGGGGCAATTGCCTGCTATTTTTAGCCGGTGCGAGGTGAATTCATGGCTGCCGGAGTACGCTTTTGCCTTGAAAAACCTGCCCGTTGCAATGGGATACCCGAATTATTTTTGATTTATTGATCCCCTCACAGGGATTCGTCTTATTGTCTGAAACGATTCTTATCTTTGGGCCTTAAAAAACACTTTCCATGTTGATCTGGGCAGCCTTTATCTTCACGATTATCATTTTCCTTGCGCTGGATCTCGGAGTATTCAATAAATCGGATCACGTCATCCGCACGAAGGAAGCCAGCATCTGGACGGCCGTTTGGGTTACCATTGCCCTGGGATTCAGCGGGGTGATTTACTGGCTGTTCTCCGCCGGACTCATTGCAAACCCAACAGATTTAACTCCCGGAAATGCCGTACTAAAATATATCACCGGTTACCTGATAGAGCTTTCATTGAGTATGGATAATATCTTTGTGATAGCCGTCATCTTCGGGGCCTTTAATATCCCCCCCATGTACCAGCACAGGGTATTGTTCTGGGGAATACTGGGGGCCATTGTCTTCAGGGCCTTAATGATCATTTTTGGGGTAACACTGATCAATAAGTTCGATTGGGTCATCTATATTTTCGGGGCATTTTTGTTGTACACCGCCTATAAGATGTTAAAATCCAGGGAGCACGAATTCCACCCCAAAAAGTCGTTTGTGTTCCGGCAGATCAAAAAGATCTACCCCATTACCAATGTCGTCAACGGGCATCACTTTTTTGTAAATCGCATGGGCCTTAAAGCTGCTACGCCCCTTTTTGTATCACTGATCGTTATTGAGTTAACCGATATTCTTTTTGCGTTGGACAGTATCCCGGCTATCCTGGCAATCACGGCGGATCCCTTTATTGTTTTCAGTTCCAATATCCTGGCCATCCTGGGGTTGCGCAGCATGTATTTTCTGATTTCCCGGATGCTGCAGAAATTCAGGTATATCAATTACAGCCTGGTGGTCATCCTTGCCTTCGTGGGCTTAAAAATGATATTTTCTGAAATTGTGCACCCCCCCGAGTGGGTATCATTATCGGTGATCGTAGTGTCTCTGGCTTTCGGGATCATCGCATCGATCAGGATCCCGGAAAAACATCAGCATCCTTAACCGAAACGCACGGTTGTACCTTTAAAACTTCTGTGGTGGCTGTCAGAAAAATTTCAACAATGCATTTTGGCCATCCCAATATATTCAAGAATGTTTCTTTCCAATTCCTGGAATTCCCTGAATTTATCTGTTATGCCCTCAATATGGAGATCCAGGGTTTTTTTATGCTCACGGAGTGCATTTATGAGCTCCCTGTTTGTGGTGCGCATGCTTTCAATCCGGGTTTTGATGTCCTGCTTCCGTTCAAATAAGCCCGGCGTTTTGGGCTCACAGGTATACGAGTTCAAGTGTGCGTTTAACGATGAGATATCGCTGTTGATGCGTTCAAGCCGAAGGATGGCACCTGTTTTACTTTTCGGAATGGTAGGTGATACTAATTCTGTTTTCATGAGATGGGAGTTTTGGGGATTCCTTTTAATCTGGTAACTAAAATAAAATTACAAAAATTGTGCAAAGAATCCTACACTTAAATCACTTGAATTCAGACTTTAACAATTTCTTATCTTTAATTTAAACCATACGACGCACACAAAAATTTGGTTAACATAAAATTAAATTTGGAAATCGATTTTCCCTTTTCTATTTTAAAATCAAATACGACCTCCATGAATATCAACTTTGAATACAATCAGGTGAAGGCCAGTGAAAGGCTGGAAGCACTCGCCATAAAAAAGCTGGAAAAACTGGAAGATAAGTACGACTTTATTATTCGGGCCGATGTTTTTATTAGAAGCGAAAACACCTCCGCCCGGCAAACAGGTAAGATCTGCAATATTCGGCTTAGTGTTCCCGGCCCGCGTCTTTTTGCCGAAGCCAGCCATGCCACCTATGAAGCCTCGATCGCCGCTTCCATTGAAGATCTTGAACGACAGCTTCGCAGGAGAAAGGAAAAAATGAAACGCAATTAACCCTGCATATTTATATTGCCCAGGGCAATCGCCTACCGGGTTTTTATGTATACGCCCGCATCCCGTTACCATATGCCTGAATGCTGACAAAGACTATGGTTCCACGTTAATTTTCCCATGGAAAGGGGATAGAAGTGATAAACAAAGGACTAGTACTCTTCGGGATGCTGGAACTGAATATCGGCAATGACACGTTCCCATTTATCAGAGGTCGGAGAGCTGTAGAGTTCTTTTAACAGCCTCCGTTTTTTTCGATCCGTTATCTTCAATGTATCAATTATCCGACGTCTCCTTTGCAGCAGGGCAATCCGTTCCTTTTTAAGACGGATCCTATCGTCCACGGAAAGTACCAAGGCGGGCTCATATTGCTCCATGACCGTTTTCTTCTTTACCTTCATCTCTTTTTTGGACAAGGTTTGGGCGTCCTGTCCATGCGCGGCCGGAGTAGGGCAACATAAGAAAAGAAGGAAAGTAAGGCCAACCCAGGAATGTGATTTCATTTTCATATCAAGTAAAGTCTCGCATGCAAAATAGCCATTTTTGTGGGAAAGAAGGGGGGCAACCCTGTAAGAATTTCGCCGGCCTGTCGAGTTTTTGGGCCATTTATCGTCAATCGGAATCATTTTGCCTTTAGTCGCCTCCAAAACCTCATTGACACAGAATGCGAATTACACTGCGGTGGCTTTTAACGGGCCTGCTGTTTATTTCTGCGGGACAGGCCCAAAAAAGAAATTCTTCTGCCCGGATCAGTTTCGACTTCGCTTCCAAAAAGGCGGATGGCAATCCTGAAGGCCGGAAGCTTCCACAGGGACCGGTCCCTTAAGTCTGCTAAGTATTTTAATGAGGATAACCATCCGCTCTTTCATTTTGAAAGTACGGAAGTCGAGGAAAAGTCCCGTATATGTGGTCGTTCCAAATAATTTCCCATATATTACCGATACTGCACAATTCCCTTAGGAAATAAGCCATAGCGTACACAGGTAATAACCCCCCATCCACAACCAATTTGGTCCTGGCATGGTGTATAAATTCGCCCATCGTTATTTCCCGGTTAATTTTTGCTCAATGATCCCCAGGGCATCTTTAACGGTCAGCATCTTATCCATATCCTCATTTTCAAATGCGATATCAAAGGCATCTTCCACATCCAGGACAATATCAACAAGGTTGGCAGAATTGATATTGAGTTCATTGATAAAATGACTTTCCCGGTCAATGTCACCGATGGCAACATCTTCAGGCAAATAGGTCTTTATGATATTTTTTAACTGAACAAACTGTTCTTCACTGGACATTTGCGGTCTTTGGATTAAGTGGTTAACAACGCACTGGTTGCCGTATTAATTATGCAATGGATAAACCAATTGATCTTAAGGAATTGATGCCTCCATTTATATTTTATACCCCTTGATTCCCAATGCTTCCCCTGAACTTCCCTCCTTGTCTATCTCTTCAGTCGGGATAAGCCCTAAAAATAACACAAGCATTCACATCGCCAAAACCAAAATTGGCTTTTGCGAGAATTTTTGGAGCATAATCGAACGATTTTAACGGGATCCTGGATGGGTCGACCAATTTTGCTATTTCGGGATGCAGGTCTTCGCAGTTTATATTGCCAAAAAAACGCCCCTCCCTGAACTGCAACAGAGTGGCAACACATTCAAGGCTTCCGGCAGCAGCAAGGCAATGTCCCATGGTACTCTTAAAGGAGTTGATAAAAGGAAAATCCCGGCCCGCCCTGTTCAGGGCACTGGTCCAACTGGCAATCTCGGTGGCATCTTTTGCG
>Ga0102947_1000247_pt1 | contig 20183 bp, 17 predicted proteins | sample SalPon2A_A_D2_MG_FD_78210 | JGI IMG/M metagenome (GOLD analysis project Ga0102947, IMG submission 78210) | Soil microbial communities from South San Francisco under conditions of wetland restoration - Salt Pond MetaG R2A_A_D2_MG | ecosystem: Environmental > Terrestrial > Soil > Wetlands | place... | reverse complement strand
GCCAGGTGACCTACCACGGGCCGGGGCAGCTCGTCGGCTACCCGGTGATCAACCTCGACCCGGACCGCCGCGACGTCCGGCGCTACGTCCACGACTTGCAGGAAACCCTGATCCGCACCCTCGCCGAGTACGGCATTCAGGCGCGGCGGCGCCAGGGGCAGGCGTTCGTCGGCGTCTGGGTGGGGGAGGAGAAGATCGCCTCCCTCGGCATCCACCTCAAGCGCTGGATCACCACCCACGGCTTCGCCCTCAACGTCACCACCGACCTGTCGTTTTTCGAGGGCATCGTCGCCTGCGGCCTGCCCGAGACCCGGCTGACCTCCATCGAGCGGCTGACCGGGGAGCGGCCGGCCCTGGGCGAGGTGGCGGCGGCCTACGCCCGCCACTTCGCCGACGTCTTCGACCGCGCTCTGGAAGAGATGGCGACGCCGCCGGGCGCCACCGGGTGAGCTTCCAATTCCTCGACCACACCGCCGACGTGGCGGTGGACGTCGCCGCCGACTCCCTGGCCGCCCTCTACGCCGAGGCCGCCCGCGCCTTCACCGACACCCTGACCCCGCTGGCCGGCGTCGAGCCAGGGCAGACGCTGAAGGTCACCCTGGAGCTGCCCGCCGGCGCCGACCTCGCCTCCGATCCCCGCGCTCGGGAGGACCTGATGGTGGAGTGGCTCGAAGAGCTCCTCTACCACTTCGAGGTGGACGGCTTCCTCGCCGCCCGGGCCGACGTGGATCTGTCCGCCGAGGCCCTCTGCGCCACCCTCCACGGCGAGAGCTACGACCCGGACCGCCACCCCGTCAAGGTCTTGGTCAAGGCGGTCACCTACCACGCCCTGGAGGTCCGCCCCACTGCCACCGGCTGGACCGCCCGGGTGATCTTCGACATCTGACGATGAGATGGCTTTCCAAGAGGTGTATGATCTGGATCTCATACACATCGTCGAGGGAGACGGCATGCGCACGAACATCGTTCTAGATGACGACCTGGTGGAGAAGGGTCTACGCCTGACCGGGGCGCGGACGAAAAAGGAACTGGTCCATCGGGCGTTGGAAGAGTTGGTGGAGCGTCATGCGCGAAAAGATCTGATGGACCTCGCCGGCCGCATCGAGTTCAGCGAAGGCTACGACCACAAGCGACAGCGGGAACTGCGTACCTTTGAAGATCCTGGTTGACACCTCCGTTTGGGTGGAGGTCTTGCGGGATGCCTCCAACCTCGAACCGTTCCAGGACGCCGTGGGTGACGGCGAGATGGTGCTGACCCGCTTCACTCAGTTGGAGTTGCTCCAGGGATGCCTGCACGAGAAAGAGTGGATGAGCCTTCTGGCTCACCTGGAGGACCAGACCTATCTCGAATCGGAGCCGGACGACTGGACGGAAGCCGCCCGGATCTTCTTCGACCTGCGCCGCCGAGGTCTGACGGTGCGCAGCCCCATCGACTGCTGTATCGCCCAACTCGCGTTACGCCATCAGGCGCTCCTCCTCCACCGGGACCGGGACTTCGAGACGATCGCCGGGGCCCGCCCGCTGAACCATCGGCGCATCGACTTCTGACCCGCCCGCACCTACCACCGGGCCGGCAGGGTTCTCGCACCGTCTCTTTGCCATGAGCCCGTCCAACTCCAGTTCCGACCTGCCCCTCGAACGCATCGACGACACCCGCTGGCGGATCCCGCGCCACGGCGGCATGCGGGTCGATGGCGTGGTCTACGCCGACGACGCCATGATGGAGGACATCCGCTCCGACCAGAGCCTGCAACAGGTGGCCAACGTGGCCCACCTGCCGGGCATCCTGGGCGCCTCCATCGCCATGCCCGACATCCACTGGGGCTACGGCTTCCCCATCGGCGGGGTCTGCGCCACCGACCCGGACGAGGGGGTGGTCTCCCCCGGCGGCGTCGGCTACGACATCAACTGCGGCGTGCGCCTGCTGGCCGCCGACCTCGATCGCGCCGACCTGGCCCCCCGCCTGCCCCGGGTCATCGACCGCCTGTTCGACCGCGTCCCCACCGGGGTCGGCAAGGGGCGCGACGACCTGCGCCTCTCCGACGCCGACCTGGCCGGGGTGCTGGAGCAGGGCGCCGCCTGGGCGGTGGGGCAGGGGATGGGGGAGGAGCGGGATCTCGAAGCGCTGGAGGAGGGCGGGCGGCTGGCGGGCGCCGACCCGGGGGCCGTCTCCCAGCGGGCGCTCTCCCGGGGCCGCACCCAGCTCGGCAGCCTCGGCTCCGGCAACCACTTCGCCGAGGTGCAGTACGTCGCCGAGATCTACGACGAGGCGGCGGCCGACGCCTTCGGCCTGGCGCCGGGGCAGGTGACGGTGATGATCCACTCCGGCTCCCGCGGCCTCGGCCACCAGGTGGCCAGCGAGCACATCAAGATCATGCAGCGGGTGGTCGAGCGCCTCGGCATCGACCTGCCGGACCGCCAGCTCTGCTGCGCGCCGCTGACCTCGCCGGAGGGCAAGGACTACCTGGCGGCCATGGCCGCCGCCGCCAACTTCGCCTTCGCCAACCGCCAGGTGATGACCCACTGGGCACGCCAGGCCTTCGCCGAGGCGCTCTCCTGCGCGCCGGGGGAACTGGGGCTGGAGGTGGTCTACGACGTCTGCCACAACATCGCGAAGTTTGAGGAGTTCGAAGGCATCGGCGAGGGCGGTGGGACCGGCCGCGCCTGCGTCCACCGCAAGGGCGCCACCCGCGCCTACCCGGCGGGCCACCCCGGCGTGCCGGAGCGCTACCGCGCCGTCGGCCAACCGGTCTTGATCCCCGGCGACATGGGGCGCTACTCCTACGTCCTGGTGGGCGGCGAGCGGGCCTACCGGGAGACCTTCGGCTCCGCCTGCCACGGCGCCGGCCGGCGGATGAGCCGCCGGCAGGCGAAGAAGCAGGCCCGGGGCCGTTCCCTGATGGACGAGATGGCGGAGCGCGGCGTCGTCGTCCGCGCCGCCGGCATGGCCACCGTCGCCGAGGAGATGCCCGACGCCTACAAGGACGTCGCCGACGTGGTGGAGGTGGTCCACAAGGCCGGCATCGCCCGGAAGGTCGCCCAGCTCCGGCCGCTGGGGGTGATCAAGGGGTGATCTAAAGCCGAGCGTCCACCCGCGCCAGGCGGCGCTCTAGGGCGGTGGTGTCGGGCTTCTCCGGGTCCAGGAGCGCGAGGGCCCGGTAGAGGCTCCAGGTGGCACGCGAGCGGTCCGGGTCGAAGAACTGCCACCGCTGACGCGCCTTCTGGCGCAGGGCGGCCAGCAATTGCTGGGCGGAGAGGTCGCGGCCCAGGATCTTGCGCATAGACGCCACCCCGGAAGGCACTTTGGTGCTGAAGACCCCTTCCCCCTGTTCCCTCCAGCCTTCCTCGCCCAGGGTGCGCCGGAGCATGGCCAACGCCTTGCGGCGGCCCGGCTCCCGGGTGAGGCCGAGGCCGGAGGTGACAAAATTCTCCGGCGGGTAATACTCATCGTCGCCCCCCGTCGGGACCCGTTCCTCCCCGGTGATGCGGCGGAAGCGCCGCTCGCTGGAACCCAGGCCGCGCATCCCCTCCTGCACGTCGTCCTGGGTAAGGGTGTCCAGCAATTGGATCCCCACCTTGGCGCCCAGCCCACGGCTGCTGCCGAGATCGTCCGTGTCGTTGTCTTCGGCGAAGCCTCCGACCCCTTCGCGGATGTGGAACTCGGGGTACTGCAAGTCCCGCTTGCTGACGTGAGCCTCCAGGGTCACCAAGCTGTCGCCGTCTTTGGCGACCACCGTGGCGCCGTGGTGGCCGCAGGCCTGGTTCCCCTGGAAGATGTGCCGCATCTTGTCCCCGATGTCGATGACCGGCTCGATGGTCTCGACGTCCTCGAACTGGATCTCCCCTTCGCTCTCGTCCGCGTAGCGTGCCCGCTCCTCGGCGATGAGCAACTGCAACTGTCCCGCGAAAGCGTCGCAGTCATTGACCCCGAGGATGCCCTGGCTGGGCTGGTTTTCCGGTGCGACATTGTCGAATAGAGACTCCACCCAGCCGGCGAGCTGGCCGGCGTCGAAGCCCCGGTTGGCTTCGTTGCGGGCCACCAAGCGGGCGTTGGGTCGCCACACGCGCAGAGGTGTCTCGTCGGTGGCGACCTCCGCCTTGCTGCCGTACAGACCCTCCGGCTTGGGCGGGTCGGCCTCGGCCTCGGAGTACAGGATCTCCGTCGCATTCGGATCGACGTAGTACTCGTCGTTCTCCGTGGCGTTCATCTGTCCGAGGTCCACCGCCCGCTGAATGACACGGTGGATGGTCGCCGGGCTCGCACCCAAGCGCAGCGCCCGTGCCAAGGTCGCCCCGCCGGGGCGCGGCCCGGGCACGGCTCCGCCCGTCGCCGGGGGCCGTGCCGCCGCCGTCCGAGACATCCGATCCGGTGCCCGTTTCCGCACCGCCCTTGCTGTTGTCATGGCCTGTAGATGCTAGCAGCAGCCACCATCCCGGATCGGTTTCGCCGACTTGCAGCACTCAAGGAGGTAGCGATACCGACATTCGTCAGTTCCCGATTGCGACCCCTTCCGAAGGGAGAGACCATCATGGGTAAGAAGTGGCTGTGGATCTGTGGCATCTCGTATCTGCTGTTGACCCCGGCCCTGGCCGGCGGCGCCGAGGCGGCCCCCCGGGGTGGCGACGGGCCGGCGCTGGAGGCGCCCACCCCGGACGTCGTCGGCGCCGACGTGGACTTCTTCGCCGCCCGCTGGGACCGCGTCCAGCGGGTCGAGCCCACCGGACCGGCGGCCCCCGACATTCTCGGCCTGGCCACCGCCGCCGCCGAGCAGGCCGACGACAAGAAGGCGAAGAAGAACGAGGAGACGGTGCTCGCCCTCTACGGGGCCTTCGCCGTCGGCGACCTGGACACCATCCTCGCCATCATCCACCCCGACGTGGTGTGGATCGAGTCCGAGGGCATCCCCTACGGCGGTACCTTCATCGGCCGCGACGCGGTGTTCGCCGGGGTCTTCGCCAAGATCGCCGAGGACTGGGACGACTTCACCGCCGAGATCAACCTGATCTTCGCCGCCGAGGCGGACCGGGTGGTGGTGCTGGGGCAGGACAGCGGCACTTTCAAGGACACCGGCAAGAGCATGGTGGCGCCGGCGGCCTCCATCTGGACCCTGAACAAGGACGGCCAGGTGGTGCGCTTCGAGCAGTACATCGACACCCGGGCGGTGTACGAAGCGACGATCCCCTGAGGGGGGCCGGGCACAGCCGGCCCGGGGTAGGGTAGGGCACATGGTTTCCCCGCTTTCCAGCTCCCGGGCCGGCTCCGGCCAGGCCTCGTTCTCCATCGGCCTCAACGCCGTCATCCTGGCGGTCACCGAGGAGGCGCCCCGCGTCCTCACCCTGCCCGGCCCCGGCGGCGAGGCGGCGCTGCCCTTCGGCTCCCTGGACCCGGAGAGCGAGCGCACCCTGGAGCTGGCCCTGCGGGTGCGGGTGCGCGAGCTCACCGGCCTGGAGTTGGGCTACGCCGAGCAGCTCTACACCTTCGGCGACCGGGACCGGGACCCGCGGGTGCGCGAGGCTGGGGTGCGCCCCATCTCCATCGGCTACCTGGCGCTGACCCGGGAGGTCACCACGCCGGGCAAGGCGGCTTGGCGCGACGCTTACCGCTTCTTCCCCTGGGAGGACTGGCGCCACGGCCCGCCGGCGATCCTGGAGGAGGCCGTGGTGCCGGCCCTCGATGCCTGGGTGGAGGCGGCGGAGTCGCCCGTGGTGGCCCGGAGCCGGCGCGAGCGGGCGGACATCACCTTCGGCCTCCACGGCGCCACCTGGGACGGCGAGCGGGTGCTGGAGCGCTACGAGCTGGTCTACGAGGCGGGCCTGGCCACCGAGGCGGAGCGCGACCGCCAGGCGCGGCGGCGCCTGCTGGCGGAGCAGGGGGGCGACACTGGCCAGGTGGAGGGGGTCGGCGGGGGCACGGCCGAGGCCGGCGAGGTCCGGGCCGGCGAGCCCATGGCCCTGGACCACCGCCGCATCCTGGCCACCGCTCTCGGCCGCACCCGGGCCAAGGTCAAGTACCGCCCCGTGGTCTTCGAGCTCATGCCCCCCACCTTCACCCTCTTCCAACTGCAACAGGTGGTGGAGGCGCTGGCCGGCGTTCACCTCCACAAGGGCAACTTCCGCCGCCTGGTGGAAAAAGGCGGCCTGGTGGAGGGCACCGGCGAGCACGCCTCCACCGGCGGACGCCCGGCGGAGCTGTTCCGCTTCCGCCGCGACGTCCTGCGCGAGCGCCCCGCCCCCGGCGTCGGCCTCCCCGGCGCCCGGCGCTGAGCCGGTCGAGCTGAGCCAGCCCCGCCTGGAATACACCGTCGCGTCACGCGGTTGACACAGACAAATACTCAGGGTTAGTATAAGTCTGAGCAACGAAGCCGAGCACCACTTCCGACTCCACCCCTACCGACCACCACGAACTGACCCCCACAGAAGACCAGGCCGGCGCGGCCGGCCTTTTTCTGACACTAGATATACTCAGATTGAGAATAATAGCCGAGCCCCTGCCGGCCCGGCCCCCCTTCGGGAAGGAGCACCACCCATGACCCTGGCGCCCTCGACCACCCCCGACACCGCCCTCGACACCGCAGCCATCAACCCCGCCGTCCTCGACTACACCCCCGAGGTGGCGCGGGCCACCGCCCCCGTCTACGAGCGGGTCAAGGACGTCATCCCGGAGATCGAGTGGCCGGTCCACGCCCCCTACGTGGCGGCCATCGAGAAGCTGAAGAAGGAGCGCAACGCCGTCGTCCTGGCCCACAACTACCAGACGCCGGAGATCTTCCACGGCGTCGCCGACTACGTGGGCGACTCCCTCGGCCTGGCCCAGGAGGGGGCGAAGACCGACGCCGACGTCATCGTCCTGGCCGGTGTGCACTTCATGGCCGAGACGGCGAAGATCCTGTCGCCGGAAAAGACCGTGCTCATCCCGGATCTCAGGGCCGGCTGCTCCCTGGCCGAGTCCATCACCGCCGCCGACATCCGGCTCCTGCGTGAGCGCTACCCCGGCGTGCCGGTGGTGACCTACGTCAACACCTCCGCCGAGGTGAAGGCGGAGTCGGACGTCTGCTGCACCTCGGCCAACGCCGTGGCGGTGGTCGAATCCATGGGCACCGACCGGGTGATCTTCCTGCCGGACGAGTACCTGGGCAACTACGTGGCCGCCCAGACCGACGTCGAGGTGATCCTGTGGAAGGGCCACTGCGAGGTCCACGAGCGCTTCACCCCGGACCAGATCCGCGCCTTCCGCGCCAACCACGACGACCTCCTGGTGCTGGCCCACCCGGAGTGCCCGCCGGAGGTGCTGGCGGAGGCCGACTTCGTGGGCTCCACCTCGGGTCTCATCGGCTACGTCGGCGAGCACCGCCCGAAGCGGGTGGTGATGATCACCGAGTGCTCCATGTCCGACAACGTGGCGGTGGAGTACCCCGACGTCGAGTTCATCCGGCCGTGCAACCTCTGCCCCCACATGAAGCGCATCACCCTGCCGAAGATCCACCGCGCCCTGGAAGCCATGGAGCACAAGGTGGAGGTGGACCCGGCGGTGGCGGAAGCCGCCAAGCGGGCGGTGGAGCGCATGCTGGCGGTGGGTCGAAGGGAGGGCTGACCATGACCGCCCCCCGGGTTGAGACCCTGCGCTCCGGCGCGCCCCTCGCGGTAGACCGCGTCCATCTCTCCGAGGTGGTGGTGGTGGGCACCGGTGTCGCCGGCCTGGCCGCGGCGCTGGGCAGCTCGCCGCGGGCGGTGACGGTGCTCACCAAGTCGCGCCTGGGCGAGGGCGGCTCCTCGGCCTGGGCCCAGGGCGGCGTCGCGGCGGCGGTGGGGGAGGACGACTCCCCCGAGATCCACGCCGCCGACACCCTGGCGGTGGCCGGCGGCCTGGGCGACCCCGAGGTGGTGGAGCTGCTGACCCGGGAAGGGCCGGTGCGGATCGGCGAGCTGATCGCCCTGGGAGCGCGCTTCGACCGCGCCGAGGGCGGCGGCGCGCCGGAAGCCAGGCAACGCCTGGAAGATGAGGCCGCCCTCGCCGGGGAGCCAGGTGCTGCCTCGGCGTCCGGCGACGGGGCCGCGAGAACCGCCGTTGCGCCGTCCGGCGCCCAGGAAGGCAGGCTTGGCCTGGCCGCCCGGCCCGCGCCCGCCGGGGAGCCAGGCGCCACCTCGGCCCCCGGCGCTGGCGCAGCGGGAGCCGGCCTCTCCTTGGGCCGGGAGGCGGCCCACAGCCGCCGTCGCATCCTCCACGCCGGCGGCGACGCCACCGGCGCCGAATTGGTGCGCGCCCTCACCCGGGCGGTGCGGCAAGCCCCCGGAGTGCGGGTCGAAGAGCAGTGCTTCGCCATCGACCTGGCGGTGGAAACCACCGCGGACGGGGGGCACCGGGTGGTGGGCGTCGTCACCCTGGACGCCGCCGGCCGCCGCGCCCTCCACCTGGCCGGCGCCGTGGTGCTGGCCACCGGCGGCCTGGGCCAGCTCTACCTCCACACCACCAACCCGCCGGAGGTCACCGGCGACGGTCTGGCCATGGCGGCCCGGGCCGGCGCCCGGCTGGTGGATCTGGAGATGGTGCAGTTCCATCCTACGGCGCTGGCGGCCGGGTCACTGAAGGCCGGGTCGGCGGAAGCTGGCTCCTGGGAAGCCGGGTCGCTGGAAGCTGGCCAGGCGGCCACCGACGCCCCCCGCTCGCTCCTCACCGAGGCATTGCGCGGCGAGGGCGCCGTCCTGATCGACTCCGCGGGCCACCGCTTCATGCTCGACGAGCACCCGGACGCCGAACTTGCCCCCCGGGACGTCGTCGCCCGCGCCATCCACCGTCGGCGGGAGGCGGGGGAGGCGGTCTACCTGGACGCCCGGGCGGCCGTCGGCGAGCGTTTCCCGGAGCGCTTCCCCACGGTCTTCGAGAAGGCCATGGCGGCGGGCATCGACCCCCGGGTCGAGGCGCTGCCGGTGACCCCGGCGGCCCACTACCACATGGGTGGGATCGCCGTGGACCGCCGCGGCCGCTCCTCCCTGCCCGGCCTCTGGGTGTGCGGCGAGGCCGCCTCCACCGGCGCCCACGGCGCCAACCGGCTGGCCTCCAACTCGCTGCTCGAGGCGCTGGTCTTCGGCGCCCGGGTGGCCAAGGACACGGCGGCGCGCCTCACCGGCCTGCCCGGCAGCGGCCGCGCCCAACTGGACCGGCTGATGGCAGGGGGGCGGCACCTGGAGGTGAACGATTCGGTGGCGGCGGGCGACCCCGCTGAAACCGCCGCCGAAGCCACCTCCGAGGCCGCCGCCGAGCCTTCCGGCGACCTGCTCTCCGCCCTCCACGACCTCCGCCGCCGGCTGCGGCGGGCGACGTGGAGCCACGCCGGCCTGCTGCGCGACGAGGCCGGCCTGTGGCAGGGGGCCCGCGCCCTGGATGTCCTGTCCGCCGAAGCCACGGCCGTGGCCGGGGAGGTCGAAGCCGCCGGCGGCTTCGCCGAGCGCACCCACCTGCACGAGACCGAAAACCTCCTGCTGGCTGGCCGCCTGGTCATCGCCGCCGCCTTGGCGCGGCGCGAGAGCCGCGGCGCCCACCACCGCCAGGATCACCCGGCGGAGGAGGCGGCCTGGCGGCGTCACCTCTTCGCCGGCCTGGGTGAGGAGGGCCGGATCGAGATCGCCGTCGGCGAGCTGCTGCCCAGCGAGGGTCGGGAGGAAGATGTGGCGGAGCCCGCCGCCGCCCGCTCCGCCGCCACCGGGTCGTCGCCGCCCGCCCGCCGCGCTCCCTCCGCCGGCCGCTCCCGGCGCCCGCTGGCACCGCCGGCGGTGGCCGCCTGGGGAGGCCCGCGATGAGCGCTGCCGCCAAAGAGAGCTCTTCCTTCGCCGCCCTCGCCGGCGGCAGCGCCGCCGGCCGCATCCAGCCGTTGCCCCCGCTCCTCTACGAGCCCCAGGTCCGCGCCGCCCTGGAGGAGGACCTGGGCCGGGCCGGGGACCTGACCACCGATGCCATCGTCCCCGCCGGCACCCACGCCCGCGCCCACGTCGTCGCCCGCGCCGCCGGCCGGGTGGCCGGCCTGGACGTGGCGGCCGCTGCCTTCCGGCTGCTCGATCCGTCGCTGGAGGTGGAGAACGTGGCCCGGGACGGCGCCGACGTGGAGCCCGGCGACGTGCTGCTGCGGGTCTCCGGCGAGGCGCGCTCCATCTTGACCGCCGAGCGGGTGGCCCTCAACTTCCTCGGCCACCTGTGCGGCATCGCCACCGCCACCCGGGACGTCGCCCGGGCGGTGGCCGAGGCCAATCCGCAAGCCCGGGTGGTGGAGACCCGCAAGACCACCCCCGGCCTGCGGATGCTCCAGAAGTACGCCGTGCGCTGCGGCGGCGGCAGCAACCACCGATTCGGCCTGGACGATGCGGTGCTCATCAAGGACAACCACATCGCCCTGGCGGCCCGCGCCGCCGGCAGCGACCCGAAGGCGGGAGGCGGCGTCGCCGCCGCCATCCGCGCCGCCCGCGCCCGGGTCGGTCACCTGGTCAAGGTGGAGGTCGAGGTGGACACTCTGGAGCAGCTCGACGAGGCGTTGGCGGAGGGGGTGGACGTCGTGCTCCTGGACAACATGAACCCCGCCACCCTGCGCCGCGCCGTCGATCGCGTCGCCGGCCGCGCCATCACCGAAGCCTCCGGCGGCATCACCCCCGACACCGCCCCCGCCATCGCCGCCGCCGGCGTCGACCTCCTCTCCATCGGCTGGCTCACCCACTCGGTGAAGAACCTGGACGTGGCGCTGGATATCGAGAGCTGAGCATTGGACCTGCCCGGTCGCGGGATCTAAAATTCGCAGGTCATGGCCAAGGTCCACAACGACGAGCCGACCCTCAACGATCAACTCGGTCGCACCGAGCTGATCCAGCGCATGGCCAAGACCATCGCCGAAGCGGACCCGCCCCAGGTCTTCGGGCTGCACGGTGACTGGGGAACCGGCAAGACCAGCGCCCTGCACCAGCTTCACTGGCACCTGGTGGGGGAGTGTCCCCAGCAGGAGGTCGAAGAGTGCGAGGGATTGGAAAAGGGCGAGTACAAGGAGTCGGTGACCGTGGTTTGGTTCGAAGCATGGCGCTACCAGTACGAGGCGGTGCCCATCGTCGCCCTGCTGCAGGAGATCCGCACCCAGTTGCCTTGGACGGCAAAGGCGCTCAAAGAGTCCAAGAAGCTGATGGATGTAGGGATTCGCGGCGCCTTGCTCTCGTTGGAGCACCTGACCAAGGGCATCGGGTTCCAGGCTTCCAAGATCCAGCAGGCGGGGGAGCAGTGGGAATCCGAGAACCTGGCCACCCGGCTTCCTTCGCAGATGATCCGGGAACACCTGGAAGCCGCACTCGGTAAACTGTTGGGAGAGTCTGAAGAGGGGGAGCCGCCACAGAGGTTGGTGGTCCTGGTGGACGACCTGGATCGCTGTGAGAGCAAGACCGCTTACCACCTGTTGGAAGGCATCAAGATCTACCTGAATCTGCCGAATTGTGTATTCGTCCTCGGGATGAACCAGGAGATCATCGAAGGGGCCGTGGCGGAGCACCTGCCCCAGCCGGACGAGGCTGATCCCTGGCCTCGGCGTCGCATGGCCAAGCGCTACCTGGAGAAGCTGTGCCAGAACATCTGGCACGTTCCACTGGTGGAGGAGCCGGCGGAGTTGACGTCCCACTACCTGGAAGGATTGGAGCCAATTCAGTCTGTCCCTGTCTGCCAGGTGTTGGAGAGTTATCCCAACTCCCTTCCACCGGTCCCCAGGAAGATCAAGGGCTTCGCGAACCTCCTGATCCGCTTCGAAGGGCATCTCCAGCGTGTTCAGAGCGAGGCGGGCACCGAGCACATCCGTCCGTTCGAGCAGTCCTCGCCGCCCCGCTGGGCCGGCCTCGTGATCGTCCACGCCTACCTCTACCACTTCCATCATCGGCTTTACCGCCTCTTGTGGAAGGAAGGCCGGGAGTTCTGGCGAGAGCTGTTTGAGTGGTGTCAAGGGCGTCCAACTCGGCTGGAGCGGCACATGGGTTCCATGCGGCTACGGCGTATGCCGGAGGAACTGGTCAGCGACAAAGCGCCCACCCCCGAGTCGACCGGTCCCCTCGTCTTGCAGTTCCACGACCCGGCCGCGGACGACGTGTTCCACGTGGCCCCGCTGATCGTAGATCTGGAAGAGCTGACCGAGTACGAGGCGGCGCTTCACCTGCTTCGATGATCGGTCTCGTGCTCCCACCGGCGGTAAGGTAGACCCACCCATGGCATCCCCCCCTTCCAACCCTCATCGGCGAGAACGACTCTTCCCCGCCGCCTACGACAAGCCGGACCGCTCCGGCTTCGCCAACCCGTTCAACGACCGGGTGATCCTGGAATACTACCGCCAACTCCATTACTGGCACGGCTTCATCCGCTTCCTCGGCATTCCCAAGATCAAGAGCGAGCCGGACGTCCTTCTGGACCGGCTCTTCGTCACCCCGGAGCTGAGCCCGCGCCCACTGTCCCCGGACGAGGTATCGAGGGAGGATCGTTCCGACGACCGGACCCGCCTGCTCGACTCCGTGCGGACCCACCCGCGCCTGGTTGTTCTAGGAGATCCGGGAAGCGGCAAGTCGACCCTGGTCAGTTGGATTGCCTACCAGCTCTCCCGCTCCAGCAAGAACCCCTGGGTCCAAGCCCTGGGTCCACTCCTGCCGTTGCCCATGGTCGTCCGCGACCTGAAGATCGATCCCGACGGGGGTTGGGACGGCTTGGTGAAAGCGTTTCTAGACCGGCCGGTGGCCAAGGACCTGGATCGCGGCACGGTCACCGCTTACCTGGAGCGGGGCCAGGCCCTCGTCGCCCTCGATGGTCTGGACGAGCTCACCGGGGTATCGGTCCGCCGGGCGTTGCGCGACGCCGTCCACGAAGGCGCCGGGCGCTACCCCGGTTGTCGCTTCCTTCTCACCTCCCGGGTCGTCGGCTACGATCAGGTGCCTTTCCATCATTCTTGGCGCTGGGAGAACCCGGACTTCATCACCGACCGAATCGATACTCAGCGGTCATTGTCGCAGCACCTTGTGAGCACGCACGGAGAGGAACAGTCCGAGCCTCCCAGCGCAGCTGACAGGGGACAATGGGCGGAGGTCGCCTACGTTGCTCCGTTCTCCGACTCCCAGATCGAGGACTTCGTCCAGCGTTGGTACGCCCGCCACACCGAGGCGGAGGAAGAGGCGGAGCGCAAGGCGGCGGACCTGCTGAAATCCGTCCGCTCCAACCCCCGCACCCTGCGCTTGGCGCGAATCCCCAACCTCCTCACCCTGATGGGCCTGATCCACCGGATCTTGGCCCACCTGGCCCGCGAGCGGGTGGTGCTCTACGGCACCATCGTTGACGCCTACCTGGAGTCCATCGACACCTTCCGCGGTCTGTCCAAGGCGGACTACAGCCTGGACGAGAAGAAGCGCTGGCTCGCCCTCGTCGGCTTCCGCATGCAGCAGCGCCGCTCCGAGGCAATGGAGGAGCGAAAGCCTCGGCAGAGCGAGCGGGAGATTCTGGTGTCCGAAGGGCAGGTGGTGGAGTGGCTGACCGAAACCATGGCTCGCTCCCCCCGCCCCGGCGACACGGCCGATCCCGGCGTAACCGCCCGTGCCTTCGTCGACTACATTGCCCGCCGCAGCGGTCTCCTGCTGCCCCGTGGGGAAGGCCGTTACGCCTTCACCCACCTCTCCATGCAGGAGTACTTCGCAGCCCTTTACCTGGAGCGGCGGCTGACCTCGCCCCGCTGGTTGCGGAAAGGGGATGCCCAGGATAGCTTCGGACCGAAGGAGTTGACCGCCTTGGCCGATGAGGACGCCTGGCGGGAGCCGCTGGTCCTTCTCTTCGGCCTTCTCGCCGGTCGCCCCGACTGGGCCGAAGAGCTGGCGGACCTCTTGTTCGGTGAAGAGTTTTCATTGGTGCGCCGTGCAAAGCCGCCGGAAGGCGCTGCTCGGGCTCGCTTGCTGGCGGAGGCCGCCGCAGATCCCTATTCAGGGTTGCCGGGGTCACTTCGGCAGGCTGGTTGGGAGGTTTGCTGGGAGTGGGAGCTATCTCTTTTTTGTAACGTACCTGAAGGAGTACTGCTTACCACTCTGAATCAGGTGTCCAGAGCGCTGTTCACGGTGGGTTCGGAGGAGCAATCGGGGGTGTGGAATGCACTGCTGAATGCCGAGGCGCGTCGGGAATCCGCTTCGATTCGGTTGGATCTGTCCGGTACAGGAGTGACGGACGTCGGCCCGCTGTCGGGTCTGGAGCGTCTTGAGAGGCTAGGTCTGTCCGGTACAGGAGTGACGGACATCGGCCCGCTGTCGGGTGTGGAGCGTCTTGCGGTGTTGCATCTGTCCGGTACAGGAGTGACGGACATCGGCCCGCTGTCGAGTCTGGAGCGTCTTGAGTGGTTAAGTCTGTCCGGTACAGGAGTGACGGACATCGGCCCGCTGTCGGGTCTGGAGCGTCTTGCGAAGTTGCATCTGTCCGGTACAGGAGTGACGGACATCGGCTCGCTGTCGGGTCTGGAGCGTCTTAAGTGGTTATATCTGTCCGGTACAGGAGTGACGGGCATCGGCCCGCTGTCGGGTCTGGAGCGTCTTGTGGATTTGGATCTGTCCGGCACAGGAGTGACGGACGTAGGCCCGCTGTCGGGTCTGGAGCGTCTTGAGTCGTTGGATCTGTCCGGTACAGGAGTGACGGACGTAGGCCCACTGGGGGGTCTGGAGCGTCTTGAGAGGTTGTATCTGTCCGGCACAGGAGTGACGGACATCGGCCCGCTGTCGGGTCTGGAGCGTCTTGGGTGGTTGGATCTGTCCGGGACAGGAGTGACGGACTTAGCTCCGCTGTCGGGTCTGGAGCGTCTTGAGGTGTTGATTCTGTCCGGCACAGGAGTGACGGACATAGGCCCGCTGTCAGACCAGGAAGGACTCCATATAATCGGTCTTTCTGCGCCCGGAGACTGATCGCGCCACCCACCCGGCCGCCACTCCTGCGGGAAGCTTTCGACCCCCCACTCCGTTATCCTCCATGCCATGAGTGAACTAGTACAGATCGGCGGAGCCCCGTCCAAGGAGGCCCCCGCCGCCGCAGCAGATACCGCCAGCAACGAGCGCCGCCAAGGGCGGCCCGAGTGGCTGCGCATCAAGCTCGCCACGCCGGCCGAGTACCACAAGGTGAAGAAGCTGGTGGACGGGCTGAACCTGAATACGGTCTGCCAGGAAGCCCGCTGCCCCAACATCTACGAGTGCTGGGGGCAGCACGGCACCGCCACCTTCATGATCCTCGGTGATACCTGCACCCGGCGCTGCGGCTTCTGCGCCGTCAACGCCGGCCGCCCGCCCGCCGGGCCGGACCCGGAGGAGCCGGGCCACGTCGCCGAGGCGGTGGCCGGCATGAACCTGCGCCACGCGGTGATCACCTCGGTGGACCGGGACGACCTGCCCGACGGCGGCGCCCAGCACTGGGCCGACGTCATCGCCGCCGTCCACGCGGCCGACGCGGATTGCGCCGTGGAGGTGCTGACCCCCGACTTCCGCGGCGTCGATGAGGCCCTGGACATCGTCCTGGCCCCCAGCCCGGAGGTCTTCTCCCACAACATGGAGACGGTGCCGAAGATGTACCGCAAGGCCCGCCCGGGAAGCCGCTACGAGCGCTCCCTGGCTCTCCTGGCCGACGCCTCCCGCCGCCGCGACGCCGGCGAGTACGAAGGCGTCGTCAAGACCGGCATCATGGTGGGCATCGGCGAGGAGCCGAAGGAAGTCTTCGACCTGCTGGCCGACATCCGCGGCGCCGGCGTCGAGGTGATGACCATCGGCCAGTACCTCCAGCCCACCCCCCAGCACCTACCCGTCGACCGCTGGGTCCACCCGGAGGAGTTCGCCGAGTACAAGGCGGCCGCCATGGAACTCGGCTTCTCCCACTGCGAGTCCGGCCCCCTGGTGCGCTCCAGCTACCACGCCCACGAGCACGTCGGCGGCGAGGCGAAAGCGCCGAGTGCGTCTCCGGCCGCACTTGCCAGTTAGACGAGCCACCAGCTACACACTGAGCTGACTTTTCCCGAGAGGAATTCGCGATCATCTCGCTGGCTGATGCGGTCAGAATGAGGTCGGCAGTAATCGACCTGCAAGAAGCGCTAGGTACATTCGTCAGCAACTCGGAAATCGAGCCTCGGCCAGGATCAATGGCATCAGCGGAACTGGAGGGTTGGGGCGACGAAGAAGACCTGAAAACAGCGTACGGTCAAGGGCACCTGTACGTTGAATCGGCCTCAGACCACCTGTATGGCTTGACCCGCTTGCTTCAAGAGCCGGCTGCAACGATTGCCTGCTGGACCTGCACGAGGGGGAGTTTGGAGGCTGCTGCCTTCGCTAGTTGGATCTTTAGCCCATCGATAGGTGCATCTAAGAGGGTGGCCCGATCCATGTCCTTGAGATTTCATGCGGTTGCAGAGGATGTGAAGTTCGCTCGCGCGACGGGTCGGAAGAATGATCTGAAGCTCTCAAGTGAGAGGCTGACTCACATCATTCAGCAAGCGGAAAAGAGAAGTATTGAAGTGTTTTGGCACAAGAAAAAGCCCGTCGCGGTAGGGGTCAGAGTGCCATCAGCAACGGACCTCATTCGCAAGGTTTTCGGTGATGAAGGAGCGTATCGACTTACTTCCGCCGTGGCACACAGCCGGTCTAATATCCTCGCCCAGTCTAGCTTTCGACAAGCTTCTGCGGACGATCCGCTGCTCTTAACGAAGGGCATCAGTAATGCTTCGGTCGCTTGGCTGCTAATGCTTGGAGTGGAGGCCTTGTCGCGGTCCACTTGGGCGCGAGCCCAGTTGTTTGGGCACGACACCTCGGCTCTGAAGAGCATTTTGGAGGATGGCTTCGACGAAGTCGGTCTTAAGTCCTCGCTGCGTTTCTGGCGTTCATAGATCTCAGTTCCAGGAGTGGAAGACTGATTCTGGAGATCTCATTCTCGCCGCCTGCTGACCAGCCACAACCCACCGGCGATCAGCGCGAAGCCCAGCGCCGCGTTGGCGGCCATGGTCTCGCCCAGGATGAGCATCGCCAGCAGCGCCGACAGCAGCGGCTGAAGCGTCGTGTAGGCCGCCACCAGGGTGGGCGAGCTGCGGCGCACCGCCCAGGTGTTGAGCGAGTAGGCCCCCAGGGTGGTGACCACCACGATGCCCACCGCAATCCAGACGCCGGTGGGCAGCACCGCCGGGTCCACCCGCACCAGTTCGTGGGCACCCACGGCGAAGATCCCCAGCGAGCCGAAGAAGAACGAGCCGGCGATGACCCAGCGCCAGGAGACGCGCTTCAACACCGGCCGCTGGAGCACCAGGAACGAGGCGTAGAGGAAGGCGTTGGTGAGGATCAGCAGGTTGCCCAGGGTCTGGTCGTCGGAGAGCGAAAAGCGGGTCGGGTCGAGGACCGCCAGGGCGCCCAGCACCGCCAGGGCGATGCCCGCCAGGCGCCAGCGGCCGATGCGCTCGATGCCCAGGAGCGCCCCCACGGCGGCGGCGAAGACCGGGATCGACGGCATCAGGATGGCGGCGTTGGTGGCGGTGGTGTAGGACAGCCCCCAGAGGAAGAGCACCTGGTTGCCGAACACCCCCAGCATCCCCAGCAGCGCCAGCCAGGGCAGCTCCCGCAGCGGCGGCAGCTTGCGCTCGTGGCGCCAGGCCAGCATCACCAGCACCGGCATCACACAGCCCACCCGTACGCAGGCCAGCGCCAGCGGGTGGATCTCCGCCAGCGCGAACTTCCCCGCGACGTGGAACGTGGAGAAGAGGATCTGCACCGTCAGCAGGGCGGCGTGGAGTTGGAGGTGGCCGCCGTTTTCACCGCCGTCGGCGCCCTGGGTGGAGGCCGTGGGGGAGGGCGGCGCGGGGGTGTCGTTGGGGGGGCGCGTCATGGGACCGGGACTGTAGCAGAGGCTCCCGCCGCCGGCGCCCTTCGCGGCTCTCTTCGCGGCTCTCTTGGCCGCCCTGCGTTCGGCCCTGCGCGCGGCCCTGTGCGCGGCCCGGCCCGGGTGATAAAATCATCGCGATGACTTCCGACACGAACACCGACACCGCCACCGACGTCAAGATCCGCCCGCTGGACGAGCTGGACATCTCCGACATCATCGCCATCGACGAGAAGATCGGTGGCGAGTACCGCCCCGACGTCTGGGAGACCCGGGTGGGCTACTACCTGCGCCGGGACCCGGAGGGTTCCATGGTGGCGGAGGCCGACGGCAGCGTCGTCGGCTTCATGCTGGGGGAGACCGCCTCCGGCGAGTTCGGCCTGGAGGAGTCCACCGGCTGGATCGAGGTGCTGGGCGTCGATCCGGACTTCCGCGGCAAGGCCGTCGGCCGCCGCCTGGCCGAGGCCATGCTGGAGCACTTCCGCGCCTCCGGTGCCACCAAGGTGCGCACCCTGGTGGACGAGGAGATGGAGGGGCTGCGCTCCTTCTTCTCCTCCCTCGGCTTCGAGGAATCGACGCTGCGGCCCTACGTCAAGGAGCTGTAGCCGGGCTACGCGCTTGCGCCTGCTCGCAGGCGCTTGTGCGTGAGTGGAACAATCCACCCCGCAAGCGTGTTTTCAAAGTCAGTCACATCGAATACGGGCACATCGCATCGGGGCGAATCTTCGCCCACCCCATCGCCGCCCTTCATCACCGCTGGAGCCACCGATGAGCACCACCACGACGCTGATCCCCAAGAAGTACCACAACGCGGTCGAGCGCTGGCGCGAGACCTACCTGCCCGACTACGACTACCTGATGGACAATTGGGAGAAGCACTTCCCGAAGGAGCCGCGGTTCGAGCTCTGCGCCTATCGGGAGTCGGGGATGTGCGGCGAGGTGGAGTGTGGTGAGGAGAAGGGCAAGCCGAAGAGCCGGCGGGCGGTGGATCTGCCGGAGGAGGCCTCGCGCCACCTCTACGGCGCCATCCGCGCCCAGGCGTCGACCGAGTTCGGGTCGATCCAGCAGCACCGCACCACCTTGGCCCGGGCCCAGGACGAGCAGGAGCAGATGTGGATCCTGCGCATGATGGCCGAGGAGCTGCGCCACGGCTACCAGATGCTCCACCTCCTTTCCGACGACCCGGGCTGGGCGGAGCTGTCCGGCCAATCGACGTCGGACACCATCGAGGAGATCCTGTCGATGACCACCGGTTCCCACATGCTGGGCGCCTTCAACATCGACTTTGATTCCTTCATCGACAACGTCACCTTCTGCGGCCTCATCGACCGGGTGGGCAAGTACCAGCTCAACATGCAGAAGGTCAGCGCCTACTCGCCGATGGCCGAGTCGATGCCCCAGATGCTGCGCGAGGAGGCGTTCCACCTCGCCGCCGGCGTGGTGCCGATGCGCCGCTGGGCGACGGAGGCGGCGGCGGGCGAGGGGTACATCTCGATGCGCATGCTGCAGAAGGCGATCAATAAGTGGCTGCCCCGGGGCGTGGAGATGTTCGGGGACGAGCGCGGTGGCAGCACCAACGTGCGCCTGGGGTTGAAGCCGATGAAGAACCTGGAGGCCCAGGACCAGTACTACGCGGAGTGCGCCAAGCTGGTCCACGACGTCAACATGCGCTACGTCCGGGCCAAGCTGCCGAAGCTGTCCATGGGCGAGGCCAAGGACGCGGTGACCCGCATCCTGGACGATGGTGAGGTGTTCCAGGGGATCAAGCCGGACGATCTGATCCGGGTGCCGGTGAAGGAGTTCTTCCGCCGCCGCGGGGTGCCGGCGTTCACCATGGTGGGCAACGACGGGACCCAGTTCAAGACGGTGGAGGAGTACCTGGCCCACCTGCGCCAGCAGCTCCCCGAGGTGTACCTGGCGAGCCGCGACTTCAAGGACTTCGTCGAGGTGCTGCGCAAGGTGGCCAGCGGCGAGATGGACGGGGAAGAGGCGTCGGGGCAGATGCCGCAGCTCCGCCGGGTGGCGGGGACGTGCCCGTGCTCGAAGTCGGTGCGCTGGGTCGTGGACGATCCCAAGGCGGCCGCCGAGCGGGTGGCCACGGCCTGACCCCCACGACGGCACGATTGGCGTAACAGGCCGGCATCTCCCACCGTGACGGGAGACGAACCCCGGGGCCCTTCGGCGGGTCGCGGGGTTTTTTGCGTTCGGGGCGGGAGGGCCAGGGGTAGCGGCGGGGGGAGCGGCGAGGCGGGGACGGGGAGGGGCGGGAGCGTCGGTGCAGGGGCCGCCTCGCTCTTGTGGAAGTGGAAGTAGAGACCGTGGC
>Ga0102947_1000246_pt1 | contig 20187 bp, 16 predicted proteins | sample SalPon2A_A_D2_MG_FD_78210 | JGI IMG/M metagenome (GOLD analysis project Ga0102947, IMG submission 78210) | Soil microbial communities from South San Francisco under conditions of wetland restoration - Salt Pond MetaG R2A_A_D2_MG | ecosystem: Environmental > Terrestrial > Soil > Wetlands | place... | reverse complement strand
GGCGGTGTCAGTGGCGGTGTCGGTGAGATGGGCGCCGCCGCGGCTGGACAGCGCCTGCATCAGCGACGGCGAACCGGTCAACGCCTCCGGCTGCCCCAGGCCGGCGCCCTGGACGACCCGCAGCGCCCGCCACAGGTCGCGGTCTACGGAGGCGGCGGCGAGGATCTCCTCCACCCGGTCGTGGGCTTCCCGCCCGGTGAGGCTCTCCGCCGCCGGCTCGCTGACCTCCAGCACCGTCTCCGGCCCCTTGACGTAGCGCTTGCGGTAGCGGAAGCGGTAGTCGCCGCAGCGCGCCTCCACCTCCACCTCCGGCCCCACGTCCCGGCCCAGCGGCTGCGCTTCCCGCACCTCCTCGGCGGTGGACGAGTCGCGGCGCTCGAAGAGCATCTCCAGCGCATCCGCCAGGCTGGTCTTGCCGATCTCGTTGGGGCCTTCGAGGATCGTCACCCCGTCCTCGGCCAGCTCCACCCGCTGCTGCCGGACGCCCCGGAAATCGCGCACCGCCAGCGACAGGATTCTCACGCCCCGGCCCTCCCGGAGCCGTCGGTCTCTTTGGAGTTGGCGGCACTGGACTCGGCACTGGTCTCGGCGCCGGTGTCGGCGGCCAGGCGGTAGAAGAGCGCCAGGGCGTCGGCCGCCACCCGCGCCTCGCCCCCCTCCTCGTCAGCCTCCGCCAGCAGCTCCTCGAACGCCGCCGCCGCCCAACCGCTCAGGTCCAGGGCGTCGCGGTCCAAGTCGTCGGGGATCAGGGTCAGCTCATCGCGGCCGGCCCGGTCGACGGCGGCGAAGCGCTCGCCGGCGGCGGCCAACAGGCGGTCCAGCTCGACCCGGGAATGGAGGGGAAGGTGGCCGGTGAGGTGCAGCCTCAGGACGGTGCGGGAGGGATCGGCGACCCCGTCCAGTTCCTCCTTCAGGGCGAGCAGGTCGTCCTCGCCGGCGAGGTCGAAGGTCCGGCGCAGGAAGTGCCAGCGCCCCACCTCCAGCTCCTCGACCCGGGGCGATCCGTCCCCGAGGTCCACCAGCAGCACCCGCCCGGGGCGTTCCTCGTTGAAATCGGTGGCCTCCGGCGTGCCCGAGTACCAGATTCCCTCGGCCACCCGGGTCGCCGAGTGGCGGTCGCCGAGGGCCAGGAAGTGGTAACGGCCCTCCTCCAGGTGGCGGCGGGCGTCGTCGAGGCGGATGCGCGCCGGGTCGTCGGCGTCCGGGCTCAGGCTATCGACGGCACCGTGCCCCACCATTACCCGCAGCCGTCCCGAAGCCGGCTCCAGCGCCTCGGCGCGGCGCGCCACCAGGTCGATCAGCGGCTTCTTGTTCGGCCACGGGGCGCCCACCACCTCGACGTCGGACGAGATGCGCACCGGGCTCTCCCCATCCAACACCTGGACGTTGCGGGGCTGGTTCTCCCGGAAGGCCTTGCTGGTGTACACCGACGCCGCGTCCAGAGCGTCGTGGTTGCCCGGCAGCAGCAGCACCGGCACCGCCACCGCCGCCATGGCGTCCAGCCCGCGCAGCAGGGTCCGCCGATCCACCCGGTTCGAATCGAAGACATCCCCCGCCACCACCACGAACCCGGCCGCCTCCGCCTCCGCCAACTCCCCCAGACGCCGAATCGCCTCGAAGCGGTCCGCCGCGTAACGCGCACGGGCGTCCTCGTCGAGGTAATAGCGGCTGAGGCCGAGCTGCCAGTCTGAAGTGTGGAGAAACCGCATGGAGGATGCAAGATCGTAACAGAGGTCAACCCGAGGCGAGAGCGGTGCTAGTCTGTACCTTCCACGACCCCAGCCAGCCAGCAAGCCTGCCAGGAGAACCGCCATGCCCAAGACCCGGAAAGCCGTCCCCATCCTTCTTCTGACGGCCCTCTGCCTCGTCTCGGCCCCGGCCGCCACCGCTCAGCTCGCCATCGACAGCCCCGCGGCTACGACCCGCGCCGCATCCCCCGGGCCCGGCCAAGTCATCGCCGCTCAGGCCACCCCCTCGTGCAGCGGCGGCATCGTCTACGACGACGGCGAGGCCGACGACGCCGTGCGCCTGAACAACGCCAACAACGGCGCCGGCCTCAATGTTGACGTCGTCCAGCTCTTCGAGGTCGGCGAAGCCGACCGCCTCATCGAACAGGTCTGCGTCTGCTGGAACAAGATCGGTGAGCCGTCGGCCACCTTCCTTCACGAACTGATCTTCTACGCCGACAACAACGGCGCTCCCGGGCAGCGGTTGGCCACGGTGGCGGCCCAGATAGACTCGGCCCCCGCCTACCTCACCAGCAGCTTCTTCAGCTACGACGTCTCGGACCTGGACATTCGCAACCCGACCGAGAACGTCTTCATCGGTGTCAGTTTCTTCGGTGGCGACAGAGGCAAGGCCGGACACGCCCTCTGCTACGACGGCGACGCCTCTGGGGATCAACCGATTTTCGCCGCCCTGGCCGGCTCGGAGGGCTGGACCTCCTGGCAGACCCTGGTGGAAAACAGCGACGAAGAAGAAGACATCGACCCCACCATCGCCCTCATGATCCGCACCGACACCGAAGAAGAAGTGGCGGAGACCTGCCCCGCCACGCCCTGCGTCGAGGACGCCACCACCCTCTGCCTCAACGACGACCGCTTCCGGGTCACCGCCAACTGGACGGCCCCCAACCTGGACCCGCCCACCGGCCCGGCCATGGCCCCAGCCGAGGAGCTGACCCCGGACACCAGCTACTTCTGGTTCTTCAAGGACACCAACGTCGAGATGGTGGTCAAGGTGCTCGACGCCTGCACCTTCTCCACCCCCCGCTTCTGGGTCTTCGCCGGCGGCCTGACCAACGTCGAGGTGGAGATGAAGGTCTGCGACACCCAGGAGGGGATCCAGAAGACCTACGTCAATCCCCCGGAAACGCCGTTCCAGCCGATCCAGGACACCAACGCCTTCGCCACCTGCCCGTGACGCCCTGACCCTGACCCGCCCGGCCGGGCCGCGAGCGGCGGGGCGGGCGGCAAGGCCGAGCCATGTTCAGCCATAAGATTCCCCTCTTCCGGGTTTTCGGCTTCCAGGTCAACGCCGACCTCTCCTGGTTCCTGGTGGTGCTGCTGGTCGCCTGGTGGCTGGCCACCCTGGTCTTCCCCGAACCGGGGCTGGCGCCGGGCCTGGCCGAATCCACCTACTGGCTGATGGGGGCGGTGGGCTCGCTGCTCCTGTTCTCGAGCCTGCTCCTCCACGAGCTCGGCCACGCCCTCATGGCGCGGCGCTTCGACCTGCCGATCCGGGGGATCACGCTGTTCATCTTCGGCGGCGTCGCCGAGATGACCGAAGAGCCCCCCGATCCCCGCACCGAGTTCCTGGTCGCCGTCGCCGGGCCGGTGGTCAGCGTGCTGTTGGCGGTCGGCTTCCTCGGCCTCCACGGTGCCGGCCTGGTGGTGGGGCTGCCGGCGGCGGTCAACGCCATCTGTCTCATCCTCGGCGTCCTCAACCTCTTCCTGGTCGTCTTCAACGCCATACCCGCCTTCCCCCTGGACGGCGGCCGGGTGCTGCGCTCGGCGCTGTGGAAGTGGAAGGACGACCTGCGCTGGGCGACCAAGATCACCGCCGGCATGGGCAACCTCCTGGGACTGGTGATGATCGGCGCCGGCGTCGCCATCGCCATCGTCACGGGTGATCTGCTGGGCGGTCTATGGACCGGCTTGATTGGCCTCTTCGTGCGCAACGCAGCCCGCATGTCCTACCAGCAACTCCTGCTGCGCCGCTCCCTGGAGGGCGAGACGGTCTCCCGCTTCATGGAGACCTCGCCGGTCACCGTGCCCCGGGCGCTGCCGGTGCGCGAGTTGGTCGATCGCTTCATCTACCAGCACCACTTCAAGACCTTTCCGGTGGTCGATGACGAGCGCCTGGTGGGGCTGGTGACCACCCGGGCGGTGCGCGAGCTGCCGCGGGAGGAGTGGGACCGCCAGACCGTGGGCGCCATCGCTGACCCGGTGAGCGAGGACAACACCGTGGCCCCGGACATGGACGCCATGCAGGCCCTGTCGTTGATGAGCCGCACCGGCACCTCCCGCCTGCTGGTCGCCGAGGACGGCCGACTGCTGGGGATCCTGGCTCTCAAGGACCTGTTGAAGTTCTTCTCCCTGAAGATGGAACTCGAGGACGCCGACTGAGCTAGGTCTGGGCTTCGCCCCAGGCTAGAGCGAGCGCAGCTTCTCGATGCCGGCGCGCAGCCGGTCCCGCAGGCCGCGGCGGGAGTCGTCCCGCACCCGACTGCGGGCGTCGCGGCCGATGTCGCCGTGGACCGCCATGGAGATCTCCGAGTTGATCTCACCCCCCAGCAGGATCGCCGCCGCGGTGACGTAGAACCAGAGGAGCAGCACGATCACCGCGCCGAGGGACCCGTAGGTGCGGCCGTAGAAGGCGAAGCGGGAGACGTAGGCCTGCATGCCGAAGGAGGCCACCAGCCACAGCCCGACGGCGACGCACGCCCCGGGGGTCAGCCACACCCGGTGCCGCTTGGCCAGGTTGGGGGCGAAGTTGTAGATCATGTCGAAGGCGAGGATCACGCAGAGCAGCACCAACCCCCACTGGACGACGCCCCACACCCAGGCGAAGGGCGCCCCCAGGCCGAGCTGGAAGGCCATGCGCTCGGCGATGGAGCGGCCGAAGAAGATGGCGATGAGGCCGATGGAGATGAGCACCGCGAAGACGGTGACCAGCACCAGGGACAGCAGGCGCCGCCAGACGATGTTGCGGCTCTCCTTCAGGCCGCAGGCGGCATTGAGGGTGCGGCCGATGGCGGCCATGCCGTTGGAGGCGATGAAGAGAGCGGCCAGCAAGCTGAGGGAGAGCTTGCCGCCGCCCCGGGCCTGGACCACCTCGTCCAGGGTGGTTTGCAGGAGGACGGTGACCTCCGGGCTGGGGGCGACGGCACCGACGAACTCGAACAGCTCGTGGCGCAGCTCCCAGTTGCCCCAGGCGACGTAGCCGAAGAGGGTGGTGAGGAAGAGGAGCAGGGGGAAGATCGACAGCAGGAAGAAGTAGGCCAACTCGGCGGCCCGGCCCATCAACTCGTCGCGCCACGCCTGGCGGTAGACGCGAACCGCGAGGCGCCACCAGGAAAGACCGCCGAGATGCCACATGACCAACATCTCTCTCACACTACCAGCGTCACCCTGCCGCCTGCCGCGGGGCCGGGCTCACCGATCCGGGTCGCTGGGCGCGTCGGGGTTGGTAAGGACCTTCCACACCAGGTAGCCGGAGATCCCCAGGACCACCGGCCAGGTGATGCCCAACATCAGCCAGGCGCCGGCGCTCATGCCCCACCCCCTTCGCCAGCCCCGTCGCTCACCCCGGAACCGATCCCGCCCCGCGGCCCGCCGGGGATCTCGCCCCGGGCCGCCTTGCGCCGCCAGGAGCGCCAGACCAGGAAGGAGAGGACGGCGAAGACCGAGGTCAGGAGCAGCCGGGTCAGGTCCTGGACGAAGCGCGGCGTGGCGTTGCCGGCGGCGTCGAACCAGCCGCCCTCCACCCCGACGTGGAGCACCTTGCCGAGAACGCTGTCGGCGGCCAGCGGCCAGCCGCCGCCGGAGGTCAGCACCGACACCGCGGCCTGCCAATCGCCGGCCTCCGGCTTGATGATGGCGGCCACGAAGACCAGCAGGATGAACGGCGGGGTCACCCATTGGATGAGGAAGCGGAAGATCCGGGGCACCCGGATGTCGGCCCCCCGGGTCAGCTCCTCCCACCCCTGGTCGATGCCGAAGACGTAGGCGAAGGCGACCGCCTCGATCAACCCGAAGGCCACCAGGCAGAAGGTGCCGGCCCAGAAGTTGAACTCGTCGAAGGCGCCGCCGGGGAAAAAGAAGACGCAGAGCAGGCCGAGGACCAGGGTGACGCCGCCAAAGAGCAGCGACGACCCGTTGCGGCCGATGTCCAGCTCCTCCTCGAAAAACGCCATCACCGGCTGCCCCATGGACAGGGACGAGGTGATGCCGGCGAGAAACAGCAGTCCGAACCACATCAGCCCCGCTACCGGCGCCCAGGCGCCCCAGTTCTCAAACAGGGTCGGCAGGGTGAGGAAACCCAGGGCGAAGCCGTCGCCGCCGGAGGTCGCCTGTTCCACCGCTCCCAGCCCCAGGTAGGCGACGCCGATGGGGATCATGATGGACGAGCCCAACACCACCTCCACCACCTCGTTCATCCAGCCGGCGCTGGCGGCGTTGAGAGCGATGTCCTCGTCGCGGCCGACGTAGGAGGCGTAGCAGGCGATGGAGCCGACCCCCACCGACAGGGTGAAGAACACCTGCCCGGCGGCGGCCAGCCAGGTGGTGGGGTTGGCCAGGCCGGAGAGATCCGGCCGCCAGATGAAGTCGAGGCCGACCAGCGGGCTGGCCACCACCCCGGGGGCGTCCAGCGGCAGGGTGAGCCCGCGCACCGCCAGGACGACTCCGAAGATCAGGAGCAGCGGCAGTCCGATCTTCGCCGCCCGCTCGATCCCCCCGGCGACGCCGCGGGAGAGGATGGCGACGTTGAGGGCCAGGGTGATGAGAAAGAAGATCAGCGCCTGTCCCGGGTGGGCGAGGGTGGTGGCGCCGTCGATCCCCAGGTAGCGCGGGAAAAACTCCGTCGCCGGCACCGACTCGAAGGTGCCGATGGCGGAGTGCCAGGCGTAGGCCAGGGCCCAGGACTCGATGTAGCAGTAGAAGGCGGCCACCGCCAGCGGGATGAAGAGGCCGAAGACCCCGGCGTACTTGAGCCACCGCTTCGGCCCCAACACGTCCAGGATGCCGGGCAGGGCGTGGTAGCCCCGGGTGCCGCCGTGGCGGCCGATGGCCCACTCCACCCAGAGCAGCGGGATCCCCATGAGGACGAACGAGATGAGGTACGGCACCAGGAAGGCGCCGCCCCCGTTCTGCGCCGCCTCCGCCGGGAAACGCAGGAAGTTGCCCAACCCCACGGCGCCGCCCGCCACCGCCAGCACCAGCCCGATGCGCGAGTTCCACCCCTCCGCCTGCCGCGTCGCCATGCCTACCTCCTGTCGTCGGCCGTGCCCGGCCGCCTGTGATGTCCAAAGTCCCCGGAAGGATACAGAAAAAGACCGCCGAGGTGCGTGCTACGCTCCAGCGCAGACTCCCCAACCGACCCCACGGAGACCGTCCCATGACCCACAATCCCTTCCACTGGCGGCCTGAAACCGCCCGCTTCAGCCTCGGCCCCCTCCCCCGCGTCGCCCTTCTCGCTCTCACCCTCGCCGTGGCCGCCGTCACTCCGGCCGTCGGCGACACCGGCGATCCCCAGGGCGAGCCCCAGCCGCCGGTGGCCGAGCGCGACGCTGCGACCACCGAGCTCCACGGCGTCACCATGGTCGATCCCTACCCCTACCTCAAGGACAGGGAGGACCCGCGCACCATCCCCTACCTGGAGGCGGAAAACGCCTACACCGAGGCGATGACAGAGCACCTCGACGGGCTGGAGGAGGAGCTCTTCCAGGAGATGAAAGGGCGCATCCAGGAGACCGACCTCTCCGTGCCGGTGCGGCATGGCGGTTGGCTGTACTACCAGCGCACCGAGGAGGGCAAGCAGTACCCGATCTACGCCCGCAAGCGGGCGGAGGACGCCCCGGAGCAGGTGATTCTGGACGTCAACGAGCTGGCCGAAGGGCACGACTTCTTCCGCGTCGGCGTGTACAAGGTGAGCCCGGACCACAAGCTGGCGGCGTGGTCCTTCGACACCGTGGGCAACGAGGACTACACGTTGAGGGTCAAAGACCTGGAGAGCGGCGAGATGCTGCCCGACGCCATCCCCAACACCTCCCGGGCGGTGGCCTGGGCGAGCGACAACCGGACGCTGTTCTACAACGTGCGGGACGCGGCGAAGCGGCCTCACAAGATCTTCCGCCACCGACTGGGCAGCGACCCGGCGGACGACGTGATGGTCTACCACGAGCCCGACGAGGCGTTTTTCGCCGGCGTCAGCCGCACCCGGGACGGTAAGTACCTGATGTTCGGCTCCGGCAGCGCCACCACGTCGGAGATCTCCTACCTCGCCGCCGACCGACCCGAGGGCGACCTCCAGGTGATCCTGCCCCGCCAGCACGAGGTGGAGTACAACGTCGACAGCCACGGCGGCCACTTCTACCTGGTGACCAACCACGGCGGCGCCACCAACTTCAAGGTGCTCCGGGCGCCGGCGGCGGCCTACCCGGCGGCCAGTCTGGACGCCGAGAACGGCCCCTGGGAGGTGGTGATCCCGCACCGCGACGAGGCGACGGTGGAGAGCGTCGATCTGTTTGCCGACTTCATGGTCGTGCGCGAGCGGGAGGCGGGCCTGCGCCGGCTCGAGATGCGCCCCCTGGGGGACACCTCGCCGGTGGCCAAGGCCCACCGCGTCGAGTTCCCGGAGTACCCCTACGCCGTCTGGCCCGGCGGCAACCCGGAGTTTGCCAGCGACCGCTACCGCCTGACCTACATGTCGCTGACCACGCCGAAGACCGTCTACGACTACCACCCGGCGCAGCGCGAGTTGGAGCTGCGCAAGCGGGACGAGGTGCTGGGCGGCTTCGACCCGGCGGACTACGAGAGCGTCCGCCTCTACGCCCGGGCGGCGGACGGCGTCGCGGTACCGGTGGACCTGGTCTACCGGGAGGGGATCGAGCTCGATGGCGACAACCCGACGCTGCTCTACGGCTACGGCTCCTACGGCGCCAGCCTGGACCCCTGGTTCTCCTCCACCCGCTACTCCCTCATCGACCGCGGCTTCATCTACGCCATCGCCCACCCCCGGGGTGGCGGTGAGTTGGGCGAGGCCTGGCACGAGGCGGGCCGCATGCTCGACAAGCGCAACACCTTCACCGACTTCGTAGCGGTGGCGGAGTTCCTCGTCGAAGCCGGCTACACCCGGCCCGAACTACTGGCCGCCCAGGGCGGCTCCGCCGGTGGCCTGCTGATGGGCGCCGTGGTCAACCTGCGCCCCGACCTCTTCGACACCGTGGTCGCCAACGTCCCCTTCGTCGACGTCATGAACACCATGCTCGACCCCTCCATCCCGCTCACCGTCATCGAGTACGAGGAGTGGGGCAACCCCAACGAGGCCGAGTACTTCCACTACATGCGCTCCTACTCGCCCTACGACAACGTGGCCGAGGCCGAGTACCCGGCGATGCTCCTCACCGCCGGCCTCAACGACACCCGGGTGGGCTACTGGGAGCCGGCCAAGTGGGCCGCCAAGCTGCGCACCATGGACCATGGCGACGAGCCGCTGCTGCTGAAAACCAACATGGGCGCCGGCCACGGCGGCGCCTCCGGCCGCTACGACGCGCTGCGCGAGACCGCCTTCGAGTACGCCTTCGTCCTCGACCAGGTGGCCGAGGGCTCCGATGAGGAGTCCCCGGCGGCGGCGGAAGCCGGGCGGTAGCGGACACCGGGGGCTCCGGGCCAGACCCGCCGGCGGAGCCTGGCGCCCCCGATGCATATGATTAGGCCCATGGCGTCCAAGAAACCTGCGAAGAAAGCCTCCCGAAAGCTGGAAAACCGCCTCGCCGAGCTGCGCGACGAGATCCGCCGCCACGAGCACCTGTACTACGTCGAGGACGCGCCGGAGATCTCCGACGCCAAGTTCGACGAGCTGTTCCGGGAGTTGGAGGGACTGGAGGAAGAGCACCCGGACCTGGTGACCCCCGACTCCCCCAGCCAGCGGGTGGCGGGCCAGCCGCTGGACTCCTTCCCCACCGTCCCCCACGTCGCCCCCATGCTGTCCCTGAACTCCTCCGAGGACGCCGAGGAGCTGGAGCGCTTCGACGAGCGGGTGCGCAAGGCGCTGGGCGCCGAGGAGGGCGACGAGGTGGCCTACGTGGCCGAGCCGAAGTTCGACGGCGCCTCCCTGGAGCTGGTCTACGAGGACGGCGTGCTGACCCGCGCCGCCACCCGGGGCGACGGCCGCAAGGGGGAGGGGGTGCTCGAAAACGTGCGCACCATCTCCGCCGTGCCGCTCCAGTTGCGGCGGCCGGAGAAGGGCTCCGACGTGCCACCACCGCCGCCGCTGGTCTCCCTGCGCGGCGAGGTCATCATGCGCATCGACGACTTCGAGGCAATGAACGAGCGCCAGGTGGAGGACGGCAAGGAGCCCTACGCCAACCCCAGGAACGCCGCCGCCGGCTCGCTGCGCCAACTCGACCCTTCGATCACCGCCAGCCGGCCGCTGGACATCGCGGTCTACGACGTCCTGGCGGCGCCGGCCTGGGGCGACCCGGAGGAGTGGCCGGTGCGCACCCAGGTGGAAGTGCTCGAAACCCTGGCGGCCTGGGGCCTCAAGGTCAGCGACCTGCCCCGGCGGCTGACCGACGTCGATGGCCTCGTCGCCTACCACGCGGACCTCATGGAGCGCCGCGACGACCTCGCCTTCGAGATCGACGGCGTGGTCATCAAGCTGGACGACCTGCCGGCCCGGGGCGACCTCGGCACCACCTCCCGCCACCCGCGCTGGGCCTTCGCCTTCAAGTTCCCGCCCAGGAAGGAGATCTCCCAGGTGCGCACCATCGCCTCCAGCGTCGGCCGCACCGGGGTGGTGACCCCCGTGGCGCTGCTCCTGCCGGTGGAGATCGGCGGCGTCACCGTGGCCCGGGCGACGCTGCACAACCGCGAGGAGGTGGCGCGCAAGGACGTGCGCGAGGGTGACTGGGTGCGGGTGCAGCGCGCCGGCGACGTCATCCCCCAGGTGGTGGAAGTGCTGCTGGAGGAGACGGAGAAGAAGGAGGGCCAGCGGGGCGAAGCCTGGTCCATGCCCACCGACTGCCCCTCCTGCGGCACGGAACTGACCGAGCGCGGCCCCTTCACCGTCTGCCCCAACTCCTGGGGCTGCCCCGCCCAGTTGGTCGGCCGCATCGTCCACTTCGCCTCCCGGAACGCCCTGGACATCGAGGGGTTGGGCGAAGAATCGGCCCGCCTCTTCGTCGACCAGGAGCTGGTCAAGAGCCTGCCCGACCTCTTCGACCTCACCACCGAACAGTTGGAAGAGCTGCCCCGCTTCGCCGAAAAATCCGCCGCCAACCTGGTGGAGGGTCTGGAGAAAGCGTCCCACGTCGATCTCGACCGCTTCCTCTACGGCCTCGGCATCCCGGAGGTGGGCACCGCCGTGGCCCGCGACCTGACCCGCCACTTCGGCACCCTGGACAACCTGGTCCAGGCCGACCAGGAAACCTTGATCGCCGTCCACGGCATCGGCGAGCGCATGGCCGAGGAGATCACCGGCTTCTTCGCCGACGAGCGCAACAAGAAGCTTCTGTCAGCGCTGCGGGATCCTCGGAAGGAGGGGAAGAAGGCCGGCAAGCGCCGGATCACCCTGGAGGAATCGGAACCGGCCACCGACCGCGGCAAGCTCCCCCTTTCCGGCAAGACCTTCGTCTTCACCGGCAGCCTCGACGCCCTCCCCCGCCGCCGCGCCAAGGAACTGGTCGAAGAGCTAGGCGCCCGCGCCACCTCGTCGGTGTCGAAAAAGACCGACTACCTGGTAGCGGGCGAAGACCCCGGCTCAAAGCGCGACAAGGCCGAGTCGCTGGAGGTGAAGATCCTGGACGAGAAGGAATTTCTGAAGCTCCTCGACGAAAAAGCCGAGGCCCCAGAGCCAGGTCAATCAGCAGAGCCGTGAAGGTCGCGTAGTGAGCTGATCTTCTTCGCGATGGGCGTAGACCAGGATGTTGGTGTCAACCGCGATCAAGCCGAGCCCTCGCCGCCCCGGTCAGCGCCGTAGGCCATGTGGATGATGCGGTGCATATCCAATCCCCGGGCATCTTCATGCAGTCCGTTGCCGGAGAAAGTGACGGGCCGGTACTCCACCAATTTCTCGCCCTCCCGGCGCCGTTCCAACTCGCTCCGCAGTCCGGCGAGAAAAATCTCCTTCAAGGTCGTGCCTTCGCGCTGAGCCACCGTCTTCGCTTCGCAGAGCACAGCGTCGGGGAGATTGATCGTAGTTTTCGTCATCGCTTCCTCCGGAGGTCGCGTCGGGGCTGTGCTGCCTGACCCCACATATTCGTTGCCATACCATTGTAGCCATACGACCCATACCAACCGAATTCATCATCGATGATCCCTCGCCCGCCTACGTGGTGGCCGGCGAAGACCCTGACTCGAAATACGACAAGGCCCAGTCGCTGGGGATCGAGATCCTCGCCGAAGAGGCCTTCCTCGCCGAGCACGGCGCCGAGCCGAACGCCGAAGGGCAGACCACCGCCCCGGGCAGGCACGCTGGTCCGGGGGTCAGGTAAGGATCAATTGCACCAGGTCTGGAAGCAAATCCCCGCGCCTCCTCCGCAAGAGCGGCAGGCACAGTACTCGGGCGTGTTGCAGCCCTTGTTGCAGGAGTGACAGTCGGTCGCCACTCCGTCACACCGGACCCAACCGCAGGCCACTTCGCAGCTCGAGGTGCCTTCGCAGGAGATGGTCGGCCCCCCGTTGAAGCAGTCCGTCTTCTCGGCCGAGCAGCCGGTCATGAACATGGGATCGGTCGGTTCGAGGGCGATTTCGGCAGTGTCGAAACTCTGATTCGGGTTGCAGGCAAGCTCGACGAGTAGGTCGTTGTTCTCGTTCACCGCTCCGTCAGCAGCGGCAAATACCGGGATGAGGAGAGCGGCGGCAAAGAAAACGGTGAGGATCCGAAACTTCGTCATGGCAGACCTCCCTGTCGTTTGATTTCATCAAATAATACACACTATGAAGGCATTAAGCAACACCTCATCAGCAAGCATGCATTCCTCGCTGGGGTGATTCAACCCTCGTCGTCCTCCTCGCCGGCCGGGCGCCAGGGCTCCTTCAGATGATCCCTCGCCCGTTCGTGGGCGCGGGATGTGTCTTTCTCGGCCAGGACCTGGCGGTACTTGCTGATGGCGTGGGCGCGGGCGCCCATGGCGTCGAGCACCATGCCCTGGCGCAGCAGGCCCAGGGTGCGCAGTGGCACTTCCTCGCCCTGCCGCTGGGCGGCGATGCGGTCGAGGCGTTGGAAGTGGGAGAGCGCCGTCCGGTACTCGCCGGCGTGAAGATGGGTCAGCCCCAGGCCGTAGTGGGCGCGCTCGGCCTGGGCCGGGGTGTAGGCCGGGTCGCCGGCCTCGTAGCGCGCCAGGATGGCGCGGAACTCCTCCCGCGCCGCCCCCCGCTTGCCGGCCATCAGCAATACCCGGCCGCGGACCTCGTGAAACAGGGAGTTGCCCGGATAGCGCTGGCGCAGCCACTCGGCCCAACGCAGGCTCTCCGCCGGGTCGCGCTCGAAGTGGAAGTGGATCTGGAGCAGGAACCAGGCGGCCTCCACGCGCACGAATCGGCCGTCGCGGACCACCCGCTCCAGGTGCTCCAGGCCCCGCTGGCGCTGCGCTTCCGGCAGGAACACCCCCACCGGCCGCAGGATCGCGTGGCGCTCCGGCAGGACGTCGCCGAAGTACTCGTAGAGACCGATGCCGAAGTAGAGGTCGGCGTTGTCCGGGTCCCTCTCCACCACCTCCCGCACCAGCTTCAGGGCCCGCTTGCAGTCGGTGGCCGCCGGCAGCCAGGAGCCGCGCATGGAGCGCAGCCGGCCGCGGAAGGCGAGGGCGCCGCCCGCGAAAAACTTGCCGTCGAGATCGCCCCGGTCCCGCTTCAGGCGCCTCTCTGAGCGCTCCAGGGTCTCCTCCATGGCGGCGAAGAAGCGGCCGTCGTGGCTGGTGTCCTGGGGATCCCGCTGAATGCGCCACCAGGTGGTCAACGCCCCCAGGAACGGTCCCACCGGGTGCTCCGGGTAGACCTTGGCGATGGCCGCGAACTCCCGGTCGGCGGTGGCGAAGTCCATGTTGTAGAGGGCCGCCAGTCCGCGGTCCGCGGTGGCCCGGAAGGCGGGGTCGGTGAGGAGGGAGACCTGGGAAGACTGGGCCGCCTTGCCCGCCCCGGCCGCCGCCGGCCCGGCCGACGCCTGCCCCGGCGCAACCAGGGCGAGGGCGAAGATGAGGGCGAGGGCCACCAAGCAGCGGCAGGAAATCCGCCGGTTGGGGAGGAGGTGGGGTACGTACCGAACGTCGTTCATGGCAACCATGAAAACGCCCGGCCGGCGCCGCGGATTCCGCAACCATCGCGGCGCGGCCCGTTCCGGTAACGTTCCAGCGTCGCCCACGCCAGTGGTAGAAAGCACGAAAACCCAAGGAGGGAACCATGGCCGAGTCGAGACGAGACCTGATCTTCGGGCAAGTGACACACGTCACCTCCCGGGACGAGACGAAGGGGCCCATCGAGGTCGCCTTCGAAGACGACCGGACGGTGCGACTGGACTCCGGCGACGAGCGCGCCGCCGGCTACGCGGCGATCCTCGAGGAGCTCCACCGCCGGCGGCACCCGGTGTACCTGGAACTCGACGCCGAGGCGGGCATCGAGCGCCTGCTGGTGCCGCTGGTGGCGCGGGTCGAGGACGTCCGCCCGGCGCCGGAGGAGCGCGGCGGCGCCGGGGACCTCCAGATCACCCTCTACGGATCCCACGCCCGCCACCTGCTGCGGCGGGAGAGCCGGAACTTCGAGGCGACGGCGGACCTGCTGCGCAAAGCGCGGGAGGACAGCGGCACCGTGGCCGTGGTCAGCGATGACCGTCAGGAGATCCTGGCGGCCAAGCCCCACGACGACGCCACCGTCATCGGCCCCCCCATCGGCGGTGGCGGGACGGTGGCCGAGGAGCCCCCGGACTCCGAGCCGCGGGGCTGCCTGGGCCAGATCTTCCGCCGCCGGCGCCGCAAGTGCCTGAGCAAGCGGCGGGCCCAGAAGCTCTTCGACGACATGGCCTCGCGCTCCTGCGCTCCCCTCACCGTGCCACCGCCCTGCATCCCCTTCCTCTACCCCGACGACGGCTGCTGGGGCCGGGCCCACGAAATGTGCCGCCTCATGGTGCAGAAGCACGGCGTGACGCCGAAGAAGGTGTGGATCTACGGCTCGCTGGTGACCCCGACCAAGAACAACCCCAACTGCGTCGTCCACTGGGGCTGGCACGTCGCGCCCACCATCTGTGTGCGCTCCGGCTGCCTCGGCGGCAAGCAGGAGATGGTCATCGACCCGTCGCTGTTCGACAAGCCGGTGACCAAGGGGACCTGGAAGAGCGTCCAGGGGGACGCCGGCGCCGCCCTCCAGGCCAGCGCGTGGACCACCTTCTACCGCACCAAGAACGCCGGCTACACGGACACGGACCCGACCTTCACCAAGACGAACGGCGTGCTATCGACCTACCGGGCGGCCCTCCAGGCGCGCTCCCTCAACGTCGGCCCGCCGCCCTACGCCGGCTGCTGAGGCCCGGTGATCAAAGCTGGTCGCAGGCCAGGCGGCTTCCGGCGCGGGAGGGCGAACCGGTAGCATGGGGGGGACCATGACCGACACCCTGAAACCCTCCGCCGCGGCTCCGGCCCCCCCCGGGGCACCCTCCACCGCCTCCCTGCTGGACCGCTTCACCAGCTTCGTCGCCGAGTGCCATCCCTTCGCCGCCTTCCCCTGCCGCTCGGCCATGAAGGAGGCCATGGGGCCGACGGCGGAGCGGGACGGCGAGGGCTGGGCGGCGGCGGATCTGCTGGCCCTGCGGCCGGAGCTGTCCCAGGCGCTGGAGGCGCGGCTGGGGATGAGCGTCCTGTTGACCACCAACTCCGCCCGCCTCGGCAAGCTGCCCGAAACCACCCCCGGGGTCGCCGCCGAGGACCGCCTGACCGCCGCCGCCGCCGACGTCGCCGACGACTGCGACGGCTTCCTGGTGCGCGAGGCCGTCCGCGCGTCGCTCTCCGCCGACGAGCGCCGCGAGATGCTGTGGGGGATGACCCTCACCCGCGCCGTGGACAACCGGCTGAAGACCTTCTTCACCGGCGGCGACGTGCGCTACGCAGGCAAGCCTTTCCAGGGCAAGGGCTTCCGCTCCCTCGGCCAGGAGGCGATCTACGCCGCGCCGCTGCGGCTGCGCCGCGGCACGGCCTGGCGCGGAGAGGGCGGCGAGTGGCGGGGCGACGTCATCGCGCCGGTGATCCGGGACGCCGGCGCCGCCCTGGCCATGGCCGGTGACGACGCCGCCGACCAGGCCGAGATGGCGCGCCAGCTCCTCGCCGCCCAGATGGGCAAGGACGGCCCGCCGATGAGCGGCAAGGACCTCCACATCGGCGACTTCTCCCGCGGCGTGCTGCCCCCCTCGGCGCCGCTGGCCATCTCCACCGCCACCGCCGCCGGCCTGGCCATGGCCTTCCAGCAGCAGGACGGCACCGGCGCCGAGGCGGAGCCCTCGCTGGACGGACCTAGCGCCACCGGTCCCAGTGCCACCCACACCAGTGCCATGGGCCCCCGCGTGGCGGTCTCCTTCATCGGCGAGGGGGGCACGTCGCTGGGCGAGTGGCACGAGGCCATCAACCTGTGCGCCGCCCGCCGTCTACCCGCGATCTTCTGCGTCCAGAACAACCAGACGGCGCTCTCCACCCCGGTGGGCGACCAGAGCGCCGTGCGCACCTTCGCCGACAAGGGGGTCGGCTACGGCGTGCCGGCCATCACCATCGACGGCACCGACCCGGACGCCATCGCCGCCGCCTTCGCCTGGGCCGCCTGGCGCGCCCGTACCGGCCGCGGCCCGTCGCTGGTCGAGCTGGTGGCGATGCGCATGTGTGGCCACGCCCACCACGACGACATGCTCTACCTCGGCCGCGACCCCCAGCCCGGCTGGGAGTACCCCGAGCTGTCCAAGGGCGCCTACGCCGACCCCGACCTCTACCGCTACTGGAGCGAGCGCGACCCGCTGACCACCTACGCCGCCCGCCTGGAGGAGGCGGGGGTGGTCGCGGAGGGGGAGGCCGAGGAGATGCGCCGCCGCGCCGAGGCGTTGGTGGCCGAGCAGGCCGGCAAAGTGATCGAGGCCGCCTGGCCCGCGGCCGCCGCCGCCGGCGAGGGCGTCTACACCGACCTCCCCCCGGCGGAGCACGCCGAGGTGCTGGCGGACCGCCCGCCGCCGCGGCTGGACCGCTTCCCCGAACTGCCCCCGGTGGAAGAGGCGCCGCCGTTCAGCCGCGACGGCCGCACCTTCCTGGAGGCGGTGATGCTCGGCGTCGGCGACGCCCTGGAGGCGGACCCCCGGGTGTTCGTCTACGGCGAGGACGTGGGCGGCGACTACGGCAACGCCTTCCTGCTGCTGCGGCCGCTGCTCGCGCGCCACGCCCACCGCCTGGTCAACTCCCCCATCGCCGAGTCGGGCATCCTGGGGGTCTGCGTCGGCGCCGCCCTGGCCGGCCAGCGCCCCATCGGCGAGATCCAGTTCAACGACTTCGTCGCCACCGGCTTCAACCAGCTCGTCAACAACGCCGCCAAGGTCCACTACCGCTGGGGCGCCTCGGTGCCCATGGTGGTGCGCATGCCGTGGGGTGGCCTGCGCCACGCCGGCCCCTACCACTCCCAGAACACCGAGGCGTGGTTCTACCGCACGCCGGGCCTGAAGATCGTCGCCCCCTCGACCCCGGCCGACGCCCGGGCGCTGCTGGCGGCGGCGGTGGCCGACCCGGACCCGGTGCTCTTCTACGAGCACATCGCCCTCTACAGGGACCCCTCCATCAAGCAGCCGCTGCCCGAGGAGGCGCCGGAGCCGCTGCCCCTGGGCCGTGCGGCGCTGCGCCGCGCCGGCGACCACCTCGCCCTGGTGAGCTACGGCGCTTACACCCACAAGTGCCTGGCGGTGGCCGAGCGGCTGGCGGCGGACGGCATCGAGGCGGCGGTGCTGGACCTGCGCTCGCTGGTGCCACTGGACCGCGCCACCCTCCTCACCGTTGCCCGCCACTGCGGCAAGGTCCTCGTCGCCCACGAGGACACCCGCACCGGCGGCATCGGCGAGAGCCTGGCGGCGGTGATCCAGGAAGAGGTCTTCGAGTACCTGGACGCCCCGGTGCGGGTGGTGGGCGCATTGGACACCCCGGTGCCCTACTCGCCGCCGCTGGAGGCGGAGTTCCTGCCCGGCGAGGAGCGGCTGGAACGGGCGGCACGGCTGCTGGCTTCTTACTGACGGCTGGCCGCTTACTGAACCGGCCTGGTCCCGGCCCCGGGCTCAGCCGGGCGGCGCGGTTCCGGCGGCGCCGGCGTCGTCGGGGACTTCGCCGCCCGCCGCCGCGAAGGCCTCGGCGTAGCGCCGCGCCTCGTCGGTGTCGGCGGACACCTCCCGCACCGCGGCCTCGAACTCCTCCCAGGTCACGCCGGCCTCCTCCAGGATCGCCTCGGCGCGCTCCGGCTCCTGGTCCAGTTGGGCGCCCAGGCGTCCCAGCTCTTCGGCGGAAAGATCAGCCGCCTCGGCGGCCGGGGCTTCGTCGTCGCCGGCGTCACAGGCGGCCAGGGACAGGCCACCGGCCAGCAGCAGGCAGAAGGCGAGGAGGGACAGGGCGGTACGCATCACTGCACCCCCGGGCCCTGGCCATTGCCACGGCCGTTGCCGTTGCCTCTGCCCCTGCCCTTGCCTTTGTCCTTGGCATTGCCCGGCCCGTTGTCGGGGCCCCGGCCCTCGGCCGCCCCCCGGCTGTTGCCGGGGCCCTGCCCATCGCCGCGGCCGCGGCCGGCCCGGGCGGCGTTGTCCGGCGGGCCGTCGCCCCGGTCCCGGTCGCGCACGCGGTCCCGGTCGCGGTCCCCGGCGCGGCGCCAGCTCCGGCGGCCGTCGTCGTGCTTGGCGTGACCCGGCGGGCCGTCTGGACCGTCGTGCATGGCGTGGCCCGGCGGGCCATCGGGGCCGTCGTGCTTGGCGTGCCCGGGCGGCACGGCCGGCGGGCCGCCTCGGTCGCTGTCGTCGTAGTCGTAGTCCACCACCCGCGCCACGTCGTAGTCCCGCTCGCGGTACCAGTCGCCGCGGTCGACGATGAAGTCCCGGTCGATGACCACCGCGCGCTCCTTGAACAGGCCCGTGCCGGTGTCGAAGCGGTAGCCTGGCTCGACGTAGTAGACGAAGTCACGGTCCACCGGACGAGGGGCGTCCCGCCAGCCGTCGGCGGCGGCCAGGAAGCCCAGTTGCACCAGGTCACCCAGCACCGCCTGGGCCAGGGAGTCGCCCCGCAAGCCGTCATCGAAGTGGGTGCCCACCAGCAGCGCCATGTCCAGGTTACCCAGGTCCCAGGGGAGGTCCACCACGGCGGTCTCCGGCGGCTGGTAGGTGTCCACCACCAGGGGGAAGGCGCTGTAGCGCACGATCTCCACTGAATCGCGCACCGGCACCCGGGCGTCGTTCAAGCGCACCACCACCGTCTCCACCTGCGGCTCGGGAACGCCCAGCTCCACCACCTCGGTCACCGCCAGCGGCATCTCCGCCACACTGCGCACCTCCTGGGGTGAGGGCACCAGGGCGGCGGCGGGGAGGGCGAGGGTGGCCAACATCACCGCGGCGAGCACCATTGCGAAAGCTTGGAACCTCAGCGTCGTCTGCATGGTCTTTCCTCCAGTAGATGGATAGAGTGCTCACATCCGACAGATTGAATGAAGCAAATATGAATCCAGCCGGAAACCGGCGAAGCCTGAAATGGAATCAGGCTGGCGCTCAGTCCCTGATGAGCGGGGGCCTCCTCGGACCGCCCCCAGTACCTATCCCCTGTACCTGCACCCTGTACCTATCGAAGAGGAAGACCATGTTCCGTCACCGCCCGCGTTTCGCCGTCCCCACCGCCCTTGCCCTGGTGATCCTCGCCCTGGCCGCCACGCCCGCCTTTGCCGCCGAGTCGCCCCGTTGTGACCTCCAGCCCTACGTCGAGAACGAGTTCTGGACCACCGAGCTGGGCCCGGCGGCGGCGGACGTGCACACGGCGCCGGAGAACTTCGTCAAGTGCAGCCAGGGGCAGTACGCCCTGTGCTACTACTCCGGCGCCGCTGGCATGAACTGCCGGGTGGACGAGGTGACGGGCACCGCCACCTGCATGTGCCAGGTCTTCACCGCGTCGAAAGAACAGCCCCAGATGATCACCATCGGCGCCATCCAGAACACCTGCATCTACATCGAGACGGTGGCCAAGTGCGGCATCGACGGCAGCAAGTGCACAGAGATGGACAGCGCCCCGGTGTGCAAATACCTGGCGGACGGCACCTTCAACCCCACCACCAAGCTGGTTTCCACTTTCAGCTTCGAGCAGGTCACCGGTCCGGACGACGACTCCGGCGGTCACTACGACCTCGGCTGCACCGAGTGCGAGGGTGTCTACGCCGGCTGCATGACCGCCCCCTGCTACCGCTCCACCGGCTCCCCCAACGGCAACACCTACGC
>Ga0102947_1000245_pt1 | contig 20188 bp, 13 predicted proteins | sample SalPon2A_A_D2_MG_FD_78210 | JGI IMG/M metagenome (GOLD analysis project Ga0102947, IMG submission 78210) | Soil microbial communities from South San Francisco under conditions of wetland restoration - Salt Pond MetaG R2A_A_D2_MG | ecosystem: Environmental > Terrestrial > Soil > Wetlands | place... | reverse complement strand
TCCGCCCCCCCACCATCCTCCACACGTCCCCGCGCCCAAGCCCCGACCTGGTGGGCGAAGCGCTCCAGGTCCTCTAGCCCGCCGGTAGCGGCGGCGAAGAGGAGGTCGGACTCTACCCGAGCGTACATGTGGGCGACGACGTTTCGCAGGCCCGCGGCACGGCCGAGGGCGTCGGCGAGGTGGGCGTCCAGGACGCCGTGCTCGTGGAGACGGCGGAACGAGGTGGCGAAGTCGGCAGCGGGCACCCAGGCCCTCGTCGGAGATGAGGTGGCTGGCGACATCTACACAGGTCTGGACCGCCAGCATCAGGTTGAAGGAGACGAGATCCAGGGCGTCCCGGTCAGCGGCCAGCTCCTCGGCGCTCGCGGGGCGGGTGGCGCGAACGCGGGCCACCCGGTCGGTCAACTCGCCCAGCTTGGCGGCGATCAGGTCAAGGTCAACCATCTGCCTGCTCCGCCAGGTGGCGCAGATAGCCGTCGCGCATGCGTTCGTACCACGGGCGGTCCATCTCGGTCTGCAGGATGGCCCGGGTGCGGAAGCGGGCCTCGGCGTGGCGGCGGCCCTCGTAGAGCACCACGCTGTCGCGCAGCAGCGCCTTGAGCAGCGGGTAGCCGGCGGCACGCAAGTCCACCACCTCGACCTCCAGGCCGGAGGCCAGAGACAGGTCCCGCGCCAGGGACAGGCGGTCGATACCCTCGCCCTCGACGGCGATGTCCACGTCGCTGCCGGCGGATTCCCGGCCGCGGGCCCGGGAGCCGAAAAGAAGCGCCAACTCGACTTCCGGGACCTCGGCCAGCACGGGTCGCAGGGTGGCGACGAGCCGGTCTCGGTTCACGATGAGGCCAGTATAGCCGCCGGCTGCCGGGGCTTTCCGGGAATCCATGGTGCAACCGCGGCCGGCGGGCCGCCTGGCGGGCGCGGGGGATCGGTGGCAGGATCGGGGCATGGGAGGGATGGAGGCACACTTCGCGGCGGAAGGGCTGGGGCGGGCGGTGGGGGACCGCGTCCTCTTCCACGGCCTCTCCTTCGAACTCGCCCAAGGCGAGACCCTGGCCGTCCTGGCCCCGTCGGGCAGTGGCAAGACCCTGCTGCTGCGGCTCCTAGCCGGCCTCGACCCGCTGCCGGCGGGAAGCGTCCGCCTGGACGGCCGACCCCAGGAGGAGTGGCCCATGCCGGCCTGGCGCTCGCGGGTGGTCTACTGCCCCCAGACGCCGCCGTCCCTGCCCGGCAGCCCAGCCGACTTCGCCGCCGAGATGGCGGGCTGGGCGGCGCGCAAGGAGCGCCCGCCGGGGGACGCCGGAGCCCTGGCCCGGGAGTGGGGTGTCGCCGGGGTGTGGGACGAGCCCTGGCGCAAGCTCTCCGGCGGCGAGGCGCAGCGCGCCGCCCTGGCCATCGCCGTCGCCAGCCGCCCCGACGTCCTGCTCCTGGACGAGCCCACGTCGGCGCTGGATGAGGCGGCGCGGGACCAGGTCGAGGAGCGGCTGGCGGGCACCACCTCCCTCTGGGTGACCCACGACGAGGCACAGGCGGAACGGGTGTCGGGGCGGCGCCTGCGGCTCCTCGACTACCGGCCCGCCGGTCAAGCGCCCCCCGACGAGTCACCACCCGCTCCGTCCACCACGGGCCGGGGAGCGGCCGACCAGACCACCTCCGACCCGGCGCCCGCAACCCACTCCACCGCGGAGCCGACATGAACGGCGGCGTCATCGAGATCGGCTGGCTCGGCCTGGCCGGCGCCGCGGCGCTGATCCTGGTCAACGCCGCGGCCTCCGTCGCCCTGAAGCTGGGGCTGGGCAAGAAGCTGGCGGTGGCGTCGCTGCGCACCGTCGTCCAGCTCCTGCTGCTCGGCTACCTGCTGGTGCCGGTGTTCGAGCTCGGCCAGCCCTGGCTGGTGGCCGCCCTGGGCCTCGTGATGATCGCCATCGCCGCCCGCGAGTCGCTACGCCGCGCCGAGCGCACCTACCGCCACGCCTGGTTTGACTCCTTCGCCACCCTCTTCGTCGCCTCCTCGGTCACCGCCATCTTCGGCTCGGCGGTGCTGGTGGGGGTGGAGCCGTTCTGGCTGCCCCGCTACTTCATCCCGCTCCTGGGCATGCTCCTGGGCAACGCCTTGAACGGCATCTCCCTGGGCATCGACCAGAGCCTGCGGGAGCTCGATGAGGGGCGGGGCCGCATCGAGGCGCGACTCGCGTTAGGGGCCACCTGGTGGGAGGCGGTGCGGCCCGCCGCCTCGGGGGCGATCCGCAACGGCATGATCCCGATCCTCAACTCCATGAGCGTCGTCGGCATCGTCAGCATCCCCGGCATGATGACCGGCCAGCTCCTCGGCGGCACCTCCCCGGAGCAGGCCGCCCGCTACCAGATACTCATCCTCTTCATGATCGCCGCGACGGTAGCCATGGGAACCGTCGGCGCCGTGCTGCTGGGGGTGCGCCGCATCTTCGACGACGAGCACCGGCTGCGGGTGGAGCGGATCCTGGAGGGGTGACGACCTGAACCGGAAATGGCATTGCGAAGCGGTGGCGAAAAGCCCTCGAGAGGTCGGCGTCGGGTGGGGCAGGAGCTAGCCCAACATAAACCAACAGATAGTTCTAATACTCGTAAATACTTGACATATAGATATCGGAATGTTAGATATCCCATATCAGGGATCGCGCTAAGCAGCTCCCTGTCAGTCACTTAGAAGCAAATCAGTAAGGAGTACCCATGAGCAAATATCGCAGCCTTTCCTCATTCCTGATCATCGCTGTTGTTGCCATTCTCCTGAGTTGGGCGCCCAACGCGGCCGCATGCAGCGTAAGCTGCGCTGATGGCTCCGAATGTAGCGGAACCTGGAAGTGCGAGTGTGTGGACGGTTCGGCATCTTGCACCGACCAGATCGAGATCGAGCAGGCCCTAACTACCCAGGAAGGCGTCATGGACTACCGAGCCTTCCTCTCCGGATACGCGCTTCCGCAATTGAATCCGGTCATCCGCTCCCTCGACACCATGTATCAGGGGCTGAAGATGGACGATCTCAACCTGTATCTCAACGGGGTGGACGACTACGATGAATCCCTCAAAACCCTTGGCAAAGTAGGGTCCGAAGCGATCACTGATTGGAATGAACTGCGCCTGAGGGACACCCCCGCCAGGCCGGACCTGAAGTAAGTCTCGACACCCTCATGAAGCATCTCAAGGGGACCCTCTACTCCGAGGGTCCCTTTCTTATTGCTTCCAACCTCCTGCCTGTCTACGGCTCACGGCCCCTCCGACGCCTGCGACACAGTTAGCCAAACCCAATTGCCTATGGATCGACGGGGTCAACGGCTGAATGCGAGGACTCGCCCTGGGGGTCGGCCACTCCAACACCCTGGACGACATCGTCCACCTCCACGGCGCGGACGCCTTCCTGGAAAGGCTGCGCTACGACGCGGCGACGCCCTGAATCAGTCCCCCGCCGCTGGCAACGGCTTCAGCCCGGCTTCGATCTGCTCGCGGCGGGGCTCCAGGAAGGGGGGGAGGACGAGTTTCTCGCCGAGGGTCTCGGGAGCTTCATCGACGGCGAAGCCGGGGCCTTCGGTGGCGAGCTCGAAGAGGATGCCGTTGGGCTCGCGGAAGTAGAGGCTGCGGAACCAGTAGCGGTCCACCTTGCCGCTGTTGGGGATGCCCAACTCCACCAGGCGCTCGGCCCAGGCGTCGTAATCGGCGTCGGGGACGCGGAAGGCGACGTGGTGGGCGCCGCCGGCGCCGGGGCGGACCACCCCCAGATCGGGCTGCTCGGCGACGTGGAGCTCGGCCCCCGGGCCGCCGCCGCCCATCTCGTAGACGTGGACGGTGTGGCGCGGCCTCTCCTCCGGGGACTGGTAGGGGTACGGGTAGGTGCGCACCGGGCGCATGTGGAGGAGCCGCCGCAGCAAGGCGTCGGTGGCGCCCAGGTCGGGGACGCTGACGACGATGGGGCCCAGGCCCCGCACCTGGTGCTCGGCGGGCACCGGGCTGTCCTCCCACGGATGGGCCTCGCCCTCCCCACCGTCATCCACCAACGCCAGGCGCTGGCCCTCGGCGTCGATGAAGGGGAGGGTCGGGCGGCCGTCGAGCTCGGCCACCGGTGCCGCGTCGATCCCCGCCTCGGCCAGGCGCCCGGCCCACCACTCCAGGCTGTCGCCGCCGGCGACCCGCAGGTGGGTGCGGACGATGGAGCGGGTGCCGGGGCGCTCCGGCGGCACCGACCAATCGAAAAACGTCAGGTCGCTACCCGGGCTGCCCACCGCGTCGGCGTAGAACAGGTGGTAGGCGCTGACGTCGTCCTGGTTGACGCTGCGCTTGACCAACCGCATCCCCAGGGTGCCGGTGTAGAAGCGCAGGTTGTCGGCGATCTTCGCCGACACGGCGGTCAGATGGTGGGTGCCGAGGAGCTTTAGAGTCATACCCGGGAGTCTATCGCCGCCGCCGGGCCGGGTCCGCGGTACGACAGAAGGCCCCGCGCCTCAGAAGCGCTTGCTCAGGGCCAGGAACGGCTCCTCGTACTGGCGCGCCGAGCGGCCCCACAGCCACTCGCCGTAGCCGATCTCCGCCTGCAGGCCGGTGGCGCCCAGCGGCACCAGCAGGGAGACCACCGCCCGGGCCATGCTGGCGTCGTTGAAGTTGAAGCTGGAGCGCGAGCCGAAGCGGTCGTCGGGCCGGCGCTCCGAGTCGTTGCCCAGGCTCTGCACCCAGAGGACGCCACCCTTCACCCGCAGGCCGTACCAGGGCAGGGGCCAGCCGACCTCCGCGGTCACCGGCACCTGGTCCGCCGGCGCCCCTTCACGCCAGGTGTAGCCCGTCTCCAGCGACCACCAGCCGCCGTTGACCAGCGACTTGCTGACCGCGTAGGACAGGGTGACGTCGTGCTTCAGCAGCCCGCGCCACTCCGGGGACAGCTCCAGGAAGTTGCCCTCGTCGTCGTAAAGCTCCAGGGAGTAAGGACCGTCGATGTCGTAGAGGGCCGGGGTGCGCACGGTGAGGTTCAAGGCCATGGGCAGCTCGTCGCGGCGCAGGGCGTAGCGCAGGCCGAGCCAGGCGTCGGACCAGCCGGCGTTGCGGTGCAGGTCACCGTCGGGCCCCTCGCGGCCGTCCAGGTAGGTGAACAGAAAGACGCCGGACAGGCGGTCGTAGAGGCCCAGCTCCCCGGAGAGATAGGTGTAGCGGAAGTCGTGGTTCTGGAAGCGACCGCTGTTGGCGAAGCCGGCGCCGAAGGCGTTCCACGAGGTGTCGGCCTGCTTGCGGCTGAAGCCGATCTGGACGTCCCCGTCGCCCGGCGGCGCCACCCACGCCCCACCGGCCAGGGCCACCGGCGCCGGGGCGACGGCGACCAGGGCGAAGAGCATGACCAGGGTGAGGGTGAGGGCGAGGCGGCGGTGTGGGACAGCCGGGTGTGGGACGGACGGGTGCGGGGCGGACGGGTGCGGGGCGGACGCGCGCAGGGACGCAACCATAGGGGGCTCCTCCGGGAAGGACAGGGAATCGGGATGACGGATCTTCCCTCCCTGTAGCCCAAGCCCCGCACCAGTCTTCGCGAACCGTCAGTAAACGACTGGTAGATCTCGACTTAGCCGCCGGTGAGCCCGGCGGGTAAAGGCGTCCCGGGGGCCGGAGCGCATAACTCCTATGACCCGGGGCCGCAGCCAAGCGCCTTTATTCGCATAATTTATGAACCGCCATCGGTCCCCTCCGGCCCCTCCTCCAGGTAGTCCAGCGCCGCGGCGACGTCGGTGTGGGCGCCGGCGAGGACCAGGGAGTCGCCCTCGCGCAGCTCGCGGCCCGGGTCGGGGTGGGCCACGACCTGGTCGTCGCGGAGGACGGCGAGGATGGTGGCGCGGGTGACGCGGCGCAGGTCGAGGCCCCGCAGGTCGAGGCCGACGGCCCAGTGGCCCGGCCTCAGCGGGTAGACCTCGGCGGTGCCGACGGCGAGGACGTCGAGCAGCGTGGAGGACAGCCCGGAGGACACCCCGGGGGAGCGTAGCGCCAGGTAGTTGTCCTCGTGGAGGAGGCGGGTGGCGGTGCGGATGAGCTGGGGCGGCAGGCGCAGGGCGGCCAGCACCCGGCGGGTGATCTCCACCGAGATCTCCAGGTCCTGGGTCACCACCTGGTCGGCGCCCAGGGCGACCATCTCGGTGATGTCCTGGGGCCGCCGGCCGCGGGCGATGATCGGCAGCTCCGGCGCCAGGGCGCGGGCGGCCTGGATCGCCTGGCGGGTGGCGGTGGGGTCGGAGAGGGTGAGGACCAGGGCGGCGGCGCCCTCGATGCCAGCGGCGGAGAGGATCTCCGAGCGCCCGGCGTCGCCGACCAGGACGTGGGCCTCGCCGGAGTCCTTGGCGAGGCGCACCAACGCCGGGTCGAGATCGACGACGAGGCGGCGGATGCCCCCCTCCTTCAACACGCCGGCGACGTGGCGCCCGTTCAGGCCCCAGCCGCAGATGACGACGTGGCCGGAGAGGATCTCACCACCTTCGTCCGGGACCGGCCCGCCACGCCCTAAGCGCTGGGCCAGCGGCACGGCGGCGGCCGACAGCAGCGGCGTCACCAGCATGGTCAGCACGCTGGCGGCGATGAGCAGGGAGTACAAGGCGTCCGGCACCAGCCCTTCGGCGCGGCCGGCCTGCAACAGGACGAAGGAGAACTCGCCGATCTGGCAGAGGGTCAGCGCCGCGGCGGTGGCGGTGCGCAGGGGGAAGCCCAGGAGCTTGGCGGCGGCGAAGACGACCAGCGCCTTCAAGACGATGATGCCGACGGTGGCGGCGGCGATGGTGCCCGGGTTGGCGGCGACGAAGGAGAGCGACAGCAACATGCCGATGGAGGTGAAGAAGATGGCGTTGAAGACGTCGCGGAACGGGCCGACCTCGGACCGGATCAGGTAGCGCAGGTCGGACTCGGCCAGGACGACACCGGCGAGGAAGCCGCCCAGCGCCATGGACAGCCCCAGGTGGTGGGTGACGAGGGCCGCCCCGAAGCAGGCGAAGACGGCGGCCAGCAGCAGCAGCTCCCGCACCCCGGTCCTGGCCAGCAGGCCGAGGACCCGGGGCATGAGGAAGCGGCCGAGGAAAAAGACGCCGGCGACGATCCCCAGCCCCTCGCCGAGGACGAGGAGAACCTGGAGCGGCGAGTTGCCGCCGCTGCCGGCCAACAGCGGCACGACCAGCAGCATGGGGACGATGAGGATGTCCTGGAAGAGGAGGATGCCCAGGCTGAGGCGGCCGTGGGGGGCGTGGATCTCCCGCCGGTCGCCGAGGAGCTTCAGCGCGATGGCGGTGCTCGACAGGGTGACGACGAAGCCGCAGAAGACCGCCAGCGGCCAGGCGTAGCCGACGCTCCGGGCGAGGAGGGTGGCCAGCAGGCCGGTGGCGCCGGCCTGCAGCGAGCCGCCGCCCAGGAACAGGCGCCCCAGCTCTCGGAGCTCCCGCACCGAGACCTCCAGGCCGATGACGAAGAGGATGAGGACCACCGCCAGCTCGGCGAAGACCTCGATGTGCTCGGTGTCCGACAGCAGGCCCAGGCCGTACGGCCCGATGAACACGCCGGTGAGCAGGAAGCCCACCACCGAAGGCACCCGCAGCCGGTAGCTGAGGAAGATGACCAACAGGGCGGCACCACAGATGGTGACCACCTCGGTGAGGACGGTGAAGTCGTGGATCGTCTACCCCGCTCTTTGTTGAGCGGCTTATTCTGCCGCCGGGTTCTGGGTTGCCTCGCCGCCGACCGGGCCGGGGACCGTCAGGTCGGTGATGACGAAGGAGGCCTCGCCGCTCAGGGCGTCGCGTAGCGCCACCGCCAGCCGGTGGGGCCCCGGGGGCAACGGTAGCGCAATGGGCAGGGTGGCGCGCTGGCGGGCGACCTCGGAGCCGGCGGAGTTGGCAGGCCTGCGCAGGCGAAAGCTCTCTTCCAGGCGGATCGGCCGGGAGCGGGCCCGGGGACCGGCGGCGGGGCCGAGACCCACGGCCAGCACCCGCACCTCGACCCGGGCGGCGCCGGTGGCGCCCGCCCCCGGGCCGGGGGCGAAGAGCAGGTGGTCGAGCGGCACCATGATCAGCAGGTTCAGGAGCGGCGCGCCGCTCCCGGCCTCCCCGGTGCTGGCCTCCCCGGTGCCGGCCTCCCCAGTGCCGGCCTCCCCAGTACCGCCCTCCGCAGTGCCGCCCTCCCCGGTGCCGCCCTCCCCGGTGCTGGCCTCCCCGGTGCCGGTCTCCGCCACTCCCAGGCTCAGGTCATGGACGTTGCTGACCAGCCCCAGGTGGAGGGCGCTGGCCAGCCCCTCCTCGAAGCGCTCGTCGGGGTCCGGGGCGCGGATGGTGCGCCGGTAGCGCACGGTGAGGGACGGGTCCCCGACCTCGACCTCCACCCGGTGCACCGGCCCGGACCCCTCCGGCGGCGGGAAGGCCAGGGAGTAGTAGTGAGCGAGGCCGCGGCTGATGGCGGTCAGCTCGGGCACCAGGTCGCCGCGGTTGAACACCGCCCGGCCGCCGGTCTGGGTGGCCAGCAGCGACATGCCGCTCCGCGCCGCCTGGCGCTGGCGCGTGTCGAAGCGGATGCCGGAGCCGACGGGGGCGGTGGTGGCGCGCTGGGAGGCCGAGCCCTCGCGCCCACCCCCGAGGCCCGAAGCCTGGATGGCGTGGAGGGTGACCCCGTGGGTGTTGAGGTGAGCGGCGAGGCGCAGGAAGTCCTTGCCCATCCCGTCGCCCATGGCCCTGGTCTCCCAGGACCGGCCACGTTCCGGGCAGAACTCGGAGGCATAGGAGGCCAACGTGGTCCCTGGCGCCAGGTCGAGGCCGTCACTGACGTAGAGAACACCCTTGACGCCGGGCAGGCCGGCCAGCAGCGCCGCGGCGGTGTCGAGGTTGGCCAGGGTGCGTGCGACGTCGGCCGAGCGCTCCCGGGTCCATGCCCCGACCGCGGGCACAGCCCGGAGGAGGAAGCGGTCGCAGGCGCCCCGGCGGCCGCGGGCGACACTCTCGGAGTGCTCCCAGATCTCCAGGATGTTGTTGCGGGCCTGGTCCAGGCCGGAGGCGTGGGCCAGGCCGCGGTGGGAGCCGGCGGTGATGCGCTCCACCGCCGCGGCGACGTCCTCCGCGCTGGAGCCGAGGGGCACTTCCAGGTGCAGGCGCTCGTCCTGGCGCAGGACCAAGACATGCTCCGCCGGCACTCCACCCTCGGACTGCGCGCCCTCGGACAGGATCTGCTCCAGCGCCTCCGCCACCCGGGGGTAGCTGCGCGGCGACAGGCGGTTCTGGTCGAAGTAGACGACGAGGTAGCCCGGGGGCGAGTCGGCGAGGGAGGGGCGGCGGGCCGGCGGCGGCGGGTCGGCAGGGGCCGCCCCGGGAGCGACCGGCGGCGCGGTCCCGGCCTCCCCGGCGGCAGCGGCACCGACCTCGGTGAAGTGGGTGATGGTCACCGGGTCGCCGGCGTGGCGGAGAGTGAAATCGCCCACGTCGAGGCCGGTGACCGGCTCCCCGTCTTCGTCGCTGACCCAGACGTCCAGGCCCACCAGGCTGACCTCGATGCGCTCGCCGAAGACCTCGGCGGCGGCCTCACCCGCCTCTTGGGCCGCCGCCTCTTGAGCCACCGCCTCTTGAGCCGCCGCCCGAACCGGGCCCGGGAGGAGAGGCCAGAGGGCGACCAAGCCGAGGGCGGCCAGCGCCCCCACCGTGCGGGCGAGGAACCGGCCAGCGGGCCGACGGCAGCGCTCGGCGGGGTTCACGGTCAGCCCGGGGGGCCTTCCCCCGCCTTCGCCTCTCCCTCCCCGCCGGCCGTCGCGCCGGGAACGGTGAGGGCGGTGCTGACGAAGGAGGTCTCGCCGGAGCCCAGGTCGCGCAGCGCCACCGCCAGGCGGTGGGGGCCGGCGGGCAGCGGCAGGGGAAGGGGCAGGTTGGCGCGCTGGCTGGCGACGGCGGGGTCGCCGCCGGGCGGCTTGCGCAAGCGGTACTCCTGGGCCAGCGGCACCGCCTCCGCCCCGGGGCTGGCCGCCTGGGCCAGGCCGTGGAGCTCGACCCGGGCGTACTCCTCCGGCCCGTCCTCGTCGGCGCGGAACACCAGCCGGTCCAGCGGCACCATGACGAACAGGCTCAACGGCGGGTCGCCCTCCGCCGCCGCCTCGGCGACGCCGAGGCGCAGGTCGTGGGGGTTGTTGGTGATCTGCAGGTGGAGGGCGCCGGCCAGCCCCTCGTCGATGCGCTCCGCCGGGTCGGGCGAGCGCACGGCGCGGCGGTAGCGCACGGTGAGGTCCGGGCGGTCCGGGTCGTCCACCCCGACCTCCACGCGGTGGACCGGCCCGGCGCCCTCCGGCGGCGGGAAGGCGAAGGAGTAGTAGTCGCCCATCTCGCGGCCGATGGCCGCAAACTCCGGCGCCAGGTCGCCGCGGTTGAAGACAGCGCGGCCACCGGTCTCGGCGGCCAGCAGCGACAGGCCGCTCCTGGCCCCCTGGCGCTGGCGCGCCTCGAGGCGGGCGCCGGAGCCGCGCCGCCCCCGGGTGGCGCGCTGCGACGCCGAGCCCTCCCGGGGGCCGCGCAGCCCGGACGCCTGGATGGCGTGGACGGTGACCCCGTGGGCGTTCATGTGGGCGGCGAGGCGCTGGAAGTCCCGGCTCAGCCCCTCGCCCAGGGCGTCCAGCTCGCGCTGGCGATCAAGCCCCGGGCAGAAGTCGGCGGCGTAGCCGGCCAGGGCCAGGCCGGGGGTGACGTCCAGCCCGTCGCTGACGTAGAGCAGCGCCTTGACCCCGGGCAGGCCGGAGACGAGGCCGGCGGCGGCGTCGAGGTTGGACAAGGTGCCGGCCAGCCGGGCGGTGCGGTCCCGGGTCCAGCCATCGAGGATCGGCTTGGCGCGCTGCTGGAAGAGGTCGCAGGCCGGCGGCGCCACGCTGCCGCCGCGCCGTGACTCCAGCGCCCCCCGGGGACCGGAGCCGAAACTGGTGGTGCCACTCCCGGGGCCGGCGGCGGCGGCGCTCTGCTCGGCCACGTTCAAGCCCTGGGCCGCCGTGCCGCTCAAGCTCTCCGCCTCCTCCCACACCTCCAGCAGCGCCGCCTGGGCCTGCTCAAGGTCGCTGGCCCGGGCCAGGCCGCGGTGCGAGCCGCTGGTGATCCGCTCCACCGCGGCACGGACGGCGGCGGCGCTGGCGCCGAAGGGGACCTCGAGGTGCAGCCCTTCGTCCTGGCGCAGCACCAGGATGCGCTCCGCCGGCACGTCGGCGTCGGCCAGGACCCGCTCCAGCGCCTCGCCCACCGCCGCGTAGCTGGCCGGCGACAGGCGGAGCTGGTCGAAGTAGACGATGAGATGACCGGGCGGGGTCTCGACGGCGGGCGCGTCGGCCGCCGGGGTATCGGCCACCGCAGTATCGACCGCCTCGGCCTCAACCGCCGGCGCCGCCGGCATCACCCGGCCGGAGCGCACCTCGCTGAAGTGGGTCACCGCCACCGGCTCGCCGTCGTGGCGCACCGTGAAGTCGTCGGCGCCGAGGCCGTAGACCGGCCGGCCGTCGGCGTCGGTGACCCAGGCTTCGAGGCCGACCAGGCCGACGTCGATGCGCTCACCGAAGACGGCGGTGGCCGACGTCTCCGGCTGGGCGGCGGCGGGGTGGGCGAAGGCCAGGGGCAGCAGGACGGCGACCAGCAGCGCACCGACCAGCACCACACCCACTGACTTTGGAACTCGGGTCGGGATCCCGCCGGGGGCGACCATCCTCACTCCGCGAAGTAGAGCCAGCAGATCACCACCAGGACCACCAGGGCGGCACTCAGCGCCGCCTCCACGGTCATCCAGCTCGGGCGCTCGGCGGGCTTGACCGTCGTGCCGTAGGTCAGGCCGTCGATCTTCTCCCGGTCCGGGCGGCCGGTGAGCATGCTCACCACCACCAGGATGACCACCGAGATACCGAACAGGATGGCGGCGAAGTGGAGGAAGTTGATGCTGGCGAAGTAGAGCAGCGGGCCATCCAGGCGCGGCTTGTTGATCTCCAGCACCAGCCGGCTCATGCCGAGGACGAAGCCGCTGACCAGCGACCACATGGCGCCGGTGGAGTTGATCCGGCTCCAGAAGACGCCGAGCAGGAAGACCGCCGCGATGGGCGGCGCGATGTACGCCTGGACACTCTGGATGTACTGGTAGAGCTGGCCCGAGATGAGCTCCATCAGCGGGATCCAGGCGAGGCCGAAGAGCACCAGGACGCCGGTGGAGATGCGGCCCACCCAGACCAGCTTCTTCTCCGACGCCTCGGGCCGCCACTTCTTGTAGAGGTCCCAGGTGATCAGCGTCGAGGTGGAGTTGAAGACCGACGACAGGGAGCTCATCAGCGCCGCCAGCAGGCCGGCCACCACCAGGCCCCGGATGCCCGCCGGCAGCAGGGTGCCGATCAAGGCCGGCAGCGCCTGGTCCGGGTCGTCGAGTTGCAATGCACCGCTCTCGGCCAGCAGGTGGGCGATGATCCCCGGCACCACGAAGACAAACAGCGGCAGGATCTTCAGGAAGCCGGCGAAGATGGTGCCCCGGCGGGCCTGCTTCAGGTCCCGGGCGGCCAGGGTGCGCTGGACGATGAACTGATCGGTGCACCAGTACCAGACGCCGAGGATCGGCGCGCCGAAGAGGATGCCGGTCCACGGGAAGTTGGGGTCGTCGGCGGGCTTCCAGAGGTCCATGAAGCCGGGGGCCGCCGCGGTGCGCATCGCCTCCCAGCCGCCCACCGCGTCGAGCCCGATGAAGAGCACCGCGATGGCACCACCGAGGAGCACGAACATCTGGATGGCGTCGGTGACCAGCACAGCCTTCAGGCCGCCGAAGATGGTGTAGACGCCGGTGGCCACCACGACGATCAACGCGCCGGTCCAGAAGTCGATGCCCATCAACGCCTCGAAGACGATGCCGCCGGCGGCGATGGTCACCGAGATCTTGGTCAGCACGTAGCCGATGACCGAGACCACGGCCAGGTACCAACGGGCCGCCGGCGAGTAGCGGCGCTCCAAAAACTCCGGCATGGTGAAGACGCCGCTGCGCAGGTAGAAGGGCACGAAAACCCAACCGAGCAGCAGCAGCATGAAGGCGGCCAGGATCTCGAACTGGGCCACCGCGACGCCGCTGGCGGCGCCGGTGCCGGCGAGACCCACCAGGTGCTCGGAGCCGATGTTCGAGGCGAACAGCGAGGCGCCGATGACGAACCAGCCCGAGTCGCGCCCGGCCAGGAAGTAATCGGCCGAGGTCTCACCCCCGAGCCGCTCACGCTGGTACGCCCAGATGGCGGCGGCGAAGATCGCCACGAAGTAGACGCCGATGATCAGCCAATCGACGCCGGCCAGCAGTCCTTGATCCAGGAACTCCATGTGTTGCCTCCGCCCTTGTCTTGTCGTTCAGTTTAGTCGAATACTCGCACAACGGGTCACGGGCAGTTGGGCGGCCCCGCGGGGGGCTGGATCGCCACGCGGGCGACGGCGATCTCCGCCGCCCCTTCGCTGACCAAGCGCACCGGCGCGTCGATCTTCGACAGGTCCGCCCCCATCTCCTCGAAGCAGCGCAGGCGGATGCGGACGTTCATCCACTCCCCGGCGGGCGCGGCGCCGGCCACGTCGCTCATGTCGATGTCGCCGCGGCAACCCTCGCCGCAGCCGATGCCGAGGTAGAACGGCCCGGTGGGCGCCTCCACCACCTTGAGATCAAAGCCCAGGGTGAGGTTGCCGTTGGCCTCCCGGGTCAGGTCCAGGACTTCGCCGCCGGTTAGCTCCACGGTGGTCGAGGGCTCGCCGGCGCCGTCCTCACCGCTCCAGTCGAAGAGGCGGGCGCCGGGGTGCTCGCCCTCCGCCAGGGTGGTGATCTCCAGAGCCGGGCTGGCCTCCGCCACCGTCCAGGTCCAGGTCGCTTCGCCCGCGTCCGCCGCGGCAGCGTCGAAGTAGACGTGGCCGGTGGGCGGGGTGGCCCCCTCGACCTCCACCTCCAGCTCCGGCAGGGGGCGCTGGCTCGCGTAGTTCAGGCCGTAGCCCAGGGGGAACAGCGGATCGTAGCCCTCCTGGCCGGCGTTGAGCACCGACTGGGTGGGCAGCCGCGGCCAGGAAAACGACAGCCGGCCGGTGAAGTCGTGGACCACCTCGCCCTCGGCGTCGGTGAACAGGAGGTCGGCGACGCCGCCCCCCTCGGTGCCGGGCAGCCAGGCGGCGACGAAGGCGTCCGAGGCGTTCAGGTGAGGGTTGACCCACAACGGCCGGCCGGAGAGGAAGACCGAGACCACCGGCACGCCGGCCTCGCCGAGGCCCGCGAGGATCTCCAGGTCCTCGGGGCCGTGGTAGAGCACCGACTGGCGGTCGCCCTGGAACTCGGCGTAGGGGTCCTCGCCGTAGACCACGATGGCGACGTCCGGCGCGTCGGCGGCGTCGAAGCTACCGTCTTGCGACAGGGTGGCTCGGCCACCGGCGGCCTCGACGGCGGAGCGGATGCCCTGCCAGATGGAGGTGGCGCCGGGGAAGTCATCGTTGTCGTTCTCCGTGCCCTGCCAGGAGAGGGTCCAGCCACCGCTCTGCTTGCCAATGTCATCGGCGCCGTCGCCGGCCACCAGGACGTGAGCGCCGGGGGAGACGGGCAGCACGGCGCCGTCGTTTTTCAGCAGCACCAGGGAGCCGCGCACGGCGCGTCGCGCCACCTCCCGGTGCTCCGCCGACCCGAGCAGCGCGAAGTCGCCGCCCAGCTCGCGCTGCGACGGCTTGGGGGCCTCGAACATGCCGGCCCGCATCTTGACCCGCAGGATGCGCCGCACCGCCTCGTCCAGCCGCTCGGCGGGGATGGTGCCGTCCTGGGCCTGGGCCAGGGTGTTCTCGTACAGCCCCTTCCAGTCCTCCGGCACCATGAACATGTCGATGCCGGCGTTGAAGGCGTCGGGGCAACTGTCGTTGCTGCACCCGGGGAGCTGGCCGTGGCCATTCCAGTCGCCCACCACCATGCCATCAAAGCCCATGCGCTCGCGCAGGACACCGGTGAGGAACGCCTCGTGGCCGTGCAGCTTGTCGCCGTGCCAGGAGTTGTAGGAGGCCATCACCGCCTGGGCTCCGGCGGCCAGGGCGCCGCGGTAGCCGGCCAGGTGGATGTCGATCAGGTCGCGCTCACTGGCCAGGTTGTCGCCCTGGTCGATGCCGTGGTCGGTGCCGCCGTCGCCGATGAAGTGCTTGGCGGTGGCCACCACCCGGCGCGGGCCGAGGAAGTCCTCGACGCCGGGGGCGCCCTGCAAGCCCTCGATCATGGCGGTGGCCAGGCTGCGCACCACCTGGGGGTCCTCGGAGTAGCTCTCATAGGCCCGGCCCCAGCGGTCGTCCCGGGCCACCGCCACGGTGGGCGAGAAGTTCCAGTCGATGCCGGTGACCGACATCTCGGCGGCGGTGACGCGGCCAACGTCGCGCAACAGCGCCGGATCCCGGGTGGCGCCCAGACCGATGTTGTGGGGGAAGAGGGTGGCGCCGACGATGTTGTTGTGGCCGTGGACCGCGTCGGTGCCCCAGATCGCGGGGATGGCGGCGTGGCCGTCGGAGGTGTCCATGGACGCCTCCCAGAAGGCGTCGGCCAGGGCCAGCCAGTCGGCGGGGGTGGCCTCGCGCACGTCGCCGGGCCAACCGCCGCCGCCGTTCAGCACCGAGCCCAGGTGGTACGTCTTGATGTCCTCCGGTTGGACGTCGGTGATGCTCGGCTGGATCACCTGGCCGACCTTCTCCTCGACGCTCATGCCGGCCAGGATCTCCTCGACGGCGGCTTCGAGCTGGGGGTCAGCGGGGAGCGGGCTGGCGGAAGTGGGCCAGAGCTCGGGGTGGACGTGGGGTGTCTCGTCGGCGTCGGCGGGCAGCACCGCCGCGCCGAGGGACGGGATGAGGGTGAGCAGGGTGAGTACCAGCAGCGGGCGCCAGCGGTCCATGGGGGGCTCTCCTTCTTTTCCGGCCTTCGTTTCCGGCCGTCGTGGCCGGCCTTGATTCACCGGGGGTGCTTGGGGCTCCGGGCCTCGCGGTCTCGCAGGCTCGTGGAGCGGGTACGAAAAACCGGCGGACACACCAGGTCTCGGCGGTGCCCCCTCGGGAAGTGCCCCGGGGGTCCTGCCAGGGTGTCGCGCCGGCGATGAAAAAGCTCCGGGCCCGGCGGTGCGAAGCCGGGCCCGGAGGTCAGGTTTGCATCAGAAGAACAGCTTGAATCCGATTTGGACCTGGCGGGGATCCCGGGCTCCGAACGCCTGGCCGAAGGTCGGCGAAGGCGTGAAGTCGGTGATCTGCGTGGCCTCGTTCAACGGACCGTCCAGCGTCACCTCGGAGGGGCCGAGGATGTTGTTGACGCCGAAGAAGTTGGTCTCGTCGGTGAGGTTGAAGATCTCGAAACGGAGCTGGGCGCCGACCCCCTGGGTGATCTGGAAGTCCTTGATGAAGGACAGGTCGATCTGGAACAGGTCCGGGCCCTCGCAACCGCCGCGCTTCGACATCTGGGAGGTCTCGCCGAGGCGATAGCCGACCAAGGTGAAGGCGTTGGGGTTGAGCCACTGGTTGCCGCCGCCGGACGCCTTGCACGGCTCGCCGTCGACGCGGATGGCGCGTTGGTTGCCATCAAAGCCGGTGCCCGCCGGGCCGCCGACGCCGGGGATGGCGCCGGAGTAGACGGTCAGCGAGGCGCCGGTGGCGTACTGGCCGATGAGGCCCACCGACCAGTTGCCGAGCACCTTCTCCACGAAGCCGCCCGTGTTCTCCAGGCTGGGCAGGTTGTAGATCAGGCTGGCGTTGGCGACGTGGGGCCGGTGGAGGCCGGCGTTACCCCAGTCCAGGTCTTCGTTCGACAGATCGGTGATCATGCCGGGGAAGGTGCCGGCGCCGGAGTCGTTCAACGGGTCGTTGGACTGGAACTGCGAGTAGGTGTAGGAGAACTGCACCTGGGAGCCGCGGCCGAAGCGCGAGATCAACTGGGTCTGCAGCGAGTCGTACTCCGACTTGCCGTCGTTGTTCCAGTAGACGATGGACGAGTCGCCGAAGACACCGTACGGCCGCAGGGCGGCCCGGCAGCCCGGGTCGGAGCCACAGCGCACGTAGTCCAGGCGGTCGGACAGGCCGTTGCCGGAGATGTCGGCGGCGGGCACCTGGTTGATGTCGACGCGCCGGGCGATGTGCTTGCCGCGGCTGCCGACGTAGCCCACCTCGAGGGTCGTGCCCTCGAACAGCATGTGCTCCACCGTCAGGTTCCACTGGTTGTTGTAGGGCGTATCGTTGTCCGGGTTGATGCCGAAACCGGGGAAGCCGAAGCCGGTGGCGAAGCAGCCGCCGCAGGGCTCGCCGGTGCGGTCCAGGTAGCGGATGCCGGACTGGGAGCGGTTGAACGGCGGGATGCCGGCGAACTCGAGCTGGATGTTGACCCGGTCGCGCAGGAAGAACTGACCGATGCCGCCGCGCACCGCGGTCTTGCCGGTGCCGAAGACGTCCCAGGCGAAGCCGAGGCGGGGGGCGAGGTTGTCCTCGTCCTTCTCCACCAGGCCGTTACTGGGACCGGTCGAGCCGCCGAGGAAACCGGCCTCGGCGCACGGGTCGGTGCCCGGCACCTGCATCACGCCGTTGCACGGGTCGCTGCCCAGGGCCGGGTCGAACAGATCCGGGTTGAAGGCGGCGATGCGGTCGTCGGAAGCCTCCGGCGGCAGGAACAGGGAATAGCGGGCGCCCAGGTCGATGACCAGGTTGTCGCGCACCTCCCAGGAATCCTGGACGTAGGCTTCGACGTCGTTCCACTCCAGGGTCGGAGAGGGCTGGAACTGGTTCTCGGAGAAGCCGTGGGTCATGTCCTTGAGCAGGAAGTCGGAGAGCACGTTGCCGGTGGTCGCCCCCCAGCCGTTGACGCCGGCGCCGCCCCAGAACTGGGGCGCCTCGAAGGCCGAGGCCCCGCCGATGCGCTCCGTCTTCTCGTTGTCGCTATACAGCGCGCCGGCCTTGACCCAGTGGTTGCCGAACACCTGCTGGTAGTCGTCCTTGAGGACCATCAGGTCCTGGGAGTTCTGCCACGGCGCGATGTTCCACAGCGGCGCGTAGCCGCCGGCGCCCCAGAACACCGGGTGACTGATGTCCGAGCCGCCGGTCTTGTCGTCAAACAGCGACGGGATCAGGCTGTTGATCTGGTCGTTGAGCTGCGGGTTGAGGCCGCCCCGGTTGATGTCGATCTCATTGCCGCTGTAGGAGAACTGGAGGGTGTTGACCACGTCGGCGGACAGCGTCTGGTTAAGCTGGATGACGAAGGACTCACCCACCTGGTCCCAGTTGGAATCGACCGCGGGGAACGGGTCGTCGCCCCACAGGCCGTTGCCCTCGCCGGCGTTGGGCGCGCCGTTGACCCAGTCGTCCCGGGTGTAGCGCACCATGACGCGGGAGCTCTCGGTGGGGTCCCAGTCGACGCGGGTGTTGTACTGCTCGAAGTCGATGGGGGTGTTGGTCGACTGGATGTAGTTGAGGCAGTTGCCCGACGGGTCGATGTTGGGCAGCGGGTAGAGGTTCAGGTAGGTCTCGCCGGCGGGGCTCACCCGGTCGCTGGGGATGACGTTGCCGGGGAACGGCTGGCCGGTCAGCGGGTCGATGGGGGTGGGGCCGCTGCACCCGGGGATCGGGTTGCTGAAGTCACCGGCGCGCTCGGCGGCGGTGGGCACGAAGCCGTTGCGGATGATGCCGCGCAGCTCTTCGTTGCGCTCGGCGGAGGCGAAGAAGTAGAGGCGGTCCTGGAGGATCGGGCCGCCGATGGTGCCGCCGTAGTCGTCGCGGTCCAGCGCTTCTTTTTCCTGGCCGGACTCTTCGAGGAAGAAGTTGGTCTCGTTCCAGGCGTCGTCGCGGCGGAACCAGAAGAGGCTGCCCTCGTACTCGTTGCCGCCACCCCGGGTCACCAGGTTGACCACCGCGCCGCTGGCGCCACCGAACTCGGCGCCGTAGCTGTTGCGGTGAATCTTGAACTCCTCGATGGCGTCCACCGACGGGTAGACCAGGATGGTGCGGTTGGAGCCGACGTCGTTGTTGTTGGCGCCGTCCACCATCCAGACGTTGGCGGTGGTGGAGCCGCCGGAGACCGACAGGTCGGTGCCGGTCAGCAGACCCTTGTTCTTGGTGTCGAAGTTCTCCGGCTGGGAAACACCCGGCATGAGCAGGGTGAGCTGGGTGAAGTTGCGGCCGTTGAGCGGCAGCTCGCGCACCTCCTGGCCGGTGATCAGGCCCTCGACCCCGCCGCCGATGGTCTCCACCACCACCGCCGGGGCGGCCACCGTGATGGAGTCGTCCACCGAGCCCACGGGCATGGTGACGTCGATCTGGCGGACGTCGGCGACGTTCAGCTTGATGTCGCTGACGGTCACCTCCTGGAAGCCTTCCATGGTGGCCACCAGGTCGTAGCTGCCGACCGGCAGGTCACCGAAGGTGACGGTGCCCTCTTGGCTGGAGAAGGTGGTGCGGGAGAATCCGGTGGCTTCACTTTGAACCGTCACCGAAACCCCGGGCAGCGGCCCTTCGGGTCCGTCGATGTTGGCTCGGATGCTCGCTGTGGTTCGCTGCGCGGACGCAGGCAGGGCCAGGCTCGCTACTACGAGCAGGCCCAGGAGTACGAAGAACGGGCGCTTGCGACTCATGTCGCCTCCTCCAGTCGGAATTTGGCCGATCCGCCTGGAATCCGTCGGGGATTCTTCTCGGGATCGAGTCTGCTGGCTAAAACGATTTAGTGGACGCAGGGTAGCCCGCATGTCACGGGGTTGTCAAGACGCACTCCGGCATAGGTGCCGGCTTGAACGCAACCGCCCCCCGTGGAAGACTCCGCGGATGAGCAAACGCGGGCCGAACGGCCCAAAGAGCACCGGAAAGGGCCGGGGGAAGGGCTCCGGCAAGGGCAACGGCGAGGCCGGGAAAGCGCCGACGCTGAAGGACGTGGCGGCCCATCTGAAGGTGTCGCCGGCCACCGTCTCGGTGGTGCTCAACCGCTCGCCGGTGGCCGACGCCATTCCCCAGGAGACGCGGGACCGGGTGTTCGCCGCCGCCCGGGAGCTGGGCTACCGCCCCAATTTCATGGCCCGGGCGCTGCGCCAGCGGCGCAGCTACTCGGTGGGCGTGCTGGTGCCGGAGATCGGCGAAGGCTTCTCGCCGGCGGTGATGGCCGGGGTCGAGGACCACCTGCTGGAGGAGGGCTACTTCTACCTGGTGGCCAGCCACCGCTGGCAGCCCGACCTGCTGGAGGAGTACCT
>Ga0102947_1000244_pt1 | contig 20202 bp, 15 predicted proteins | sample SalPon2A_A_D2_MG_FD_78210 | JGI IMG/M metagenome (GOLD analysis project Ga0102947, IMG submission 78210) | Soil microbial communities from South San Francisco under conditions of wetland restoration - Salt Pond MetaG R2A_A_D2_MG | ecosystem: Environmental > Terrestrial > Soil > Wetlands | place... | reverse complement strand
CCGGCACCGCCGCCGAGACCTTCCCCGAGGCCGACGTCGACGCCTTCCTGGTGGCCCTCGGCCGCACCGCCCGCCGTCTCCACGACGCCGGCTTCTGGCACCGCGATTTCTCCAGCGGCAACGTGCTGATCCGCTGGCGCAGCGACGGCGCGCCGCCGGACCTCTACCTGCTGGACTTGAACCGCACCCGGGTGGGCCGGCGGCCGACGCTGAGCGAGCGTAGCCGCGACCTCGCCCGGATGATGATCCACCGCCCCGAGGACCAGCGCCGCTTCCTCGACGCCTACTGGAGCGCCCCGGCGGGGGAGACGCTGCCGGCCGGGGCGGAGCGGGGCTCGGCCTCCGCCGACCGGGTGGCCCTCTACAAGCTCTACCACCACGGCTGGCGCTTCAAGAACGAGGCGAAGAAGTGGGTCCGGGGAAAGCTCCACGGAGTCACCCAGACCGCCAAGGACCTGGTGCTGCCCCGGGGCGCCCACGCCCACATCCCGAAGGCGCCGGAGGGGGCCGCGACCCGGGACAAGGTGGTGTGGGACGAGCTGTCCGACCAGCCCCACCTCCACGCCGGCAAGCTGGAAAAGCACTTCGCCCGGGCGAAGGACGCCGGCACCTACCTGGCCCAGGCCCGGGTCACGGCGGCGGCTCTCCCCCGGGTGTGGCGGCGTTACCGCCGGCTGGAAGCGGAGCGCTACCGCCAGCCGGTGCCGTTCGCCGGCGCCGGGGTGGCGCTGCGCCCCTGGTCGGAGGACCCGGAGGCGCTGCTGGCGGCGGTGGGCGACCTCGGCGTCGATCACCTGCTCCTCCGCCTCCACCCGTGGCAGGACGACCACCGGGCGGAGGAGGAGCTGGCCCGGGCGCTGACCGAGCGCTTCCCGGACCGCGACCTGGTCTTCGCCCTGCCCCAGAGCCGGGACCTGGTGCGCGACCCGGGGCGCTGGCGCGGCGCGGTGGAGGAGCTGGCGGAGCGCTTCGCGCCCTACGGCGGCACCTTCATCGTCGGCCAGGCGGTGAACCGCAGCAAGTGGGGCGTCTGGAACGCCGGTGAGTACCGGGAGCTGGCGGCCACCGCGGTCGAGGTACTGCGTCGGCACCCCGGGGTGCGGATCTTCGGCCCCGGGGTCATCGACTTCGAGCCGCTGGCCACCCTCGGCATGGTCAACTACCCCGGCCTGCCCCGCCTGGACGGCCTGGCGTCGCTCCTCTACGTCGATCGCCGGGGGGCGCCGGAGGCCCGGCAGATGGGCTTTGACGCCGCCGACAAGGCGACCCTGCTCCAGGCCATCGCCGATACCGCGCGGCGCCTGGCCGGGGAACCAAGCGATGGCGGGGAGAAAGGCAACGGCGGAAAGAATGGCCTCGCCCCCTCCTGGATCACCGAGGTCAACTGGCCGTTGCGGGAAGGCCCCCACTCGCCGGCGGGCAAGCTGGTGGCGGTGGACGAGGAGGCCCAGGCCGACTACCTGGTGCGCTACTACCTGGAGGTCCTGGCCACCGGCCACGCCCAGCGCGTCTACTGGTGGCGCATGGTGGCCCGGGGCTACGGCCTGATCTGCCCGGAGGAGGGGGTCGATGGCCGCGTCCTGCGCCGCCGCCCCGCCTTCCGCGCCCTGGCCACGATGCAGGCGCGCCTGGCGGGCACCGCCTGCGAGGGGCCGGTGCCGGACCTGCCGGACACCGTCCGCGCCTATCGCTACCGCCACCCCGACGGCACCACCACGGTGGCCGCTTGGACCGTGGGCGACGAGCCGGCCCGCCTCGCCCTTCGCGGCGAGGTGACCGGCGCCCATGACCGCGACGGCCGAGCTGTCGACGTCGCCGACCCGCCCGCCCTCGGCCCCAGCCCCCTCTACATCGACGTCAACATCGACCTTGAGGAGCCTCCATGACCTCCCGCACCCGCCATCGCTTCCGGATCCTCGGCCTAGTGACCTCCCTGGTGGTGCTCGCCGCCGCAGCGGCAGCAATGCTGGACACCGCCCGCCTGGTCGACGTCCTCGCCCTCTCCGGCGCCTCCTTCGCCGCCGGTGCCTCCACCGTCTCCCTGGTCAGAAACCACCGCGCCGCCCGCCCGTAGAAAAGGGGGCACCCACCCTCACCTCCGGGAGGAGACACCATGGACACCCTGCTCGCCGACGTACGCTTCGCCCTGTAGCAGGTCCGGTATCATCGCCCTGGAGATCAACCATGCCTACGACCAAACAGCGCTACCTGACCGACGAAAAAGGCCAGCGAGTCGGAGTCGTCCTGGACCTGGACGAGTATCGAAAGATGCTCGATCAGATTGAAGAACTGGATTCGATCCGCGCCTACGACGAGGCGAAGGCCAGTCAGGAGAAACCGATCTCTCTGGATCTGGCCATGGCCGAGATCGAAAGCGAAGACGGTTGAGCTACGCGCTCTCGATCCTTCCGAGAGCGGTCAAGGAACTGAAGCGGTTGTCCCCGGAAGTGCGCCGCCGGATCCACCGGAGGGTCGAACCGCTGGCCGAAGACCCTCGCCCCCTGCAAAGCCGTAAGCTCACCGGCCGCCCCGGCTACCGGCTTCGGGTCGGTGATTACAGGGTTTCTACGAAATCGACGAGTCGGAGAGAGAGGTCGTGATCCTCCACGTCGGACACCGCAGCAACGTCTACCGGCGCTGAGCGCAACCGTCGTAGGTCTGTCGCCGTACAAGCAGGGCACCCACTCCAACCGCGGAGGATCCATGGACACCCTGCTCGCCGACGTACGCTTCGCCCTGCGGCAGTTCTCGAAACGGCCGCTTTTCACCCTAGTGGTGGTCGTCACCCTGGCCCTGGGGATCGGCGGCAACGCGGCCATCTTCACCGTCGCCGACCAGGTGCTGCTGCAGCCGCTGCCCTACGCCGAGCCGGGCGAGCTGGTGCGCGTCTACACCCAGTTCCCGAGCCTCGGCTTCGACCGCTTCTGGATGTCGGAGCCGGAGCTGCTGGAGCTGGCCGAGTGGAGCGAGTCGTTCTCCGCCGTCGGCGCCTGGGCGACCGGCGCCTCCAACGTCAGCGGCGGCGACACCCCGGTGCGGGTCGCGGCAGCCAGCGGCACCGCCTCCTTCTACGAAGCGCTGGGGGTGGCGACCCACCGCGGGCGCTGGCCTTCGCAGGCGGACATGCTGTCCAACGCCGAGCCCGTGGTGGTCCTGGGCCACGGCCTCTGGCAGCGCGTCTTCGGCGGCGACCCGGACCTGGTGGGGGAGACCATCCTCGTCGATGGCGTCGATTACCTGGTGATCGGCGTCGCGCCTCCGGGCTTCGACGTCGCCGACACCGGGGCCGAGGTCTGGGGCGCCCTGCAGATCGACCCGGCGGAGCCGGGCGGCCGGGGCAGCCACTACCTGAACGTGCTGGCCCGGCTGGCGCCGGGCACTTCGCTGGAAGCCGCGCGCCAGGAGGTGGACGCCCTCCTGGGCCGCTGGGAGGAGTCGTTCCCCGACACCCACCACCCCAGCCAGGAGAACCACGCCATGGTCCTGCTGCCGCTCCATGACGACATGGTGGGCAACGCCGAAACCCCGCTGCTGCTCCTGCTGGGCGCCGTCGGCTTCGTGCTCCTGATCGCCTGCGCCAACGTCGCCAACCTGATGCTCGCCCGCGCCGAGGGGCGAAAGCGGGAGATCGCCGTGCGCGCCAGCCTGGGGGCGGAGCGCGGCCGGCTGGTGCGTCAGTTCCTGACCGAGAGCGTGATCCTGGCGCTGGCCGGCGCCGGCCTCGGCCTGGGCGTCGCCTGGGCCGGCCTGAAGGCGGTGATGGCCGCCAACCCGGAGGCGGTGCCCCGGGCGGCGGAGGTCGCCCTGGACGGCCGTGCCGTCCTCTTCACCGCCCTCGTCGCCCTCGCCACCGGCCTCCTCTTCGGCCTGGCGCCGGCGGTGCGGGTCAAGGCCGGCAACCTGTTCGCCGCCTTGAAGGAGGGCGGGCGGACCACTGGCGGCGCCGCCAGCCAGGCGCTGCGCCGCGGCCTGGTGGTGGCGGAGGTGGCGCTGGCCACCATGCTGGTGCTCGGCGCCGGCCTGCTGCTGAAAAGTTTCTGGACTCTGCAACAGGTCGATCCCGGGTTCGAGGCCGGCGGTGCCCTGTCGTTCCAGATTTCCCTGCCCGAGGCCAACTACCCCGAGTCCGCCGGCGTCGGCGCCTTCTACGACCGCCTGCTGGCGGAGCTCGAAGCGCTGCCCGGCGTCGAGTCCGCCACCGGCATGAACAACCGCCCGCCGGTGCGCCGGCTCAACGCCAATGACACCGAGTTCGAAGGGGTGGCGACCGGCGACGGGGCGGAGCTGCCGGACAACGTGGACTACTACCAGGTGGTGGCCGGCGACTACTTCTCCACCATGCGGATCCCGCTCGTCGCCGGCCGCGGCTTCCGCGACACCGACACCACCAGCTCACCGCCGGTGGTGGTCATCAACCAGACCCTGGCCGACCGCTACTACCCGGACGAGAGCCCGCTCGGCCGGCGCATCCGCCGCGGCTGGTTCACCGACGAGGAGCCCTGGTACACGGTGGTCGGGGTGGCCGCCGACGTCAAGCAGGACGGCCTGGACAAGCCGGCGGGGACCGAGCTGTACTTCCTCCACGGGCAGTGGGACAACGTCGAGGGGCTGAACCCGCCGCGCACCATGTACCTGGTGGTGCGCACCGCCGGCGACCCGCTGGCCCTGGTGCCCGGCGTGCGCCAGGCGGTGGGCCGCCTGGACGCCAGCTTGCCGCTGGCCGACGTCGAGCCGCTGGAGCGGGTGGTCTCCGACTCCCTGGTGCGCTCCCGCTTCCTCACTCTGCTGGTGGCGGTGTTCGCGGCGATGGCGCTGCTCTTGGCGGCGGTGGGGACCTACGGGGTGCTGGCCTACGCGGTGGCCCAGCGGCGCCACGAGCTGGGCATCCGCATGGCGCTGGGCGCCACCGGACGGGACGTGCTGCGCCTGGTGGTCACCCAGGGGATGCGGCCGGTTTTGGCCGGCCTCGCCCTCGGGCTGGCCGGTGCCTTCCTGGTCAGCCGGGCGCTGGCGAGCCAGCTCTACGGCGTCGCGCCCACCGACCCGGCGACCTACGCCGCCGTGCCGGTGGTGCTGGTGGGGGTGGCGCTCGTCGCCTGCCTGCTACCCGGCGCCAGCGCCACCCGGGTGGACCCGGCGGTGGCGCTGCGGTCGGAGTGATGCTGCGGTCCGAGTGATCCCGCGTTCGGAGTAATGCCGCGTTCGGAGTGATGCCGCTGGTTCAGCGGCCTTCGGCAGACGATGCGGGCTCGGGGGCACCGTGCCCTTCGCCACCGGCCGACGCCTCGCCATCCCCGGCCGCCGCCGGCTCGCCGGCGAACATCTCCTCCACCGGCACGATCTCGAAGCCGGTGGGATCGACGGCGAGGCCGACGATCTTCTTGTCGTCCTTCTTCACCTCGTCGGAGACCTCCGAGTTGTAGGTCATGGGCGACGGTTCCCCCGCCTTCAGCGTCTCGGCCAGGGCCTCCGCCCCGTCGGTGACCAGGACGGCGCGGTAGCTGTCGGTCTGGATGTGCTTCTTGACCGCCTTGTTGACATCCTCCACGGTCAGGCCGCCGAGGCGGCGCTCGATCTCGTCGATGTAGTACGGCATACCGTAGAAGCGGCTGTCCATGTGGAAACCGAGGCGCTCGTCCAGGGTCTGGGCCCAGAGCTTCGAGTAGTTGACCAGGAAGTCCCGGGTGAGGTCGAACTCCGCTTCGGTCATGCCGCGCTGGCGCAGGCGATCCACCTCGTAGAGGGCGTTGCGCAGGGCGAAGTGGGCGGTCTCCGGGCGCACCGGGCGAACCCACACGGTGAACGCCTGCTGGCGCCGGGGCACGCCGGGGGTGGGGGTGCTGGTGAACGGCGGCGCGTACCAGTGCTCGATGTAGGAGTAGTCGCCGTAGTTCAGGCCCCGCTCACCCCGCAACTGCTGCATCAGCCGGCCGTGGGAGGTGCGGTGCTCGCCCAGGTAGCTGTTGGCCACCATCATCGGGTAGTACTCGTCGTCGCCCCGGTTGAAGGGCAGCGGGTAGCCCAGGTGGATGCCCACCGAGGCGGTGCCCTTGTCGATCAGGGTGAACGGCCGCCCCTCGACCTTGGCCGGCGCCGGCAGGGCGCCGTCGGTCAGGCCGGCCTCGGCCTTCTCACCGGCGGGCAGCTTGCCGGCGAGGCGCCGGGTGAGGTCCGCCTCGTAGCCCTCCGGGTAACCCCCGGCGATCCCCAGCAGCAGGTTGGCCCGGGTGTAGTGCCGGGCGTAGAACGCCTTGACGTCGCCGATGGTGATGCTGGCCAGCCCCGCCACCGTGCCCTGGGGAGCGTGGCCGTAGGGGTGGCCGGCGTAGATCTCCTGCTGCATCGCTTCCAGCCCCAGCAGCTCGTCGTTGGAGGAGCGCAGGGTGGTGGTGAGGTACGCCTCCATCTCCCCCTTGTGGCGCTCGAGATCCGCCTGCTTGAAGCCGGGCGCGCCCACCGCCTCCAGCAGCAGGTCGGTGTAGTCAGCCAGGGTGTCGCGGTGGACCTCGCCACCGATGGTGGTCACCTCCCGGCCGGCCAACAGGTCGATGCCGGCGGCCATCGGGTAGAGGGCCTCCACCAGGTCGGCGTAGGAGCGCTCGGCGGTGCTCGCCTCGGCCAGCATGCGGGCGGTCAGCAGCGCCAACCCTTCCTTGCCCTCGGGGTCGTCCATGGAGCCGGCGTCAAACATCAGGCGCAGCGCCACGATGGGGGTCTCGGACGGCAGGGTGACGGTCTCGATGTCGCTCCCCGGCACCGGCATGCCGGTGTCGGCTTGCGCGGTGTCGGCTTGCGCGGTGTCGGCCTGGAGCGGCACGGCGCCGGCGGGCAACGCCAGCGCCACCGCCAGGATGGCGGCGAGGAGGGCGGTCAGCGGTCGCGGCGCCCGGGTGTGGGCGTTCTGGAGGTGGGCGGTCTGGGCTTGGACGGTCGTCATCGGTTACTCCCCCGCCTCGGTGGTGGTGGTTTCGTCATCCGCCGGTGCGGCGGGCTTGTGGCTCAGGGTGACCAGGGTGCGGCGCTCCGGCTGGAAGTACTTCTTGGCCGCCTTCTGGACGTCCTTCGGGGTGACCTTCTCGTAGGATTCGTAGCGCCGGTTGATCGCCTCGACGCCGCCGGTGAGCTGCAGGGCGCTGGCGGCGTTGAAGGCCACCGACCCGGCGCTGTCCATCCCCAGGGCGAAGTCGTAGCGCAGGTGGGACTTGATGCGCTCCAGCCGCTCGCCGTCCACCGGCTCGGCCTGGAGCTTGGCGATGTGCTCCTGGATGGCGCTCTCCACCTCGGCCAGCGCCTCGTCGGACTTCGCCCGGGCGGTGATGGAGAACAGATACGGGTCCCGGTGGTCTGGCATCCCGCCTTCCAACTGGTCGACGATCTGGCGGTCCACCACCACCTCCTGGTAGAGGGGCGAGGCGTCGCTGAAGAGAAGCTGGCCGATCAGGTCGAGGGCCGCGTACTCCACCGAGTCGGCGTCGAAGGCCGGGGTGCGGTAGCCCATCATCAGGAACGGCCGGGTCGGGTTGTCCCAGTCGATGTGGGCCTCCTGGGGCTCCTTCTGGGGCGGCTCCGGGGTGATCTCAGCCGGCTGGTAGCCCGCCTCCCAACCGCCGTAGTGCTCCTCGGCCATGGCCAGGGTCTCGTCCGGATCGACGTCGCCGACAATCAGGACGATGGTGTTTTCCGGCCGGTAGAAACGGTCGAAGAAGCCCAGGCTGTAGTCGAAGTAGCCCGGCATCGCCTCGATGTCTTCGAGGAAGCCGAGGGTGGTGTGCTCGTAGGTGTGCTCGTTGAAGGCCAGGCCGCGCATCTTCTCGTACATCGCCAGCCAGGGGCTGGAGGCGTTCTTGTTGTACTCCCCCAGCACCGCCAGCGCCTCGGTGCGGAAGGCGTCCTCGCTGTACTCGAGGTTCTGGAAGCGGTCCGCCTCGATGTCCATCATCCGAGGCAGGGCCGAGGCCGGGCCGATGATGTAGTAGTTGGTGTAGTCGTCGGTGGTGAAGGCGTTGGAGTCGGCCCCCATGTGGCGCAGCTCGTCGTTGTAGGCGTCCCGGGGGTAGCGCTCCGTGCCGCGGAACATCATGTGCTCGAAGAAGTGGGCGAAGCCGGAGTGGCCCGCTTCCACCTCTTCCCGGGAGCCGGTGCGGACCACCGAGAAGTAGGCCACCGTGCCGGGGCTGTCGAACGGGATGATGACGACCTTCAGGCCGTTGTCCAGGGTCTGCTCGTGAACCGGGTAGGGGAAGATCTGCCGGGTCTCGGCGGCGGCGCCGGCTGCGGCGTCCTCCGCCGGCTGGGCCGGGGCCGAGGCCGCCAGGGTCAGGGACCCGAGGAGGGCGAAGGCCAGGGCGAGAAGAGTCTGTCTGCGCACTGTGGTTTCCTTTCTGATCGACATAGGGGCCCCGGAGTCGGTTGTGGGCCGCTATGATGTGTACGTGACTGAGACGCGCAAGATTACCGTCAAGTGCCCGGAGTGTGGCAGCGACCTCACCGTCGATGCCGCCACCGGCGAGGTCCTCGTCCACCGCCCGATCAAGAAACCGATCGCCGGGGGCCAGGACTTCGACTCCCTCTTCGCCGGCCTGGAGAGCGACAAGGCCCGCGCCGAGGACGCCTTCGAACGCGCCCGGGCGGCGGAGCGGGACAAGGACCGGCTGCTGGACGAGAAGTTCAAGGAGGCGGTCAAGCGGGCGGAGGAAGACCCCGACGACAGCCCACCTCCCCGCCCCTTCGACCTCGACTGAGCCCTCGCGGGACTGAGCGGCCGCTCAGCCCGGGGTCTTGAGTTCGATGATGGACTTCATCCGATACGCCTCGCCGCTTTCACCGCGGATGATCAGGGTGATGGGGGCCTCGGAAGGGTGGGTGCCGGGCAGGGATTCGAGGTAGATGCGGTGCTCCACCTGGGTGGGCTCCTCCTCGCTGCCGGTGATCTCCTCGGTGCGGACCATCGGCTTTTCCTCGAAGTAGACGTCCTGGCGGTGGGAGGTGTACTCGAAGGTCGCCTCCTCCGGGGGGGCGTCGCTCCACACCTGGAGCTGGAAGTTCATCCGCCGGCGCAGGGTGGTGGGGGACGGGGAGACGTTGAACGGCGGTTTTACGTGGATGGTCATGCGGGTGGGGCCTCCTGGGGAAGGGGGGGTCAGACGATGAGAACAGCGTTTTCACTCCCAGGGTACCAGCAACGGGAAACGGCCCGTGGAAGGCGCTGGGGGCGGGGGCCAGGGCGCCGGCGGGGCGGCGGCCGCTCCCCCCGCCCGGCGCCGCCTGCTATGATTGGTCATCTGACCGTGAAAGCCGTCCGCGGGCGCGGGCGCTACGAAGCACGCCGAATCACACCGCAGTATTCCACTGCTCGAGGGTTGAGATCATGAGCCGTTCGATGAAAGTCATTCTTCTAGTCGCATCCTTCACCGGCCTGGCCCTGGCGGCCTGTAGCGGCGGCCCCGTGAAGGTCGGGGCCGTGCTTCCCCTGGAGGGCACCTACGCCATCTACGGTGAACCGATCAAGCGGGGCATCGAGCTGGCCTACGAGGAAATCCAGGCGAACGAGAACGGCATGGCCATCGAGCTGGAGATCCGCGACTCGGGCGGCGACCCGGACCGCGCCGCCGAGCTGCTGGAGGAGCTGTTCCGGGACGGCGCGGTGGCGGCCATCGGCGGCGTCACCACCGACTCGGCGCTGAAAATGGTGCCGGTGGCGGAGCGGCAGGACAAGATCCTGCTCTCGCCCTCGGCCTCCAGCCCCGGGCTGACCGGCATCTCCCGGGACTTCTTCCGCATCTACCCTTCGGACTTCCGCGAAGGCAGCAAGATGGGCAACTTCGCCGCCGAGACCTTGGGCATCGACAAGATGGTCATCCTGGCCGCCGAGTCGGCCTTCGCCCGCGGCATCCAGGACATCTTCCAGAGCGAGTACGAGCGCTACGGCGGCGAGGTCATCGAGGTCATCGAGTACCCCTCCACCGGTACCGACTTCAGCGGCCTGGTGGAGCGCGCCCTGTCGCTGGAGCCGGTGGGCGTCTACGTCGCCGACTACGCCCAGAACGTCTCCCAGATCATCGCCGAGCTGCGCTCCCAGGACTTCGATGGCAAGATCCTCACCACCTCCGCCTACGCCGCGCCGGGGGTCATCGAGGAGGCCGGCGAGAACGCCGAGGGCGTGCTGCTGACCCAGATCGCCGTGACCGAGAACGACCCCAACCTGATCGCCTTCGAAGAGGCCTACCGGGCGAAGTACGACGAGGACCCGAGCACCTGGGCGGCCCACGGGTACGACGCCTTGAAGGTCCTGGTGGCGGCCATGGAGGAGGGCGGCACCCGGCCCAGCGACGTGTGGAAGGGGATGCGCGGCATCAAGGGCTACCAGGGCGCCACCGGCGTCATCCAGTTCAACGAGAAGGGCGACGTCGGCAAGTTCCCCCGCACCTACGTGGTCGATGGCGGCGAGCTGGTGGACTACGAGGAGGCGGTGGAAACCAAGCGGCAGGAGATCCTGGGCCGCATCGAGCAGCTCAACCGCAGCCGCCGCCAATCCGGCGGCGACGAGTCATAAGCGGCTCCCGCGACCGGGCCGTGAGCGGCATGGCGGTGGCATGGCCGGGGTCGCCGTGCTGAGCCCCGCCCGGGAGATCCTGCGCTTCCGCTCCCTGCTCGGCACCCTCACCAGCCGGGAGCTCAAAGCCCGCTACCGGGGCTCGCTCCTCGGCTTCCTCTGGTCGCTGGCCAACCCGCTGCTGCTGTTGGCGGTCTACGCCCTCGTCTTCGGCTTCATCTTCCAGGCCCGCTTCGACGGCGTGGAGCCCTACCCGGTGTTCCTGGTGGCGGGGCTTTTCCCCTGGCTGTGGGTGTCGACGGCGCTGCTCGAAGGCGCCATGGCGTTCACCGCCAACTCCGGCCTGCTGCGCAAGGCGGTGTTCCCGGTGGAGCTGTTGCCCACCGTGCCGGTGCTGGCCAACCTGGTGCACTTCGTCTTCGCCCTGCCGATCCTCGCCGCGGCGCTCCTCGTCGGCCGCTACATGGGGTACCCGCTGTCGGGGCCGTCGGCGCTGCTGCTGCCGGCGGTGATCCTCCTCCAGCTCCCCATGCTCACCGGCCTCGCCTTGGGGCTCTCGGCGCTGAACGCCCACTTCAAGGACGTCCGGGACCTGGTCTCCAACCTCCTCACCTTGGCGTTCTTCATGACCCCCATCCTCTACCCCCTGTCCACCCTGGAGCCCCACCCGGCCCTGTGGTGGGCGGTGCGGCTGAACCCGTTCACGCCGTTCACCCTGGCCTACCAGCAGACGCTGTTCCACGGCGTCGTGCCGGACCCGGAGCTGTGGCTGCAGATGGCGCTGGTCTCGGCCGTGTCCTGGGCGCTGGGGGCGGGGCTGTTTGCCCGCCTGCGGGAGACCCTGGTGGAGGCGGCGTGACGGGCGGCGACGACCGGGGCGGGCGGGGCGGCGCCGACGACTCCCCGGCGATCCGCGTCGATGGGCTGACCAAGCTCTATCGCCGCATGGCGCCGGGGGCGAAGCTGGCGACCCTGAAGAGCGCCCTGACCCGGGGCAACCTGGTCCGCGACCTCTCACCGGAGGAGGCGATCACGGCGCTCGATGGCATCGACTTCAGCGTCGGCCGGGGCGAGGCGTTCGGCCTGGTGGGCGGCAACGGCTCGGGCAAGTCGACGCTGCTCAAGGTGGTGGCCGGCATCCTCCAGCCGACCACCGGCCAGGTGGTGGTGGACGGCCGGGTGGCGGCGTTGATCGAGCTGGGGGCGGGCTTCCACCCGGAGATCTCGGGGCGGGAGAACATCTACATCAATGGCGCCGTCCTCGGGCTCACCCGCCGCCAGGTGGACGAGCGGCTGGACTCCATCGTCGCCTTCTCCGGCCTCGCCGACTTCCTCGACGAACCGGTGAAGAACTACTCCTCCGGCATGTACGTCCGCCTGGGATTCGCGGTCGCCGTCCACACCGACCCGGACGTGCTGCTGGTCGATGAGGTGCTGGCGGTAGGGGACCAGGCGTTCGCCCACAAGTGCCTGCGGCGCATCGAGGAGATGCTGGCCAACGGCGCCACCCTGCTCTTCGTCAGCCACGACCTGGGCATGGTGGAAGGGCTGTGCGACCGGGTGATGTGGCTCGACCGGGGCCGGCAGAAGCTGGTCGGCGCGCCGCGCCGGGTGGTCGATGCCTACCGCCAGGCGGTGGCCGAGGCGGAGGGCCTGGAGCACCAGGAGGAGAAGGAGGCACGGGAAGAGGAGGCCGCCGCCGGCGGCCGCAACGAGCGCCGCTGGGGCTCGGAGGAGGCCCGCATCACCGGCCTCCGCCTGCTCGCCGGCGCAAGCGGAGACCCGGGGGGTGAGGAGCGCTACCACCTGGCCAGCGGCGAGGCGGTGACCTTCGAGGTGCGCGTCGCCACCGCCCGCCCGCTCACCGACTTCGTCTTCGGCTTCCAGATCTCCACCCCCCGGGGCACCGAGGTGTGGGGCATCAACACCGACATCGAGGGCTTCGACCCGGGCCGGCTGGACGGCGAGGCGACGGTGCGCCTCCACTGCCCCGACCTGCGGCTGGCCGCCGGCGAGTACCTGCTGGACGTGGCGGTGCACAGCGAGGAGGGGGGGGCCTACGACTACTGGAGCCACGCCCTGGCCTTCACCGTCACCGCCGAGGTCGCCGGCGTCGGCGTCTACGACCCGGCCCACCGCTGGGAGTTCGAGGGCGGGGTGCGGTGGGACGGCTCCGAGGCCGACGCGGACGGGATCAGGGGCGATGGCGATGAAGAAGACGGCGAGGAGGGCGGCGACCGGGGGACCGGGCCTTGAGCGCCCCCGGCGGCCGCCCGGAGCGGGCCCCGGCCGACCCGCGCCAGCTCGCCGCGGCGGTGCTGGCGGAGCTCGACCCCCGGCCGCTGGCGCGGGCGGCGGTGGCGGACCTCGCCGCTTTCCCCGCCCAGCCCGTGTCCGCCGTCTTCGCCCTCGGCAAGGCCGCCGCCGGCCTCGCCCGGGGCGCGGTGGAGGGGCTCGGCTTCGACCCCGAGGTGCTGGCCAGCGACCCAGGAACGGCCCCCCCGGGCCTGGTCCTGCGCCCCCACGCCAGCCCGGCGCTGTTTGCCGGCGGCACCCCCCAGCCGGCGGGCGCCCCAGCCGGCCTGGAGGGAAACGGCTGGGAGGAGTGGCCCGGCGGCCACCCGGTGCCCGACGTCGCCAGCTTCGGCGCCGGCCGCCGCCTCCTCTTCCTCGCCGGCCGGCTCGGCCCGGAGGACCACCTGCTGGCCCTGGTCTCCGGCGGCGGCTCGGCGTGCTGCGAGGTCCCCGCCGGCACCCTCTCCATCATCGACCTGGTGGCCACCGGCGAGGCGCTGGTCGCCTCCGGCCTGCCCATCGGCCGGGTGAACGCGGTGCGCAAGCACCTGTCCCGGGTGAAGGGGGGCGCCGCCCTCACCGCCACCGCCGCCCGGGTCACCGTGCTGGTGCTCTCCGACGTCCCGGGGGACGACCTGGCCACCGTCTCCTCCGGCCCCTTCGCCGCCGACCCCACCACCTACCGGGATGCCCTGGAAGCGGCCGCCGGCCTGGGGCTGCCCCAGCCGGCCCTGGACCACCTGGCGGCCGGCGCCGCCGGCGACCTGGAGGAGACCCTGAAGCCGGGCGATCCCGCCTGCCGCCACGCCGAGCACCACCTGCTGGCCGGCACCGCCACCGCCGCCGCCGCGGCCCACCGCTGGCTCACCGCCCGCGGCTACCGGGTGGCGGTGGGGGAGTTGGGCGGCGCGGCGGCGGCGGCCGGCGCCGACCTGGTGGAGCGGGGACGGCGCCTCGACGGCGAGCGGGTGGCCCTGGTGCTGGCCGGTGAGACGACGGTCAAGGTGTCCGTGGAGGCGGGGCCGGAGGTCCCCCAGCACCAGGGCGGGCGCAACCAGGAGCTGGCCCTGGCGGCGGCCCGGGCCCTGGCCGCAGACGGCGCCGGCGGGAAAGCCGGTGCCGGCGGCAAAGGCATTGCCGGCGGGGAACCCCACGACCGGCCCGAGAGGGTGCTGGCGCTGGCCACCGACGGCACCGACGGCCCCACCCCGGCGGCCGGCGCCGTGGTCGGTCCCGCCACCTGGGGCAACCTCACCGCCCGCGGCATCGACCCGGCGGACGCCCTCGCCCGCCACGACTCCCACACCGCCTTTCTCGAACTGGGCGAAGACGCCCTGCTGACCCTGGGGCCCACCGGCACCAACGCCGCCGACCTCGCCGTCTACCTGCGGGGCTGAGCGCCAGCCCGCACCCACGACGCGGTTGCCCCCTGAACCGGAACCCAACCCCAACCCGATCACCGCCTGGAGGCATCATGAGCGAGCCCGAAACGCCCGAAGCCCCGAAGCAGCCGATGAACATCAAGATCGACGACGACGAGCTGAAGGGGCGCTATACTAATCTCCTCCGAATCACTCATACGAGCGAGGAGTTCATCCTCGACTTCATCAACCTGGCGCCTCCCCAAGGGGCCGTCACGGCGCGGCTGATCACCAGCCCCGGCCACCTGAAGCGCATCATCGGCGCCCTGCAGGCCAACCTGCAGCGCTACGAGGAAGCCTACGGGGCCATCGTCGCGGCGCCCGACCCCGGGGCCGGCGGCAAGGTGAACTGAGGGCTGCCCGTCCCGCACCCCCGGGCGGCCCGTCGCAAGGAGCGCGAAGGCGAAGGCCGCGATGGGTAGAGTCGATGCGTAGAACCTCCGGCCTGGTCCTGGCCGCCCTCCTGCTGAGCACCGCGTGCAGCGGCTTCGGCTCGTCCGCCCCCCGCACCCGCCAGTGGGCCGAGGGGCCGGTGCGCTGGCTCCTGCTGCCGGCGGAGGAGCGCGAGATCCAGGAGCTCAGGAGCGACGCCGAGGGCCGGCTGTTCATGGATGAGTTCTGGCGCCGCCGGGACCCGGACCCGGGGGTCCCGGGCAACCCGGTGCAGGAGGCGTTCGAGGAACGGGTGGAGATCGCCGACCGCGCCTACGGCGACACCGGCCAGCGGGGCAGCCTCACCGACCGGGGACGCGCCCTGGTGCTGCTGGGGGCGCCGTCGCTGATGCGCCACGGGCGGCGCAAGGTCCCGGCCTGGCGCCCTGGGCAGCGGGCCACCGACCGCGGCAGTGACCGCATGCCGGTGCGCGAGCTGGTGGCCGAGACCTGGGAGTACGGCCTCGGCGACCTGCCGACCGGCCTGATCGCGCTGCTTGAGGAACGGGAGGAGGCCGGCGTCAGCCTTCTCTTCCTGCTGGAGAACGACGGCAGCCGCCTGGTGGACGGGGAGAAGTACCTGGAGTGGGCCGCCCAGTCCCTCGTCCAGCTCGTGCCCTGACGGGCGCGGCACAGGGGCCGCTCAGAGGCTGGTGCCGGCCATCTCCAGGATGCGCTCCCACTGCTCCGGCGGCACCACCATGGCGGAGAGCCGCGCCTGGCGCACCAGGTCGGAGCCGTCGAAGGCGGCGTCGTTCTTGATCTCCTTCAAGGTCACCGGGCTCTCCAGGCGCTCCATCGGTTCGACGTCGAAGACCACGAACTTCGGGTCGCCGTCGTCGCGCTGGGGGTCCGGGTAGGCGTCGGAGATGATGCGGGCGATGCCGACCACGGCGCGCTGCCGGCCGGTGTGGTAGATCAGCGCCAGGTCGCCCTTGCGGGCCTCGCGCATGTGCTTGAGGGCGGCGTAGTTGCCGACCCCGTCCCAGACGGTGGAGTTGTCCCGCTCCAGGTCCTCGAAGCTGTAATCGTCGGGCTCGGTCTTGAGAAGGAAGAAGCTCTGGTTGCGATCGTCGTTGGCTTGTCTCATGTCAACGTTGGAGGGAGCAGGAATCATGCCGCCGCGGCTGGCAACCCCGGGCGGTTCCGTGGCAGCATGGCGGGGTCCGCCACCGACGACAGGACCACCTGAAAGGATTCCGGGAAACCATGAGACAGCACCGACTTCGCCACTTCGCCCTCACCCTCACCCTCACCCTGGCCCTCACGCTCCTCGCCGCCACCGCCTGCACCTCTGTGCAGGAGCCCGAGGAGACCACCGACCTCAGAGCCGGAGACAGCGCCGTGAGCGACATCGACACCGCAGACCTGGTCATCGCCCCCGACGTCGAGGAGCGCCTGGCCCGCTTCACCCCCACCGACGTCGAGGCCGACCTCTCCGCCCTCTCGGACGAGGACCGGCGGGTGCTGGCCCTGCTGGTGGAGGCCTCCCGCCACCTCGACCCGGTCTTCCTGCGCCAGGTCGATGCCGGCAACCCGGCCATGGAGCGCGCCACCCGGCCGTGGTTGGGCGCCGACGCCAGCGCCGAGCAGCGCGCCGCCCGGGAGTACTTCGAGCTCAACTACGGCCCCTGGGACCGGCTGGACGAGATGGAGCCGTTCCTCGGCGTCGGCGACCTGGGCGCACTGGAGCACCCCGAGAGCGCCGGCTACTACCCCGAGGACGTCACCGCCGAGGAGGTCGAAGCTTGGATCGAGGCTCACCCGGAGGACGAGGCGGCGATGACCTCCACCGTCACCCTGATCCGGCGCGACGGCGACGCCCTGGTGGCCGTGCCCTACTCCGAAGCCTTCGCCGAGCACTTGGAGCCGGCCGCCGCCAAACTGCACGAGGCCGCCGAGGCGACCTCGAATGAATCGCTGGCCCGCTTCCTGGCCGCCCGCGCCGACGCCTTCCTCTCCGACGACTACTACGAGTCGGACATGGCGTGGATGGACTTGGACGCCCCGGTGGAGGTCACCATCGGCCCCTACGAGACCTACGAGGACGGGATGTTCGGCTACAAGGCGGCCTTCGAGTCGTTCGTCACCGTCGATCTGCCGGCGGAGTCGGCGGCCCTGGCGCGCTACAAGGACGAGTTGCCCTGGCTGGAGCGCAACCTGCCGATCCCGGACGAGCACAAGAACTTCGACCGCGGCACCGAGAGCCCGATCCGGGTGGTGGACGAGGTCTACACCGCCGGCGACGCCCGGGCCGGAGTCCAGACCCTGGCCTTCAACCTGCCCAACGACGAGCGGGTGCGCGAGGCCAAGGGCTCGAAGAAGGTGCTGCTGCGCAACGTCATGCGCGCCAAGTACGACAAGATCCTCACCCCCATCGCCGAGCGCGTGCTGGCCGCCGAAGAGCTGCCCGAGCTGTCCTTCGACGCCTACTTCAACTTCGTCCTCCACCACGAGCTGTCCCACGGCCTGGGGCCGGGGCGGATCACCGTCAATGGCGAGGAGACTGAGGTCCGCCTGGAGCTCAAGGAGCTCTACTCCACCCTGGAGGAGGCCAAGGCCGACGTCATGGGGGCCTACGACATCCTGGCGCTGATCGACAAAGGGGAAATGCCGCAGGAGCTGCGCGCCACCCTGCCCGCGACCTACCTGGCCGGCCTCTTCCGCTCGGTGCGCTTCGGCCTCGGCGAGGCCCACGGCCGGGGTGTGGCGGCGCAGTTCAACTACCTGCTGGACAAGGGCGCCCTGGCGGTGGACGACGATGGCCGCTTCCGGGTGGTCAACGACACCTTCCCCGGCGCCATCCGCGACCTCGCCCACGACATCCTGATGCTGCAAGCCGCCGGCGACTACCCGGGCACCGAGGAGTTCCTGGACCGCTGGGGCCGGGCGACCCCGGAGCTGACCGCGGCGGTGGCGCGGCTGGAAGACGTGCCGGTGGACATCCGCCCGCGCTACCCCAGCGCCCCGGGGGTCGATCCCCGGCCGGGGGTGACGGCGCCCGGGGAGTGACGTCGGCGGGGGAGTGACGGCAGCAGGGGGATTGAGGGCGCGGAGTCTCGCTCCCGCCGGTGACGCTGGCCAGGCGGCGCCTGGCGACTGGGCTTCCACGGCCCGGGAAGCCAGGCGCCGCTTGGATGAAGCGCAATGCCGGCCCGTATACTCAACGCTCAGGAGCCTGCGCGGCCCGGTGAATGCCGCCGGGCCTCCGGGCACTGGCGTGCTGGTTCACCTTGTTTTCGCCACCGTTGATCCCCCGAGGAGGCCATCCCATGTCCCGTACCCCCCTCGCGGCCTCAGCCGCGCTGTTGTTCGCTCTCGCCCTGACCGCGCTTCCCGCCGGCGCCCAGTTGGTCGAAACTCCGGCGACCGAAACTCCGGCGACCGAACCTCCGGCCGCCGAGGCAGAGGACGCCAGCACCGAGGCGGCACCGGCGGACGCGGCGGAGACGACCGGCGAGACGCTCTCCATCGAGCTCGACAACGGGCGCGGCCTGCTGGCCCTGAAGGCCGTCGCCATGAAGGTCCCCGACGTCGGTCCCCGGGTCGACCTGGGGCCCAGCCTAGACGTCGGCCGGGCGCGCTTCTCCCTGGGCGGTGGGGTGCGGGCTCACCTGATGACCGCCGGCGGCGAGCCGGTGGGGGTCTACCTCAGCGGCCCCATCGCCTTCGAGTACCGGGTGGAGGACCGCTTCAGCATCCCGGTGGCGCAGCGCAACCTGGGCGAGGGGATCGAGGCCAAGGGGACGATGCGGGACGGCGCCTTGGTGATCGCCGACCGGGCCGGCTCGGTGGCGATCTGGGGCCGCGGGCTGGGCCGCCGCGCCGAGGCCAAGGTGGTCACCGGCGAGGCGAGCGGGGGCGAAGCCAGCGGCGGGAAGACCGCCTTCTCCCCCCGCCTGCGCACCCTGCTGGCCACCAGTCTGTTCCGCTCGGCCCCGGCGATGCTCATGGGCGACCCCAGCGGCGAGGCCAGCTACGCCCTGATCGGCGCCAAGCGGGGCGACCTGCTGCTCTACGTCGATCCGCAGGTCGCCCGGACCGAGTCGCTGCTGGCGATCACCGACGTCTCCCGCTACAACCAGGTGCAGCGCGGCATGTCCCGGCCCATCAACATCATCAGCCAGCCCATCGGCCGCCAGTGGTGGGAGCGTCAGAACGCCCGCAGCCCGCTCCTCCTGGAGCACCAGGACATCGAGCTGGAAAACCCGTCGGGCAACCTGGTGCGCTCCCGCAGCACCTCCCGGGTGCTGGTGAGAGACGGCAGCACCTCGATCTGGGCCCCCGAGGTCAGTAGCGAGTACTACTGGGACGAGGACATCCACCGGGTCGAGGTCACCGAGGTCCGGGTCGATGGCGAGGCCGCCGACTACTACCACGACGACGGAGTCCTGCTGGTCGATCTGGGGCGCGAGTTGAAGGCCGGGGAGCGCTTCGAAGCGACGGTGGAGTTCGTCGGCGGCCTGGCCCGGCGGCCGGGCAACGACAGCTACTGGCGGCCCGTCGCCTCCTGGCGTCCCTCCATGGGCCTGGATGGCGAGCTGGCCACCTTCGACATCACCATGAAGACCCCCGACCCCTACGTGCCGTTCGCCTCCGGCGACACCGTGGAGCGGCGCCAGGAAGATGGCTTCAACATCCTGGTCAGCAAGGTCGATGAGCTGTCCAGCTTCCCGGTGGTCTCGGCGGGGCGCTACCACATGTTCAGCGACGAGCAGGACGGCTACACCTGCAACGTGGCGACCTACGTTTTCGGCAAGGAGAAGCCGGCCAAGGTGCTCCAGGGGTTGTTCTTCAGCGCCGCCCAGATCTTCGAGCAATTCTACGGCGTCCCCTACCCCTTCGCCGAGGTGGACGTGGTGGAGATCAACCAGTGGGGCTGGGGGCAGGCGCCGGACGGCGTCATCTTCATCACCCAGGAGGCCTACAACCCCCTCGCCAGCGACACCTCCCGCTTCTACTCCCAGGGGATCAACGCCCGCTTCGTCCACGAGGTGGCCCACGCCTGGTGGGGCCACGTCATCAAGATGGACTCCTGGGAGGAGCAGTGGCTGACCGAGAGCTTCGCCGACTACTCCGCCGCCTTGGCCATGCAGGCGATGCAGCCCGGCAAGCGGGGGGAGCGGGAGTTCAACAAGATCCTCCGCGAGTGGCGCAGCAACGCCAGCCAGATCGGCGAGGGCGGCAGCATCTACCTGGCCAACGAGCTGGACTCGGTCAACCCCACCGACGACGACCACCTCGACCGCCTGCGCCTGCTCTACAACAAGGGGCCGCTGGTCCTCCACGCCCTGCGCCAGGAGCTGGGCCGGCGGGTGGGCGGCGCCGAGCAGGGCGACCGCTACTTCCAGGCCCTACTCAAGACCTTCGCCACCAACTTCGCCGGCGGCTTCGGCGAGACCCGCCACCTGGTCGGCATCCTCAACCAGATGACCAGCAGCGACTGGCAGCCCTGGTTCGAGAAGTACGTCTACGGCACGGAGACGCCGGAGGTGGAGATCT
>Ga0102947_1000243_pt1 | contig 20207 bp, 15 predicted proteins | sample SalPon2A_A_D2_MG_FD_78210 | JGI IMG/M metagenome (GOLD analysis project Ga0102947, IMG submission 78210) | Soil microbial communities from South San Francisco under conditions of wetland restoration - Salt Pond MetaG R2A_A_D2_MG | ecosystem: Environmental > Terrestrial > Soil > Wetlands | place... | reverse complement strand
GCCTGTCGGCCTTCGTCGTCCCCGCCGACGCCCCCGGTTTCTCGGTGGGGGAGGCGGAGGAGAAGATGGGCCTGCGCTCATCCCGCACCGCCCAGATCTACTTCAACGACTGCCGCATCCCGGCGGGCAACCTGCTGGGGGAGGAGGGGGGTGGGCTGAAGGTGGCCCTGGCGACCCTGGACCACTCCCGCCTCGGCATCGCCGCCCAGTGCGTCGGCATCCACCAGCGGGCGCTGGAGTTGGCGGTGGAGTACGGCAAGGAGCGCCAGCAGTTCGGGCGCCCCATCGCCCAGCACCAGGGGATCGGCTTCAAGCTGGCCCAGATGGCCACCGAGTTGGAGGCGGCCCGCTGCCTGACCTGGTACGCCGCGTCCATCTCCGAAGCGACCCCGCACAACCCCGATGCCGGGCGCCTGGCCTCCCAGGCCAAGCTCTACGCCTCCGAGGCGGCCAACCGCGCCGCCGCCGAGTCGGTGCAGATCCACGGCGGCAACGGCTTCCACGCCGACTACGAGATATCGCGCCTCTACCGCGACGTCCGGGTGACCACCATCTACGAAGGCACCAGCGAGATGCAGCGCCTGGTCATCGCCAAGCACCTGCTGCGCTGAGTCTCGCTGAGCCTCGCTGAGCCTCGCTGGGCCTCAGCTCGGGCCGCCGACCACGACCTTCTGGTAGACGTAGGATTCAGCGCCCCCCACCTCGTCCCACACCCCCACCACCAGGCTCTGGGGGCCGGGGCGCATCTCCAGGTTCACGGAGTAGCCCAGGTCGTTGACCTCACCCTCGGCCGCCTGCTGCTCCATGGCCTCCCGGGGGATGCTGACGTCGCGCTCCAGCCGGGTCAGCTCGGAGACCCGCCCTTCGCCGTCGCGCACCGCGACGAAGAGTTGTAGGCGGCCCACCATCTCGTCGCCTCGGGGGATCAGGGTTACCGACCCCGCGGGGATGCGCACCAGGACCGGCACCTGCCAGCGGCGGCGCTTCTTCTCCGGTGCCGCGAACTGGAGCTGGACGCCCATCGGGTTCGACTGCCAGCCCTGGAGGAGGAAGGATTCCGTGCGGTCGGCCACCTGGGCGGCAGGGCTCTTGTCCAGATAGCCTTCTCGATGGCGCACCTGGACGCCGGGCCGCTTCACCCGCACCTGGACGTTGTGGTACTCCCCGTCACCGCTGCTGGGAGAGGGGAAGCCGAGGGAGTAGAAATCCTCGAAATCGCGCAGCAGGGTGTCCAGCGTCCCCGCGAAGTCGTTGGTGTTGAGGATCGACCGGCCACCGGTTTCGTCGGCCATCTGCATCAGCGGTTCCTGGAGGTTGGCGTCGCGGTCGTGGGCGAAGTCGGTGTTGAAGCCGAAGTCGCCCACCGAGGCGCTGTCGGCGCCGAGGAAAAGGTCGGAGTTGGGGCCCCGTGCGTCGAAGGTGTAGAGGGTCACCTCGTGGGCGTTGGCCTGGCGGGCGACCTCCTCGTAGGTCCGGCGCAGGTCATTCTGCCGGCTCCCCACCGGCGCGCTGCCGAAGACGACGCTGGCCAACTCGGCGCCGGGCCAGCGGGGGATGCCGTCGCTGACGTACAGCAGAGCGCGACGCCCGGGGAGGCCGGCCAGGCCGGTGATGACCTGGCGCAGACCTTTATAGGCGGCTAGAGCGTCGCTCTCCCGCTCCTGGCGGTATATGGCGACTTGGCTCTGCCCGGCGTTGGGAACCTGCGCTGCCATTTCCCGGCGGATGTCGTCGATCAGGAACCGGAACCGGGTGTCGGCCAGTTGGCGATGGGTCGGCGCCTCGGCGAGCTTGCGCAGGCCGGCGGCCACTTCCTGGGGGTCGGAGGTGAAGGGCTGGACCACCTTGACGGTGCGGTCGTACCCCACCAGCATCACCTGGTCCCCGTTGGCAACCCGCTCCTCCAGGAGAACCGCCAGATCGTCCAGGATCCGCTTGCGGTCTCCTGGCAGGATGTGGACGTTATCAACGTAGGCCACCAGGAAGAGGGGGCGGCGAGGGGCCGGCGGAGCCGCGTCGTCGGCCGGCGCAGGCACAGTTTCCGCGGCGGGCTGGTTCTCGGCTTCGCCGGCGGCCGGTGGGGGAGCGGGGGCGGTGGCGGAGGGGGGCGAATGGGCGACGTGAAAATTCGTCAGCTCCACCGGCTGGCCATCGACCCGTACCTCGAAGTCATCGCGGGTCAGCCCGGGGACCCGGTTGCCCTCCTGATCGGTGACGAAGACCTCCAGGTTGACCAGGTTGACGTCCACCGAGTCGAGGAAGCTGGTGAGGTCGCCTTCCTGGGCGGCGCCGGGTACGGCGACCCCCAGGCAGAGGGCGAGGGCTATGAGGGCGGCGACGGGCAGTCGGCGGCCGACGTGGTGGCTGCTGGAACGGTTACGGCTACGGAACATCGATAGGTCTCCTGGATGGGGTTGAGAAAGAGGCTGGATGCAAGAGGGATTGTTCGTATGGGAAGTGGTCAGGGATCGTACCGCGCCACAATTGCTCAAACAATGTGATCCTCGCACGGTGACCCTCGACTGCCAGCGGTAAGGTTCACCCCTCCTCCCCGACGACGACCCGCTGGTAGACGTAGGATTCGCCGCCCCCCACTTCGTCCCACACCCCGACCACCAGGCTCTGGGGGCCGGGCCGCATCTCCAGCTCCACGGCGTAGCCCAAGTCGTTGACCTCGCCCGCCGTACGCTGCTTGTCGAGCTCGGCCTGGGGTATGCGGACGTCGCGTTCCAGCCGGGTCAATTCGGAGACCCGGCCCTCACCGTCGCGCACCGCGACGAAGAGTTGCAGACGGCCGACCATCTCGTTGTCCCGGGGAATCAGGGTGATGGCACGGGCGGGCACTCGGATCAGAACCGGCACACGCCAGCGGCGCTTCTTCTTCTCCGGCGCCGCGAACTGGAGCTGGACCCCCATGGGGTTGGACTGCCAGCCCTGGAGGAGGAAGGACTCGGTGCGGTCGGCCACCCGGGTGGCCGGGCTCTTGGACAGGTACCCTTCCCGATGGCGGACCTTGAGGCCCTTGCCCTTCACCCGTACCTCGATGTCATGGTACTGGTCGTCCGCCTCCGCCGCGGGGAAGCCGAGGGAGTAGTAGCTCTGGAAGTCCCGGGTGACGTCCTCCAGCACCGGGCCGAAGTTGAAGGTGTTGATGATCGCCCGGCCCCCGGTCTGCCGGGCCAGCTCCAGGAGCGGCTCCTGCAGGCTGGCGTCACGGCTGAAGGTGAACTGGGCAGCCCGCTCCAACAGACCGCCCGTCTCCGCGGAGAGGAGGAAGTTCTCCGCCGGGCCACGGGCGTCCAGGGTGTAGAGGGTGACCTCGTGGGCGTTGGCCTGGCGGTAGACCTGGCGGTAGAAGGAGCGCAGGTCGCGGCGGGCGCGGCGGGAGGGAAGCTCGGCGCGACCCGCTTGGTCCTCCGACCCCATCTGCTCCAGCTCGACGCCGGGAAAGCGGGGGATCCCGTCGCTGACGTAGAGGAGGGACTTGCGGCCCGGCACGCCGGCCAGCCCGACGATGGCCTGCTGCAGACCCTTGTAGGCGGCCAGGGCCTCGACTTCCCGTATCTGCTGATAGTTGTCGATGAGCACCTCCAAGGGTCTGCCCGACTCGGTGTCCGTGCCCATGTCCGACATCACCATGCGAAGTTGGGCGTTGGCTGCCGGGCGGTGGGTGACGGTTTCCTCCAGCCGGTCCAGGGCGGCTTCCAGCGCTTCCGGGTCGCGGGTGAAGGGCTCCAGCACCCGCACCGACCGGTCGTAGGCGAGCAGCATCACCTGGTCCCCGGCGGCCAGGCGCTGGCGGAGCAGGGGGCGCAGGTCCTTCAGCAAGCGCCTGCGGTTCTGCGGCATGATGTTGACGTTGTCGACGTAGACGGTGAGAAACATCGGGCGCGGTGGTGCGGCGGCTTCCGGCGCTGGCGCCGACTCCGCCTGGGCGACCGGGGTCGCGTCCTGAATGGGCGCCGAGGGTGGCGCCTCCGGGGCGGCCGCGGTGTCCTCGGCGGGGGCGGGCCGGGCGACGTGGAAGTTGGTGACCTCCACCGGCTTGCCGTCCATCTCCACCGTGAAGTCCTCCCGGGTCAGCCCGTCCACCCGGTTGCCCTGGCGGTCGGTCACGAAGACCTCGATGTTGACCAGGTTGACGTCCACCGAATCCAGGAAGCTCGACAGTTCACCCTCCTGGGCCCCGGTGGAGCCAGCGGTGAGCAGGCAGAGGAGGAGGCCCGCAAGGCCGGCCAGTCGGAGGCGGCGGAAGCAGGGGCGGGAGCGGGGGAGAGTTCTAGGACCATCCGACATCATCGAGACTCCATATCGTTGGCTGAATGTTGTTGGCTGAGAATCGCTCAAGGTTTGCTGTCGCCCACGGCGACCCTTTGGTGCACATACGACTCGCTGCCCCCCACCTCGTCCCAGACGCCGACCACCAGGCTCTGGAGCCCGGCGCGCATCTCCAACTCCAGGGCGTAGCCCAGGTCGTTGGTGCCGCCGGCGGTGGCCCGCTGCTCCATCTCGGCGGCGGAGATGCGGACGTTGCGCTCCAGGCGGGTGGGCTCGGAGACGCGGCCCTCATCGTCGCGCACCGCGACGATGAGCTGCAGCCGTCCCGCCATCTCGCCGTCCCGCGGGATCAGGGTGACCGCATCGGCGGGGACGCGCACCAGCACCGGCACCCGCCAGGTGCGCCGCTTCTTCTTCGGCTCCCCGAACTGGAGCTGGACCCCCATGGGGTTCGACTCCCAGCCCTGGAGGAGGAAGGACTCGGTGCGGTCGGCCACCCGGGCGGCCGCGGTCTTGTCGAGGTAGCCATCGCGGTGGCGGACCCGGACGCCGGGGCGCTTCACCCGCACCTTGACGTTGTGATACTTCCCGTCGCCGGGGTTGGGGGAGGGGAAGCCGAGAGAGTAGTAGCTCTGGAAGTCGCGCACCAGCTTGTCGAGCTGGCCGGAGAAGTTGAAGGTGTTGATGATGGCGTCGCCACCGGTCTCCTGGGCCATCTCCAACAGCGGCTCCTGCAGGCTGGCGTCGCGGGCGAACTCGAACTGGGGCATGGTGCCGGCATAGGAGGCGTTGTCCGCACTCAGCCCGAAGTCGGACGTCGCCCCCCGGGCGTCGAAGGTGTATAAGGTCACCTCGTGGGCGTTGGCCTCACGGATCAGGCGGCGGTAGAAGTTGCGCAGGTCCCGGCGGGCGGGGTGGCCCCGCTCCGGGGTCTTCGTCGATGTCTCCAGCGGGAGCGTCTCCAACTCCGCGCCCGGGTATCGGGGGATTCCGTCGCTGATGTAGAGCAACGCCTTGCGCCCTGGCAATCCCGCCAGGCCGGTGACCACCCGTTGCAGGCCCTTGTAGGCGGTCATTGCCTCGTTCTCCCGTTCCGCCTGGTAGAGATCGACCTGGACCCGGGGGTTCCAGGGGTCTTGCTCTTCCAGGTCGCGCAGGATCTGGCTCACCAGGGTGCGCAGTTGGGTGTCGGCGACCTGGCGCCGGGTGGCGGAGCGCTCGATCCGATCCAGGCCGGCCCCCACCGCCGCGGCGTCGCGGGTGAAGGGCTGGACGATCTCGGCGCTGCGGTCGAAGCTCACCAGCATCACCTGGTCGCCGGCGGCGAGACGCTTGTCCAGCATGGGGCGGAGATCGTCGAGGAGGCGCTTGCGGTTGGCCGGCAGGATGTTCAGGTTGTCGACGTAGGCGACGAGGAAGAGGGGGCGGCGCCGCGAGGGGGCCGGGTCCGAAGCTGGGGCGGTGGCTGAGACCGCCGGAGCTGGCGGGGCGGCCGGCGGGGCCGGAGGTGCCACCTGGTCGGCCTCTGCCTGGCGGTCCTGGGCCGTGGGCGCCGGTTGGGAGACGAAGAAGTTGGTCAGCTCCACCGGCTCGCCATCGACCCGCACCTCGAAGTCCTCCCGGGTCAGCCCGTCGATCCGGTTGCCCTGGCGGTCGGTGACGAAGACCTCGAGGTTGACCAGGTTGACGTCCACCGAGTCGAGGAAAGTCGATAGCTCGCCCTCCTGGGCCAGGGCGGAAAGGGCGGGCACGGTGGCGAGGAGGCAGAGGGCGAGGACGGCGAGGGTGGGCCGGGCCGGGCGGCTGCACCAGGGCCGGTCGGATCGGGGGGTACGGCACGACGACATCCAGAGGTCTCCAGGTCGTGGGATCGATGGTTGACTGAGGGGTCTTTGTGGGTAGGACAGAGCAAACCCCGCGCCCGCCCGGGGCAGAGACCCCTCAAACAGCACTCTCCCAGGGCGTTTCAGCGTCCCGAAGGTCTCCTGGGCGGAAGCGTCGGAGCCCGCCGCGTCCTCCGCCGAGGACGGCGAAGACACCGGCCGGCGACGGCTCCCGGCTCTCCCGGCCCGCGGGAGAACGCGGGACGGCTCCGCCTTGCTAGACTCCCACCGTGCCTCCCACGGAACACGGGCCGTCCCCTGAGCAGCCGCCGGTAGACGTACGCAGCCTGAAGCGGCCGGACAGCGCCCTGCTGGTTTACTACGCCCTCGGTTCCCTGCTGTTGGGGCCGTTCTTCTTCTTCGCCCTGATCCCGCTGTACTTCCGCTACCACACCCTGCGCTACGAGTTCGACGACGAAGGGGTGTCCATGCGTTGGGGGATCCTCTTCCGCCGCGAGATCCACCTGACCTTCGCCCGCATCCAGGACATCCACCTGACCAGCAACGTGCTGGAGCGCTGGCTCGGGCTGGGGCGGGTGCAGGTGCAGACCGCCTCGGGGAGCTCCAAGGCGGAGATGACCATCGAGGGCCTGAAGGAGTTCGAGGCGGTGCGCGACTTCCTCTACTCGCGGATGCGGGGGATGGGGAAGGAGGGCGCCGGGGCGCGGGTGGGGGGCGGTGCCTCCGCCGCCGCGGCCGGGAGGCCGGCGGCGGCGCCGACCCCGGGGGGCGGCATGGACGGCGAAACCGCCGCAGAGCTGACCACCACCCTCCTGGCCGTGGCCCAGGAGCTGCGCGAACTGCGGCTGGCGTTGAGCCAGAGGCAGGGACCCGGTGGGGGTGGCGGCGCCGGGGGGGCGGGCTGATGCTGGAGGCCGTCCAGGGAGCGGTCCTGCGCCTCCTCAAGGTGCCGCCGAAGCCGGACCCGCCGGCCGGCGCCCCGGGGTCGGTGCGGGTCTTCCGCGCTTCCAGGAACTTCCTCTACTACCACCTCTTCAAGTGGGGGATGGGGCAGCTCTCCACCCTCCTGGGCATCATCGTCGGCCTCTACATCTTCGCCGCGGGCTGGGTGGAGTACATCGAGTTCGGGCCGTTCGCCGGTGAGGAGCTGTTCTGGGCGCTGGAGGTCCTGGGCATCGGTTTCTTCGTCGTCCAGATGCCGTTCACCCTGGCCGGCGTGCTCCTCGACTTCCGCATGCGCTGGTACATCGTCACCGACCGCAGCCTGCGCATCCGGGAAGGGGTGGGCCGGGTGCGGGAGAAGACCATGAGCTTCGCCAACATCCAGAACCTAGGGGTGCGCCAGGGGCCGGTGCAGCGACTTCTCGGGATCTCCGACCTGGAAGTGCAGAGCGCCGGCGGTGGGGAGATGAGCAAGAAGGACGCCCGCCACGGCGAGGAAAGCCTGCACATGGGCTACTTCCGGGGCGTCGGCAACGCCGAGGAGATCAAGGGGGTCATCCTGGAGCGCCTGCGCCTGCTGCGGGACTCGGGCCTCGGTGACCCGGAGGAGCGGGACGCCGACGAGGTGCTGGCCGCGCCCGTCGTCGCCGACGCCGGGGTCCAGGCTCCCCAGGCCGGCCACGACCTCACCGCCGCCTCCCGGCGGCTGCTGGCCGAGGCCCGGGAGCTGCGCTCGGCGCTGGCCGGCGGCGCCGGCTGAACCGGTCGCGGGGTCAGGTGACCCGCATCTTGCGGATCAGCCAGCGGTAGACGGCGGGGGAGAGGCGCCAGGCCCACACGGCGACCCGCTCCCAGCCCCCCACCAGCACCTCCGGCCGTCCCTCTTCCACGGCGCGGGCGATCTTCTTGGCGCAGGTTTCCGGGCTCATGCCGTTTTCCTGTGCCCGGTCCATGGTGTCTTGGGGTGTGCCATCGGCGGTCAGCGCGTTGTAGGTCACCCGGGTGCGGATGAAGCCGGGGCAGACCATGGTCACCCGGACGCCGCTGCCGTGCTCCTCGGCGCGCAGCGCCTCGAAGTACCCGTGGAGGGCGTGCTTGGCGGCGGAGTAGCCGGAGCGCAACGGCGTCGCCACCTTGCCCACCAGGCTGGAGACGACGACGAACCGGCCCTCGCCGCGCTGGCGCATCGAGGGGAGGAGTGCCTGGGTCAGGGCGACGGTGCCGAAGTAGTCCACCTCCATCAGCCGCCGCACCACCGCCATGTCCGTCTCCCGGGCCAGCGAGCGCTGGGAGACGCCGCCGTTGTGGACCATGACGTCGACGTGGCCGTGACGGTCCAGCACTTCCGCTGCGGCAGCTTCCAGCGAGTCGGGATCGGCCAGGTCCAGCGGCACCACGTCGTGGCGGTCCGGGTGCTCGCAGGCCGCCCGCACCCGCTCCAGCTCCTCCCGCCGCCGCGAAGACAGCACCAGCCGCGCCCCGCGCTCGGCCAGCTCGTGTGCCAACGCTTCGCCGATGCCGGACGAGGCGCCGGTGATCCAGACGATCTGGCCTTCCGACCTCATTCGGTCTGCTCGTCCTCAGCCAGGATGTCTCGAATGACCTTCAACAGGCCGGGAAGCTCTCCGCTCACGGTGTCCCAGAGGTAATCGAGGTTGATGTTGTAGTAGGCGTGGACGAGGCGATTCCTCATTCCGCGCATCTGATTCCAAGGAATTTCAGGGAAGTTCCGCCGTGTCTCGGGACTGACGTTGGTGGCTGCCTCGCCTATGATCTCCACGACGCGCTCCAAGGCGCGGGCCAGTTGCTTGTCCGTATCTAGATCGGCTCGATTCTTGCCATCAGAAAAATGGATCGCTTCCTTGGTCGCCTCAAGGATATGCTCTAATCGATTTCGATCATCACGACGCACGGGCCACGTACTCCAGTTCGGTTTTCTGGCGGGTTACCTCGTGGCGGAAGTACTTGCTGAGGTCAGGCACTGATCGCAGATCGACCTTGCGTTTGACGAGCTCGGACAGCTCGATCTCGATTCCCGCGAGGCGAATCAGCCCTACCCGCTCCTCCGGTTGGAATTCAACGAGAACATCGACGTCTGACCCTGGCCCAAACCGCTCAGGCTCATGAATTGAACCGAAGAAGCCCAGTTTTCGGATCCCGTGTTCCTTGCAAAAATCGGCAATGGCCCTATGCGGTATCTTGAGTTGAGAGGCAGCCCGCGAGGTGGCGAAGATCTCCGGTTGGCCTGTGATGTCGTGGAGCACCAGTAGTCCCTTGTCGGGAACGTCGGCTCGGAGCACCTGATTGCGGACCACCGAAATGCGTCGGTAGTGGAGCCAATCCGGGTCGGCACTCTGACGCCACCTGTGCAGAGCATTGCTGAGCAAGATTGGAAGTTCGTCGGCGTACCAACCGATCATGATCGACCACTCGGTGTCGTCGTAGATCAGAAGGTGGCAACGCTTCCGAAGCTCGGCATCGTACCCCTGTAGCTTCTTCGTCTTGTTGCGGATGGCATCCATGATCTCCTGCGTCCACCGCCGTTCGGCGTCGCCTTCCACCAAGCCTGGGACATCTACGTTGTCGTCAGGCCCTCGTACTTTGTAGCTTCCCACCGGGATCCAGGAGCCCTCCGGGGCTCGCTCTAGCTCGGTCCCTGCTTTTTGATCCCTTTCGTTGGTGGCCTGGACCACCTCCAGCCCATGGCAGGTCTCAGCCTCCTGCCAACGGAAGTCTGGACTCTCCTGCCGTGTGATCGTCAAGGGGAATGAGAGTCGATCTTCCTGGAGCATCGACCGCAGGTAGAGTGTCAGGGCATAGAGTTCAGTATGCCAATTCTTTCGCCCTTCTGACTTTTTGGGCATCGGTACAGTAAGTCTGGACAGAGTGGCTTCCAGAGCAGCTCTGTCTTCTGCAACGAGCCGGCTACCCGGCTTGCTGAGTAGATCAGTCATGGCCGGATGCTAGCGCACCCACCGATCAAGCCTCCTCCGCCAGGTCCACCAGCTCGGTGACGTGGGCTGTTTCCTCGGACAGGATGTCGATGACGTGACGCACGTCGCGGCTCTCCCGGGCGCGGATGAGGAGGAGGGCGGCGTCGATGAGCCAGCCGGGGTGGAGGACGAGGCGGGCGAGGTCGGTGACCTCGCGGTCCTTGCGCTCGATGCGGGGGGCCTGGTCGGGCTCGGCCACCGGCGCCAGCTCCTCGGCGAAGCGCCAAGCCTCGACCCGGGCCACCGACAGGCTGAACTCCACCGCCCGCACCCCGTCCTCGCCGGCCACCCGGGAGAGCAGGCCGAGCCAGGGGGACACCTCGCCCACCTGGCGCTCCACGATGTTCACCAGGCCGAAGAGGATGGCGTTGATCTGGTTGAAGTCGTGGTGCAGGCTGGCGATCTCGTCGCCCGGGCTGATGCGGGCGGCGGCGACACCCAAGTCGAGGTTGATGTGGGCGTTGATGCCGAGGACGAGCTGCTGCAGGATGACGGGCCGCCAAGAGCGGGCTCCCTCGAAGGCCTTTTCCCAGCACGAGGAGGTGGGGCGGCCCGCCTGCCAGGCCGCCAGGGCGTCGAGGAAACGGTGGGCGAAGACCTCGTCCAGCCGGTCCATCCGCTCCGGGTCGTCGAAGACGCCGTGGGTCAGGATGCCTTCCCGCACCTTCACCGTCACCCGCCGGTAGAGGGCGGCGAAGTACCCGATGCGGTCCTCCTCGTCCCAGGCCCGCTCCAGGACCCGATCCAGCTCTTCGATCACCTTGTCGATGCGCAGGTTGGACACGTCTCTCCCTCCCTCGGGGGCTCCCTGGTGCTCTGTCGGTGCCCCAATGATCCGGCCGCGGCCCCGCCGGGAGCCCCGCCGTGCGTCGAAATGTGTGCGGTCAGTGGGCGCAAGTTTAGTGGAACGGTATACTTCTCGCACCTGGACACGGGTGTGGCGGGACCTGGCTTGGCTCGGTGGGCTTGGCTTGTCTGCTTCGCTTTGTCTGCGGCCGGCCCCCATGCCGAACCGGCTCGCTGGGCGGCCCGACGTCGAATCGCCCGTCCCGCGCACCGCGCCCCCGATCCCCGGATTCGCCCCATCGCCCGATCAAGGAGCTGTCATGACCGTCAAGGAACCTGAAATCCCCAACGCCGAGGAAACCTCTGGCGCCCAGCCGACCACCCCCGCCCCGGAAGCCGGCGGCCCCGGAGGAGGCGCTTCGCAAGGCGGCGACGCCCCCGCCGACGCCCGCTCCCGCAACGTCAAGTACAAGCAGGACGTGCTGGAGGAAGCGGTGGCGGCCAAGGGGCGGTGGAGCGCCGCGGCGGAGAAGATCTCCGAGAAGCGGCCGTTCTGGAAGGACGACTTCACCACCGTCTCCGGCATGGAGGTCCCCCACATGGTCCACGCCGGTGACACGGCGGACATCGCCCCGGGCGAGGACCTGGGGGTGCCGGGGGAGTTCCCCTACACCCGGGGCATCCACCCCACCGGCTACCGGGGCAAGCTGTGGACCATGCGCCAGTTCGCCGGCTTCGGCAGCGCCGAGGACACCAACCGGCGCTTCAAGTACCTGCTGGAGCACGGCCAGGGCGGCCTCTCCGTGGCCTTCCACCTGCCCACCCTCTACGGCTACGACTCGGACCACCACATGTCGCTGGGCGAGGTCGGCAAGTGCGGCGTGGCGGTGGACACCCTGGCGGACATGGAGACCCTGTTCTCCGGCATCCCGCTGGGCGAGGTCTCCACCTCCATGACCATCAACTCCACCGCCCCGATCCTCTTTGCCATGTACCTGGCGGTGGCGGAGAAGCAGGGCGTCGACGTCTCCAAGCACGTCACCGGGACGCTGCAGAACGACATCCTGAAGGAGTACATAGCCCAGAAGGAGTACATCTACCCGCCGCGCCCGTCGATGCGGCTGATCACCGACCAGTTCGAGTTCGCCACCCGCGAGGTGCCGCGCTGGAACACCATCTCGATCTCCGGCTACCACATCCGGGAAGCCGGCTCGACGGCGCTCCAGGAGCTGGCCTTCACCCTGCGCGACGGCATGGAGTACGTCCAGTACGGCATCGACGCCGGCCTCGACGTCGATGACTTCGCGCCGCGGCTGTCGTTCTTCTTCAACAGCCACAACGACTTCTTCGAGGAGATCGCCAAGTTCCGGGCGGCGCGTCAGATCTGGGCGAAGGTGATGAAGGAGCGCTACGGCGCCAAGAACGAGCGCTCCTGGATGCTCCGCTTCCACACCCAGACCGCCGGCTGCTCGCTGACCGCCCAGCAGCCGATCAACAACGTGGTGCGCACCACCCTCCAGGCCTTGGCGGCGGTCATGGGCGGCACCCAGTCGCTCCACACCAACGCCCTGGACGAGACCCTGGCCCTGCCCACCGAGGCCACCGCCCGCACCGCCCTGCGCACGCAGCAGATCATCGCCCACGAGTCCGGCGTCATCAACACCGTCGATCCCCTGGGTGGCTCCTACTTCATCGAGGAGATGACCCGCCGCATGGTCGATGGCGCCTTCGACTACATCCGCCGCATCGACGAGCACGGCGGCATGGTGGAGGCCATCGAGGCCGGCTTCCCCCAGCGCGAGCTCACCGACGCCAGCTACCAGTACCAGAAGGCGGTGGAGCGGGATGAAAAGCAGATCGTCGGCGTCAACTCCTTCCAGGTCACCGACGACGACCCGGTGGAGGTGCTCTACATCTCCGACGACCTGGCCGACCAGCAGATCGCCGCCCTGAACGAGATCAAGGACCGCCGCGACGCCGGCGCCGTCGAGCGCACCCTGGACGCCCTGAAGAAGGGCGCCGAGGGCGACGCCAACACCATGCCGCTGATCCTCGACTGCGTGAAGGCCTACTGCACCGTGGGCGAGATCTCCGACGCCATGCGCGACGTCTTCGGCACCTACGAGGAAACCGCGGTTTTCTGAGGCGGGCGTCGGCGGGGGGCGCTTTCCGTCTCCTCGACAGAGGTGACCCCTCGCATCTCGCCCATTCCTTGCTACAATCCCAAGTATGAGTGGACTTACGCATCGCATCCTGGTGGCCAAGCCGGGGCTGGACGGGCACGACCGGGGGGCCAAGGTGGTGGCCCGGGCGCTGCGCGACGCCGGTTTCGAGGTCATCTATACCGGCCTGCGCCAGACCCCGGAGCAGATCGCCGCCGCCGCCGTGCAGGAGGACGTGGCCGGAGTCGGCCTGTCGATCCTCTCCGGCGCCCACAACAAGCTGCTGCCCGAGGTGGTGCGGCTGTTGGGGGAGCAGGAGGCTGACGACATCCTGGTTTTCGCCGGGGGCATCATCCCGGAGCAGGACATCCAGCCGCTCAAGGACGGCGGGGTGGACGAGATCTTCCTCCCCGGCACCTCGACCCAGACCATCGTGGAGTACCTGAACCGGCGCCTCGGCTCGGCGGCATGACCGCCCCGCGGCCCGGTTGCATCGCATGACCCCGGAGGGAGAATGACCCAGAAGATCCTGCTGGCTGATGACAGCGTCACCATCCAGAAGGTCATCGAGCTGACCTTCATGGACGAGGACTACGAGGTGACGACGGCCGGCGATGGTGAGGAAGCCCTCGACCGTCTGGAGCAGATGTCCCCCGACGTGGTCATCGCCGACGTCCACATGCCCAACGCCTCGGGCTTCGACGTGGCGAAACGTTCGAAGCAGCTCCACCCCGCCACCCCGGTGCTGCTGCTGGTGGGCACCTTCGAGCCGTTTGACGAGGACGACTTCGCCGCCTCCGGCGCCGAGTCGTACCTGAAGAAGCCGTTCGACTCCCAGGAACTGCTGCAGCGGGTCGGTGAGCTGCTGGACTCCGCTTCGGCGGACAATGCGGCCGGCGAGGACGCGCCTTCCGGCGAAGACGGCCCCAGCGCCTTCGAGGCCCAGCCCACCGCCGCCGTCCAGGCCCCGGCGGACGCCCCGCCGCCACCGCCACCGCCGGCGCCGGAAAGCGCCGCCTCCGCCGAAGTCGCTCCGCCCGAGACGGACGACAACGCGGCCGCTACCACCGCGGTTTCTACCGAGGAGGTCGGGGGCTGGGCCGCCGCCCCGCCCCAGCCGGCCGAGTCCCCGTCGGAAGCCCCGGCCACCGGAGCCGAGCTGACCTCCGGCTCCGGCGCCGAGGACCCGTTCCCGGACCTCGCCACCCCGGCGGGGCCGGAGGTCGATGCGCCGGCGGAGGACGCCGGCGACGACGAGATCTTCAGCGGTCTCAGCGTTGGTGAGGAGAGTGCGGAGGTTCTGCCGCCGCCCGATCTCGACGACGGCTACGACGACGAACCGTTGCCGGCGCTGGCGGCCGAGGAGCCCGAGCACGAGGTGCCCGCCGACGCCGACATGCTGGCTGAGGAGCCGGTCTTGGAATCCCGCCCGACGGCGGGCTTCGAGAGCGGCTTGGCAGACGGTCCGACGGAGGATGATCAGACCGAGGGCGGGGCCGCCGAGGCCCAGCCCGACGTCGCCGAGCCCGAAGAGTCTGAGGCGGTACGCGCCGACGTGGCTCCGGGCGCCGCCACCATGGCGGTGCCCACCGCCGGCTGGCAGACCGAGGCCCGGGACGACACCGCTAGTCCGGACGAGGCTCTGGCCTCCGCCGGCGCCAGCGCCAATGGCGGCCTCTCCGACGACGACGTCGATCGCATCGCCCGCCGGGTGGCCGAGATCCTGGGTGGCGACGTCATCCGGGAGGTGGCCTGGGAAGTGGTCCCGGACCTGGCCGAGGTGGTCATCAAGGACCGCCTCCGCGAGTTGGAGAGCCAGACCGACTGAGGGCACCCCGAGGCCCCGGCCCTCCACCGGGGCCGATCCGGGGCCGACCCGAGGCAACCACGCAGCGGACCTCCCCGGCGGGCCGTGTCCCGGGGAGTCGCGGCCCAGGCCCGGCTCCCGTCTCCGGCGTCGCCTCTGCCGGCGGCCAGCCCCTCGGCAGCCCCAACTCCAAGCATTCGACAACAGTATTCTCGACTGCCCGGTATTTCTGAACGCCTAGAATTTCCGCACTGCCAGCAGTCGCCAGCAACGCGGTGATCCCGATCACCGGAAAGGACGGCACCCGCCGTGAGTAGCGAAGCCGACATGGAACCGACAGAGACACAGCAGGCCGATTCGCAGCAGGCCGATCCGCAGCAGGCCGAGATGGACAAGCACTTCGACCCCGCGAGCTACGAGAAGCGGCTGCAGGAGTGGTGGGGCGAGAACGGCTTCTTCGAGGTCGAGGCGCCGTCCGACGACACGTCCTTCTGCATCATGATCCCGCCCCCCAACGTCACCGGCAAGCTGCACATCGGCCACGCCCTGCAGACCGCCCTCCAGGACCTGCTGACCCGCTGGCACCGCATGCGCGGCGACAACACCCTCTGGCTGCCGGGCACCGACCACGCCGGCATCGCCACCCAGTTGATGGTGGAGCGCCAGCTCATCAGCGAGGGCACGGACCGCCGGGAGCTGGGCCGGGAGAAGTTCCTCGAGCGCATGTGGCAGTGGAAGGAGGAGTACCAGGGCAACATCCGCGAGCAACTGGAACAACTGGGCGCCTCCTGCGACTTCAGCCGCGAGCGCTTCACCCTGGACGAGGGGCTGAACCGCGCCGTCCGGGAAGCGTTCGTCCGCCTCTACCGCGAGGGGCTGATCCACCGCGGCGAGTACATGGTCAACTGGTCGCCGCGCCTCGACACCGCCGTCTCCGACCTGGAGGTGGAGATGAAGACGGTGCAGGGCAAGCTCTACCACGTCGCCTACGAGGTGGAGGGGGCGGACGAGCGCATCGTCGTCGCCACCACCCGGCCGGAGACCATGCTCGGCGACACCGCCATCGCCAAGCACCCGGAGGACGAGCGCTACCACGCCCTTTCCGGCAAGTCGGCCATCCTCCCCCTGGTGGGCCGCCGCCTGCCCTTCATCGACGACGAGTTGGTGGAGCAGGACTTCGGCACCGGCCTGGTCAAGGTCACCCCGGCCCACGACCCGGCGGACTTCGAGATGGGGCAGCGCCACGGCCTGCCCTCGATCCAGGTGATCGGCCGGGACGGCAAGATGACCGAGGCCGCGGTGGAGGCCGCCGGCCCCGAGTTCGCCGGCCTCGACCGCTCCGCCGCCCGCGACCTGGTGGTGGAGAAGCTGCGCGAGGCCGGCCACCTGGTCAAGGTGGAGGACTACACCCACAACGTCGGCCACAGCGACCGCGGCGGCGAGCCGGTGGAGCCGCTGATCTCCACCCAGTGGTTCTGCGACGTCTCCGGCATGGCGGAGCGCTCCCTGGGCGCGGTGCGCGACGGCGACCTGGCCCTGGTGCCGGACAGCTTCGTCAAGACCTGGGAGCACTGGCTGGAGAACATCAAGCCGTGGTGCGTCTCCCGCCAGCTCTGGTGGGGCCACCAGATCCCCGCCTGGTTCGACGCCGAGGGCAACGTCTTCGTCGCCCACACGGTGGAGGAGGCGGCCGAGGAGGCGGGCTGCGCCCCGTCTGAGCTGACCCAGGACCCGGACGTCCTGGACACCTGGTTCTCCTCCGGCCTGTGGCCGTTCTCCACCCTCGGCTGGCCCGAGGAGACGGCGGACCTGGACGAGTTCTATCCCACCGACGTGCTGATCACCGGCCAGGACATCCTCTTCTTCTGGGTCGCCCGCATGGTGATGTTCGGCCTCCACTTCACCGACCGGGTGCCGTTCCACACCGTCCACTTGACCGGCCTGGTGCGCGACGCCGACGGCCAGAAGATGTCCAAGACCAAGGGCAACGTGGTCGATCCGCTGGAGCTGGTGGAGGAGTACGGCGCCGACGCCCTGCGCTTCACCCTGTCGATCCTGGACGTGCCGGGGCGCGACATCCCGCTGGACCTCGACCGCATGGCGGGCTACCGCGCCTTCGGCAACAAGATCTGGAACGCCACCCGCTTCGCCCTCTCCCGGGTCGGCGACGACGACCGGGTGGCGGCGCCTTCAGAAGACGGCACCGTGGAGCTGGACACCGAGGGCCTGGCGGCGCCGGAGCGCTGGATCCTGGCGCGGCTCTCCGCCACCGCCGCCGAGGTCAACCAGCGCTTCGCCGACTTCCGCTTCGACGAGGCGTGCAACCGCCTGTACCACTTCTTCTGGGGCGAGCTGTGCGACTGGTACATCGAGCTGGCCAAGCCGGCCCTGTATGCCGCCCAGGCCGGTGGGGACGCCGAGACCGGCGGGGACAATGCGCGCCCCCGGGTCGGCGAGGTGCTGCTCACCGTCCTCGACCGCAGCCTGCGCCTGCTCCACCCGGTGATGCCCCACCTGACCGAGGAGCTGTGGCAGCGCCTGCCGGGCCGCGAGGCGATCCATCCCGAGACCATCACCCTGGCCCCCTACCCGCAGCGGGTCGAGGCCTGGGACGACCCGGCGGTGGAGCGCCACATGGGCGCTCTCATCGAGGTGGTCACCCGGGTGCGGGCGCTGCGCGCCGAGCGCAACGTCGCCGCCAAGGAGGAGATCGGCCTGCACCTGGCGGCGGAGGACGCCGCCCTGGCGGAGTTCCTGGCAGAGCAGCGGCCGCTCCTGGCCCAACTCGTCCGCGCCGGCGAGGTGGAGGTCTCCCGGGTCGACGACTCCGGTTCCGAGCCGGCCAGCGCGCCGGACGACGCCGTGGGTGACTACGTCGCCGGCGTCTCCCTGGCCCTGGTGGTGCCGGAGCGGGAGATGAGCGCCGAGGAGCGCCAGCGGCTGGAAAAGGAGCTGGAGAAGATGGGCAGCGACATCGCCGCCGCCGAGGGCCGCCTGTCCAACGAGCAGTTCCTGGCCAAGGCGCCGCCCCAGGTGGTGGAGGGCAACCGGGAGCGGCTGGCGGAGCTCAAGGAGCGGCGCCAGCGCATCCAGGCGAGCCTCGATTCCGGAATCGACTCCGGCGCCGAGTGAAGCCGCCGGGCCGCCGAAGCGACGGTCGCACTGGTCACCGAACCGGCCGCGCCGCCGCCCGGCCGGTGGTTGGCCGAAGCCGGCCGACTCGCGGTAGGCTGAGGCTCACCTAGAGCAGCCACACCACCGACAGCATCCCCTACGGCGCCGCCCGCCGCGGCCCGCCGCCGGCCCCAGACCCCGATGAGAGGATCCCACACCTTGGCCCCCGACAGCGACGTCCCCGGACAGCCCGGGGGCGGCCCCCAGACCGCCGACGACCCCGACTTCGCGGCCTACGCCCGGGATCTCACCGGCCGGGCCGCCCGGGCCAACGCCGAGGGCACGATCCCGGCGCCCTGGGCCGCCAACCTCGTGGTCCTGCGCCGGGTCGAGTCCACCAACGCCATCGGGCGTCGCATCCTGGACGAGTACGCTGAGGAGGGCGAGGCGGTGCCGGAGCTGGCCCTGGTGGCCTGGGAACAGGACGCCGGCAAGGGGCGCGGCGGCAAGTCTTGGTCCAGCCCGGCCGGCGCCGGCGTCTGGATGAGCGTCGTGCGGCCGGTGGCCAAGCCGGCGGAGATGCCCACCCTGCCGCTCCTCGTACCGGTGGCCGTCGCCCGCACCGTCAACCGCTTCGCCGGCGAGGGCCGCTGCCGCATCAAGTGGCCCAACGACCTGCTGGTCGATGAGCGCAAGGTGGCGGGCCTCCTGCTGGCCGGGGTGGCGGGCCGCCAGGGGGGGGCTCGCAGCCGCACCGCCAGCGGCGGCGGCGCCGGCGTGGTCATCGGAGTCGGCGTCAACCACGGCCAGAGCGAGGCGGAGCTGGCGGAGCTCACCCCCCAGGGCACCCGGGGAGCGGTCTCCCTGGCCCAGATCCTCGACGACCCGCCGACCTTGGCGGACTTCGCCTGGGCGCTGATCGAGGACCTGGCCCGGGAGCTGGCCCACGCCGGCGACGGCCCGGAGGCGGTGCGCCGCTACCGTGCCCTCTCCCTCCACGAGGCGGGAGAGAGGCTGCGCTGCAGCGCGGCCGGCGAGACCCTGGAGGGGACCTTCCGGGGCTTCGACTCCCGGGGCTTCCTGCGCCTGGAGCTGACCTCCTCCGGCGGCGGCCGCCAGATTGGCGAAGAGGTGCTGGTCACCGCCGGCGAGGTGGTGTCGCCGTGAGCCGCCGGCGAACCGGTGCCGGTGCCGGGGTGGGCTCCGGAGTGGAGCAGGGTGGTGGCCTGCTGGTGCTGATCGACGTCGGCAACACCAACACCGTGTTCGGCGTCTACCGGGGCGACACCCTGAGCGCCAGCTTCCGCCTATCGACCGTCCGCGAGCGCACCTCCGACGAGCACGCCGCCCTGGTGCTGCCCTTGTTTGATCGCGCCGGCCTCGACCCGGCCGACGCCGACGCGGTGGTCATCTCCAGCGTCGTGCCGCCGCTCCACCCGACCCTGGAGCGGATGGCCCGAAACGTCTTCAACCGCTCGCCGGTGTTCATCGAGCCGGGGATCAAGACCGGCCTGCCGATCCGCTACGACAACCCCACCGAGGTGGGCGCCGACCGCATCGTCAACAGCGTCGCCGCCCGCGAGCTCTACGGCACGCCGGTCATCGTCGTCGACTTCGGCACCGCCACCACCTTCGACGTCATCAACCGTGCCGGCGAATACGCCGGCGGCATCATCGCCCCCGGCATCGGCATCTCGGCGGAGGCGCTGTTCGCCAAGGCCTCCCGCCTGCGCCGGGTGGAGGTCAAAAAGCCCGCCCACCTGATCGGCCGGGACACCCAGTCCGCCATGCAGTCCGGCTTCTACTACGGCTACATCGGCCTGGTGGACGGCATCCTCGAGCGGTTGCTGGAAGAGATGCCGGGGGTCGATGACGTCGTCGCTACCGGCGGCCAGGCGCGGATGATCGCCGACGGCTCCCAGTACATCACCGAGGTCAACGACCTGATCACCTTGGTTGGCCTCAAGCTCATCTACGAACGAAACCGTTGAGCTCTGACGAGACCCGGGGCGGCGCCGACCTCGACAGCGGCGACGCCCACAGCTACTTCCGGGAGCTGGAGGACATCTTCATCGACCTGCGGGGGGCGCCGTTGCAACTATCCCCCAGCGACTGGCAGGTGTCGAAACGTTGGTATGAGCGGGGCATCCCGCTGGAGCACGTCAAGGGGGTGATGGAGGAGGTCTTCGCCCGCCGCCGGGAGCGCGGCGCCGAGGGGCTGGTGACGCTGCGTTACCTCAAGAAGCCGGTGGAGTCGCAGTGGAAGGAGGTCGAAGAGATG
>Ga0102947_1000241_pt1 | contig 20258 bp, 8 predicted proteins | sample SalPon2A_A_D2_MG_FD_78210 | JGI IMG/M metagenome (GOLD analysis project Ga0102947, IMG submission 78210) | Soil microbial communities from South San Francisco under conditions of wetland restoration - Salt Pond MetaG R2A_A_D2_MG | ecosystem: Environmental > Terrestrial > Soil > Wetlands | place... | reverse complement strand
GTGGTCGTCGCCGCGGCGGTCGAAGTCCTCGCGGACGCGCAGCTCGGAGATCGACTCGGCGACCTCGGCGGCGACGTCCATCACCCGGTCGTGGAGGTCGTCGGCCAGCGGGTTGTCGGGCTCGACGGCGTAGCGCTCCACCGCCTCGCGCCCCTCGGCGGCGAGGCCGGCGAGGCGCACGTCGGCCTTCTCGCCGCCCTCCAGGGCGGAGGCCAGCCGGCGCGGGTCGGTGAGCTTCCAGGCGACCTCGACGAGGCCGGCGTCAAGCTGCTGGTGGCCAGCGACCAGGGGTGGCTGGTCAGCGGCGAGGAGCTGGTGGAGCAGGTCAAGGCCCACGCCGCCGCCGAGGAGGCCGCCGGCGGGCCGCCGGCGGGCAACCAGGGCACCGGCGGCGCCTTCAGCGGCGAGCTGGCCGGCGAGGAGGCGTGGATCTGCTACCACTTCTTCGTCGCCGTGGAGCGGCGCTACGTGCAGGTGGTGGCGCTGCCCCGGTTCCGGCCGGACGAGTGGTCGCCGGTGTCGTCGCTGCGCGCCCTGGGGGACCTCCTGATCCTCGGCCTGGTGCACCACGTCGGCTGGTACGAGCCGATCCTGCCCGGCCACCAGGGGCAGCAGGGGCTGGTGCTGGACCCCGGGCTGGTGGTGGGGGAGTCGGCGGCCATGCAGCGGGTGGTGGAGCAGATCCGCGCCGCCGTGGAGCCGCCGGTCCACGTCCTGCTGCGCGGCGAGACGGGCACCCGCAAGCAGCTCCTGGCGCGCTCCATCCACCTCTCCAGCCCGCGCCGCAACGGCCCTCTGATCCACGCCACCTGCGCCGGCGCCTCGCCGGCCCACGTCGAGGCCGACCTGTTCGGCGCCGAGGTGCCGGGCAAGAGCGGCCCGGTGCGGCGGGAAGGCAAGCTGTTGCTGGCCGACGGCGGCACCCTCTTCCTGGATGACATCGAGGAGCTGCCGCTGGCGCTCCAGTCCCGGCTGGTGCGCTTCCTCCGCTCCGGCGACGTCGAGCCCGCGGGCAGTGAGAGCGCCACCCGGGTGGACGTGCGCATCGTCGCCGCCAGCCGCGTGCCGCTGGAGCCGCTGGCCCGGCGCGACCGCTTCCGGGTGGACCTCGCCTACCGCCTCTCCCAGCTCGCCATCGACGTGCCGCCGCTGCGCGACCGCCGGGAGGATCTGACCCTCCTCATCCAGAGCCTCATCAACCGCTTCTGCCACGAGACCGGCAAGCGGATGGCGGGGATCACGGTGAAGGCGATGTCGGCGCTCCTGGCCTACGACTACCCGGGCAACCAGGGGGAGCTGGAAAACATCGTCCGCCAGATGGTCCACATGACCGCCAACGGCCGGCCCATCGATCTCGAGACACTGCCGGAGCAGGTGCGCCTGGCCCAACTCCGCAACGGCACCCAGGTGGACGCCGGCTCGGACCTGGACCTGGAGCGCCTGGTGGCCTCCACCGAGGAGACCGCCATCCGGGAGGCCCTGAAACGCACCCAGGGCAACAAGACCCAGGCCGCCAAGCTGCTGGGCCTGTCGCGCAACGGCCTGGCGATGAAGATGGAGCGCTACGGGGTGGAGGGCTGAGGCACCGCGCCGCTAGTACCGCGCCGCTAGTCCAACTCGTCGCAGGGGAAGGCGGCGGTGTCGGTCACGGCGTCGGCAGGGTGGCCGAGGTCATTGTGGTATTGCTGGCCGCCGTCCAGGTTGAGGTTCTCCGGGACCACTGAGAGATCGAACTCGACGTCGGTGGTGGCGGCGAAGAACACCCAGTAATGGCCGTTGACGGCGCAGCCGTCGAGCACCTTGACCAGCAGCTCCCAGTTGTCCCGGTTGAAGAACCAGAACATGCCGGAGTCGGCGCTGCGGAAGGGCGCCGTGACGCCGTAGCCGGTGTTGCCCTGGTGGTCGCGCCAATCCACGAAGGCACAGAAGGGGTTCAAGCCACGGTTCTCGAAGGCCAGGGCTCCGCCGACGTCGAAGTGCGGGAAGTCGTCTCCCGGCGGTAGGCAGTAGGAGTAGCGAAGCTCTCCCGGCCCGCGGATCCAACCCGTGACGTCCAGGTAGTCGTTCCCGGAGTACCGGGTGTGGACCAGGTGGTAGACGACCCCAGCCTCCAGCACGACGTCGAAGGTGGAGTCTCCCTCGGCGTCGCTGTCGCTGACCGCCACCAGGTGCTCCAGGGGCGCCGACAGGTCCACCGGGCCGCGATACAGGACGACCCGGCCGAAGGCGGTGGGGGCGAACTGATCGTCGAACTTACTGTCGATCGTGTACTCCCCGCGCTGGTCGCTCCAGAAGGTGAGACCGGTCCACGGCTGAGGGCCGATGTCGCTCAGCGCGGTGCCGGTGGCGTCCGGCGGCACGTAGGGGTCGGTGCCGGAGCCCACGAGGCCACCGAAGCCGAGGCTGCCGGCAGAGGCGGGGACCGAAAGGATGACCCCGAGACACAAGGCAAGAAACAGTGCGAGGGAGTGGCGGAGGGCGCTCGGTCGGTACGTCATGGCAGTCTCCTCGTGGATGGGGCCGCGATGGAGGGATAGAAGACAGGTTATTTTATCCTGAATCGCAAGCCTTCGCAGTCCCTGATTCAGTCCCGGATTCAGGCGGCGGGCGGCGAAGATGGCAGCAGCGTGAATCTCCACCTCACGGCGGCGGTACAATCCCCCCATGACCGTTCTGGACGCAAAACCCCGTACCGTGCGCGCACCCCGCGGCACCGAGCTCTCCTGCCGCGGCTGGCAGCAGGAGGCGGCGCTGCGCATGCTGATGAACAACCTCGACCCGGAGGTGGCCGAGAGACCGGAGGATCTGGTGGTCTACGGCGGCTCCGGCAAGGCTGCCCGCGACTGGGAGAGCTTCGAGGCCATCGTCGCCACCCTGAAACGCCTCGGCGACGAGGAGACCCTGCTGGTGCAGTCAGGCAAGCCGGTGGCGGTCTTCCGCACCCACGCCGACGCCCCCCGGGTGCTGATCGCCAATTCCGTCCTGGTGCCCCACTGGGCCACCGCCGACGAGTTCCGCCGCCTGGAGGGGCTGGGGCTCACCATGTACGGCCAGATGACCGCCGGCTCGTGGATCTACATCGGCACCCAGGGAATCCTCCAGGGCACCTACGAGACCCTGGCGGAGTGCGCCCGGCAGCATTTCGGCGGCGACCTGGCCGGCACCCTGACGGTGACCGCCGGCCTCGGCGGCATGGGCGGCGCCCAACCGTTGGCGGTGACCATGAACGGCGGGGTGGCCCTGGTGGCGGAGGTCGAGCGGGAGCGCATCGAGCGCCGCCGCCGCCACCGCTACCTGGACGAGATCGCCCCGGACATGGCGTCCGCCGTCGCCCGCGCCCTGGAAGCCAAGGAGAACCGCGAGGCGGTGTCCATCGGCGTCGAGGTCAACGCCGTGGACCTGCTGGAGCACCTGATCGACGCCGGGGTCACCCCCGACGCCCTCACCGACCAGACCTCGGCCCACGACGCCCTGGAGGGCTACGTCCCCCACGGCCTGGCCTACGCCAAGGCGCTGGAGCTGCGCGACAGCGACCCGAAGAGCTACATTGCCCGCTCCATGGCCTCCATGGCGGCCCACGTCCGCGCCATGCTGACCCTCCAGGAGCGCGGCGCAGTGACCTTCGATTACGGCAACAACCTGCGCGGCCAGGCGCTGGAGGAGGGGGTGGAGGACGCCTTCGACATCGGCGGCTTCGTGCCGATGTTCATCCGGCCGCTGTTCTGCCATGGCAAGGGGCCGTTCCGCTGGGCCGTGCTCTCCGGCGACGAGGACGACCTGGCGGCCACCGACGAGGCGATCCTGGAGACCTTCCCGGAGGACGAGGCGCTGGCGCGCTGGATCCGCCTGGCGCAGGAAAAGGTCGCCTTCCAGGGGCTGCCCAGCCGCATCTGCTGGCTCGGCTACGGCGAGCGCGCCAAGGCGGGGAGGGTGTTCAACGAACTGGTGGCCTCGGGGCGCGTCAAGGCGCCCATCGTCATCGGCCGGGACCACCTGGACTGCGGCTCCGTCGCCTCCCCCAACCGCGAGACCGAGGGCATGCTCGACGGCTCCGACGCCATCGCCGACTGGCCGATCCTCAACGCCATGCTCAACGCCGTCAACGGCGCCACCTGGGTGTCGTTCCACCACGGTGGCGGCGTCGGCATCGGCTATTCGCTCCACGCCGGCATGGTCATCGTCGCCGACGGCACGGAGGCCGCCGGGGCGCGGCTGGAACGGGTCCTCACCGGCGATCCCGGCATGGGCGTGGCGCGCCACGCCGACGCCGGCTACGACCTGGCGGTGGAGCACGCCCACGACCAAGGGGTGGACCTGCCCATGGTGACCGGGGCCGATCCCGGCGGGACGGACAGCACGCGGTGAGAAACGCCCTGGCGACCGGCGCTCTGCTGGTCGCCGCCGTGGCCCCCGCTCTGCCCGGCCCGGCGGCCCCGGCCACCCTCGCCGCCGCCCTCGCCCTGTGGTTCGCCCTGCGCCCGCCGCGGCGCGAGGTGGCGGTGGTGGTGGCCGGTGGGCTGGTGGCCCTGGGTGCCCTCCTCTTCGCCTGGCTCGCCCTGGTGCCGCCGGACCTCGGCGACCCGGAGTGGCGCGACGCCACCCGCCGCGGCTACGCCGCCACCTGGGACACGCTGGAACGCCAGGCGGCGGTGGCCGAGGACGCCCTCTACCGCCACGGCCTGGCCGGGGCGGTGACCAGCGACGAGGATCGCCTGGCCGCCTTCCGCACCCTGGAGGGGGCGGTGGCGGTGGCCGAGGGGGGCCGCCAGGCGCTGATGCTGGTGGACCGCGACGGCGAGCCGGTGGCCTGGGCCGGCGACGGCCTGCTCCACGAGCTGCGGCCGGAGCAGATCCCCACCTCGGGCCGCGCCTTCGAGGTCAGCTTCGGCGCCGTCACCCTGATCACCGTCGAGCCGCTGGAGGACTCCCGCCGCCCCTGGCGGGTGCTGGCGGCGCGTAGTTTTTCCACCGACACCCTGCCGTTCGCGCCGGGCCGTCGGGGCATCGCCGCCAGCGGAGCGGCGTCCGGGCTGCGCTGGACCCTGGTGCCGGACCCCAGCCTGGTGGCCGACAGCGCCACCGTCCTCGAGGTCGATGGCGCTCCCCCCCTGGTGCTGGAGGAGGACACCCTGGCGCCCGCCGCGGAAGGTCGGCGGGAGCGGCGGCCGGGCACGCCCCGGGCCCTCGCCTGGCTCAGCCTGGGCCTGGCGCTCCTGGTCCTCGCCGCCATGCGTGGCACCGGCCTGGCCCTGGCCGGCTTCCCGGCCGGCGGGGTGGCGGGCCCCGGCGGGGCGCCCCGGGTGGCGATCCTCGCCATCGCCGGCGTCGCCGGCGTCGGCCGCGCCGCCGGCGCCAGCCCGGAAGCGCTCCTGGCCACCGCCGCCGGGCTCGCACTGGCGGCGGTGGGCCTGTCCACGGCCCACCTCCTGCCCGCCCAGCGAGGCCGCCGGGGCCGCCTGATCACCGCCGCCGGGGGAGTGGTGGCGGTCCTCGCCCTGGCCGCCTCCGCCCTCTACCTGGTGGTCCCGACCTACCGCTTGGCCGCCGCCGACACGCCGTCGATCCTCGCCCTCCGCCTCGCCCTCACCGCCGCCGCCGTCGGCCTGCTCGCCCTGGCGGCGGGGCGGCCCGGGCGCCGGGAGGACGAAGCTGGCGGTCCCGCCAACGGCCCCTCGGGGGAAGCCTGGGCCTGGGCCTCCCTGCCGCTCCTGCTCGCCGGCGCCGCCTTCGCCGACCATCCGGTGGCCGCCCTGCCGCTGCTCGCCGCCGCCGGCGCCACCCTGGCGCTGTGGCGCTCCCGCGCCCGGAGCGGCGGCGCCAGCCTGTCGCTCCTTCTGATCCTCGCCGCCGTCCTCGCCTCCGGCGTCTGGGTCACCGCCTCCCGCCACCTGCTGCGCCACGACCTGGCGCAGCGGGTCCTGCCGAGGCTCGGCGGCCTGGAAGTGGAGGAGCGCACCGCCCTCAGCCACCGCGTGGACAGCTTCTTCGCCGGCACCGATCTCAACCGCTTCGTGCCCCGCTCGCCCCGGGACATGGAGGGCGAGGACCTGGCGTTCCTGCTCTGGCAGGCCTCCCCCCTGGCCCGCACCCACGCCCTGTCCCGGCTGCGGGTGTCGCCAATCCTGGAAAGCCGGCCGTCGGAGTTCTCCTTTGGCGTCCCGGTGGCCGAGGACGGCCGGGTGTCGCTGGACCCCGCCCGCTGGGGCGACCGCCTCGGCGTGCCCCTGGAAGGACGTCTCCTGCGGGGCGCCGCCCAGGTCAGCTACCGCGGCAAGCCGTGGGCCGACGTCGTGTGGGAGATGGTGCCGCTGCCCGGCTACGGGGCCGAGGGCTGGGCCACCCCGGCCGCCGCGGGCGACGCCCCCGGCGAGGTGGAGAACGTCGAGGCGGCGCTGCTCCGGGGGCTGCGCGGCGGCACCGCGGTGAGCGGCCTGCCCGAGTCCTCGCTGTTCGTGCGCTACGCCGCCGGCGGCCGGCCCATCAGCGCCCCTTGGGCGGAGGCCCCACCCCTGCCGCCGCGGTTGGCGCCGATCCTGGAAGGGGCGGCGGAGGGGCGCCTGGCGGGCGGTCCCGGGGCCGCCGTGACCACCACCGCGGTCACCACCGTGGCCGTCGAGATCCCCACCGGCCGCGCCTGGGCCATGGCCCGGCCGGTGGCCACCGGCATCTCCGGGGCGCGGGACCGGCGGGCGGTGCTGGAGGTCCTGTACCTGCCCATGCTGGCGCCGCCGGACGCCCTGGAGCGGGTCGGCAGCCGCGCCCTGGAGGTCCTCACCCTGGTCTTCCTCGCCGCCCTGCTGGCCCTCCTGGTGGCGCTCCCCAGGGCCGCCTTCCGGGATCTCCTGCGGCGCACCTGGCGCTCGTACTCGCGCCGCCTGCTGGCGGTCTACACGGCGCTGCTCCTGGTGCCGCTGATGCTGCTCAACGTCTTCCTGGTCATCGCCGTCGAGAACCGGCTGCGCCAGGAGCAGCGCGCCGCCGGCGAGGCCGCCCTGGCCACCGCCGAGATGATGGTCGCCGAGTACCTGGAGACGGTGGAGCCGGGCTTCGACCTGGCCAACGTCCTGGACGACGAACTGCTGCTCTGGATCTCCGAGGTGGTGCGCCACGAGGTCAACCTGTACTGGGGCTCGGAGCAGTGGGCGTCGTCCAAGCCGGAGCTTTTCACCGCCCGCCTGCTGCCGCGCCGCATCCCGGGGGAGAGCTACGCCGGCATGGCGTTTCTCGACCGCGACCTGGCGGCGCGCACCAACCGGGTCGGCGAGATCTCCTACCTCGAGCTATACGCGCCGCTGCGCCTGGGCGGCGAGGACGTGCTGCCCTCCATCTTCTTCTCCATGCCGCTGCTGGCCCAGCAGGAGGAGGTGGCCCGGGAGCTGGCCACCCTGCGCCGCCAGGCGCTGCTGGTCACCGCCGTCCTCATCATCCTGGCCACCGCCGTCGGCGTGCGCCTGTCGCGCAGCTTCAGCCGGCCGCTGAACGAGCTGGTGGAGGGCACCCGGCGCATCGCCGCCGGCGCGCCGTCGCTGGACCTCGCCCCCAGCGAGCTGGAGCTGGCCGCCCTGGTGGAGGCGGTGGACGAGATGGCGCGCAAGATCGCCCTCGGCCGGGAGCGCCTGGTGCGGGAGAAAGAGGTGGTGGACCGCATGGTGGAGCACATCACCTCGGGCATCGTCTCGGTGGACCCGGACGGCCGCGTGCTGATGCGCAACCGGGTGGCCCAGGAGCTCCTCGGCGTCGCCGTGGGGGACCGCCTGGACGACGCCTTCGCCGCCCACCCCCGGCTCGCCCCCCTGGCCGGCTGGCCCGACGGCGCCGGCCGCGAGATCGTCCAGCGCACCATCCGCCTGCCGCCGACGGTGGAGGAGACGGAGGCGCTGGGCGACGACGGGGAGGGCGGCGAGGAGCGGGAGTGGACCCTGGTCTGGGTGCCGGTCCCCGGCGACGGCGAGCCGGCGGCGCTGCTGGTGGTCGAGGACGTCACCGAGACCCTGCGCAGCCAGCGCCTGGAGGCGTGGGCCGAGATGGCCCGCATCATCGCCCACGAGATCAAGAACCCGCTGACCCCGATCCGCCTCAACATCGAGCACGTACAGCAGGTGTGGAGCGACCAGCAGCGCCGCCTGGCGGACGGCGAGGGGCTGGACGAGCGCTTCGCCGGCGTCCTGGAGCGCTGCGCCACCAACGTCCTCACCCAGGTCGATGAGCTGCGCCTGATCGCCTCGGAGTTCTCCACCTACAGCCGTATCCCGAAGATCGAGCCCCGCCCCGGCGACCTGGTCGCGGCCATGGCGGACCTGGCCGAGCCCTACGTCACGGCGCCGCCGCCGGGCATCGAGGTGGTGTTCGAGGTGGCAACCGAGGCGGACGGCGGCCTGGAGGCGCGCTTCGACCGCCGCCTCCTCTCCCGGGCGGTGCGCAACCTGGTGGAAAACGCTCTGCGCGCCAGCGCCGGCGGCGGCCGGGTGGCGCTGCGGGTGGAACTGCGCGACGTCGAGGCGGTGGGGGAGGGGGCGGGAGGCGACGACGGGGCCGAGGGCGAGGCCACCCGGCCCGGCCTGCGCCAGGCGCGCATCGCCGTCCTCGACTCCGGCTCCGGCATCGACCCGTCCCTGCTGCAACGCATCTTCGATCCCTATTTCTCGACTTACGACACCGGTACCGGCCTCGGCCTGCCCATCGCCCGCCGCATCGCCGAGGAGCACGGCGGCGGCATCGCCGCCAGGAACCGCCCCGAGGGCGGCCTGGAGGTCGCCATCACGCTGCCGCTGTGAGGCGCCCGGGGGCGTCGCGCCGTTGCCGCCACCGGCCCCGATCTTGTAGGGTTCAAGGGCCATCCCCGTTACTTCGAAGCACGCCAAGCCTGGAGTCTTCATGAGCCATCCCGCGTCCCGACGGAAATCCGTCCGCGGCCTCCTCCTGCTGCCCCTGTTGCTCCTCGTCCTCCACGCCTGCGGAGATCCTGGGCAGACCCGGGAGCGGGCGCAGGGCTCGGTCCTGTGGGTCACCCCGGAGGCGCTGCCCGAGCTGGGGGCCGAGGCCCGGGAGACCCTCCTGGCGGCCGGCGTGCGGGAACTGTTCGTCGAGGCCGGGCGGCTGGCCGACGGCGGCTCCGGGGTCGAGGGCCTGTTGGCCGCCTCGCCCCGCAGCGAGCTTCGCCTGCCGGTGACCCTGGTGGTCCACGGCGCCTGGGCAGAGGCCACCGACCCGCTGGCCTACGGCGACGACGCCGGCACCGGGTTGGCCGAGGATCTGGCGTCGCTCCGCCGCACCGCCGAGGCCAAGGGGCTGACCGTGGTCGGCTACCACCTGGACGTCGATGCGGTCACCGCAGAGGAGGGCCTGACGAGGCTGGCCGACTCCCTGGAGGCGCTTGGCGAGGCGCTGGCGGAGGCCGGCGACGGGAAGTGGCTGTCGCTGACCGTGGCGCCCGACAGCCTGGCCGTCGAGGGCTTCGCCGACGTCGCCGACCAGGTCGATTTCCTGGTGCCGTTCCTCTACGGCGCCCGCGACACGGGGCGCCCCGGGCCGGACCCCGCCCGGGCCTGGGACCCGGCCATCGCCGAGGCCGCCCTGCCCCGCTTGCAGGCGCTGGGCAAGGCGTACCTGCTGGGCATCGGCACCCGCGGCCTGTTGCAGCGCGTGGACGGCGACGGCATGGTGCTCAAGGCCACCAGCAGCGCCTCCCTCAAGCCGCTCATCGACCGCCCGGACCTGGAGATCAGCTTCGGCGGCCTGGACACCGCCATGCGCCAACGGCTGCTCTTCCAGGCCACCGAGCCGTTGCACCTGGGGGGGTGGCGGCTGGCCACCGGCGACCGGGTGCAGGTGGTGCGGCCGGCGGTCTCCCACCTGCGGGCCGCGGCACGGCGCGCCGCCGAGGCGACGCCGGACCTCCACCTGGGCCAGGCCTACGTCCGCCTGCCGGCCGCCGACGAGCGCATCTCCCTGGGGCTTCCCGCCATCGCCGCCGCGGCGGGGGAGGGGGAGCCGGAGCTGGCCCTGGAGGTCGAGGTGGTGGCGGACGGGCGGGGCCGCTCCCGCCTCCGCCTGCGCCTGGTCAACCCCGGGCCTTTGAGCAGCGACGTGGCCCAACTGGAGACCAACTACCTGCACGTCCACGCCGTGGGCGGCGCGACCATCGCCAGCATCGACGCCGGCGGCTTCCAGCGCTACCAGTTGGAGCTCGACGGCCGGCGGGTGCGCGACATGCGCTCCCTGCGCCGGGCCGACTCGGTGCGCTTGTACCTCCCCCTGATCGAGGCCGGGGACGAGGTGGAGAGCGGGCCGCTGGTGCTGCGCGGCGCCCCCGGCGACGGGCCGGTGCTGCGGGTCGGTGGCCGCTTCGCCGTCCCCGGCGGCGGCGAGGTCGTGCTGCCGGAGCAGGTCTGGCCGGCACCGCCGGAGCCGGAAGCGGAGCCGGAAGAAGCGGCGGCGCAGGCCGCCGCCGGTGACACCCCGTGAGGCCGTCCCTACCCGAAGTCCGCCTCAAGGCCCGCCGCAAGGCCCGCCGCCGGCGTCTCTCCCTCTCCCTCCTCGCCGCCTGCCTGGCCGCCGCCTTCCTCGCCTTCCCGCCCTGGGCTACCTCGGCCGCCGCCCAGGTCCCACCGGACCAGGCTGGAACCACCGCCGCGGCGGTTCCCGAGCCCCCCTCCTACCCGGACCGCTCCGAGGTCGGGCCGCGCTACCTGGCGCTGGCCGACCGGGCGACGGCGGCCCGCCGGCGCATCGCCGAGCTGTCGGAGATCGCCGGCCTGGAGGCCGACCTGGAGAAGGCGGCGCGGCGCGGCGAGATGCTTGACGAGGAGGTCGAGGAGAGCCTGGCCTCGCCCCGCCGCAGCCTGGAGGACCGCCTCGCCCTGCGCCAGAGCCTGGCCCGCTACCGCGAGGAGCTGACCGGCCTGGCGGACCGGGTGTCCCGGCGCATCGCCGAAGTCGACCGGGTGCGGGAGAGCTGGCTGGAGATCCGCGACCTGTGGGCCGGCTGGCAGAGCGACCTGGAGGCCCGGGGTGAGCTGGGGGAGTTCGCCGATGATTTCTCCCGCGCCCGCGGCCTCCATGGCGAGATCCTCGCACGGGCCGAGGCGGCGGTGGGGAAGCTGGCCGCGGCCCAGGCGCCGCTGCACCGGCTCCAGGAGTCGAGCCTGGAGCTGATGACCCGGGTCGATGACCTCCTGGTCTCCCAGCGCGCCGCCCTCCTGGAACGCAACGCCCCGGCTCTGCTGACCCCCGCCTTCCTCTCCGATCTCAGCGACGGCGAGCGCTGGCGGGTCATGGCCGACACCGCCTCCCGCCTGCGCCCGCCGAGCCGCGACTACTTCGTCTCCGTGGCACCGGGCCTCGGCATCCAGCTCCTGCTCTTCCTGGCCGGCTTCTTCGTGGCGCGCAACTTCCGCCGCCGCTTCCCCCGGGCCGAGTACCGCTGGCGGGTGCTGCTGTCCCACCCGGTGGCCATCGGGCTGTTCGTCGCCTCAGCCTTCAGCGCCCTGATCTATGAGGCGCCGCCGCCGCTCTGGCGCCTGCTGCTGCTGACCGTGCTGGCGGTGTCGGCGGCGGTCCTCACCTCGGGCACCTTCAACAACCCGCTGAAGCGCCGCGTCGCTTACGCCCTGGCCGCCTTCTTCGTCCTCGTCTCGGCCCTGGAGACCTTCGCCCTGCCCGATCCGGGCTACCGCCTGTTCACCCTCCTCGCCACCTGCGCCGCCCTGCCGTTCCTGTGGCTGACGGCGCGCCGGGAGGAGGCGCAGCGCGGGCGGGTCAGCGGCTTCGCCCGCCTCCTCTACCTCGGCGCGCTGGTGCTGGCCGCCGTCCTCGCCGCCCAGCTCATCGGCTACGCCACCCTCGCCCGCTGGCTGCTGGAGGGCGCCCTGACCACCGCCTTCATCGCCTTCACCACGGTCTTCCTGATCCGCCTCGGCAAGGGCGCCCTGCGCGCCTCCCTGCAACAACCCCGGGAGGGCGAGGAAGGGCGGATGCTCAGCCTGCGCCGGGTGGGCAACGAGCTGTCCCCCCACCTCGCCCGGGGCCTGGAGGTGGTGCTGGTGGTGGTGGCGATCCTCTACGCGCTGACCGTGTGGGGGATCTTCCCCTCGCCCTGGGTCGGCTGGCGCGCCCTGACCACCGCCGGCGCCGAGTTGGGCGGCTACCGCCTGACCGTCGCCCAGGTGCTCATCGGCGGCCTCGCCATCTACCTGGCCTTCGTCGCCTCCGGCGTCACCCGGGCGCTGGTGGGGGAGGAGCTGGGCCGGCGCCAGGACGTCGAGCCCGGCGTCGCCGACTCGGTGTCCACCCTGGCCCACTACGCCCTGGTGGTGGTCGGGATCTTCATCGCCCTGGCCGCCATCGGCCTCGACCTGTCGTCCTTCGCCATCGTCGCCGGCGCCCTCGGCGTCGGCATCGGCTTCGGCCTGCAGAACATGGTCAACAACTTCCTCTCCGGCCTCATCCTGCTCTTCGAGCGGCCGGTGCGGGTCGGCGACGTGGTGGTCATCGATGGCCAGTGGGCGACCATCCGCAAGATCGGCCTGCGCGCCACCGTGGTCACCACCTTCGACCAGGCCGAGGTCATCGTGCCCAACGGCGACCTGGTCTCGGAGAAGGTCACCAACTGGACCCTCACCGACACCAAGACCCGCATCCTCATCAAGCTGGGGGTCGCCTACGGCAGCGACCTGGAGACGGTCTTCGCCATCCTCCAGCAGGTGACGGACGAGGACCCCCGGGTCGCCGAGGACCCGCCCCCCCTGGTCCATTTCGAGGAGTTCGGCGAAAGCTCCCTCGACTTCGTGATGCGCATCTGGGTGATCGACATCAAGGAGCGCCTGAACGTGCGCAGCGACCTGCTGCGGCGGATCGACGGCCGCTTCCGGGAGGCCGGCGTCACCATCCCGTTCCCGCAACGCGACGTCCACCTGGACGGCGCTCCGGCGGCCGGCGGCGGGGGCGGCGCCGGCGGGGGGTAGAATGCCGGCGAGCCCCCGCACGCCGGATTGACGAAGCCCGAACCGCAAGCAACGTTGATCGCCGCGGCGGAGCGGGGCACGATCCAAACCTCGAAATCCACTCACCATCCCGGGATCCCCTCGCGCCGGTTCCCGAAAGGAGACCCCCCGACATGCACCACCCGTCCCGAATCAAACCCGTTCACATGAGCCGCTTCCTGGCTCGCCTCCTGGCCTGCGCCCTGGTGACTTTCCTCGCCCTGCCGCTGGCCGCCTCATCCCACACCGAGGCCCCCTCGGACGCGCCCGCCGACGTCCTCACGCCGTGGGACGTGGCCAAGTTGCAGGCGGTGCGCAGCATCGCCGCCTCCCCCGACGGCGAGCACGTCGCCTACACCCTGTCGATCCCGCGCAACGCCCTGGAGGAGGACAACGGCCCGGCGTTCAGCGAGCTCCACGTCCACGGCCCCGACGGCTCCCGCCCCTACGTCACCGGCGAGGTCAACGTCGGCTCCATCGACTGGGCCCCGGACGGCTCCGCCATCACCTTCCTCGCCAAGCGCGAGGGGGACGAGCACCGCACCCTGTGGGCGATCCCCCTGGCCGGCGGTGAGGCCCGGCGCATGCTCTCCCACGACACCGGCGTCAACGGCTACTCGTTCTCCCCCGACGGCTCCCACGTCGCCTTCATCGCCTCCGGCCCCGATGACGAGGAGCGGGACGAGCAGCGCGACAAGGGTTTCGACGCCCAGGTCTACGAAGAGGAGTGGGTGGCCGAGGAGCTGTGGGTCGCCCCCATCGAAGATGGCGAGGCCGGCGAGGGCCGCAAGCTGGAGATGGAAGGCTCCATCGACAGCGTCTGGTGGAGCCCGGCGGGGGACCGCCTGGCGGTGACCAGCGCCCCCACCTCGATGGTGGACGACAGCTACATGTACCGCCGCATCAAGGTGGTGAACCCGGAGGACGGCTCGGTGACCGCCGCCATCGACAACCCCGGCAAGCTGGGCAACGTCGCCTGGAGCCCCGACGGCAAGCACCTGGCCCTGGTGTCCGGCATCGATCTCAACGACCCCAGCCCGGGCCGCCTGATGGTGGTGCCCGCCAGCGGCGGTGAGCTGCGCGACCTGCTGCCCGGCTTCGAGGGCCAGGTGGAGGACGTCGCATGGCGCGACGCCGACACCCTGACCTTCCTCGCCGCGCAGCGCGTCCACACCTCGGTGGCCGAGATCGACCTGGACGGCTCCGGCAGCCGCACCGTCGTCCCCGAGGCCGAAGAGGTCTGGGGCGGCTTCGACCTGGCCGGCGATGGCCTGGCCCTGTTGGCCGAGTCGCCGAGCCACCCCAGCGAGCTCTTCCGCGCTGACGCCGGCGCGGCACCGGAGCGGCTGACCGACAGCAACCCGTGGCTCGCCGACGAGCGGCTGGCTCCCCAGGAGGTGGTGACCTTCGAAGCCCGGGACGGCCTGGAGCTCGATGCCATCCTGATCCGCCCCCTGGACGCGGAAGCGGGGAAGCGCTACCCGCTGATCCTCACCGTCCACGGCGGCCCCGAGGCGCACCACGTCGATGGCTGGATGACCAGCTACTCCCAACTCGGCCAGATGGCGGCGGCCCGCGGCTTCGCCGTCTTCTACATCAACTACCGCGGCTCCACCGGGCGTGGGGTGGAGTTCTCCAAGGTCTCCCAGGGTGATCCCGCGGGCAAGGAGTTCGACGACCTGGTGGACGGCGTCGATCATCTCATCGAGATGGGGCTGGTGGATAAGGACCGGGTCGGCATCACCGGCGGCTCCTACGGCGGCTACGCCACCGCCTGGGGCTCCACCTACTACACCGAGCGCTTCGCCGCCGGCGTCATGTTCGTCGGCATCAGCGACAAGGTGTCGAAGCTCGGCACCAGCGACATCCCGGAGGAGCTGTACCTGGTCCACGCTCGCCGCTGGCCGTGGGACAACTGGCAGCTCATGCTGGAGCGCAGCCCGATCTACTACGTCGAGCAGGCCGAGACACCGCTCCTCATCATGCACGGCGACAGCGACCCCCGGGTCCACCCCAGCCAGTCGTTGGTCCTCTACCGCTATCTCAAGATCCTCGGCAACACCCCGGTGCGCCTGGTCTGGTACCCGGGGGAGGGCCACGGCAACCGCATGGCCGCGGCGCGCCTGGACTACAGCCTACGCGCCCTGCGCTGGTTCGACCACTACCTGATGGGCGACGGCGGCGAGCCGCCGGCCCACGAGCTGGCCTACGATGACCCGGACGCGCCGACGGAGGAAGAGACGGAGGACATGTCCGAGGAGGACGAGGCCGAGGCCGAGGACAAGGAGGTTGATGAGGGCATGACCGCCGGCTGACGCCGCGGCACGGGATCAAACCTCCGTGCAACACCCCGACGCCGGAGCGCTTGCCGCTCCGGCGTTTTTTTTAATGAAGTGGAGGCGTTATGCAGTGGAGGCGTTAGCCCGGATTATTCATGAACGCCCGTAGCGAGAGCGTTCAGGGTGCGTCAGCACAGGCGACCTGAATTATCCGGGTCAGGGAGGGTCTTCGACCCAGTGCCCCTGCTTCATCGACGCCCGGATGCGGCGCACGCAGGAGAAGTCGGCCAGCGGGTCGCACGCCAGCGCCACGAAGCTCGCCTCGTCCCCCGGGGCGGTGCCGCCGATGGCGCGGTCCGGGAAGATGGCCCGCGGCGTGACCACCGCCCAGGCGTGGAGCAGCTCGGCGGGGGAGAGGGCGCCCAACTCGTGCAGGTACTCGGCCTCGTCCAGGGTGGTGGAGAAGTAGTCGTCGCTGCCCAGGGCGACCTCTACCCCGGCGGCCAGCAGGCTGTCCAGGTTGTCCTTCATCACCGGAACGGAGCGGCCCCGGGTCTCCTCATCGGAGCTGTTCTTGGCGACGATGGCGGTGGTCACCACCACGACGCCCCGCTCCCCGGCCCGGCGGGCCACCTCGGCCGGGATGCGGTAGAGGTCGGGGGCCGCGCCGTCGGGCACCCGGCGCCCGGGCAGGTGGTTGACCTCGTCCACCCCGGCCTCCACCGCCAGGCGGAAGTCGGCGGCGGTGTTGACGTGGACGGTCGTCCCCAGCCCCTCCTCCCGGGCCAGGCGCACCGCCTCCCGGAAGACCTCCGGCGCCAGCCCGTGGGACGGGGCCGGGCGGCCGTCCGACTCCAGCAGGTAGAGCTTGATGAAGTCGGGCTCGCCGGCGACGATCTCCGGCCAGAGCCGGCGCAGCTCGGGCACCGAGCCCACCGCCCAGCGTGAGTCCTCCACGAGTGCCTCGACGCCGGCGTAGGGATCGCCGTAGACGCCGCGCTCGGCGAGCATGCGGTACACCGATTCCGGGTGGCCGCCGGGGCCGGTCAGGCCGGCGTTGGCGAGGGCGACGTCCAGGGTGCCCTCACCGGCGGCGGCCCGGCGCACGCCGGCCGACAGCCGGGTCGGGTTGTTCGGGTTCTTGACGTAGAAGATCCCCTGTTCCAGGTACTCGGCGTTGCGACGCTCGAAGGTGGACGCCTTGTCGACGTTGTGGTTGTGGGCCTCGCCGAAGGCCGGGAGGACGAAGCGGCCCGCCAGCTCGATCTCGGCGGCGCCGGCCACCGGCTCGGCGACGAAGCGCCCGTCGGCGACGTGGGCGGTGCGCGGCACGAAGCCGGCCCCGTCCCACCACAGCCCCCCGGTCAGCTCGTAGGCCCCCTCCACCGGCGCAGAGTCCTCAACAGCCGCGCAGGCCAGCCACGGCGACGAGGCGAGCAGCAGCAGACAGAGGGCAAGTGGGGCGCGGAGACAGGAAAGATGGAAACGGCGCAGGCTCGCTCTCGGCATGGCGGCGATTCTGCCACGTAGCGGGTGGCCGGCCTCGACTCCGAGAGTGTTACCGGCGCCGGGCCGGGTCAGCGCCGGGCCGGGTCAGGGTCGCGCCAATCAGCGTCGCCCCGGTTTAGCGTCGCGCCAGATACTCGTGGACGAACTTGATGGCGATGGAGCCTTCGCCCACCGCTGAGGCCACCCGCTTCACCGAGCCGCTGCGCACGTCGCCGGCGGCGAAGACCCCGGGACAACTGGTCTCCAGCAGGTAGGGGCTGCGCCGGCTCCGGGGCCAGCCCCGGGTCGGGTCGGCGGAACGCCGCAGGTCGCTGCCGGTGACCACGTAGCCCTCCCGGTCGAGGACCAGGGTGTCCCGCAACCAGGCGGTGCACGGCTCGGCGCCGATGAAGATGAAGATCGCCTGGGCTTCGAGGTCCCGGCTCTCGGCGCCGGTTTTCTCACCGCCATCGTTCTCACCGCCGTCGCCCGCACCGCCGCGCAGTGTGACCCCGCGCAACGAGTCGTCGCCCTCCAGGGCCACTACCTCCAGGCCGCTCAGCACCTCGACATGAGGATTGCCTTCGATGCGCTCCAGCAGGTAGCGGGACATGCTGTCCTCCAGGTTCTCGCCGCGCACCACCAGGTAGACCCGGCGGGTGTGGCCGGCGAGGAACAGGCAGGCCTGGCCGGCGGAGTTGCCGCCCCCCACCACCACCACGTCCTGGCCGGAGCACAGGTTGGCCTCGGCCTGGGTGGCGGCGTAGTAGACGCCGCACCCCTCCAACGCCTCCAGCCCCTCGACGTCGAGCTTGCGGTAGGCGACGCCGGTGGCCAGGACGATGCTCTTGGCGGTGACCTCGGTGCCGTCGTCGAGATCGACGTGGTGGAGCTGGCCCGGCCGCTCGCCGCAGCGCAGCGCCACCGCTTCCCGGGGCACCGACAGGACGGCACCGAACTTCTCCGCCTGGAGCTCGGCCCGGCTGGCCAGCTCGGCGCCGGAGAGGCCGGCGGGGAAGCCGAGGTAGTTCTCGATGCGGGACGAGGTGCCGGCCTGGCCGCCGGGGGCCACCGATTCCAGGGTGACGGTGCGCAGCCCCTCCGAGGCGCCGTACATCGACGCCGCCAGCCCTGCCGGCCCGGCGCCCACCACCAGCAGGTCGTAGGCGTAGCCGGCGATCTTCCGCGTCTCCAGGCCGAGGGCCTCCGCCAACTCACTGTTCGTCGGGTTCTTGAGCAGGGTGGTGCCCTGCCAGATGACCAGCGGCGTGTCCTTCGGCTCCACCCGGAAGCGGCGCAGCAGGGCGTCCGCCTCCCGGTCCCGCTCCAGGTCGAGCCAGTTGTAGGGCAGGCGGTTGCGCGCCGCCAGCTCGCGCAGGCGGGCGGTGTCCGGGGAGTAGCGGGAGCCGACGATGCGCAGGCTGGTGACGTCGGACTCCAGCAGTTCCATGCGCCGGCCGAGGAAGGTGTTGAGGATGCGCTCCGACAGCTCCGGCTCGTCGGAGATCACCTGCCGCAGCCGCTCCGGCGACAGCGCCAGGGCGCGGCCGGCGCGGGACACCCGGGCGTCCAGGTAGACGGTCTGGCCGGTGAGCAGGCTCATCTCGCCGAGGAAACCGCGGGCGCCGTGGACCGCCAACACCCGCTCCGCCTCGCCGTCCTCGGCGCGATCGACGATCTCCACCTCGCCGGCGAGGACGATCCAGAAGTCGTACCCCTCGTCGCCGCGGCGGAACAGGTAGTCGCCCTCGGCCATCTCCCGTTCCTCGGCGTGGGGGCGGAGCTGCTCGATCTGGCGGTCGGTAAGGCGGTGGCCGTCGGAGGAGGGCCGGGTGGGAGAGGTGGGGGAAGGCGGCTCCGGCGGCATGGGCCGAGTCTGTCACGCCGCGCAGCGAGTCCGAGGCGCCACGCCGGGCCGCCACGCCGGGCCGCCACGCCTGCTAGACTTTCGCGCCAGATCAAGCCGTTTCGCATCGAGGGATCCCAGGGACCCCGTGTCGACCCCGCGCCGACCCCGGCCCGGGGCCGAGTCAGCCGGGCAGCCAGATAGCCATGCAGCCAGCCAGGGAGTGGAGATGAAGCCAGACGAAGCCGACAAGCCGGTCATGAAAACAGGAGCCGCCGAGGAGATGGAGCACGGCCACCCGGCGGTGACACCGTACGTGCCGGCCGGGGAGAGCCCGGCGGAGACCACCGTCAAGGCGGTCGTCGCCGGCATCCTGTTCGGCATCCTCTTCGGTGCCGCCAACGCCTACCTGGGGCTGCGCGCCGGGCTCACCATCTCCACCTCCATCCCGGTGGCGGTGATGACCGTGGCCGCCTTCCGGGTGATCCAGAAGGCCGGCTTCAAGACCTCCATCCTGGAAGCCAACATGTCCCAGACCGTCGGCTCGGCTTCAAGCTCGGTGGCCAGCGGCGTGATCTTCACCATCCCGGCGCTGTTCCTCTGGGGCTTCGCGCCCTCGGCGCTGCAGATGACCCTGCTGGCGATGTGCGGCGGTCTCCTGGGCGTCCTCTTCATGATCCCGCTGCGCAGCTACCTCATCGTCCGCGAGCACGACAACCTGCCGTACCCCGAGGGCACCGCCTGCGCCGAGGTGCTGGTGGCCAGCGAGACCGGCGGCAGCCGGGCGAAGAACGTCTTCCTGGGCCTCGGGGTGGGCGCCGCGCTCAAGGGCCTTACGAGCTGGCTGGCGGTGATCCCGGGCGAGCTGGAGGTGCGCATCCCGTTCCTCAAGAAGGGGCAGATCGGCAGCGACGTCTCGGCGGCGCTGTTCGGCGTCGGCTACATCCTGGGGCCGCGCATCGCCGCCATCATGGTGGGCGGCGGCCTCCTCTCGTCGCTGATCATCATCCCCGCCATCGCCTACTGGGGCGAGAGCCGGGGCATCCCCCTCTACCCGGAGACCACGCTGCTCATCCGGGACATGGACCCGGGCACCATCTGGACCCGCTACGTGCGCTACATCGGCGCCGGCGCGGTGGCCACCGGCGGCCTGGTCACCCTGATCCGCTCCATCCCCACCATGATCGAGAGTTTCAAGGTGGGGGCGAAGCAGATCAAGGCGCGGATCGGGGCGGCGGAGGACTCCACGCCGCGCACCCAGCGCGACCTGTCCCTGGCCGTGGTCGGCATCGGCGCCGGCCTGATCGCCCTCACCCTGGCCTTCGTGCCCCAGGTCTTCGGCACCATCGACAGCCTGGGCCAGCGCGCCATCGCCGCGGTGCTGGTGGTCATCTTCGCCTTCTTCTTCGTCACCGTGTCGTCGCGCATCGTCGGCCTGGTGGGGGTGACCTCCAACCCCACCAGCGGCATGACCATCGCCACCCTGCTGGCCACCTCGTCGGTGTTCCTGGTCATGGGCTGGACCGACGACAGCGGCAAGATCGCGGCCTTGACGGTGGGCGCCGTGGTCGCCATCGCCGCCTCCATCGCCGGTGACTCCAGCCAGGACCTGAAGACCGGCTTCCTCCTCGGCGCCTCACCGAACCGGCAGCAGGTGGGCGAGCT
>Ga0102947_1000239_pt1 | contig 20343 bp, 16 predicted proteins | sample SalPon2A_A_D2_MG_FD_78210 | JGI IMG/M metagenome (GOLD analysis project Ga0102947, IMG submission 78210) | Soil microbial communities from South San Francisco under conditions of wetland restoration - Salt Pond MetaG R2A_A_D2_MG | ecosystem: Environmental > Terrestrial > Soil > Wetlands | place... | reverse complement strand
GGGGGAGGGGTCGGGTCGGGGCATCGGGAGGGCCGGGGGGCGGGGTGGGCCTGTGTGGGGGAGGTGGGGCGCGGCGTGCGGCCTCGCTCCGCTCAGCTCGCGGGCCGGTTCGGGCGCGGCCTCTCCACCGTCTCGTCCAGGGTGTCTTCCACCGGGAAGCCCTCGTGGGCGGCGTCGAGGAACGGGCCGAGGAGGCGGTTGACCTCGTCCGGCGCCTCCAGGGCCGAGAGGTGGCCGGCCCCGGGGATGACGTGGAGCCGGGCGCCGGGGATGCCCTCGGCGATGGCGCGGGCGAAGCGCGGCGGAGTGGCCCGGTCCTCCTCACCCACCGCCACCAGGGTGGGGCAGGCGATGCGGGGCAGCTCCGGGACGATGGAGTCGCGGTGGATGATGGCCTTGACCGCCGCCAGCACCCCTTCCCGCTCCAGGCCACGAACGTGGGCCGTGACGTCCTCGTCCATCAGCTCCGGCCGCAGGCGCTCGCTGGTCTCGCCGATCATCAGCGGGCGGATCGCCCGGGCGAGGAAACCGGCGAGGCCGAGGCGGCGGTAGACGGCGGCCATCACCATGTCGGCCAGGCGCTGCTTCGTCGGCTCGCGGTCGGCGGAGGTGTCGAAGAGCGCCAGGGCGCGGACCCGCTTGGGGCGGGCGATGGCGGCGCGCATGGCGGTCATGCCACCCCAGGAGAGGCCCACCCAGGTGGCCCGCCGGATCTCGAAGGCGTCGAGCACCTCGACGGCGGCGGTGGCGCAGTCGTCCAGGGTGTAGTCGTCGCGGGGCGGGCCGCTGTCGCCGTGGCCCGGCGGGTCCACCAGGAGGAGGCGGTAGCGCTCCTCCAGGGCGGCGCGCTGGTGGCGCCACATGGTGCGGTTGGTGAACAGGCTCGGCCACAGCAGCACCGGCGGCCCGGAGCCGGTCTCCTCCACCGCCAGCGAGCCCACCCGGGTGCTGACGTGGTGGACGTTCCCGTGGCTGACGGGGCTCACGACCCACCGTCCTTCCGGGGCAGCTCCCGGGCGCGGCCGATGAGATCGCTGGTGGCGTGGTCCTTGGGGTCCCCCACCAGCCGGGTCTCGCCGCCGTAGGCGCGCACCGTCTCGTACTCCGGCACCCGCTCCGGGCTGCCGTAGTCGGTCCCTTTGCAGTGGACGTCGGGCTTGAGCTCGGCCAGCAGCGGCGCCGGGCTGTCGCCGGAGAACACGGTGACGAAGTCCACCGGCGCCAGGGCGGCCAGCATCTCGGCCCGCTCGGCGGCGGGCACCAGGGGGCGGCCGGGCCCTTTCAGCCGCGCCACCGAGCCGTCGTCGTTGATCGCCACCACCAGGGCGTCGCCCTCCGCCCGGGCGGCGGTGAGGTAGCGCAGGTGGCCGACGTGGAGGAGGTCGAAGTGGCCGTTGGCGAAGGCCACCCGCCGGCCGGCGGCGCGCAGCTCGGCGATCCGGGCGGCCAGCTCGCCGGCGGCCAGGACCTCGCCGACGCCGCTGGGTGGGGTCGTGCCGCTGGGCGGGGTCGTGTCACTGGGTCGTGTCGTGGTCGCCTCGCTCACGGTGGTCTCCTCCTCGGACGGGTCGGTCGGCGGGTCGGCCGATGGGTGGGTCATCGTGCCTCGCGGCACAGCTCGGTCAGCGGCGCGGCGTCGCTCCCCACCGCGTCGGCCAGCTCGCCGGCGGTAAGGGTGGCGGTGCCCAGCTTCATCACCACGACGCCGCCGGCGTAGTCGGCCAGCAGGGTCGCCTCCAGCGGGGTGGCCCCGGCCGCCAGGGCGAGGGCGAAGGTGCCGATCACCGTGTCCCCGGCGCCGGTGACGTCGGCCACCTGGTCGCCGCCGTGGACCGGCAGGTGGTTGGCGCCCCCGGCCTCGAAGAGGCTCATGCCCCGGCTGCCGCGGGTGACCAGCAGGAACCCGACGCCGAGGCGCTGGCGCAGCTCCTCGCCGGCCACGGCCAGGGAGCGGCCCTCGGCCTGGAGCGGCCCGCCGTGGAGCGCCTCCGCCTCCTCCTCGTTGGGGGTGGCGCCGTCGCAGCCGGCGGCGCACAGGTCGAGCAAGCGGTAGCGGCTGTCGCAGAGCAGGGTGGCGCGCCGGCCGCAGGCGGCCTCCAGGGTTTCCCGCAGCGGCGCCACCAGGTCCGGCGAGACGCCGCCGTAGCCGTAGTCGGAGAGGACCGCCACCGGGGCGGCGGTGCCGGTATCTTCGGCACCGGCACCGGCACCGGCACCGGCATCGGCACCGGTTTCGCTCCCGGCGCCCAGCCAGTCGGCCACCTTGTGGCGGTAGAAGTCGACGTCCTCGCCGGTCAGCACCACGTCTTCCTCGATGTCATAGCGCACGATCTGCTGCTTCAGGGCGTGGCGGGCGCCACCGACGATGCGCACCTTGGTGGGGGTGCGATAGCCAGCGCGCACCCGCATGCCGGAGGTATCGACGCCGCGCCCCGCGAGCTCTTCCAGCAGGCCGCGGCCCGAATCGTCGTCGCCGACGACGCCCAGCGGCAGAGGGCGGCCGCCCAGGGCGGCGACGTTGGCCACCGCGTTGGCGCCGCCGCCGGGGGCCAGGTGCTCCCCCTCGTAGCGCAGGATCAGCACCGGCGCTTCGCGGCTGATGCGCTTCGGGGTGCCGGTGACGAAGCGGTCCGCCACCGGGTCCACCAGCATCACCACCGGCCGGCCCGCCATGGCCTCCACCAGGGCGAGGAGGCGCTGGCGGTGGGGCGTGGTGGACGGGGTGGCGGCGGACGGCCGGGATTCGGCGGGCGTGGGGCTGGCTGGTGTCGTCGGCATCTTCCAGGCGAAGATATCAGCCGCCGCCGCGCAACCCGCCGCGCCAGGCTGTACAATGGCTGGACCGGGCATGTGCCAGGCCGGCACATGCAGGTGCCGATCCGTCTCCTGGCGAGGACGGGCCTTCTCACGGCGCTCCCGGTCCCACCCGTACAAACCCTGTCGCTGCAACGAGATCCGCTCATATGGCGGCGAGAGTGATCCGTTGGCACCGGTTGTGCGTAATACAGGGTAGCGAGCACAAGATGTCTGCTGTCTTTACTGCCGAGGGGAACGACATGGCGAAACAGGAAACCATCCACGATTCGGGCTGGAACTTTGAAGCGGCGGCCATGCCGTTCGTGGACGCCCTGTACAACACGGCCTATCGCATGACCCGCAACTCCGAGGACGCCGAGGATCTCGTCCAGGAGACGTACCTCAAGGCGTACAAGTACTACGACAAGTTCTCGGAAGGGACCAACTTCAAGGCGTGGCTCTTCAAGATCATGAAGAACACGTTCATCAACAACTACCGCAAGAAGCAGCAGGTCCCGCCGCAGAGCGACTTCAACGACATCGAGGACTCCTTCGAGAGCCAGGTCTCGGATCAACACAAGCGGAAGATCCAGGACCCGGAGGAGCAACTGCTGGAAAACGTCCTCGACGAGGACGTGCAGAGGGCGCTCGATGAGCTGCCCCCGGACTACCGCATGGTGGTGCTCCTGGCCGACCTCGAAGGCTTCTCCTACAAGGAGATCGCCGAGATCCTGGACGTGCCGGTGGGCACCGTGATGAGCCGCCTCTACCGGGGCCGCCGCCTGCTCGAGCACGAGATGCTGAACTACGCCCACGACCACGGCTACATCCGCGCCGGCGAAGAGCCGAACAAGATGCGCAGCCGTTCCAAGGGCGACGGCGCGGGCGACGACGACGCCTCGGCCAGTTCCTGACCCCCCTTCCCCCTCCCCCCTCCTCTGCCTCGCGCCCCGTCCCTCCCCCCCACCCGGTGGGGAGGAATACTCCCCCCGGTGGCGCAGTTAGAACCTGTGAACCGAGACGCCACCCTTGGCGCACCGGTTGCAGCTTCTGAACAGCCATGAGACAGCTCCTGAGACGCTCGCCGTCGGCAGCCGCCGCGGCGCGCATCAGCCGGGTCCGGGGAGGACACCTTGATGGACTGCAAGCGCGTACGAGAGGTCATGTTCCTCTTCATCGACGACGAGATGGGGGACGACGACAGCGGGCCGTTCCAGGCCCACATGGACGGCTGCCCCCACTGTGCCCAGCGCCTCGGGTTCACCCAGAAGTTCCTCGTGCTGGTGAGGGAACGTTGCGTCCGCCACTCGGCGCCGCGGCACCTGCGCCAGCGCATCCTGGTCAGCTTGGGCCATGCCCCGCAGGACGGTGGGGCCGGCGCCCGGGCGGAAGGAGCTTGACCATGCAGACCCTGAAGCCGAAGATCTTGCTCAACTCCACCCGGAATCGCTCGCCGTACCGCCTCGCGGCCCTCGTCGCGGTGGCCTTGCTGCTGTTGCCGCTGCTGGCGGCGCCAGCGGAAGCCCAGGGTGCGCTGCGCGGCCTCGGCGGTGAAACCCTCTCCGAGGCGAGCCTTTCCCGCGGCACCACCATCATCGTGGTCTGGGCCTCCTGGTCCCCCCGGGGCAAGGACATCACCGACCGGGTCAACCGCATCGCCGGCCGCTGGGGCTCGGACGCCCGGGTGGTGACGGTGAACTTCCAGGAGGACCGGGCGACGGTGGAGGGCTTCCTGCGCGGCAAGAACCTGCGGGTGCCGGTCTTCCTCGATCTGGACGGCTCGTTCTCGAAGAAGAACGCGGTCACCAACCTGCCTGGCCTGCTGGTCATCAAGGACGGCAACACCGCCTTCCGGGGCAAGCTGCCCGACGACCCCGACGGCGTGATCAGCGAGATCCTCGGCTAGCCCGGATTATTCTTGAGCCACCCCCCATGAGCCACCCCACTGCGGGCGTTCATGGATGATCCAGGTCGAGAATCCCGGCCTGCGGCGACGGCCTCGCGGCTGCCGGTGTTGATCCCCCAGCTCTGCCCCCCGTCCTCGACGCTGGCATGGGCGCATGTAAATCCTCACCTTCGTTGAGGATTTCTCCGTTCAAAATCTTGAAACCGGTCCCGGTTTCCGTGTAATCTCACGCCATTGGCCGTCAATCCGTAGACAGGGGAGGTCCGTTGAGCCCGGACCGCGCCCTCGGTTCGTGCCATTGGATTCGAGATTGAGAAAGGTGCTGCGTGGAGAAAGGTGCTTGCATTGAGAAAGCTGCTGTCGTCGAGATGAAGTCGATCCGCCAGGGAGCCGTACGCCGCGCCGTGCGCATCGCCGTCCCCGCATGCCTTGGCCTCGTGGCCCTGGTCCTGGGCCTCACCGCCGTCCAGTTGGAGGCGTTTTGCGACGCCCCTCTGCCGGCCCTCGCCGAACCCGCCTACAGTGACTCCCTGGCGCGCATCGTCGGGCCCAGTCTCGACCTGGCGGGCGTCACGCCGGTGCCCGTGCCGGTGGAGGGGACTTTCCGCCGTGGCTCCACCCTTTCCCAGGTTTTGCAAGACCTGGGCCTGGAGGCCGGCGAGGCCCATCAGGCGGTGGCCGCCATCTCCCCCCACCTCGACGTGCGCCGGCTCCGCGCCGGCGACGCCTACGCCGCCCTCTACCTGCCCGGCAGCCGTCAGTTGACCGCGCTGGAGGTGCCGGTCCCAGGGCGCGGGCGGGCGGTGCTGACGCGCCAGGATGATGGCTGGGATGGAGGGTTCCGACCGTACGTCAAGCGCTTGGTGCCGAGCACCGTGGAGGGCGTCGTGGAAGGCTCCCTCATCTCGGCGGTGATCGCCGCCGGTGGTTCCTCGGAGCTCGCCTACCGCATGGCCGACGTCCTGCAGTGGGACCTCGACTTCTCCCGCGACCTGCGCCGGGGGGATCGCTTCCAGGTCGCCTTCGACAGCGTCGAGCTGGACGGTCAGCCCGGCGGCATCAGCGACATCTGGGCGCTGTCCTTCGACAACGGGGGGCGCCGCCTGGAGGCCTACCGCTACGACGACGACTACTACGATGGCGACGGCCGGCCGCTCCAGAAGATGTTCCTGCGCTCGCCCCTGCGCTACTCCTTCGTCACCTCCAACTTCAACCCCAGTCGCCTGCACCCGGTGCTCAAGGTGCGCCGACCCCACTGGGGCGTCGATTACCGGGCCAAGGTGGGGACGCCGGTGCGGGTCACCGCCAACGGTGTCGTCACCTTCGTCGGCTGGAGCAAGGGGGGCGGCAAGATGGTCAAGGTGCGCCACCCCAACGGCTACTTGACCGCCTACCTCCACCTCTCCAGGTTCGCTTCCGGGATGCGTCCCGGCACCCGGGTGGGCCAGGGCGACGTGGTGGCCTACAGCGGCAACACCGGCCTTTCCACCGCACCCCACCTGGACTACCGGGTGCAGAAGGACGGCCGCTGGCTCAACCCGCTGCAACTCGACAACGTTCCCGCCGAGCCGATCCCGGAAACCCGGCTGGCCGATTTCCTCGACTGGCGCGACACCTGCCGCAGCAGCCTGGACGGCGGTATCCCGCTGCGGATCCGCCCGGCCAGCGAGGACCAGCTCGCCGCCGCCGACGAGGCCGGTGACGAGCAGGACGGCGAGGTGCTGCGGGGCATCGACCGGCAACGGGCCGCCGGTGCCCTGGGCACCGTGGCGGTGGCCGCCGCCGGCCGCTGAGTGGACACCTCTTCCCCGAGCCCCCCGGTGGCCTCGCCGGGCCCTGCCGCCGGCGGGCCCGCGGTTGTGGCCCGTTCCTGGTGCCGGGTCGATCTGGCGGGCGGCACTCTGGACATCTGGCCGTTGGGCCTCCTCCACCCCGGTGCGGTGACCGTCAACCTTGCCGTCGATCTGCCCGTGACCTGCCGGGTGGCCGCGCCGCCCGGCGGCGGCAGCCCCCGATACCGCATCGAGCTGGGGGGTAGGGGCGAAGCCGAAACAGCGAGCTCCGAGACTGCGAGTTCCGAGACTGCGGCGTTCGAGGCGGAGCACCTGGCCGAGCTTCTCTCCGACCCGGCGACCAGCCTTCCCGCCCAGGTGCTCGACGTCCTCGCCATGCCGCCGGTGACCCTGACCCTGACCAGCGCTTCGCCCCGGGGCGGCGGCCTGGGGGCCAGCTCCGCCCTGGCGGTGGCGATGATCGCCGCCTGCGAGACGTGGCTGGGTGGCGAGGCCGAGGGAATCTCCGAGGCGTCCGACCCGGTGGCCACCGCCGCTCGCCGCACCGCCCTGGCCCGCGACGTCGAGGCGCGTCTGATGAGCCTGCCCACCGGCATCCAGGACCACTGGCCCGGCCAGCTCGGCGGCGCCCTGGCCCTGGCTCATCGCCCGGGCGGCACCGACGTGCGCCGCATCGACGTCGACCTCGAAGCCCTGGGGGAGAGCCTGCTGGTGGCCTACACCGGGGTCAGCCACTTCTCCGCCGGCCAGAACTGGCAGGTGGTCCGCCGGCGCCTGGACGGCGAGGCCGAAGTCATCGAACTTTTCTCCGGCATCGCCCGGGTGGCCGCCGAAGCCGAAGAGGCGCTGGCCGCCGGCGACCTGCCCCGCCTCGGCGCCCTGGTGGGGGAGGAGTGGTCGCTACGTCGCCAACTCGCCCCCGGCGTCTCCGTGCCCGAGGTCGAGGCGATCCTCGACGCCGCCACCGGTGCCGGGGCCTGGGGCGGCAAGGTGTGCGGCGCGGGGGGAGGGGGGTGTATCGCGGTGCTCGCGCCGAACACCTCCCGGGCGGCGGTGGCTGAAGCAGTCCTCGCCACGGGCTACGAACTGCTGCCGTTGCGCCCGGCCGCCACCGGTTTGTCGGTCCACTACCTCTGAGCGCCTGCGAACAGAAGGGCAAAAGGTGGCGCTAAATATGTAGGTATAGTAATATGCAAGAGTACGGAAGAAGGATCATCCAAAACAAACCAGAAGGAGTTCGAAGTGAAGAAATTTCTCATGATGATGTCGCTGGTGTCCATGGTCGTGTTCATGGCCAGTCCTGCGGAAGCGACTTGCTATCAGGGTGGAGGCGGTTTTGCCGGTGCGGCCCAGCATACCTATGACTGGCAGTTCGAGGACCTGGGGGGTGGTACCTGCAACGCCTGGAAGACCACGGGCACCGCTGCCGCCGAATATGAAGCGGATAGTTGCGGCTCCAACATGTCGGGCTACAACATGGTTCTGGAGGGTGACATCAACGGTGCCACGCCCTCGTTCTACCAGGACATCGACCTGGACGGTTTCGACACCGACAACGCGTGGCTCGACTTCTTTGTGGACCTGCGTGGCAGCATGACCACCTTCGACTACGTCAAGGTCACCATCCGCGATCCCTCAGACAACTCCTGGTTGGAGACCCTGGGCTTGATCCGGGGCACCTCCACGAGCCTTGACTGCACCATGGTCAGCTACGACGTGTCGGGCGACTACGAGAACCAGGAGATCCGCATCCACTTCCAGGGGTACCTCATCGGTGGTGCCTCCACGGCGTTCATCTTCGACGCCGTGCGCTTCTTCACCTACTGAGCTAGTCCACGGGGAGGCGAATCCCCGATCGCTTCCGAAGCCCCCGCCGCTCGTCGCGTGCGGGGGTTTTTTGCTGCCCGGTAGAATGGAGCCGTGTCCCCCAACGACCTCTACGAGATCCTGGAAGTTCCGCCCGACGCCGATGAGGCCGAGCTTCGCCGTGCCTACCAGAAACTGACCCGCCGCTACCACCCGGACATCCGCCCCGGCGACCGGGAGGCGGGGCAGCGCTACGCAGAGGTGTCCCGGGCGTTCGAGGTTCTCTCCGACCCGGATCTCCGCCGTCGCTACGACCGTCTGCGGGAGAGCGAGGGGCAGCGCGCCGCCGGCTGGTTCGCCCGCTGGAGCGAAAGCGAGGAGGTGCTGGCCGGGGGTGGCGGCACCTGGGTTCGCACCGAGCGCCGGGTGGAGATCCAGAGCGGCGAGGCGCCCTCAGCGGCCGGTGCCGGTGCCGGCGCCCGGGGGGCGCTTCCCCCCAACACCGCCCGGGTGGAGGTGGAGCTCACCTTCGCCGAGATGGTGCAGGGCACCTCCCGCTCGTTCCCGCTGCAGCGCGAGACGGTGTGCGACGTGTGCTCCGGCGAGGGCCGGCACCGGGGCAGCCTTTGCAGCCGCTGCGCCGGGCGCGGCAAGGTCGTGGAGCTGGAGCGGGTGCGGGTGCGCATGCCCCGGGGCATCGAGGACGGTGCCCGCCTGCGCCTGGCCGGCAAAGGGGCTCCCCTGGGGCCGGGGCGCCAGGGCGACCTCGACGTCGTCGTCCGCGTCAAGCCCCACCCTTACTTCAGCCGCCAGGGCTCCGACGTTCACGCCGACCTCCCCCTGACCCTGGCAGAAGCGGCCCTCGGGGCGACGGTCGAGATCCCCACCCTGGGCGGCCCGGTCGAAGTCAAGATCCCCCCGGGGACCCAGGGCGGCCGCCGCATCCGCCTGCGCGGCCGCGGCATCACCCCCAGCGGCGGCGAGCCCGGCGACCACTACTGCCGCGTCACCATCGCCGTCCCCGACGTCTCGGGCCCGGGCGTGCGGGAGCTGCTGGAGCGCATCCCACAGAAAAACCCCCGGAGCGACCTGCCCCGGGGGTTGGAGTAATCGGCCCAGCTGAGGAACGGTCAGCGGGCGTCGAGGTGGTCTTTCAGGACCGCGTGGGCTTGCTCCGCGGGCAGACCAGCGCCGAGTTTCAGGCTGTGAATCTCACTCCAGGTGCCGTCGTCGCGGGTCTCCCGGTAGAGAAGCCGGCCCTCGTCCTGCCAACTGATCAGGGCGCTCTCCCCGCTGCCTGATACGAGTAGCGTCTCGTTCCCCGAGTCGAGCTCCGGCAGGTCCCACTGGCCCACATGTTGGAAGCGTGCGATCCCGGCCACCACGTCGTTGGCGCTGAGTTCCGAGTCGGGGGTCAGAAGTTCAGAGGTGATGCTCATGCGGCCGCTCTCGGGGGCCAATCCTCGTTCGTCGAGCCGGTAGCCGAGATCGATGATGTGACCTCGTATTTCGTCGGCAAGCCGCCGCACGTCTTCCGGCGCCTCCACGTCAGGTCGGGCCCCAAGGTCGATGATGTGGCCTCGGATCACATCCCCGACGACGCGAACGGAGCGTTCGTCCATGCGCACGCCCAAGTCGATGATGTGGCCCCGAATGTCATCGGCGAAGTGGCCGACCTCGTCAGGTTGGTTGAAGTCGTAGCGTGCCCCGATGTCGATGATGTGGCCGCGAATCTCGTTGGCGAGGTGCCCCAACTCCCCAGACAGGGGGGAGATTCGAATCGAGGTCAGTTGTCCGTTTCGGGGATCCACGAAGCCAACCAGCGCTGCCGTCTGGTCCGTGGTCGGGCGGACGGCTGGCTGTAGGTTGGAGCCCCACGAAGATGAAGACTGGGTCGATCCCTCGGGAAAGAGCTCGGAAAGGGTGAAGCGGTCGTGAGAGCCGACATACTGTCCATCGACCAGAAGGATCGGCGCGTAGATGACCGCCGGGCCGTTCCCCCCCTCCTCGAGCCAGACCATGTGGAGAGTCGCCTGCTGAACTCGGACGCTCCCCTGCTCTCCCTCTCTCTCCTCGCTCCTCCCGGGCAGGACGAAGCTGTCTCGGGTGATGGCCAGCCGAGGGAAGGATTTGAGGAAGAAGCGCTGGTCCGAAACCGGAACCACCTCAGTCCACGCGCCAGCAGAGTAGCTGGCCAGCAAAATCTGGGAGTGGACGTTGGACCGCCGCTGCCAGACCACGAACAAGGTGTCGGAAACGCTCTCGTAGGCCATGAACCAGGACACTTCCACTTCCGGTCCGTCGGTTCCGGGCACGAGGATCAGATCCTGGCTCAAGTCGGAGCGGGTGATCTCCAGGGCCAGGACCGGATCGGCAGCCATGGCGTCGGAGGTGTCGGACATCACCTCGCCCAACGTGGTGGAGCGGACGTGGTAGACGGTCCCGTCGCTTCCCAACCGCGTGTCCTCGGCCTGGGAGGCGTCGGCCAAACCCGCGGTCAAGACGAGGAGGAGGGCCAAGGCAAAAGTTAGGTAGGAGGCTCGCATTTACTCAGGCTCTCAGGTTGACCAGGCCGCGAACGTCAACGGCGAGTAGAAAGTCGGGAAGGAAGTCGTGCTGTGGGTAGAAGTCGTGTTGCAAAGTCGAGAAGTAAGCGTGGGCCGCACCCGTGTCGCCGGCCGTGCTGGCCACCTCACCCAAGAGGAACAGGCAGTTCTTGATGGTGTGAGCATGGCCGTACTTCTGGGCGAGCCTGAGCGCCCGGCGGCCGTGTCGCTCTGCGCGCTCCAGCCGCTCCAGCTCCAGGTAGCCAAAGCACAAGGTCTCATGGAAGAACGCTTCCCAGAACTCCGCGCCCTCCCGGCGGATGCTGCGCAGACCACTGAAAGCCTCTCGGAATCCGACGTCCATGTCGCCTTGGACGAAGTGGCAGTAACTCAGGTTGCTCCGGATGCGCGCCCGCTGAACGTTGTCCTCGTCGCCGTCCTCCATGAGTGCAAGGGCGGTCTCCAAGTGTTCCTTGCCTTGGTCGAAACGACTTTCGGCGATCAGGAGGTTGCCCATCAGGTTGTGGCTGGAGGCTATCCAGCGCTGCAGCCCGATCCGCTCTGAGCGCTCCATGGCAACGCGGGCGTAGAACAACGCCTTCTGGTACTCCTTGCGGAGGTCGTAGGCGCGGGCCAAGTGGTATGCCGCCAAGCGGCAATTCTCTGGATCGCCGTGTTTGGTCAGGATGGCCCGCAACTGCGGAATGAAGGCGTCGGACGTTTCGCCGACCTCGATGTCGATGGCGACCAGGTTGCAGAAAGCTCGGTCGCGGGTGGTCTCGTCCAGGCCCTGGGCGAGGTCCAAAGCCGTGGAGACACACTCCCGAGCCTCTTCCAGGTGGCCGAGGCGGGAAGCCTCGATGCCACGGTCCCGCCACATCTGGTATTCGTGATTCAGTCGGTGTGAGGTCATGGTTTTTTCCGCTGGGTGGGTCTGGCTGGCATCGTGATTACTCACCACGCCTACTCGACGCGCATCGGGCGTTGGCTGCGCTTGAAGGCGATGAAGCCCTCGATTTCGCGCTGAGAGTCGTCGTCAAGGGTCTTGATGTCACGCAGGAGCTTGGCTTCCTTCGGTGAGATCGCCTCGCGGTTCACCTCGTCGAAAAATTCGCCCATGCTCATTTCGAATTCAGCGAGTATGCGGAACAGGGTGTCGAGGCGGACACGGTACTCACCCTTCTCCATGCGCGAGAGATCCGACTGCTGAATCCCGATGCGTGAGGACAGCTCTGTCTGGGTGAGTTTGCGCTGCTTGCGGAGCTGGCGGATTTTGCGCCCCACCAACTGGACTTGGCGGATCTTCTCGGCTGCGGCCATCTTGGCTTCCCGTCTCTACATTTATGCCATAGTGGCATATGAGTGGTACTGGGCACTCATCGTATGCGGCGGAGCCATGCCCTGTCAATCGAAGGGGCGGGCGCTCGGCCCCGGTTTCATCGCCAGCCCCGCCGGGCGCCTGAGGTGCCGGGACTTGCTATGCTCCTCCACCTGCCATGCGCCACCTCTTCCTTCTGCAGGAACTCGTCAAGCGGGATTTCCAGGGCCGCTACGCGGGCTCCGTCCTCGGGTTCGTGTGGTCCTTCGTCCAGCCGCTCTGGCTGCTGCTCCTCTTCACCTATGTCTTCTCCGTCATCTTGAAGATGAAGCTGGACCTGGAGGCGACGGACAACTTCGGGGTCTTCCTGTTTGCCGGTCTGCTGCCCTGGATGGCTTTCCAGGAAGGGGTGATGCGGGGCACCTCGGCGATCACCGACAACACCCAACTGGTGAAGAAGCTGACCTTCCCTTCCAGCCTCCTGGTGCTGGCGGTGGTGTTGGCGGCGGTACTCCATGAGCTCATCGCCCTGGCGGTCTTCGTCGCCGTGCTGGCGATGATGGGGGAGCTTTCCCTGTCCGCCTCGCCCTGGTTGCTGGTCGCGCTACCGTTGCAGCTCGCCTTCACCCTCGGGCTCGGGCTGCTCCTGGCCTCCGCCAACGTCTTCTTCCGCGACGTGGCCCAGCTCTTGGGGATGTTCATGAACGGCTGGTTTTACTTCACCCCCATCGTCTACCCACCCAGCCTGGTGCCCGACGAATACCGCTTCCTCCTCGAGCTCAACCCGTTCACGCCCATGGTGGAGCTCTACCGCTGGGCCCTCCTGGGCGAGGCCGGCCCCGGCCTGCCGTCCGGTTTCTGGGGTTTGGTGGCCGCCAGCGTGGGTGCGCTGGCGTCGGGCTGGTGGCTGTTTCGCCGCCTGCGGCCCACCTTCGTCGATGAGATCTGACCTGGCGTCGATCTTGCTCCTAATGATGGTTGGGAGCTGAAATCCCCCGTGAGCAGCGCCTCTCCCATCACTTGAAGCCTCTTCCCGATGCCATTGTGGCGTCCGCCGGCCTGGAGCCGTGCCGGAACAGCGTCGGGCTGTGCAGCGACCGAACCCAGGAGTTCTACCCATGAAGCCGAAGTACCCAGTTTGGATGTTGAGCCTGATCGGCTCGTTCTGCGCCCTCCTCATCGTCTTGCCGGCGGCCGGCCAGGAGACCGGCGAGCCGGCCGGTGACGCCGCCTCATCCCCGGCCGCCGAGACACAGCCGGCCGAAGAAGAGCCCGCTGCGCCGCAGCGGCAGGGTGCTTCCCAGGTAGACAAGAACACACCCCGAACGGCGGAGGAGGCGCTGCTCCTGGTGGCTGCCGGGAAGGGGGATGGCGAGGTGAATACCCAGCCCCAGCCCCAGCCGCCCGACGGCGTGTGGTTGAAAGACGAGGCCGGGCGGGAGTTCTTCTGGATCAGTCTCCCCAAGTCGGAGCCCTGGTACTGGGTGGATGAGGAGAGGCGGACGATCCGGTATCAGAAGTTCCGCTTCTACGAGGTGGCGCGGGAGGACGAGGACGCCTTCTACGTGCGGCAGTACCGGCGGGTCGAACTCGAGCCCCGGGACGCCCTGGGGCGCACCGCGGAGGAGGTGGAGGCGATCGCCGCCAATTACACCGCCGGCGTCGACATGGTGGACCGGCTCCGGGTGTCCGGCTTCGGCGAGGGGCTGCCCGCCGAGGGGCAGTGGCGCAACGGTTTCGACATCGCTGACATGAACGGTGACGGCCACCTGGACATCGTCCACGGGCCGCCGCGCAAGCTCTCCAACGTGCCGGTCATCTTCCTCGGTGACGGCGCCGGTTCCTGGCAGTTCTGGAAAGCGGCCCGCTATCCCAACATCGGTTACGCCTATGGCGACGCCAAGGTGGCCGACTTCAACGCCGATGGCCACAACGACCTCGCCCTCGCCATGCACCTCAACGGCATGGCGGTGCTTCTCGGCGACGGTAAGGGCGGCTTCACCTCCTGGGGGGAGGGGCTCGATTTCTGGAGCCCGGGGAAGGGCGACGAGCTCGGCTTCTCCTCGCGCACCCTGCGGGTGACCGATTGGAATCACGACGGTCGCCCCGACCTGCTGGCCTTGGGCGAGGGCCCGCGGCCGAACAACAGCAAGCTCGGAGCGCCGGTCCCGGACGGCGGCTCTTACGGCATCGTGGTCTACCTGAACGGGGGCGACGGAACCTGGGAGCGTCAGGACACGGGCAGCACCGACACCAAGCTCTTCGGCGACGCCCTGACCCTGGCCGACTTCGACGGCGATGGTCGGCTCGACGCCGCCACCAGCTCCAACACCTTGGGGCTGACCACCCTGGTCCACATGCGCCAGGAAAACGGTGACCTGGTGCCGGTCCGCGTCGATGAAGTGCGTCCCAACGCCTACGTACAGGCGGCCACGGCCGACGACTTCGACGGCGACGGTCGGGCGGACTTGGTCTACAGCTACTCCAACAACGAGGACGGTCAGTGGCGCAGCGGCATCGACCTGCTGTTCAGCCGCGATGACGGTGCCTGGGAGCGCCAGGCCCTCTACCTGATTGAGGAGCGGGAGCAGATCTACACCCTCACCGCTGGCGACGTCGATGCCGACGGTCGGATCGATCTCGTCGCCCTGGACGGTGAGGGTGGCACCTTCATCTTCACCCAGTCCGAAGAGGGCTGGGGATCGGAGATCTCCCCGGAGATGCCGCGGGTCGAGGATGGCTGCCGTGGCTACCACGCCATGATCGTGGATGTCGATGGAGACGGCTTGGCTGAGCTCGTGGAGGGCTTCGCCGGAGAGCCCTCGGCTCTGTTCGCCCCCACCCAGTGCCTGACCCGCGGCGCCTTGCGAGCCTGGAAGTTGCAGCGTCGAAGCGCGAGCTGACCACCTTCCGGGCCTTCCGCACCACCCCTCCCGCTGGGGCCGTCGTCCCGGGGTCTTGACAGACCCCAGGCGCGGCCTTATAGTGCAACAGCATATTCCGACCATGCCATGCACGCTATGCCGTGGCCATTCTGGCCGCGACCCAACCTGTGGCGGGTCGGAAGTTGAAAGGAAGACAGTTTCTCGGCTATAGTGCAGGACTTGACTTTCAGTCTTGTACATCGGTCGAACGGAATTGCGACTCTTTAAGCGGGAGGTGATGAGAGCCGGTTCAGTAGAGAGTGATGAAACGAGGAGAGAGTTTAACGTTCGCGCCCAAGAGGCATACGGCCTCACATGGGCACAAAAAACGTGGATATGAAGGAGATTTACCCAACATGAAAAAAGCTATTCTCGGTCTGGCTCTGACCGGTCTGCTCCTGGTGAGCGGCCCGGTTTTCGCCGACCTCTGCACCATCGACGACGTGCCGGCGGCCACCCTGTTGCTGCCGTACTTTGAGGTCGATCTGGACAACGCTGACGGTGTGACCACGCTGTTCTCGGTCAACAACGCTAGCGCCGCCCCGATCCTGGCCCACGTCACCCTGTGGACCGACTGGTCCGTCGCCACCATCGACTTCGACGTCTTCCTCACCGGTTACGACGTCCAGACCTTCAACGTTCGGGACATCTTCGAGGGCAACCTGCCCCAGACCAGCCCGATCATCAGCAACCAGGGCGCCTTCTCGGATACGAACGCGGCTCCGGCCAACTGCGCTGTCCCGGGCGACCTGCCCATCGGCACGCTGGGTGCTGACCTGGAGAACCTGCTTGCCCAGGCTCACACCGGCAACTCGGTGGACTTCTTCGCCGGTGCCTGCGCCGGTTCCCCGAAGCTTGACGGCATCGCCCGCGGCTACATCACGGTCGATGAGGTGGACGCCTGCTCCATCCAGTTCCCGAACAGCCCGGGTTACTTCGACACCATCGCCGGCTTCGACGACGTCCTCTGGGGCGACTACTTCTACGTCGATCCCGCCAACAACTTCGCCCAGGGCGAGACCCTCGTCCACATCGAGGCCTACGACATCAACGACGACTCCGATGCCGACGAGCTCGCTTTCGCGCCGGGTGACTACACCTTCTACGGCCGTTACGTTGGCTTCGACGCGTCGGATCAGCGCGAGCCGCTGCCGTCGACCTTCGCCGCCCGTTACCTGAACGGTGGCATCTTCACCGGTGGTACCGACTTCCTGTGCTGGCGGGACGCGAAGCAGGACATTTCGCCCGTCGCCTGCGGTACGACTCCGGCCCCGATGCCCCTGGGCCAGAGCCAGGTTGTGATCTTCGATGAGGAAGAGAACCCGGCCCTGCTCGAGGATCGGAACGTCTCCCCGGCTCCGCCGAACGTGCAGAACTTGCTCTGCCCGATCGAGGCGCAGCGCACCGAAATCGGTGGCTCGGCCTTCCCGGTGGACCCGGACTTCGGTTGGATCTACGCCAACCTCAACACCTCCACGGGCGCCGCGGTTGATCCGTACGCCCAGGCTTGGATCACTCCCGTCATGGACGCGGACGAGCGCTTCAGCGTTGGCTTCGACGCCATTCAGCTGAACAGCCTGTGCGAGCCCACCGACGTGCTTCTGGGCCAGTAAGTCGATCATCGACTTCGCCTCGCGGGAGGGCCTTCGGGCTCTCCCGCGGGGTGTTTTCTTCAGCTTCGGCCCTTCCGACCTGCCGCCCGCTGCATCCATGCCGACGGTAGATCGAAGGGGCACGACGCCCTTTACAACCTTGAAATTCAAGCGAAGCGGCACCCTTGACGAAAGTTATATCTACTTATCGCCAAGCAGCAATGGAGTAATTTGCGCCGCGGATCTTTTCAACACCGAGCTTTCCTAAGGAGTTTCTGGATGAGTTTCGTACCCTCCACCTTTCCCCGTCGGGTAGCCGGTCTTCTGATCGTCGTACTGCTATCGGCGGTCAGCGCTTTCCCCGTTTCTGCGGCATCTTGCGGCTGGACCAGCGACAAAACACCTAGCGAGGCCGCACCGGAAATCCTTTGGAACGGCTTGATCCCCACGGAGCCAAATGGCGTCCCAGCGAATCGGGACACCTCGGACTTCAACACCAACGGCTCCTACACCCACAGCCGCCAGTTCTGGCGTTCCATTGATGCCGAGGACGGGTACCTCCTGACCGGCTACAACCTGGGCATCGAATTCTATTCGGTTCAGGGCAAGAACCAGGGGACCCCGCAGCGGCTCAGTTACCTGCCGGTGGAGAGTCTGCCGATTCTGTTCCGCAACCTTCACGACTACTACCTGGTCACTGACGTCGATTTCCCTGACGGTGAGAGCGACATTGCGGTGATGACGGGTTGGGACGGCATGGGCTTCGTCGTCATCGATTCGAGCAACAAGAGCCGGCCCCGGGTCATCTACCAGGACGGTGGCGAACCGGGCTCCAAGTACGGGTACGGCGTCTACGCCACCCGCATCAACGGCCGGCTTTACGGGTTCATGGCGGCAGAGCGGGACCAGCTCGACCCGGCTACCGGCAAACCGGTCGGCTTGGCAGGGCTCTCAATGTACGATCTGACTAAGGCCCAGGACATTGCCGGCAACGGATTTGCCTGCACCGAGGCACGGCCGAAGACGGTCAACAACAATTGCAACGGAGTCTTCCACCGCAAGCTGAGCACCACCGCCCAGAACTACGTCGATGGCGCGGGAAGCGATAGCCTGGGTCACTTCGTGGCCTTCAGCGGTGGTAACAGCGGCACCAAGGGGGTGGAGGTCTGGAACGTTTCCAACCCCGCCCAGCCGCGGGCCGCGCTGAAGGGCTTCGAGGATCGTCGGGTGGACGAGGTGGCCATGTGGAAGCAAGGGTCGAAGCTCTACCTCGCGGTCACCCCCCGTTACCCCGCAGAGGCGGCCATCTATGACGTTTCCTGCCTCGCTTCCTCCTGTTCCTCCAACCCGCTGGACGGCACGCCGGTCTACACCTTCCCGATGCCTGGCGCGGGTGTCGGTACCCGTTCCACCCTCCACCTCTCCGAGAACGGTGGCGTCCCATACCTGTACGTGGGCCGCTCCCAGAGCTCCAAGATGGAGGGGCTGCAAGCGGAGTGGCTGCTGGACGTCACCAACCCCGCGAACCCGGTGGAGGTGACCGGCGGTGACCCGAAGAACGGAAACCTGGGCCAACCGACCACGATGGTCGGTGGCGATGAGGTGGGTTACTGGAGTTGGTACTACACCTGCCACGAAAGCGGCACCAACCTGTTTGAGCCGGCGGACGGCCGGGTGATGGATGGACACTTCTACCGCGCCGGCGGCGGCATCCTGGACGCCCACAAGATGAAGGACGTGACACCACGGATCCAGATCAACGCGTCGGTGGACACGGCGTACCAGGACACCGCCGTCACGGTGACCGCCTCAGCTCTCAACTGCACCCCGGCGGCAAACGGTTGGACGTGGAACGCCGGTTCCGGCGTGGTCTCCGGCTCCGGGGCGAGCGTTACGGTGAGCTGGCCCACGACCGGGAACAAGAGCGTCAGCGCCACCAACTCCTCCTGCTCCGGGGCGCTCGTGACCCCTGCCGCGGTGAAGGTTGAGAAATCCGCTCCGGCGGTCGGTTCCGTCGTTTCCGACGTCTCCGAGGCGTTGGCCTGCTCGCCGGTGACCTTCACCGCGAACTCGGTGACCGGCAAACCCACTCTCAGCCACGGTTGGGAAGTCCTGGATGCCCAGGACGCCGTGGTGGCCACCCTGGCGGGTGGTTCCACCACCGCCACCTGGGATACCTCTCAGGACCCCCAGCCGGACGCCGGCACGTATTACGCCCGCTACACGGCCAGCAACAGCGCCGGCAGCGCGACCAAGAAGAGCGCCGGAGTGCTGATCAACGCCACCGGTGACCTGGGCTTCACGGCGCCCATCGACGCCAGCGTCACTTTCGGTGACGTCGATTTCCAGGCCAACGCCAGCGGCGCCACCGAGTGGCGCTGGACCTTCGGCGATGGCCAGACTTTGACCACCGACGACCCGATCACGGGCCCGGCGCCGAGCCATCGCTACGACGACATCGGCACCTACCAGGTGACGGTGGAGATCCGCAACTGCACCGACACCACCTGGCAGTTGAGCGAGGTGCGAGAGGTGGTCATCATCGAGGTGAACCCGTTGGTGATCAGCCAGTTCGAGGCGCAACAGAACAAGCGCTTCGGCGTCATCTTCCCCTTCGAGACCAACGTGCCGATCACCTTCCAGCAGACGGTCTCTGGCGATCCCGAAGTCTATGAATATGACTGGGACGGCGATGGCACCTTCGACGAGACATCGAGCACGAAGGTTCCCAATCACACCTACACTCAGGCCGGCGACTACCGTCCGGTGCTGCGGGTGAGCCGCGGTGCGGCGTCCCGGGTCTATCAACACATCGGCTTCATCACCGTCGAAGCGGGAGACCCACCGAGCATCAACCTCTCGGGGTCCAGCAGCGCCAAGGTGGGCAGTTCGGTGACCTTCCGGGCCACCGCCAGCAACTGTACGCCGGCGACCTCCTGGAACTGGACCGCCTCCGGCGGCGGCCAGGTCAGCGGCTCCGCCTCGCAGGTGACCATCCGTTGGACCACCAGCGGGCTGAAGTCGGTGCAGGTCCGCAACACCGGTTGCGGTACGGCCAGCGACTCGAAGACCATCAACATCACCTCCAACTCAACGCCGCCGCCACCGCCACCGCCACCCCCGACGTCCGGGAACAACCTGGAAGCGGTGATCAACGCGAGCGCGGTGACCGTCGAGACAGGTGAAGAGATCAGCTTCGATGGAACGGCATCCAAGGGCTCGCCTTCGGCCTACACCTGGGAGTTCGGGGACAGCACCAAGGCGAGCGGCAGTCAAGCGACCCACGCTTACTCCGAGCCGGGCCTCTACACCGTGACCCTGACGGTGACAAAGAGCGGTGACTGCTCCTTCGGATACTGCAATGACGAGGCTACGCGTCAGATTCGCGTCGAGGGGCCGAGCACCGCCGTTGCGGGCAACGGCTGTACCGGGGAAAAGGGCGACGACGACAGCCTCCTCTGCCTGAAGGAGGGGCGGTTCGAGGTGAAGGTCGCCTGGCGCGATCATCACAACGGCAACCGCGTCGGCGTCGGCACGGCCAAGAGCTTCGGCGGTTCCGAGGAGGTTACCGGCGCGTTCTGGTTCTTCAACCCCAACAGCGTTGATCTCATCGTCAAGGTGCTGGGGACCCAGAAAGGGGACCATTGGGTGTTCTACGGTGG